>Ga0310834_100246_pt1 | contig 80796 bp, 73 predicted proteins | sample SM_ome_2_FD_201314 | JGI IMG/M metagenome (GOLD analysis project Ga0310834, IMG submission 201314) | Sorghum-adapted microbial communities enriched on stacked mutant (SM) sorghum from Joint BioEnergy Institute, Emeryville, California... ...
TTATCGCCCCGCGCCGCGCCCGGCGGGCGTCAGGCCGCCCGCTCCTGGGCACGCACCCGCTGCCGCGCGAGCAGCAGGTAGCCGAGGAACCCGATGACGAAGGACGCCGCCACGCCGAGGTTCGCGTACGCCCAGGCGCCATCCCGGCCGCCGAGACCGAGCGGGCCGAGCAGGTAACCCTGCCAGGTCAGCCAGTCCGCGGCGGCGTTCGTGACCAGGCCCCAACCGAGCGCGGTGCCGAGGAGGACGAGCCCCACCGCCAGCGGGTTGACCGCACCGTAGCGTCCCTCGGGCCGGTACAGGTCCGTCTCGGCGTAGGCGCTGCGGCGCAGCGCGAGGTCGGCGAGGAACACCCCGCACCACCCGGCGATCGGCACGCCGAGCGTGATGAGAAAGCCCTGGAACGGGCCGATGAAGGTCTCCGCGAACCAGACGATGTAGATGGTGCCGATGATCATGATGATGCCGTCGATGCCGGCGGCCACCCACCGGGGTACCCGCAGCCCGAGGGTGAGCAGGGCGAGGCCGGAGGAGTAGATGTCGAGCACCGCGCCCCCGATCAGGCCCAGGATCGCGACGATCGCGAACGGCACGAGGTACCAGGTCGGCAGGATCGTGGTGAGCGCGCCGATCGGGTCGTTCGCGATGGCGTCGCTGAGCGTGGGGTCGGAGGCGGCGAGCAGCAGACCGAAGACCACCAGTACGACCGGGGCGACGCTCGCGCCGAAGGTGGTCCACCCGACCACCCCGCGGCCCGACGCGTCGCGAGGCAGGTAGCGGGAGTAGTCGGCGCCGGCGTTCACCCAGCCGAGGCCGAAGCCGGTCATCGCGAAGATGAGCGTGCCGATGAAGGCCCCGGTCGACCCGTTCGGCACGGCGGTGACATCCGGCCAGGAGATGTGGTTGAGGGTGAGGACGATGTAGCCGACGGTCAGCACGGCCGTGGCGACGGTGATGATGCCCTGCAGCCGCATGATGGCGTTGAAGCCGAGGATGCCGGCGAGCACCACGATCGCCGCCACGACCAGGAACGCGGCGACCTTCGTCGCGTTGCCGTCGCCCCAGCCGAGGCGACCGAACACGGTCGCCGTGGCCAGCGTCGCCAATGCGCACAGCACGGTCTCCCAGCCGACGAGCAGGACGTAGCTGAGCGCCGACGGCAGGGCGTTGCCGCGTACGCCGAACGCGGCGCGGCTGAGCACCATGGTCGGGGCCGAACCGCGTTTGCCGGCCAGCGACACGAATCCGACCAGCAGGAACGAGAGGATCGTGCCGAGCACCCCGGCGACGGTCGCCTGCCAGAAGGAGACACCGAAGCCGAGGAAGAACGACCCGTAGCTGACGCCGAACACCGCGATGTTGGCGGCGCACCACGGCCAGAACAGGTCGCGGGGCCTGCCCTTGCGCTCCTCTTCGGCGATGACGTTGATGCCGTTGATCTCGACCGTCAGGCCGGCGGGCCCGCCGGTGTCCGGCTGGCCGCCCGCGGTCCGAACCTCAGTGCTCATGATGCTCCCCTTGCTGCTGGTGCGGGATGGATGCCTGCGTGAGGACAGCGTGGACGACGGCGCCGAGCCGGCCCGCCGACGCCTCGGCCACGGCCACGACCTCGGCCGGGTCGATCGGCCCTCCGTCGATCTCGACAGTGGTCACCACGGACAGGCCGAGCAGTTCCAGACCGGCCTCCCGGGCGGCGATCGCCTCGAGAACGGTCGACATGCCGAGCACGTCGGCGCCGAGGGCGCGCAGCGCCCGCGCCTCGGCGGGCGTCTCGTAGTGCGGTCCGGGCAGGAAGGCGTAGACGCCGTCCACGAGCGTGGGATCGGCCGCGTGGGCGAGCCGGCGCAGCCGCGGGCTCCAGCAGTCGGACAGGTCGACGAAGCGCGGCCCGCGCAGCGGGGACACGCCGGACAGGTTGAGGTGGTCGCGGATCACCACACCCGTGCCCGGCCCCCACTCAGGGCGCAGCGACCCGTTCGCGTTGGTGAGCACCCCGATGCGGCAGCCGCTCGCCGCGGCCGTACGCACCGCGTGCGCGACCGCGTCGACGCCGAGCCCTTCGTAGAGGTGGGTGCGTCCGAGGAAGCAGAGCACCCGGGCGTCGCCGAGCGCGTAGGAGCGCACCAGCCCGGCGTGGCCCTCCGCGACGGGGGCGTGGAACCCGGGCAAATCCACGACGGACAGTTCGGCCTCGGGCGCCCCGAACGCGTCCGCCGCCCTGCCCCAGCCGCTGCCGAGCACCACCACCGCGTCGTGGTGGGGGCAGCCGGTCGCCTCCGCCAACGCGGCCGCGGCCCGCTCGGCGAGTTCGTACGGATCGCGCGGCACCCGGCCGCCCATGCCCACCTCCCGGCGTCGTGCCGCGCGGCCGCTTGACAGCGCGCCCACAATCAGCTTCCGTTCGTACTCGGCATGTCCAGACCGGTCAAGCATGAGATCGGCTCCTCCTGGCCGACGTGGGGGACGACACAGGCGGCGCGCGCCGCCGTGGTCGGGCCATGACCGACCGGTACGACCGTGCGCTGGGCGCGCTGACCGGGCTGGCGCTCGGGGACGCCCTCGGCATGCCGACCCAACTGCTTCCCCGGGAGCGGATACGCCAGCGGTACGGCGAGCTCACCTGGTTCGTCGACGCGCCGGACGACAACGAGATCAGCCGGGGCACCCCGGCCGGGCGGGTGACTGACGACACCGACCAGGCGGTGATCCTGGGCCGACTGCTCGTGGCGGGGCGGGGTCGGGTGGATCCGCACCGGTTCGCCGACGAGCTGCTGGCCTGGGAGTCGCGGATGGCGCGGCGCGGCTCGCTCGACCTGCTCGGCCCGTCCACCCGCCGCGCGCTGCAACTGCTCGCCGAGGGGGAGCCGGCCGACGCGACCGGCCGGTGGGGGGACACCAACGGTGCCGCGATGCGGGTCACTCCCGTCGGGATCGCCTACCCGGCTGACCCGCTGGACCGGCTGGTGGACGCCGTGGCTGCCGTCGACCGGGTCACCCACGACACGACCGTGGCCAACGCGGGAGCCGCCGCTGTGGCCGCGGCGGTCAGCGCCGGGATCGACGGCGCGAACCTCGACGAGGCGGTGACGCTGGGCGTGGCCGCGGCGCGGGCCGGCGCTCGGCGGGGCCACTACGTGCCCGGCGCGGACGTGGCGGCGCGCATCGAGTGGGCCCGCGAACTCGCCATGGCCAGCGAGGATCCGCTCGACGTCATCTACCGGCTCGTCGGTACCGGTGTGGCGACCCAGGAGGCGGTGCCGGCCGCGTTCGCCGTCCTCGCCGTCCATCCGGACGACCCGTGGCGGGCTTGCCTCGCCGCAGCGAGCCTGGGCGGGGACTGTGACACGGTCGCCGCGTTGGTCGGCGCGATCAGCGGAGCCTGTCACGGGTTCACCACCCTGCCCGACGATGCCGTCGCCACGCTGGCCGCGGCGAACCCGGACCTGCGCCTCGCGCCGCTCGCCGAGCAACTGCTGTGTCTGCGCGACGACCTGGGGGGTGCCTCGTGACCCACGTACCGCACCGGCTCGTCCTCGTCGGCAGCGTCATCGTCGACATCCTCATGTCCGTGCCCCGGCTGCCCGACCGGGGCGGCGACGTGCTGGCCTCGGGCGCGACCACCCAGGTGGGCGGCGGGTTCAACGTGCTCGCGGCCGCGCGCAGGCTCGGGCTGCCCGCCGCGTTCGCCGGGCGCGTCGGCGATGGGCCGTTCGGTGCGCTCGTCACCGCGGCGCTCGCGGGGGAGGGCATCGAGCGGCTCCTGCCCGTCGCTCCGGGCGACACCGGCTTCTGTGTCGGGCTGGTGGAGCCGGACGCGGAGCGCACGTTCGTCACCAACGCCGGCGTGGAGTCCACATTGTCCGCCGACGACCTGGCGCGGCTTGAGATCCGCCCCGACGACGCGGTCTACGTCTCCGGCTACGACCTGTGCTACCCGGTCACCGGGCCGGCGTTCGCGGCCTGGTGCCAGGATCTCGGCGACCCCCTGCTCGTGCTGGATCCGGGCCCACTTGTCGCGGAGATTCCGCGGTCCGTGCTCGACCCCGTCCTGGACCGCACCGACGTGCTCACGCTGAACGAGCGCGAGGCCCGCCTGCTCTCCGGAGAATCGGACGCCGACGAGGCGGCTCCGGCCCTGCGCGACCTGCTGCGCCCCTCCGCCGTGCTGCTCGTCCGCCAGGGCCCCCGCGGCTGCGCCGTTTACCTGCCCGGACACCCCGAGCCCGTGCATGTTTCGGCGCCGTCGGTCACCGCGGTGGACAGCACCGGCGCCGGCGACGCGCACACCGGCGCGTTCCTCGCCGAGCTCGGCCGTACCGGGTCCGTGCTCGACGCCGTGCGTGTCGCCAACGCCGCGGCGGCGATCTCCGTGACGCGTGCCGGTCCGGCGACCGCCCCCACGCGCGACGAACTCCAGCGGTTATTGGAGAAATGGGACTCTGCGAGCGGGTAACCGCCTGACTATCCGCGCCGCCGCTGGGTATCGCATCACTCGGGACGGCGGATGGCCGTCGAATCCGCCCGGCCCGGGGAGCGACTGATGCCATGAAGACCGATGTATCGGTGATCGAGACGCCATCGTTGGGTGACCGCAGTTATCTGGCGTCGGACGGCCGGGTGGCGGTCGCGGTGGATCCACAGCGTGATGTCGACCGGATGCTGATGTCGGCGGGTCGGATGGGAGCGCGGATCACACACGTGGTCGAGACGCACCTGCACAACGACTATGTCTCCGGTGGCCTGGAGTTGGCCCGGCAGACCGGGGCGCGGTATCTGGTGGCGGCGAACGAGGCGGTATCGGTCTACCGGGATCCGGTGAGCGACGGTGACGTCGTCGACATCTCCGACGGGATACGGCTGCGGGTGGTGGACACCCCAGGCCACACCTTCCACCACCTGTCGTATGTGCTGGAGGAGCCGGCCGAGGACGGCTCGTGGCGGCCGGTGGGGGTGTTCACCGGCGGGTCGCTGCTGTTCGGCACGACCGGTCGCACCGACCTGCTCGGCGGTCAGCACGCCACCGAATTGGCGCGCGCCCAGCACGCCTCGGCACACCGGCTCGCCGACCTCTTGCCCGACGGCGTCGAAATCTGGCCCACCCACGGCTTCGGGAGCTACTGCGTGTCCGGAAAGGCCGACACCAACGCGTCGACGATCGGCCGGGAGAAGACCGCAAACCCCGTGCTGCAGCTCACCGTCGATGAGTTCGTGACCCGGATACTGTCCAACCTGGATGCTTATCCGGCCTACTACGCGCACATGGCGCCGATCAACGCGTCAGGGCCGCCGCCGGTCGATCTGACGCCGGTAGCGCGCGCCGATCCCGCTACGCTGCGCCGGGATATCGAGGCCGGGCATCCGGTGGTGGACCTGCGCCACCGTAGGGCGTACGCCGCCTCGCATCTGGCCGGGACCGTGAGCATCGGGCTCGACGGGCCGATGGTGACCTGGCTCGGCTGGTTGATCGACCGGGGTGCACCGATCGTCCTGCTCGCCGCAACCGCGCAGCAGGTCGCCGATGCCCAACGTGAGCTGGTTCGTATCGGCATCGACCGGCCTGCCGCGGCGGCCACCGGAGATCCGGGGCAATGGGCGACCGATCCGGCTCAGCGCAGGAGTCTGCCAGTCGCCGACTTCGCCGCGCTCGCCGCCGCGCGGACCGGAGACGGCCACGGCCTGCCCGCCCCCGACGTGATCCTCGACGTGCGGCTGCGCAACGAGTGGCAGCGCGGCCACATCGAGGGCGCGCTGCACATCCCTTTGTTCGAGCTGCCCCGGCGGTGCGCGGAGCTGCCCGAGGGTGTGGTGTGGGCGCACTGTAGCTCCGGTTACCGGTCCGCTGTGGCTGCGTCGATCCTCGTTAACGCCGACCGCCGTGTGGTGCTGGTGGACGACCGCTTCGAACGGGCCGCTTCCACCGGCAACCCGGTCACCACCAGCGCTTGACGCCGAAAGGAGTCGATCGAGAAGACTTATGGCCGCTATAGCAGCCCCAACTCTTCTTGATCGGCAACAGGTCGGGCGGTGAGCCGATGGGCTAGAGCGGTGTGGCGGCGGCCCGCCCCGACGGTCCGCACCGCGGCGGCCAGGGCGCGCCGGGAGCCGACGAGCACGACGAGCCGCTTCGCCCGGGTGACCGCGGTGTAGAGCAGGTTGCGCTGCAGCATCATCCAGGCGCTCGTGGTCAGCGGGATGACCACCGCCGGGTACTCCGAGCCCTGGGACCGGTGGATGGTGATGGCGTAGGCGTGGGCCAGTTCGTCGAGCTCGTCGAAGTCGTACTCGATGTCCTCGTCCTCGTCGGTGCGCACGGTCAGCGTCTGGTCCTCTATGGACAGTGCCGTGACCACTCCGACCGTGCCGTTGAAGACGCCCGCGACGCCCTTGTCGTAGTTGTTTCTGATCTGGGTCACCTTGTCGCCCACCCGGAAGACCCGGCCGCCGGCGCGGCGCTCGGGGCGGCCGTCGCCGCCGGGGGTGAGCCGTTGCTGCAGGAGCGTGTTGAGGTTGCCCGCGCCGGCCGGGCCGCGGTGCATCGGGGTGAGGACCTGCACGTCGCGGCGCGGGTCGAGGCCGAACCGCGCGGGAATGCGGGCGCACGCCACGTCGACGGCGAGCTCCGCGGTGGCCTCGGGATCGTCGCAGGCGAACAGGAAGAAGTCCGGCAGGCCCTGGGTCAGCGGCGGTATCCCGGCGTTGATGCGGTGGGCGTTGGTGACCACCCCCGACCGGGCGGCCTGGCGGAAGACCCGGGTGAGCCGGACCCGGGGGATCGTCTCGGCGGCGAGCAGATCGCGCAGCACCTCGCCCGCGCCCACCGACGGCAACTGGTCGACGTCGCCGACCAGCAGCAGGTGCGCGCCGGGCGGCACGGCCTTGACGAGCTTGTTGGCGAGGATCAGGTCCAGCATGGACGCCTCGTCGACGACGAGCAGGTCGACGTCGAGGGGATTGTCCCGGTCGTAGCTGGCGTCTCCGCCGGGGCGCAGCCGCAGCAGCCGGTGCACGGTCGCGGCGGGGTGGCCGGTGAGCTCGGATAGCCGCTTGGCGGCCCGGCCGGTCGGGGCGACCAGCATGATCTTCGCCTTCTTGGCGGCGGCGAGTTCGACCACCGACCGGACCGTGAAGCTCTTGCCGCAGCCGGGGCCGCCGGTGAGCACGGCCACCTTGCTCGTCAGCGCGAGCCGGACCGCCTGCTCCTGCTCGGGCGCTAGGTCGACCCCGGTACGGCCACGCAGCCAGGCCAGCGCCTTGCCCCAGTCGACGCTACGGAAGTGCGGCAGCCGGTCGGCCCGCTCGTGCAGCAGCCGCAGCAGTCCGTCCGCCAGGGACCGCTCGGCGCGGTGGAACGGGACGAGGTAGACGGCCTCCACCGGCGGCTCGTCGCCCGATCCGGGCAGCGTCTCGCGGACCACGCCGTCGGCGGCCACGAGTTCCTCCAGGCACGCGGCGACCAGGTCGGCGGGCACGTTGAGGATCTTCGTGGTGTCGGTGACGAGTTGCGGGGCGGGCAGGTAGCAGTGGCCGGATTCGGCGGCCTCCGACAGCGTGTAGCGCAGGCCGGCCATGACCCGCTGCGGGCTGTCGTGCGGGATGCCCACCGCCTGCGCGATCGTGTCGGCGGTCTTGAAGCCGATGCCCCACACGTCCGCGGCCAGCCGGTACGGCTCGTTGCGCACGACCGAGATCGACGCGTCGCCGTACTGCTTGTAGATCCGCACCGCGAGCGACGTCGACACGCCGACGCCCTGCAGGAAGACCATCACCTCCTTGATGGCCTTCTGCTCCTGCCACGCCGCGGTGATCTTCGCGGTCCGCTTCGGGCCGAGCCCCGGCACCTCGATCAGCCGGGCCGGCTCCTCCTCGATCACCCGCAGCGTGTCCAGCCCGAAGTGCGCCACGATCCGCTCGGCGAACACCGGACCGATGCCCTTGACCAGGCCGGATCCGAGGTAGCGCTGGATGCCCTGGATGGTGGCGGGCAGCATGGTGGTGTACGAGTCGACCTCGAACTGTTGGCCGTACTTCGGATGGCTGGACCAGCGGCCCACCAGCCGCAGCCGCTCGCCGGGCTGCGCGCCCAGCAGCGCGCCCACCACGGTGAGCAGGTCCGATCCCCGCTCGGTGGCGACCCGGGCGACCGTGTAGCCGGTCTCCTCGTTGACGTACGTCAGCCGCTCCAGCACCGCCTCCAGCACGGCGGGTCGACGGGCGGGGGATTCCACGGATACATCGTGCCGGAGACGCGGGCGTGGTGAACCCCCCGACTCCCGAGGTGTTGATCATGGAGGGGGCGGCGCCCATGCCGGCTTGATGCCCACTCCATGATCAACGGCCTCCTCACGGTGGCCCGTCAGCGCCATGGCGGCACGAAACAGCGCCGATGAGCGCGAGGCGACGAAGCGTGCGTGGGCGAGTAAGGCGCGCCGGACCGGGTACGCGGAGAGGTGACAGGCACGGGCCCGCAGCCGCCGCGGGCCTGCGCGGGAGGAGGCGATATGGCGTCGGACGGGCTGCGCCAACTGTTCGTGCACGAGCTGAACTACGCCCGCAACTTGGAGATCTCGGGCAACCACATGCTCGAGGACCTCTCCGTCCAGGTGTTCCGCCCCGAGCTGGTGCGTTTGATGGGGGAGGGGGCGGAGGGCTCGCGGGAGCAGTTGGAGAACCTCTCCGCCTGCTATGAGGCGACAGGCATCAGCACTGGCCGTAGGATCGGCGACCCGGTGGTCGACGGGCTGCGCGAACGGTTCCATGCTTTCACCGCCACGCAGCCGTCCCCCGACGCGCTGGACATGTTCGTGCTCGGCACCTGCCTGCGCGTCATCCTGTTGGGCGAGGCGAGCTACCAGGAGCTGGCCGAGATGGCCGAGATGCTCGGCGAGCTGGAGTGCGTGCGACGCCTGCGCATGAACCTCACCAACAAGGAGGAGTACGCCTGCCGGCTGCGCCGGCTCGGGTACGACCTGGGCTACCAGTTCGCGGGCGACGGCGCGCTCATCGGCGGCGGCTAGCGAGCCCGGTCACCGCGGGGCCGCCCGCAGCCAGAGCGCGCCGAGCGGCGGGACGCGCAGGGTGGCCGAGGCGGGCCGGTCGTGCCAGGCGACCGGTTCGGCACGCACCGTGCCGAGGTTGCCCACGCCCGAGCCGCCGTAGCACTCCGCGTCCGTGTTGATGACCTCCCGCCAGCGGCCGTCGCGGGGCAGCCCGAGCCGGTAGCCCTCCTGCGGCACGGCGGCGAAGTTGACCACGCACACCAGCGTCGAACCGTCCGCGCCGATCCGCTCGAAGGCGTACGTGTTGTGCTCGGCGTCATCGGCGACGATCCACCGGAAGCCGTCCGGGCTGTCGTCGCGCGACCACAGCGCCGGATCGTCGCGGTAGGCCCGGTTCAGGTCGGCGACCAACCGGGCGACCCCGGCGTGGCCGGGGTCGGCGAGCAGCGTCCAGTCCAGGCCGCGCTGCTCGCTCCACTCCCGCTCGTCGGCGAACTCACAGCCCATGAACAGCAACTGCTTGCCCGGGTGCGCCCACATGAAGGCGAGCAGCGCCCGCACGGTCGCCCGCCGCTGCCACGCGTCGCCGGGGACCTTGGCGACCAGCGCCCGCTTGCCGTGCACCACCTCGTCGTGGCTGATCGGCAGGGTGTAGTGCTCGCTCCACGCGTACGTCGAGGCGAAGGTCAGCTCGTGGTGGTGCCAGCGGCGGTGCACCGGGTCGCGGCCGATGTAGCCGAGCGTGTCGTGCATCCAGCCCATGTTCCACTTCGACCCGAACCCCAGCCCGCCGGTGTCAATGGGGCGGGTGACCCCGGGCCAGGTGGTGGACTCCTCGGCGACCATCAGGACGCCCGGGTGGTGCTTGTAGACGGTGGCGTTGACCTCCTGCAGGAACGAGATCGCCTCCAGGTGCTCCCGACCCCCGTACCGGTTCGGCGCCCACTGCCCCGGTGCACGGGAGTAGTCCAGGTAGAGCATTGAGGCGACCGCGTCGACGCGCAGCCCGTCGACGTGGAACTCCGCGAACCAGTAGAGCGCGTTGGCGACCAGGAAGTTGCGCACCTCCGGGCGGCCGTAGTCGAAGACCAGCGTGCCCCAGTCCGGGTGCTCGCCGCGCCGCGGGTCGGGGTGCTCGTACAGCGGCGTGCCGTCGAACCGGGCCAGCGCCCACTCGTCGCGGGGGAAGTGCGCGGGCACCCAGTCGAGCAGCACCCCGACGCCGGCCCGGTGCAGCCGGTCGACCAGGTAGCGGAAGTCGTCCGGTTCCCCGAACCGCGCGGTGGGCGCGTAGTACCCGGTCACCTGGTAGCCCCAGGAACCGCCGTACGGGTGCTCCATGACCGGCAGGAACTCCACGTGCGTGAAGCCCATCTCCACCACGTACGCGGTGAGTTCGTCGGCGAGTCGCCGGTAGGACAGGCCGGGTCGCCAGGAGCCCAGGTGCACCTCGTAGACGCTGACCGGGGCCCGGTGCGGCTCGCCGCGCGCCCGCGCGGCGAGCCAGTCGCCGTCGCCCCACTCGTAGGCCGACCGGTAGATCACCGACGCGGTGCGCGGCGGCGCCTCCGCGTACGCCGCCATCGGGTCGGCCTTCTCGTGCCACCGGCCGTCCGGGCCGAGGATCCGGTACTTGTACCGCTGCCCGACGGTCGCGTCCGGCACGAACAGCTCCCACACCCCGCTCGCGCCCATCGAGCGCATCGGCCAGCCGTCGTGCGGACCCCAACCGGTGAAGTCGCCGACCACCCGCACCCCGCGCGCGTTGGGGGCCCAGACCGCGAACGCCACCCCGTCGCCGCGCGGCCGGGCGCCGAGCACCGTCCACAGCCGTTCGTGCCGGCCCTCGCCGATCAGGTGCAGGTCGAACGGGCCGACCGTCGGGGCGTGCCGGTACGGGTCGTCACTGATCCGGCCGTCGGCGTCTATCCGGTAGTCCAGCACGGTGCCCGGCACGGTCACTTCGAAGACCCCCTCGGCGTGCACCCGGCGCATCGGGTGGCGCCGGTCGCCGACCACGGCCGCCACCTGCCGCGCGCCCCGCCGCAGCGCCCGGATCACCGTCTGACCGTCGCGCGGGTGCGCCCCGAGCAGCGCGTGGGGGTCGTGCGCCGCCCCGGTGATCACATCGTCGGCCGCCGCGCTCACCCGGCCGCCCCCGGGTACCGGTGGACGGTGAAGACGTGCGCCGGCTCGACGTGCGGGTCCAGTCGCACCGCATTGCGCTGCCCCCAGTCGTACGACTCGCCGGTCAGCTCGTCGTGGACGCGGAACCGCTCGAGCCAGTCGAATCCGAGTGCTGGCATGTCCAATGTGGTGTTACCCCACGCGACGTTGACCGGGTCGAACGAGCAGACCACGAGCACGGTGTTGTCCGAGTCCGGGTCGCGCTTGGACCAGCACAGCAGCGCCTCGTTGTCGATGTCGTGGAAGCGCAGGTTGCGCAGCCAGTGCAGGGCAGGGTTGTCGCGGCGGATGGCGTTGAGCCGGGCGATGAACGGCGCGAGCGAGGCGCCGGCCCGCTCCGCACCCGCCCAGTCGCGCGGCCGCAGCTGGTACTTCTCGCTGTCCAGGTACTCCTCCGTGCCCGGCACGGCGAGGTGCTCGAACAGCTCGTACCCGGCGTACATGCCCCAGGACGGGGAGAGCAGGGCGGCCAGGATCGCGCGGATCTTGAACATCGGCGGCCCGCCGTGCTGCAGCGTCTCGTGCAGGATGTCCGGGGTGTTGGTCCAGAAGTTCGGCCGCATGTAATCGGCCGCCGCGACCAGCTCCTCGCAGTACGCGCGCAGGTCGCGCGCGGTCGTGCGCCAGGTGAAGTACGTGTAGGACTGGGTGAACCCGATGGTGGCGAGCCCGTGCACGATCGCCGGGCGGGTGAATGCCTCGGCCAGGAACAGCACGTCGGGGTGGATCTCCTTGACCCGCCAGATGAGCCAGTGCCAGAAGTCCGCCGGCTTGGTGTGCGGGTTGTCCACCCGGAAGATCCGCACGCCCTGCTCGACCCAGTGCAGCACCACCCGCAGCACCTCGGCCCGGATGCCCTCCGGGTCGGTGTCGAAGTTGAGCGGGTAGATGTCCTGGTACTTCTTCGGCGGGTTCTCCGCGTACGCGATCGTGCCGTCGGGCAGCCGGGTGAACCACTCGGGGTGCTCGGTGACCCACGGGTGGTCGGGGGCGGCCTGCAGCGCGAGGTCCATCGCCACCTCCAGGCCGACGTCCCGGGCCCGCTCGACGAAGCGGCGGAAGTCGTCGAGCGTGCCCAGCTCGGGGTGGACCGCGTCGTGCCCGCCCTCGGCCGCGCCGATCGCCCACGGCGAGCCCACGTCGCCCTCACCCGCGACGAGCGCGTTGTTGCGTCCCTTGCGGTTGATCCGCCCGATCGGGTGGATCGGCGGCAGGTACACCACGTCGAAGCCCATCGCCGCGATGGCGGGCAGCCGCTCGGCGGCGGTGGCGAACGTGCCGTGCCGAATCGGGCAACCGGCCGCGTCGACCACCGCGCCCTCGGAGCGGGGGAACATCTCGTACCACGCGGAGAAGAGGGCCCGGGTGCGGTCGACCCAGATCCGGGCCACCGGGGAGCGGGTGACCAGGTCGCGCACCGGATGCGCCCACAGCAGGCCGGCGAGGTCGAACGCCGGGCGGACCCGTTCGGGCAGCGGCCGGCTCCCGTCGCGCAGCGCGGCGACCGCGGCCACCACGTCGGCCGTCCGCTCGTCCGGCACGGTGGCCGCCGCCCGCTCGAGCACCCTCGCGCCGATGGCCAGGTCGTTAGCGAGCTCGTCGACCCCCTGTCCGGCCTCGATCTTCTTGGCGATCGCGTCGCGCCAGGTCAGGTACGGGTCGCCGAACGCTTCGATCGCGAAGCTCCACGCGCCGACCGCGTCGGGGCGGATGTGCGCGTGCCACCGGTCGGTGCCCGGATCGCCGGGGGTCATCCGGACCGACGGCCGGGCCCGGCCGTCCGGCCCCCACCAGACGACGGCGCAGCCCAGCGCCTCGTGCCCCTCCCGCCAGCAGACCGCGCCGATCGGCACGAGTTCGCCGACCACCGCCTTCGCCGGGTACGCGCCGCAGGCCGGCGCGGGGGTGATGTCCAGGATCGGTAAGCGGCCGGGCCCGGCGAGCCGATCCCCGGGCGATCCGGCCAGCCCGCGGCCCGGCGACCCGGCCAGCCCGCGGCCCGGCGACCCGGCCGGCCCGCCGCCTGGCGGCGCACCGAGGCCGCCGCTCACCGCCCCTCCACGACTGATCGGTAGACGCCCATCGTCTGCGCGGCGATCGACGCCCAGGAGAAGTGCTCGACGGCGCGGCGGCGGCCGGCACGGCCCATCTCGGCGGCGCGGGCGGGGTCGCGCAGCAGGTCGGTGATGGCCGCCGCGAGGCCGGCGACGAACCGCTCCGGGTACAGCGGGGTGCCGTCGCTGGTCTGCTCGACCGGCACGAGCAGCCCGGTCACGCCGTCCGTCACCACCTCGGGGATGCCGCCGGTCGCGGTGGCGACCACGGCCGTCTCGCAGGCCATCGCCTCCAGGTTCACGATGCCCAGCGGCTCGTAGATCGACGGGCAGACGAACACCGTGCTGTGCGAGAGGATCTGGATCACGTCGCGGCGGGGCAGCATCGCGCGCACCCAGATCACCCCCGCACGGGTGCGCGCCAGGTCCGTCGCCAGCGCCTCCACCTCGGCGCCGATCTCGGGCGTGTCGGGGGCGCCGGCGAGCAGCACCAGTTGCGCCGCGGGCGGCAGGTGCAGGGCCGCCCGCAGCAGATAGGGCAGCCCTTTCTGGCGGGTGATGCGCCCGACGTACGTCACCGTGGGGCGGGCCGGGTCGATGCCGAGCCGCTCCAGCACGTCCGTGTCCGGATCCGGTGCGTACTGGGTGGTGTCGATCCCGTTGTGCACCACCCGTACCCGCTCCGGCCGCACCGCCGGATAGGCGGCGAGCACGTCGCGGCGCATGCCCTCGGACACGGCGATCACCGCGTCCGCCGCCTCGAGCGCCGCGCGTTCGCACCAGGACGACAGCGCGTACCCGCCGCCGAGCTGCTCGGCCTTCCACGGCCGCAGCGGCTCCAGGCTGTGTGTGGTCACCACGTGCGGTACCCCGTACAGCAGCTTCGCCAGGTGCCCGGCGAGGTTGGCGTACCAGGTGTGGCTGTGTACCACGTCGGCACCCGCGCAGCCGACGGCCATCGCCACGTCCACGCCGAGGGTGCGCAGCGCCGCGTTGGCGCCGGCGAGGTACGCGGGCGACGGGTACGCCGTGACGCCCGGTTCCTCGGGGCCCCGCGCCGTACCGTTGGCGAAGCGGTGCACCCGCAGGTCGGCGAGCGGGCGCAGGTGCCGGGCCAGGTACTCGACGTGTACCCCCGCGCCGCCGTAGACGTGCGGCGGGTACTCCCGGGTGAGCAGGTCGACCCGCAGCGGCCGGCTCGAGTGACGTCCGGGCGTCGGGGAGTCGGCCACAGCCGCACACTAACCCATCTCGGCGACGCGTTCCGGTGGTGTGACGAGACTCGGGTGGCTAGCGTCGGAGCATGGCCAAGGTCCTCGCGATGGTGCTTGCCGGCGGCGAGGGGAAGCGCCTGATGCCGCTCACCGCGGACCGCGCCAAGCCGGCCGTCCCGTTCGGCGGGAACTACCGCATGGTCGACTTCGCGCTCTCCAACCTCGCCAACGGCGGTTTCTTGAAGATCGTCGTGCTGACCCAGTACAAGTCGCACTCGCTGGACCGGCACATCAGCAAGACCTGGCGCATGTCGACCATGCTGGGCAACTACGTGACCCCGGTGCCGGCGCAGCAGCGGCTCGGCCCCCGCTGGTTCGCCGGCTCGGCGGACGCGATCTACCAGAGCTTCAACCTCATCAACGACGAGTCTCCGGACTACGTGATCGTGTTCGGCGCGGACCACATCTACCGCATGGATCCCGCGCAGATGCTCGCCGACCACATCGCCTCCGGCGCCGGGGTCACCGTCGCCGCGATCCGTCAGCCGCTGGCCATGGCCGGCCAGTTCGGCGTCATCGAGGTGGGTGACGACGGCCGGCGGATCCGGGCGTTCCGGGAGAAGCCGAAGGACGCCGAAGGGCTCCCGGACGCGCCGGAGGAGATCTACGCCTCCATGGGCAACTACGTGTTCACCACCCAGGCGCTCTGCGACGCGCTCGTCCGTGACGTCGCGGACGAGCGGAGCAGACACGACATGGGCAGCAACATCATCCCGATGTTCGTCGAGCGCGGCGAGGCGAACGTCTACGACTTCCGCGAGAACCGGGTGCCCGGCAGCACCGAGCGTGACCGCGGGTACTGGCGGGACGTCGGCACGCTGGACTCGTTCTACCAGGCCCACATGGATCTCATCGGGGACGAGCCGGCGTTCAACCTCTACAACTACGAGTGGCCCATCTACACCGCGCAGGAGTCGTGGCCGCCCGCGCGGTTCGTCCACACTGGACCGGGAGAGGTGGGGCGCGCCGTCGGCTCCATCGTCTCCCAAGGCGCGGTGATCTCCGGCTCTCTGGTGGAGAACTCGGTAGTGTCGCCCAACGTCAAGGTGCACTCGTGCGCCCACGTGGCGGGGTCGGTGCTCATGGAGGGGGTGGACGTGGGTCGGCACGCCGTGGTGCGCAACGCGATCCTGGACAAGAACGTGGTCGTGCCCGAGGGCGCGCAGATCGGTATCGACCTGGAGCGGGACCGCGGCAGGTACACCGTCTCCGCGGGCGGGGTGGTGGTCCTCGGCAAGGGCCAGGTCGCGCTGCCCTGAGTCGCCCCGGTTTCACCAAAACACTGTGGACGGCCGTCGATTCGACGACCGTCCACAGTGCAGACACCGCTGCCTGCGGCTCGTGCTGTCCGCTCGCGCGCGGCCCGCGCTACGGCGACAGCGCCAGGGTGGCCACGTGACCGAGATGGTCGGACGCCCACCGGCCGTCCGGGGTCTGCCGCTCGACGCCGAACAGCTTGCTCGACAGCGGCACGAGCGCTCCGCGGTACATCACCATGTCGATGCGGTGCTCGACCGCGTCACCCGGCTGGGTCAGGTCGTCGCCGAGACCTGCGGTGTACCCCGGGTCGCCCGGATGCAGGATCGGCCAGGTGTCGACCATGCCGCCGGCGACCAACTCGAAGTAGGCGAGCCGGTTGTTGGGGTCGGGCAGTTCCGGGCCGGTGTTGAGGTCACCGGCGAGGATCACGTCGCCGTCTACATTGAGCGGACCGGCCAGCAGTTCCCGCGCCTGCAGGACGCGGATGCCGGGGTGGAAGGCCTCCAGGTGGGTGTTGACGAACCGGAACGCGCGCTTGCCGTGGACCACGTCGACCGCGGTCCAGCCGCGGGTGCTCGTCGCGGTGCCGCCGATCGCCACCAACGGGAAGACCAGGTTGTTGGCGAAGTTGCCCGAGGACGTCCCCGTGACCTTCACCCGGCCGCCGTGGCGCACCAGGATCACGTCATGCATCGTCAGGCGCACGTCCACGTTGTGCGGCGCGCCCACCGGAGCCTCCAGATCCGCCTCGGTCTGCACGACCGCGACGTCGTACCGGTGCCCGGACCGGTTCAGTTCGGCGAGGAGTAGCGCCAGGTAGTCGTACCGGACCTCGGTGGCCGGTGCCGGGTCGGCGAGCGGCCCGGTGCGCCAGAGCGCCACCTCCTGCAGCCCGACCAGGTCGGGCTTGTGTTCCCTGATCTCCTGGGCGATCAGCTTGGCGCGCTGCGGGAAGTTGACCAGATCCACGTGGCTGAGCAGTGCCGCGTTCGCCGCCAGGAACGCCGGCAGCGTCGGCGCGGCGATCGACGGCGTGAGGTCGCCGCCCAGGTAGACGTTGCGGGTCATCACGGTGATCTTCGCGCCAGCTTCGGCGTGCACGGGCGTGGTGGACACGCCGACGCCGGCCACCGCGGCGGCCACGGCCAGGGTCACCCGCACCAACAGCGGGCGCCGTCTGCTGCGATTGATCGACATGCCTCGTCGCATACCTCGTCCTCTCTGCGTCGGCTTCGCCGGCATGGACAAGGTAGCGCCGGGGGCTCGGGGCGGGTACCCGCCGGCCGGGCGGGGTCAGGGCTCGGCGACGGTGGCGGGCGCGGACGGCCTGGGCTGCTCGACGGACGATCGGACAGGGTTCCTCCGCGTGGCCAGCACCGAGCCGGCGAGGACGAGGATGAACCCGACGGCGATGCCGGCGGTGAACGGCTCGCCCAGGAACGCGACGCCGAGGGCGACCGCCACCGCCGGGTTGAGGTACGTGATGACGGTGGCCCGCACCGGTCCGACCTCGTCGATCAGGGCGAAGAAGAACAGGAACGCCACCGCTGTGCACAGCACCCCGAGGACGGTCACGGCGACGACGACGTTGGCCGGTGGCCATGCGCGGGGCAGCTGCGTGGCGGCCACCGGCAGGTACGCCACGCTCGTCACCGCCAGGGCCGCGGCGACCACGCCCAGCCCGGGAACGCCGGACAGGTACCGGGCGAGCACGAACGGGCCGAGCGCGTACCCGACGATGACGCCCGCCATCTGCAGCAGCGCCATGAGGTCGCCGGAGCCGAGGTCCAGCCCGACCAGTGCGGCCACTCCGGCGAGCCCGACGACCAGCCCGGCGAGGCGCCGGGGGCCGAGCCGGTCGGTGCGGGTGATCCAGCCCAGCAGCGCGCCCACGAGCGGCACGGCGGCGGTGAGCAGTCCCGACAGCGAGCTGCTCAGGCGCTGTTCGGCGGCGGAGAGCAGCAGCCACGGCGCGGCCACCTCGACCGCGGCGAACACCAGCAGCGGACGCCACCTCGGCAGCACCGCCCGCAGGTGGCCGAGGGCAGCGGCGATCGGGACGAGCAGGAGCGCGCCGATCGCGCAGCGCAGGAACACCAGCGAGGCCGGGGTGATGTGCTCGACCGCCACCTTGATCAGCATGTACGGGACGCCCCAGATCGCGCCCATGGTGAGGAACAGCAGCCACCCCCGCCGCGACATCCGACCTCCCGCTCGTAGCCAACGGGAGAATTCTGGTCCGCTGACGCTTCCAGGTCCGCCGATTACGGGGGTGACCTGACGCACACCGCTCGAAGCGCCGCCCTCTACCGATATGGGTCCGCCTGTAACAACGCGTTTCGGTCCGAAAGCGGGTACCCGCTTCCTAGAATCGGAAGTCGTGCTCACGTATCAGCCGCAGGAGGCGGACATCCGGAAGGCCGGGCTTCGGTGACGCTCTCCCACGCGGGCGGTCTCTGGGCAACGCTCGCGTTCGCCTTGGGCCTGGCAGCCGTGCACATGCTCGCCGAACGCATCTACCGAAGGCTATCCGTGGCGGGCCCGGCGGTGACCTCGTTCGGTGGCGGCACCGCCGCAGCGTACGTGTTCCTCTACCTGTTGCCGCATCTGGCGGAGGGCAATCGGGCGGTCGCCGACCTCCTAGAACCCGAGATCAGGATCATCCCCAGCGTGGCGGCCGGGTTCCTGCTCTTCTTGGTTGCCCTGGTCGGCTTCTTCAGCTACTACGTCCTTGAGCGCGTCACCCACCGCTCGCAGCAAGGACGACCGGAGGCTGGCCGGGTGGTGTTCGGGTTCCAGCTCGCCTTCTTCGCCCTCTACAGCGGACTGGTCACCTATCCCCTGGCCACCAAGCTGCGCGTCGCGCTCCTCCCCGCGTTGCTGTTCGCGGTGGCCATGGGACTGCACATATTCGCCACCGATCAGGTGCTGTCCAAGCACTTCCCGTCAAGGCTCACCACCAAATGGCGCCTCGTCCTCGTCGCGGGTACTCTCGGCGGCTGGCTGGCCGCGGTGTTCGCCGCGCCCATGAGCACCCTGCTCTTCAACATTCTCACCGCTTTTCTCGGTGGCGGCATCATGCTCAACATCTTCCACGAAGAACTGCCACCCGCACGGCTTTCCAACTTCATCTGGTTCAGCATCGGATTGGGCACCTACGGCATACTGATCACCATCGCCACCTTCGCCGCGAGGCTCGGCGCCGCATAGTCCAGGACCGTTCTGCCGCCGCGACCGTAGGTGCGCGGGTACTCCGGCTGGCCTCCTTCCCAGCGGGCAGGCGGCCTCGATCGTGGGCAGCAGGGTCACCGCGTCGCTCGCGCTGGCGCTCGGTTGGTTCGCCGCCGCGGGCACCGGGGCCGGCCGTGGCGTCGCCATCGCCGGGTCCTCGTCGGCCGCCATCGAGTGCAGCACCTTGAGCAGCACGTCCCGGCTGTCCTTGGCCAGCAGCTCGCTCTCCCACCTCTCCTGCAGCTCGATCGTCTGGCCGCCGTGCAGAGTGAGCGTGGCGCGCGCCGGTACCTGCCTGGTGATGGCCGCGGAGGCGATCTCCTCGTACGGCAGGAACCAGTGCTGCCGCGCCAACTCGGCGACCGGCGCGGACTGGATGAGCCCCTGCAGCCGCTGCTTGCCCTTGTTGGCGTCGCCGGGGTTGCTCACGAAGATCAGTCCCTTGGTGAGCACCAGCAGGTCGAACTCGGTGCCGTTGGCCTTCACGTTCGCCAGCGCCGCGATCAGGCCCGCGCCCACCGCGCTCTCCGTGCGCTCCACCAGGCTCGCCTTGGTGATGTCGATGCCCAGGTCCACCAGCCGGCGGTACGCCTCGTCCAGGCCACCAGGGGCGACCGCGAGCTTGGCGATCTCGTCGAGCGGCAGCGGGTACCCGTGCGCGGTGACGAACTGGGCCGGTCCGGACCAGGAGTGCTGCCACCCGGCCACGCCCGAGCGCACCGCGGCGAGGCGCATCAGCAGTTCGAGCACCTCGGCGAAGCGCTGTCCGGCCTCCCGGCGGGTGTTGTCCGGGAAGAACGGCTCGGCGAGGTACCCCAGGTGACCGGCGGCGATGAGGTTGAAGACCGTGCCGAGGTTGATCTGCGTCGCCGCCGCCTGGGGGAACCGCCGGGCGATCGTCCGGAACACCCGGTCCGCCTGCCGCTGCAGCTGTGCGGTGATCATCGCGTTGGTGAAGTGCGGCCAGGGCAGCACCGTGCGCTCGCCGACGTCGACCATCAGCTCCTGCATCCGGCGGCCCGCGCCGAGGATGTCGGGCAGCAGCCCGGCCGCCGGACGCCCGTCGTAGGGCAGCGGCGCCTCCGGCGCCGCGAGGATCGCCGCGATCCGCTCCTGGACGGGCGGATGGGTGTCCCACTTGGAGGACTCCTCCTCGGGCTCCTCGGCGCGCAGCGCCTCGAGCTCAGCCTGCCGGGCCGCGACGAGCGCGGCGAACCCGCCGAACAGGTCGTCGGGCACGTAACCGGCTTCCCAGCCCGGTAGCACGTAGTTGCGGAAATAGAAGCCCCATGCGGCGTCGAGCACCGGCTTTTCGCGCAGCGCGCTCGCCGCCGCCGTCCGCCCGGCGACCCGCACCGAGGCCTGGTCCGCCTCGTACTCCTGGCGGCGCATCACCGCATGGTCGACGAGAACGTACAGGTTCGCGTACGCCTTGAAGATCCACCCGGCGACGTTGTACGGGCTGATCCGCTCGACGGTGCCGGCGATGGCGAGGTGACCGCGGTAGGCGACCCCGCCGAAGCGGGTGTGTCGGCCCGAGTAGTGGCCCAACTCGTGTGCGAGCACCGAGCGGATCTGGCTGACCGAGAGCACCTGGAGCAGCGGAAGTCCGATGTAGAGGTACCGGCGGCCGCCGATGAGGCCCATCAGGCGGCTCTCCTCCATCACCGCGGCGTTGACCTCGGGCACCAGCCGGATCTCGTCGGGCATCCGGGTGTCCACCTCCCGGGCCAGCTCCCGCACGGTCCCCCACAGCGCGGGCGCCTCCTGCGGGGTGATTGGAAGTCCGTGCGGTGGCTCGGGCTTCGTGCGGATCGCGCGCCACATCGCCACGGCTACCGCGCCGACCGTCGCGGTGAAGAGCGGAAAGGTGAGCTTCAGCGCGAGCGCGCCGGGGAGCACACTCGCCAGCCAGATCGCGAGGGCACCCGCGGCGCCGAGTTGGGCCAGGGCGAGAACGTAGAAGCCGGCGAGCATGACCACAGACACGCCCGCGCGCAGGGCAGCGACCATCGGGCCTCCCCGTGTCGAGGCTTTTCAGAGCCCAACCCGCGCACGCTACCCGCCGTCGACCTGCGGGGACAACCCACGCCTCTTCATGGCCTACCATCAACCGTCGGGCGCGAAGGGAAGGAGCGGGCAGATGCGACTGTTCGGGCGCAAAAGGACGACACCGGCTCCCGTGCCGGCGCAACCCGCCCAACCGGCTCAACCCGCGTTGGCCGTCGACCCGACGCTGGGCGACCCCGCCGCCGCGCAGTTGCGCGCCTGGCTGGTCCAGCGCGACTGGCCCGCGGCCCGGGACTTCCTGTCCTCGGTGACCGATCCCGACGACCGCTCGTTCTACCTGAGCATCGCCGCCGATACCCCCGGCGTGGAGCAGTGGATCGGGCAGTGCGTGGCCGCCGAGCCGCACTCGACGCTTCCGTTGCTGGTGCAGGGGGCGCGCGCGGTCTACTGGGCCTGGGACGCGCGCGGCGCGAAGCGCGCCGAATACACCAGCCGGGAGCAGTTCCGGGAGTTCTTCCGGCGGCTGCGCTTCGCCGAGAACTGCCTGGACGAGGTGGTCGAGCGCGATCCGGAGGATGTGACGGCGTGGTCCTTCCTGGTCACGTCAGCACGCGGGCGCCAGGTCGACCGGGCCGAGGCGCAGCGCCGGTTCGACGAGGTGGTCAAGCGCCACCCGTACCACCGCATGGCGCACGAGCAGATGCTGCAGTACCTGTGCCGCAAGTGGTTCGGCAGCCACGAGGAGATGTTCGCGTTCGCCCGGTCCGCGGCAACCGCGTCGCCGCCCGGCAGCCTGCTCGGCGAGCTCGTCGCGATCGCCCACATTGAACGGTGGCTCGATCTGCCCAGCGGCGACGACGCAGCCTACATGAGCCAGCCCGACGTCGTCGCCGAGCTGCACTGGGCAGCTGACCACTCCATCCGCAGCCCGCACTACCGGCCGCGACCCGGCTGGCCCGCGGTGCACAACGTGTTCGCGTTCGCCTTCTGTCTCGCGGGCGAGTGGTCGGCCGCCGCGGACCAGTTCGACGTCATCGGCGACCGGATCCACGCCTGGGTCTGGGGGTACTTCAGCGGGGACGCAGTGCAGGCGTTCCGGAACCTGCGCGCTGACGCCTACCGCTACGGCCGGCCTGCGTAGCCGTCACCGTAGGTCACTCCGAGACTCGCTGCCCACCGAGGCGCGTGCCCTGGTTGGCGCCGTCCGGCCACAGCGCCGCCCGTCCGTCTCCACGCGTTCACCATACTGGCCCGCACCGTGCATTTCATTAGATACGGTCGACCGCTACTCGCAAATAGGACCGCCGAAATATTGACGAGCGACCGGTTGAGCCGTAGGTTGCGCAGTCAAGGTTGTTCCCCCTTCGATGGAGGCGCACATGGCAACTCCCGGTTTGAGTCGTCGTACGCTCCTGCGCGGCGTGGTCGCCGCGGGCGCGGTGACCGGCCTCGGCGTCGTCAAGGCGACGCCGGCGCTGGCCACGGACACCTCCGACTTCACCAGCCGGGCCGCGTTCGACGCGCTCGACCTCGGCTTCAACGGAGGAAACGGCCGTAAGGACGATCTCAACGACGACCGGGGTGCGCTCGGCTGGGGCGAGTCGTACGTGCTGCAGGCCTACCTGCTCATGTACGAGGCGCACCGGGACACGTACTACCTGGAGAAGGCGATCGACCACATCGACCACGTGCTGGCCAACCGGGACAGCGTGCGCGGGTTCACCGACTGGCGAGGGCTCTCGCTGCCCGGCTGGCGCACCGGCGACCCGTACTCGGCGGGTGAGGCGCACCTGCTGGACGCGCAGGGCCGGCCGACGCTGCGGCTGCGGTCCGCGCGCGCGTTCGCGGCCGCGATCCAGGTGACCGTCGAGCCGGGCACCAACCCGGGCACCTTCAAGGTGTCGCTGTACCACCCGACCTACCGGGTCAGCGACAGCTACGACAACCTGACCATGGACCCGACCAGCCCGGACTACGCGGTCAAGCGGATTAACGAGACCTTCAACGCCAACACGGTGCAGACCACGGCCAAGGACCTACGGCCCAGCCCGGACGCAGCCGGCGACCCGGCGCCGGTGAGTCTGCTGATGACCGCCCCTAAGTTCCACTCATCCGTCCACACCGGACAGATTGCGTACCCGATCGCCAAGTTCGCCCGCCTCGTCGCGACCGAACCCAGCCTGCGCAACGACAAGCGCTACAAGGACAAGGCGCGCGAGTACTACGCCGCTGCCGAGGCCGCGGTCGCGATCCACGACGAGGAGTACGTCCAGGAGGGCCCCTACGGCTACTACCGCACCCTCAAGGACGCTCCGGTCAACCTCGACGGCGCGGACCTGCCGCACAACTACTCCACCAGCATGGCCCGCGTCTACCTGGAGCTGTACATGGCCGGTCACCGTCCGGCCCACCGCAGACGTGCCGAGGCGCTGGTGCGTACCTTCCGCGACGACCTGCAGCACAAGGACAGCGGCACGGCGAAATGGACGTACTACTGGACCAAGGGATGGGCCTACCGGGGGTGGACGCCGGCCGACGGGGTCAGCAACAACTTCCCGCTGCGCGGCGCCGGCACCCGGCTGGAGGACATCTCGCACGGGCACATCGAGATCACCATGATGGTCACCGCCCACCAGGCCGGTGTGATCGCGAACCGTGCCGACATGCGGACGCTCGCCAGAACGTTCAGCCGCGACATCATCACCACCCGAAGCGACGGTACGCCGACCGTGTGGTCGTACCTCGGCCCGTCGGGGGTGACCGGGGATAAGGCGTTCGAGCGCATCGCCGCGGGCTGGCTCGGCCTGGCGCCGTTCGACGAGGACCGGGTCATGGTCGACGCGCTCGCGACCATGTACCGCAACCAGAACCCGGTGCCGGACACCGTGTCCATCTACGGCACCGCGTGGCTGAACTGGGCCAGCCGGGTGCGGTGACGACGAGGGGCGCCGGGAGGGCAGGCAGCACGACCGCCGTGAGCCCTGCGCTCAGCCGGCCCCTGCCTCCACCCGCGTTTCCCGGCGTGGCTCGCTCGACCGCGTACGCCGACCGCGTCCTCGTCGGCGGCGTACGCGGTCAGGCCGAGCCGCCCCGCCGGACCCCGATCGCGCCGCGCATCCCAGGAACCGGGCGTCCGGCCCCGGGATCGATGGTGTATGAAGCGTCTTGTCGTCGCGGCGCTCCTGGTGGCCCTGGTTAGTGGTTGCACCGGCTCGTCCCCGCCGATTTCACCGTCCGCCGATCCGACGCCAGTCTCGGTGCGGCCACTGCGAGCACGGGCCGCGCACACCGCGACGCTGCTGCCGGATGGCCGGGTGCTGCTCGCCGGCGGGTGCGCTGCCGATGGCTGTACGACATCCGAGGTCGAACCGAGCAGCGAGTTCTACGTGCCGGGCCGGGGATTCGTGCCAGGTCCGCCGATGGTGCACCCGCGCAGCAGCCACACCGCCACCCTGCTGCCCGATGGCCGCGTCCTCATCGTGGGCGGATGGGCCAGGGAAGGCACCCCGCCACTCGCCGAGGCGGAGATGTTCGATCCGACCACCGGCACGTTCCAGCCGGCAGGGGCCCTCCAGGGCGGCGCCATCCTGCTGTCGGACGGACGGGTGGTGGCCGTCGGCGGCGGAGGCGGGCCGGGAAACCCCACCGGAGACGTGGAGATCTTCGATCCAGCCACCGGCGCGCGTACCTCGGGGCCGGCCATGCCACAACCGCGTCATGCGGCGGCGTCCATCGTGCTGCCCAACGGCGAAATCTTGGTCACCGGCGGCCAGGACCGTACCCGGCACGGGCTCTCGACGACGGTGATCTACAACCCCGGCAGTGGTGCTTGGCGGCCAGGCCCGCAGATGGGCACTCCGCGGTTCAAGCACGCGATCGCCATGTTGGACGGTGGACGGGTCATGGTGCTCGGAGGCACGACCGACGACACCACGCTGCTGGCCAGTACGGAAATCCTCGACCTCACCACCAACACGTTCACCCCCGGCCCGACGATGAGTACACCCCGGTACAAGTTCCCCGAGGCCGTGGTCCGGACAACCACCGGCCACCTGGTCGTCGCCGGCGGAACGCAGGTTGACGTGCTGGCACCCGATAGGCAGAGCTTCCGCGTGATCACCACCGGTGCCGCGGTGTGGCGGTGGTTCCCGGCGGCCACTGCGCTGCCGGACGGCTCGGTCCTGATCGTCGGGGGGTACGACGAGCGGATCCGGGTGCTTGCCGACGCCCATATCGTCCGGCCGGCCCGTGAGTGACCGCCCGGTCAGGAGGCCTTCGCGCGCCGGTACGCCTCGGCGAAGGCACGGCCGTCGTAGGCGACCTCGTGCAGCGTCGGGTCGTCCACGTCGACCCAGCGGCCCCCGTCCGCCCGTGAGCGCAGCGCGGCGAGCGCGGCGAGTTCCGGCTCGACGAGCGACGGCATCGGCATCGGGTCCGGTGCCTCGCCGGCCAGGTACGGCACCACCGCGCGCAGCATCGTCTCGTAGAGCGTGGACGGATCGACCTCGACGTAGCGCACCGACCGTCCGGACAGGACGGTGGCGTGGAACGGGTGGCGGGCCGACGTCGGCCCCACCGACACCATCGCCGTACGTCCGTCCGCCCATCCGACCTCCACGCGGTGCTGCCCGTGGCCGCCGAGCCACCGGGCCCGGCGCATGCCGGGGCCGAGCAGGCCGTGCAGGAGCGAGTACGCGTGGATGCCGTAGTCGAACTCGTGGCCGGAGCAGCCGGCGAGGACGAACTCCGCGTCCGGGTCCGGCTCGACCGCCCACCGCAGCGACGACCCGCCGGATATCCGCGTCTCCTTCGCCCACTCGACCAGCACCGCCAGGTCCGCGGCGCTGCCGGCGAACGGCTTGTCCAGCAGCACGGCCTTGCCGGCCGCGACGAACGGTCGCACCCGCTCGACGTGCTCCGACCAGTCGGCGCCGCTGACCACGGCGACATCGACGGTGTCGGCCATCTCGTCGAGGTCCCGGACGACGTACGGGATGTCGTGCGCGGCGGCGAACTCGTCGGCGGGCCCGTGGTGCCACACCGCGACGACCTCGTGCCCCATCGCGCGCAGCAGCCCGGTGAACGCCGCCGGGTGTGAGGTGTCCAGGTCCACCAGTCCGACCCGCATCGCTACCCCTTCACCGCCCCTCGCATGCCCTCCACGAAGTGCTTCTGCATCGCGATGAAGAAGATGACGATGGGCAGCACGGCGAGCACGGTGCCGGCGGCCATCGACCGGACCTCGGTGCCGAAGATGCCCTGCAGGTACGCCAGACCGAGCGCGATCGGGTACTTCTCCTCGGTCTTGAGCACGACCAGCGGCCAGATGAAGTTGTTCCACACGTTGATGAATCCGAAGATGGCCAGCGTCGCGAGGGTCGGCGTGACCTGGCGTACCGCCACCCGCCAGAAGATCTGCCACTCGTTGCAGCCGTCCACGCGGGCCGCGTCGAACAGCTCCCGCGGGATCTGCTCGAACGCCTGCCGCAGCAGGAAGACCCCGAACGCGGACAACAGCCCGGGCAGCACGACACCCGCGAACGTGTCGACCATGCCGAGTTCGGAGACGACGAGGAAGCGCGGGACGAGCATCACCTCGCCGGGCAGGAACATCGTCGAGACGATCAGCGCGAACAGCAGCGTCCGCCCGCGGAAGCGCATCCGCGCCAGTGGGTACGCGGCCAGTGCCGAGACGACCAGGTACGCCGGCACGGTCAGCAGCTCGTAGAGCAGCGAGTTGACCAGGTAGCGGGGGAACGAGATCTTCGTCCACGCCTCGTAGAACCAGTCGAGCACCGGCGGCTTCGGGATGATCTGCGGGGGGAAGGAGTACACGGGCTGGCTGGCGGGCTTGAGGGCGGCGGCGAGCAGGATGAGGAACGGCCCGATGAACAGCGCGCCGATGGCGCACAGCAGCGCGTAGAAGGCGGCCTTCTTCACCAGACTCATCCGTTCACCATCTTTCCGCGGGTCAGCCGGTACGACACCAGGGAGAACACGACGAGGATCGCCCACAGCACCAGCCCCATCGCGCTGGCGTAGCCCATGTTGAAGTGGCGGAACGCCTCGTCGTAGATGTAGTAGCCGAGGCTCATGGTGGCGTCCTGCGGGCCGCCCTTGGTCATCACGAACACCGACGTGAAGACCTGCATCGCGTCGAGCGCGGCGAGGACCGTGACCACCGCGATGTAGGGGCGCATCATCGGCACGGTGACGTGGAGCAGCCGTCGCCACGGCCCGGCGCCGTCGACGTCGGCCGCCTCGTACAGCTCCCGGGGCACGGACTGGAGCCCGGCCAGGTAGATCATCATGTAGTAGCCCAGCGACTTCCAGCTCTCCACGAGCACCAGCGCGGGCAGGGCCCAGCCGGGCTCGAGGAGGTACTGCACCGGCCGGTCGAGCAGGCCGAGCGTGGTCAGCAGCCAGTTGAGGACGCCGCGCTCGTGGTAGACGTAGTTCCAGGCGATGGCGACGGCCACCATCGATGTGACGACGGGCAGGTAGTAGACCAGCCGGAAGACCTTGATCGCGCGTAGCGGCAGGTTGACCAGGACGGCCAGCAGCAGCGGCACGGCGACGAGGATCGGCATCATGCCGACCAGGAACAGCCCGGAGTTGCGCAGCGCGGTGAAGAAGCGGGGGTCGGCGAGCATGTGGGTGAAGTTGCCGAGCCCCACAAACTCCGGCGGGGTCACCACCCGGTAGTCGTAGAAGGCCAGTTGCACGGCGGTCACCGCGGGCCAGATGAAGAAGACGCCGAGCAGGACCAGCGCCGGGCCGAGGAAGAGGTACGGCGTGACTGTCCAGTGGTGGCGCACCCGTCGCCGCGCGCCCGGCTCGAGGCGCCCCGGCCGGGCGCGGTCGGTCCCCGCCCGCGCGGGCGCAGCGGTGGTCGCCATGCCGCACTCCTTCCCGCAACCGTGGGCCGGACCGCGGTGCGAGTAGCTCCGCTGAGAAGCCCTCTTGACAGTCCGGGCGAGACGGTTAACCTTTGTCCGCAACGAGTATTAAGGACCGCCGAAAATGTTGCCTGGACGATAGTTCGCCCCCCAGGGGCTGTCAAGGTCGCCGATGCCGCGGGTCACCAGCACCGGAACCTACTGCGACCGCCCCGTCCCTCGACCGAATGGAGGTCTTCGTGAGGGTAGCGTCACTGCTGGCCAGGGCCCTCGCCGCCGGGTTGGCGCTGAGCGTGGCCACAGGTTGCGTCGCCGGAACGACCGACGACAAGCCCGCCGACACGGGCAGCAAGGAGATCGAGTTCTGGACGATCAACCTGAAGAAGAACTTCGAGGACTACATCACCGGGCTCATCGACGGCTTCAAGAAGCAGCACCCCGACGCGACGATCACCTGGGTCGACGTGCCGGGCAACGAGGTCAAGCCCAAGCTGTTGGCGGCCATCGCGGCCGGCAAGGTGCCTGACGTGGTCAACCTGACCAACGTCGACCTGGAGGAGTTCATCCCGTCGCTGACCGACCTCAGCCCGTACGTGACCGCGGAGCAGCAGGCCGCGTACATGCCGAGCCTGCTCGAGCCGCTCAAGCGGGACGGCAAGCTGGTGGGGGTGCCCTGGTACAACGGCGGGGCGCCCATCGCGATCTACAACAAGGAGCTGGTGACCAAGGCCGGGCTGGACCCCAGCAACCCACCGAAGACCTTCACTGAGGCGCTCGACTGGGCGGTGAAGCTGCACCAGGCCACGCCCCAGGTGTACGGCATGAACGGCATCCCCGACGTCTCGGTGCTGCAGTCCGAGGGCGTGGAGATGCTCTCCGCGGACCGCACCAAGGCCGCCTTCAACACGCCGAAGACCAAGCAGATCGTCACCGCCTGGAAGGACGCGTACGACAAGGGCGGCCTCGCGCCCGGCACCACGGTCAAGGACGACCGCAACTACCCGCAGACCCTCGACAACCAGCAGGTGGCGTTCTCGGCGAGCGTCCTGCCGTTCAACCTCAAGAACATCGAGAAGAACGCGCCCGATGTCTACAAGAAGCTCACGATCGGCCCGGCGGTGACCGGCGAGACGGGCACCTACATCCTGCCCGACCAGCAGACGTTCGTGGTGCCCAAGGGCGCGAAGAACCCCAAGTTCGCCGCGGAGTTCGCGCTCTACTTCACCAACGCGGAGAACCAGACCGCGTTCTGCAAGCTGGTGACCATCTATCCATCCACTGTGGATTCGCTGAAGGACCCGCACTTCAGTACGTTCGCGCCGGGCAACCTGCACGACGAGGCACGCAAGATCGTCGCCGAGGAGCTGCCCAAGCTCAAGCTCGGCTACCTCGGCACCGGCAAGGACGACCGGCTGATCGAGCGGTGGCGGGAGAACGTCCGCGCGGTGTTCTCCGGCGCCAAGACCGTCGACCAGGCGCTGGCTGACGCCGAGAGGGAATGGAACGAGATCCTCGCCGCCAAGTGAGCACGGTGGCGGTCACCCCGCGGTGACCGCGGGGTGACCGCCACCTTCCGGAGGGAAGACATGCAGCAGTTGGGTGTAGGCATCGTGGGCGCCGGGATCATGGGCCGGGCCCACGCCGGCGTGCTGGCCGACCACCCCACCACCCGCGTCGTCGCGGTGACGAGCCGCACCCGCCAATCGGCGAGCGCCCTGGCCGAACAGTACGGCGCCACGGTGCACTCCGACGTCGCGGCGCTGGTCGCCGACCCCGCGGTGCACATCGTGGTCGTCGCCACGCCCGACCATCTGCACGCCGACGCGGTGTGCGCGGCCGCCGAGGCCGGCAAGCACGTGCTGGTGGAGAAGCCGTTCACCACCGACCCGGCCGACGCCGACCGGGCGCTGGCGGCGGTGCGCCGCGCGGGCGTCAAGGCGATGACGCTCTTCAACCACCGCTGGGTCCCCTCCTACGCACAGGCGCAGGCCCGGATCGCCGCCGGCGACATCGGTCGGCCACGCCTGGCCTACGCGCGCAAGAACGACACGCTGTACGTGCCGACCCGGATGATCCCGTGGGCGGACCGGACCACCTGCGCGTGGTTCCTGTCCAGCCACGACATCGACCTGGTCTGCTGGCTGTTCGACGACGAGGTGGAGACCGTGTACGCCACCGCGGTCCACGGCCGGCTGCGCGAGCTGGGCATCGACACCCCGGACGCGATCCAGGCCCAGTGCCGGTTCCGCGGCGGCGGCGTGGCGACCTTCGAGTCGTGCTGGATCTACCCGGACACCTTCCCGACGATGACCGACTCGTTCGTGGAGCTGGTCGGCGAGCGCGGGGTCATCCACCTCGACCGCAAGTGCGAGCAGATCGAGATCGCCACCGACGAGCGGTACGAGTACCCGCGCAACCTGCTGCTGCGCACGGTGCACGGGGTGCCGGCGGGCGCGGTGCGCGACGCCATCTGGCACTTCGTGGAGTGTGTCCGCCACGACCGGCAGCCGCTGGTGACGCTCGAGTCCAGTCGGCACGTCACGGCGGTGCTCGCGGCCATCCACCGGTCGATGGCGTCAGGCGTGCCGGAAGCGGTCGAGTGATGACCCGGTCCGCGTCTCGGTCGGGCGGCCCCGGTCGCCACGCGGTGGAGAAGCCGCCGCACGTCGACGACGTGCGGATGCGCCACATCACCCCGCAGGCGCTCGCCGCCGCGGTGACCGTCCCGGATCTGCGGGCGCACCTCGCCTCCCGCACCGGCATCACCCCGGTGCGCGACCCGCGTCGCTGGGCCGCGTACGCGCGCGGCACGCCCCGGGCCGCCGAGGTGCTCGCCGCCGCCGACGCCCTGCTCGACCGCCCCGTGGACTTCACCGACCCGGGCCACGGTCGCTCCGGGCTCTACGGCTTCCACTACCTGTACTGGGCCGAGCCGCTCGTCAACGCGTACGCGCTTAGCGGCGACCGGCGGTACGCCGACCGCTTCGCCGCGATCCTCGACCTCTGGTACGAGTCGCGGGACCGGGTGCGCGGCGGCTGGCCGGGCCTGGACGTCATCTGGTACACGCTCGGTGTCGCCTGCCGCTCGCAGGTACTCATCCGCGCCCTGCACACCCTCGGCCACGAACTCAAGGACCACACCTGGCACCGGGTGGTGGCGACCCTGCTCGGTGGCGCGCGGTGGCTCGCCGAGGAGCACGACACGTTCCGGCACGGCAACTGGCAGCTCGCCGGCTGCGCGGTGCTCGCCGAGATCGCTGCGTACCTGCCGGAGTTCACCGAGGCGTCGGCTTGGGCAGAGGTGGCCCGGGCGCGGCTGCGCGAACACCTGGCCCTGGACGTGTACGCCGACGGCGGGCACTACGAGCGCAGCCCGACGTACCACGTCATGTGCCTGGGCGGGCTGCAGAACGCCGCGCTGCGCGACGAGGAGCTGCGCGCCCACCCGCGATTGCGCGCGATGCACGACTGGCTGCTGGCGATGGCCACCCCCGGCGGAGTGGTGCCCCCGTTCAACGACTCGCACCTGGTGCACGCCGGGGAGCCGCTGCTGCGCGGCTGGCACCTGTACGGCGACCCGGCGTACCTCGCCGCGGCGCGCCGGTTCCTGCCGGACGACCGGATCGCCGAGGCCCTGGCCTGGCTCGAACCACGCGACCTGCCCGCGGCGACGCCCGAGCCGGAGCCGGACGCGTCGGTGGCGCTGCCCTACAGCAAGTTCGTGGTGCTGCGTGCGGGCGGGCATCACGGCGTGGTCAACTGCGGCCCCTACATCGAGCACGAGTTGGAGAGCCACAGCCACCACGCCGCGCTGGACGTGGTGCTGTGGGGGCACGGTGCGCCGCTGGCGTGGGAGGCCGGTGGACCGGACAGCTACGACCACCCCGAGTACCAGACCTGGTACCGCGCCACCCGCGCGCACAACACGATCCGGGTCGGCGACGGCGATGTGGGCGAGGACCACGACGCCCGGGTCGGCGTCTGCGCCCTGCTGCCCGAACTCGACGCGCTCGTCGCCGAACACGACGGCTGGGGCGCGCCGCACCGCCGCACGGTGCTGTTGCTGCGCGACGAGCCGGTCTACTGGGTCGTCGTCGACGAGCACCACGCGGCGGCGTACGACTGGCAGGTGGGCGCGCTGGCGCCGTGGTCCGGGGATCCCGCCGCCGGGCTGCACTCCGGAGCCGGACCGGGGTTGCTCGTCGCGCCGGTCTGGCCGCCCGAGGCCGTGCGGACCGGCGCCGGCCCGACGCGGGCGCCCGACGGCGCCGCCGGTTCGGTCGAGACGACGCTGCACACGCTCGCGCTGCGCTACCCGGCCGGGCGCGCCGCCCACGTGCTCGTCCCGTACGCGGACGCCCCGCCGTCGGTCGACGTGTCCACAGCCGACGGTCAGGTGCGGGTGGTGCACCGCGACGGTGTCGACCTGATCGGCGATGGCTGTGTGGTGCGCACGCGGGACGGCCGGGTCACCGCCGCGGCGGCCTGGGCCGCGGATCAGGTCGTCCATGATGGATGGACGTTGGTTCGCGGTGCGGTCACCGCGATGAGCCTGCGCGTCGACGACGACGGGTGGACGCTGACCGTCGACGCCCCGGCGCGGACCGCGCTGTGGGTCGCGGCCACCGGCGCGACCACGCTCGACGGCGTCCGCATCACCCCGAGCCGAATCGACGGCGGCAGCCGGATCACCCTGCCGGCCGCCGGCCGCTGGACCGTACGCATCGAGCACGAGAGGGAGCTATGACGGGCAACTGGCCGACGTGGCCACAATGGACGCAGGCCGACGTGGAGGCGGTCAGCGCGGTGATCGACTCTGGGGCGTGGAACGGGGTGGACGCGCCGGCCGTGACCGCGTTCGAGCGGCGGTGGGCCGAGTACACCGGCGCCCGGCACGCGATCTGCGCGGCCAACGGCACCGACACGCTCGTGCTCGCGCTGCGCGCCCTCGGCGTCAGCGCCGGAGACGAGGTGATCGTGCCGGCGTACACGTTCCTCGCCACCGCATCGGCCGTGGCGCTCGCCGGTGCCACCCCCGTCTTCGCCGACATCGACCCGAACTCGTACTGCCTGGATCCGGCGGCGGTGGCGGCGGCGGTGACCCCGCGCACCGCGGCGGTCATCGTGGTGCACCTCGGTGGTCACCCCGCTGACCTGGACGCGCTGTCCGAGGTCTGCCGCCGCCACCAGCTCGCGCTCATCGAGGACGCCGCGCACGCCCACGGGGCGCGCCACCGGGGACGGCCGGTGGGGGCCCTGGGCGACATCGGGTCGTGGTCGTTCCAGGGCTCCAAGAACCTCACCTCCGGTGAGGGCGGGGCGCTGACCACCAACGACGACGCGCTCGCCGAGCGGGTGCGGACGCTGCGCAACCAGGGGCGCGTCGCCGGCGGCGCCTGGTACGAGCACCACGTGCTGGGCTGGAACTCGCGGCTGACCGCGCTCCAGGCGGCGCTGCTCGCCACCGGCCTGGACCGGCTGCCCGCGCAGGTCGAGGCGCGGGAGGCCGCCGCCGCCTACCTCGACACGCACCTGCGCGACTCGGTCACCCCACAGGGGCGGGCGCCCTGGGTCACCACCCACGCCCACCACCTCTACCTGTTCCGTTACGACCGGGGACCGGTCGAGGAGTTCGTCGCGGCGGTGCGGGCGCAGGGCGTGCCCGCGATGCCGGGGTACCCCGTGCCGCTGTACCGCCAGCCGCTGTTCGCCGAGGAGTACAAGGACGTGTACCTGCCCGAGACCGAGCGCGCCTGCCGGGAGACCGTCTGGCTGCCGCACGAACTGCTGCTCGCGCCCGTCGAGCGGATGGCGGAGGTCGTCACCGCGGTGCGCGCGGCGCTGCGGTGAGGGTGCCGTGGTGAGGCTGTACGACTGCAACGCGATGGTCGGCCGCCTGCCGAACCTCGACGCCGGGGAGGGCACGGCCTCCGGGCTGCGCAAGGCGATGGACCGCGTCGGCATCGAGGCGGCCGTGGTCGGGCACACGGCAGCCTGGCGGCATGACCCGGCCACCGGCAACGAGGCGCTGCTCGCCGAACTCGCCGGCGAGCCGCGCCTGCGGCCGGCGTGGGTGGGGCTGCCGGACACCTGCGGTGAGCTGCCGCCGCCCGCCGAGTTCGTCGCCACGGCCCGCCGCCACGGCGTGGTCGCCGTGCGGCTCTACCCGGCCGACCACGGCTACCGCCTCGGCGGGCCGGACTGCGCGCCGCTGCTCGACGCGCTCGCCGCCGCGCGGCTGCCGCTGCTCATCGACGCGAACCAGGCGCCGTACCCCGAGATCGAGGCCGTCGCCGCCGCCAGGCCCGACCTGCCGGTGGTGGTCTGCCAGACCGGCTACCGGGCGCTGCGCACCCTCACCGGGGTGCTCGCCCGCGTCCCGAACGTCCACATCGACCTGTCGTACCTCGGCACGCACCTGGGCCTGGAGTGGCTGGTGGAGCGGTTCGGTGCGAAGCGGCTGCTCTTCGGCACGGCGGCGCCGGTACGAGACCCGGCCGACGCGGTGACCCGACTGCTGTGGTCGGAGCTGTCCGATGCCGAGGTGGCCGCGATCGGCGGGGGCAACTGGTCCCGGCTCGTGGGAGGGATCCGATGCTGACCGCCGACCCGCTCACCGATGCGGTGCTCGGGCGCACGCCGATCGACGGGCTGGACGTGATCGATGCGCACGCCCACCTCGGGCCGTACAGCAGGTTCTTCATCCCCGACCCGTCCGCGGAGGCGATGGTGCGGGTGATGGACCGCTGCGGGGTACGCCGGGCCGTGCTCTCCTCGTGCCTGGCGATCGAGCTCGACGCCACCGCCGGCAACGCCGCCACCGCCGCCGCCGTCGAGGCCCATCCCGACCGGCTCGCCGGGTACCTGACGCTCAACCCGCATCAGGACCCGGAGGCGGAGGTGGCACGGTGGGCCGACCACCCGGGATTCCTCGGCGTCAAGCTGCACCCCAGCCTGCACGAGTACCCGGTGACCGGCCCGGCGTACCGGCCCGCGTGGGAGTACGCGGCGGCGACCGGCCGCCCCGTCCTGACCCACACCTGGACCGGCTCGTCCTATGACGACCCGGCGATGGTGGCGGCCGTCGCCGAACGCCACCCCGAGGTGACCATCCTGCTCGGGCACGCCGGCGCGGTGCCCAGTGGCTTCGACACCGTCATCGAGCTGCTGTACCGGCATCCCAACCTGTACCTGGAGATCTGCGGCTCGTACTTCACCGGGCGGGCCCTGGAGCGGTTCGTCGGCGAACTCGGCGCCCACCGGATCGTGTACGGCTCGGACTTCCCCTTCATCGACCTGCGGTACTCGATCGGTCGGGTGCTCTTCGCCAACCTGCCGCTCGCCGAGCGCGCGACCGTGCTCGGCGGGGCGTTCCGCGCCCTGATCTCCCGGACGGATCAATCGACCCCGGACCGATCGACCGACCACTGTGGACTGACTGCTGTGAGGGGTGGATCACCGTGAGGATAGCCGGAGTACGCACGCCCGACGGCCTTCGCGCCGCCATCGGAGTCGGCGATCTGGTGGTGCGCGCCGACGCGCTCGGGCTGGCCGCCGACCCCGTGGCCATCGCGACCCTGCCCGCCGCCGAGCGGGCGCGGTGGCAGGAGGCGGCCGCCGCCCGGGCGTCCGCCGGGCCCGACGGCGAGGTGGTCTTCCGGCTGGACGAGGCCCCGCTGGGCCCGCCGGTGTGGCCCGTGCCGAAGATCGTCTGTCTCGCGCTCAACTACCGGGCGCACGCCGACGAGGGCGGCTTCGTTCCGCCCACCCGTCCGGTCATCTTCCTCAAGGGGCAGCACACGCTGACCGGGCACGGATGCGAGATCGAGGTGCCGCCGATCTCGCGGCGCATCGACCACGAGGGCGAACTCGCCGTGGTGATCGGTCGGCGGTCGCGGCACCTGACCGACCAGACCTGGCGCGACGCCGTCGCCGGGTACACGATCTGCAACGACCTGACCGCCCGCGACCTGCAGCTGGAGGACATCGAGGCGCGGCACCCGTGGGATCTGTCGAAGAACTTCGACGGGTACGGTCCGCTCGGCCCGTGGCTGGTCACCGCCGACGAGGTGCCCGACCCGCAGGCCCTGGACATCGAGGTGCGCGTCGACGGCGAGCCGCGCCAACAGGGCAGCACGAAGCAGATGATCTTCGGGGTCGGCGAGCTGCTGGTCCGGCTGAGCGCGGTGATGACCTTGGAGGTCGGCGACGTCATCGCCACCGGCACGCCCGACGGCATCGGGCCGGTCCCGGACGGTTCCACCGTCGAGGTGCGCGTCGGCGATCTGGGGGTGCTGCGCAACCGGGTGGTGTTCGCGCACGGCGGAGCAGAGGCATGAGGCAACTCCCGAGCGCGACCGAGCCGGCCGGCCGCACGTTCGGCGAGGAGGAGGCCAAGGCGCTCGCCGACGTTCTCGCCAGCGCCAAGCTGAACTTCACCGTCGGCGGCACCGAGACGCCGGCGCTCGAGGCCGAGTTCGCCGCCCGGTACGGCGTGGCCCACGCGGTCGCCTGCTCCTCGGGCACCGCCGCGCTGCACCTCGCCGTCGGCGCCGTCGACCCCGCCCCGGGCGACGAGATCATCACGACCCCGTTGACCGACTTCGGCACGGTCATCCCGATTGTGGCGCAGAACGCCGTGCCCGTCTTCGCGGACGTGGATCCGGCCACCGGGAATCTGGACCCGGACAGCGTCCGGGCGCTGATCTCCGAGCGGACCCGGGCGATCATCGCGGTGCACCTGTTCGGGGCCGCCGCGCCCGTCGACGAGCTGCGCGCCATCGCCGACGAGCACGGTGTCACGCTGATCGAGGACTGCGCGCAGGCGTACCTGACCGAGCTGGCCGACGGTCGCCTCGCCGGCACGGTCGGGCACGTCGGCTGCTTCTCCCTACAGCAGTACAAGCACATCACCTGCGGCGACGGAGGCCTGGCGATCACCGCCGACGCCGCCCTCGCCCGGGCGATGCGGCTGTTCGCCGACAAGGGCTGGCCGCGCGACACGGGTGAGCGCACCCACGTCTCGTTCGGCATGAACTACCGGATGACCGAGCTGCAGGCGGCGGTCGCCCGGGCCCAGCTCACCAAGCTCCCCGACGTGGTGCGTCGGCGGCGGCGCACCGCCCGGCGCCTGGCGGACGGGCTGCGCCGGCTGCCCGGGCTGGGCGTGCCGGCTGACCTCGAGCGGCACGCCGTGTGGCTGTTCCCGGTGGTGCTCGACGTCGAGGCCGCGGGCGGGGACAACCGGGCGTGGGCGGCCGCGCTCGCCGCCGAGGGCGTCCCCGTCTCCCCCGGCTACCTGTCCCAGCCCGTGTACGGCTACCCGGTGCTCGCGCAGCGGCGCCTCTACGGCGGCTCCGGCTTCCCGTTCACCAGCCCGCCGGCGCGTACCGAGTTCACGTACGGGCCGGGGCTGTGCCCGAGGGCGGAGCGGTTGATCGGCGAGACCCTGCTCGTGGTGCAGTGGAACGAGGCCTACACCGACGCCGACGCCGACGAGATCGCCGCCGCGTTCGCTCGCGTCCATGCCACACTGCGTCGGTAAGCTTCACGGATGCCGATGACGCGGGGAGTGTGACCGGTGGCGGAGGCTGCCTCGGGAGGCCTCGGGTACCAGCTGGTCGTGGGTGTCGTGGGCACGGCCGATGTGGTGGCCACCACCATGCATCTCGGTGCGGACCTCGTGGAGGGCCCGGTCGACTTCCGGCTGGTCGCCGTCACCTACGAAAACGAGGCCGAGATCGCGCGCGAGCTGGCCAAGGTGCAGTCCGAGCTCGACGTGTGCCTGTTCGCCGGGCCGTTGCCGTACGACCTGGCGCGCGAGGCCGGGGCGATCAACGTGCCGTCGACGTTCGTGCCGCTGTCCGGTTCCGCCCTGTACGGCACGCTCCTGCGCGCCGTTCTCGAGGGCGGGTACGACGTGCGCCGGGCCAGCATCGACTCGGTGCCGCAGCGTGAGGTGGACGAGGCCTACGCGGAGATCGGCCTGCCCGCCGATGGGGTGAAGGTCATCGAGTATGCCGATTCGTCCGCTCCGGCGGCGTTCTCGGCGTTCCACTCCGAGCACTACCAGGCGGGCACCACGACGGTGGCGCTGACCAGCGTCCGGTCGGTAGCCCAGCGGCTCGCCGCTGCCCAGGTGCCGGTTCTGCTCGTACGCCCCACCAAGGCGACGGTGCGCACCGCACTGCGCACCGCCGTGCTGCTCGGGGTCGGCAGCCGGCTGGAGGAGTCCCAGATCGCGATCGGCATCGTCAAGGCGCCGATCAGCGAGGGCGACTTCGGCGGGCTGCGGTTGGCCCTGCACGGGCTGCTGCTCGACGAGGCGCGGGCGATGGGCGCGACCGTGCTGCCGCTGGACTCCAGCAGCTACTACGTGGTCACCACGCTGGGGTCCCTCGTCGCCGCGACCGACGACTTCGCCGCACCGCCGTTCGTGGACCGGGTCCGGGCGGAGCTGGGTATCACCGTGGAACTCGGCATCGGACTGGGCGAGACGGCACGCGACGCCGAGGCCAACGCGCACGCGGCGCTGGTGCGCTCGCGCACCGACCGCGAGCACCGAAGCTACCTGGTCGGCCACGACGGGCACGTGTTCCTGCTGCCGTCGCGGCCCCGGGTACGCCTCGCGGCGCAGGACGACGCCCGGGCCAAGGCGACCGATACCCTGGCGCGGATCGTGGAGGCGCTGCGCGCCTCCGACCGGATGCCCACCACCGGGCCGGTGGTGGTCGACTCCTCCACCATCGCCGGTCTGCTCGACATCACGCCGCGCGCCGCGCGGCGGCTGCTGCACCGCCTCGCCGAACTGGGCCTGGCGTGGCAGATGCCGCCGGTGCCCTCCACCGGGCCCGGCCGGCCCCGCCAGGCGTACCGGCTGATGGTGGAGAAACTCGCCTGAGCGCTCGGGCCGCTCGTGGCCGGGTATGAGTGGCTCGTGCAGACCTTCCTGCCGTACCCGGACTTCGCCGCCACCGCGCGGGTGCTGGACCCGCGGCGGCTCGGCAAGCAGCGGGTGGAGGCGCTGCAGGTGCTGCGCGCCCTGACCGTGCCCGGGCACGGCTGGCGCCACCATCCAGCCGTGAAGATGTGGGCGGGGTACGAGGAGGCGCTCGTCCGCTACGGGCTGGAGATCTGCCGGATCTGGTGCACGGCGGGGCGGGCCGACACGGTCACGGAAAGCCTCGTCGTGCAGCTGTCGACGAGCTGCGGTGTTGCGCATGCGCGCACCCAGGAGGAGCTCGCCGCCACGGGCGACCTGCCCCCGTGGCTCGGCTGGGAGGAGTTCCACCGCAGCCACCGGGCCGCGCTCGTGCGCAAGTACCCCGCCTTCTACGGGCCCGTCTTCGGCGACGTCGACACCAGCCTGCCGTACGTGTGGCCGCATTCGGACCGCCCGCCCGGCTGCCGGTAGGGTCGCCGGGTTGCCCATCGACGGCGAAGGGGCCGCCCGGACGCTCCGGGCGGCCCCTCTGACCTCAGGTGGGTCACCGCTCGTCGGCCTTCTCGGCCTTCTCGGCCTTGTGGGCCTTCTCCTTCTCGGCCTTCTCCTTCTCGGCCTTCTCGGCCTCGGCGGCCAGCTTGGCGTACGGGCCCTCACCGTGGCAGGCCAGCACCAGGTCGGCGGCCATCTTCTCCCACTTGGCGTAGTGGTTCGGGAACGCCGACACCTGGACGGTCTGCGCCGCCACGGTCAGCGGCTTCTTGTCCCAGTCCTTGACCTGGACCAGCCGCTCGTAGAACTTGGTCGCCGCGTACTCCGGGTTGGTGATCTGCTCGGGCGTGCCCCAACCCATCGACGGACGCTGCTGGAACAGGCCCTGCGAGTCGTGGTCGTTACGCTCGCCCAGGTGGCCGTAGTTGTGCAGAGTGGACTCCTGCAGCGCGGTGGCCACCGCGATCACCTGCGCGCGCGGCGGCAGCTTCATCTTCTCGCCGGTCTCGACGATCGCCTTGGCGTTGCGCATCTGCTCCACCGTCGGCGTGAACCGCTGCTGCTCGGCGGTCACCGGGTTGGGCGTCAGCTCCTTGGCCGACGGAGCCTTGGGCTTCGCCTGGACCGGCTTCTCCGCCGGCTTGTCCGCCGGCGTCCCCGGCAGGGAGATGGCCGGCGCGTTGCTCGGCTCGCTGGTCTGAGTGATCGACGGCGTGTTGGCTTCGGTGTCGGCTGCGCTCACCGACGGGCTCGTCGTGGCCAGGCCGGTCATGAGGCCGAGGCCGACGATGGCTACAGCCGCTCGACGGGTGGCCTCGGCATCAGGCAGCAGCCAACTGAGGACGTTGGTCTTCGCCATTGCTTTGGTTTCCCTTCGCTTCGTGGACATACGAAGGGGTTCAACCCGACGCTTCGAAGCGCCATTCCGAATTTCGTTGGTAGATATGGGGATTCCTGTGGCATAGGCCACGGATACGTGGGCCGGCGCGCGAGGTTCGCGTCGATCGGGTCGGGTTGGGCGGCCGTGGGGTGACCGAGGTCTCGTCGCGTCGCGCGCGGCTCCCGACCCGCGGCCCTCTCAGCGGTCGCACCGCGCGGTGCCTCAAAGCCTTCTCCCGGTTTTCTGAATATCGCCGGGTCGTGCGGCCCGATCGCCGCGCGAGTTTCTGAAGACTGTGTTGCCCCGGGCCATGATCGACTCGATTTCCCGGAAAGTCGCGTTATCCGGTGGCACCGGTCACCGCGACTTCCTGGAACTCGGGCGACTTGAGCCCGCTGACACCGCAACGTCCTGCATCTGGACTCCAGTCAACCCCGCGACTTCACGGAAAGTCGTGTGGATCTTCCGCAGGACGGCGGGTCCAGCGGGCACGAGGTCGCAGGTCCCGGTGTCGAACCGGGCCGTCCGCCCTTATGAGAGGCGGCTGGGCAGCCAACGCCCACCTGCGCGCTGAAACTCCACAATGGACGGCATGTGACGTCTGTCACTTGTGCGCCCACGGCAGGGCTCGAACCTGCGGCCTCCGCCTCCGGAGGGCGGCGCTCTATCCGCTGAGCTACGTGGGCAGGGCGTGCGCCGGTGGCACGACGTGCGGGCGGAGGGATTCGAACCCCCTGAGCGACAGCACCTGGGTTACAGCCAGGCCCGACTCTCCAACGTCGGCGCGCCCGCGTGGGGTGACTGCCCGGGGACGATCCGGAACCTCCAGGACCACAACCTGGCGTGCACAGCCGGTACACCACAGTCACCGTGCTCTGCGGAGGGGGCGGGATTCGAACCCGCGAGCGCCCGTCAAGGCGCTGCGCCGTTTCCAGCGGCGCTTCCGTAGCCAGCCGGCCCCTCCAAGCCGACTGACGGCGCACGGCGGAGGAGGGCGGGGTCGAACCGCCACGGGAGTTACCCCCAACCGTTTTCGAGACGGTGGCCGGCGCCGACTGTCGGCTGGCTCCTCCCTGGTCGGGTTGGCCGGATTCGAACCGACGACCTCCGCGTCCCGAACGCGGCGCGCTACCAAGCTGCGCTACAACCCGACGTGCGCCCCTGGAAGGATTCGAACCTCCGACACCCGGATCCGTAATCCGGTGCTCTATCCGCTGAGCTACAGGGGCAGTTGCGCGATGGGTGTCGTGTCGTCGGGTGGGTTCGAACCACCGACCTCGGAGTTATCAGCTCCGCGCTCTGACCGACTGAGCTACGACGACGTGGCGGAGGGTGAGGGATTCGAACCCCCGGCAGGGGCATGCCCTGCACGGCTTAGCAGGCCGTCGCCTTGGACCGCTCGGCCAACCCTCCGTGACGTGCCCGAGGAGGGATTCGAACCCCCAACCTCCCGGACCTGAACCGGACGCCTCTGCCAGTTGGGCTACTCGGGCGTGCGCTGTGCCCTCGGCGCGACTCGAACGCGCACTGTCGACGTCCTCAACGTCGTGCCTCTGCCGATTGGGCTACGAGGGCGCTGCGTACCCCGGGCGGGATTCGAACCCGCAACCTCCCCGTTTTGAGCGGGGCGCCTCTGCCGGTTGGGCTACCAGGGTGCGCGTCTCACCGGCGGACCCCTCGGCCTCGCCGGCATCAATGCCGTCCATGTGGAGTTTTCAAGGTCCGTCACCACCGGATTGCGGTGGTGTTCGCACGGGCGGAAGGACTCGAACCCTCAACCGGCGGCTTTGGAGGCCGCTGCTCTTCCTGTTGAGCTACACCCGTGTGTCGCCTCTGGGCCAGACAACAAACGCCGCCCAGGTCCCTGTGCGGGGTGGGCGGCGTCGTCGCGTCTGCGTCACGCGCTACGCGCGCCACCCCCGTGCGAGGACAGCATCGGGCGAACCCAGCGGGACAGTCGCCGTGGTTCGTGCTGAATTCGCCCCAGTGTCACCGATGTCCTCCCTGTCCGAATCAGTCTCACGCGAAGGTACGGGGATGTGACGTCATAGGCAACAGAATTGCCGGCGCGAGTGTTCCCCGACGGTGTGGTGCAGCGAGCTACGGCATCGCCGTGCGGCCGGGGGTTATCTCCCGCCACTCGTCCGAGTCGTCGAGGAGGGCGCGCACCACCTCCATCGCCTGGTCCTCGTTGTCCAGCTCCCACCACCGCGAGCGGCCCTCGGATCCGCCCTCGCGCGCCTCGACGTACCACCGGTCGGCGTCGACGCGCAGATACACGTCGCGCCGCGCGAGTCGGCCCCACCGGGCGTTCCACCAGTGCCTCCGCTGTTCCATGAGAGGCAGGCTATCGAACATATGTTCTATCGATGCAAGCGGGGCGGAACCTATAAACGGTACATTTAGCCTAAATGACAGATAACAAGCGGAAACTGCGCCCCGCTCGGTGAGCGCACCAAGCCTTCGCGCTTTTTGTTACCAAACCGTAACCTTCCCGTTAGTGAGTTACGGACAGTAACGGCCGCTGTCCAGCTTGGGCGATTGTCCCGACTGCGGGCGCACGATCTCCACGCTCCGGCCCGGTCGGCGATAACCGCGGGTGACCTTGGGCGCGGCGATCTATTACTCGCGAGTAGCAAGGGGCTTGTGGCGTTCGTTACTTGCGGGAAACATCTGCAATCACCGCAGCCGCAGCGTCGTAACGCGCCTGCGGGAAGAGACTCACCCGCTACACCGGCGACCGCCCGACGCCGGTGCCTCTCCCCGCAAGGAGGGATCTGTGAAGGATTCGAAAGGCAACCTGGTGCTGGGGCGCACCAGGTGGCGGCGGTTCGCCGCCGTGTCCCTGCCGGCCGCGGCGCTCGGCGCCGTCCTGATGGCCGGGGTCGCCAACGGCGCCCTGCCCGTCGTGGTCTCGGTCGACGCCGCCGGGGGGACCTTCAAGGTGTCCGCGGACAGCCTTGAGGGGGGCCCGTTCGCGCAGTACTCCGGCCTCATCGTCACCAAGGATCCAAACAAGAACTTCCCGCCGTTCCCGAAGGGGACCAGGGGTGTCGTCGCGACCGCCATTGATCAGGCGACGCTGAAGAACCTGTGCCAGTCGGTGAAGGTGGAGCCGCTGCCCGGCATCGTGCCGCCCGTGAGCCTGCTCATCAGGGCGGGTCAGGGCGCCAACGAGGTGACGGCCGAAAACCTGTTCATCGGCCTCGACGCCCTGTCCGGCAACGCGACGTTCGAGAACCTCGACATCGGCGTGGACGCGTCGGCGGTGAAGACCACCCGCAAGGGGAACCTGGGAGATGGCGCCCAGCAGGCCGACCGGATCGTGGTCACGGACCTCAAGCAGCGCGCCTACACCACGCACGCCGGCAGGTTCACGCTGGAGGGCCTGTCGCTGAGCCTCAACCTGAGCGGTCAGGAATGCTTCCCTGACTCGGACCTGCCGTAACCGGATGATTGTGGGCCCGCGGTGGCCTTAGCGGCTACCGCGGGCCCCATCCTTGCCCACCCCTTGACCCGGGAGGACCACGTGACATCGGCAGAGGCACCGGCGCGCCGTGGGGCGCTCGCCCGCGGCTGGCGGAACTTCCGTCGCTGGCGCCGTGGCCGGCCGTTCTGGGGCGGCCTGTTCACGATGCTCGCCGGCCTCGAGATGCTGGCGAGCGGCAACATGTCCCTCGAAAACATTCAGATCAAGGTGGGGCTTGAGGGCTTCCAGTCCTACCTCATCCCCGCGATCCTGATCCTCGCCGGTCTGCTGGCCTGGTTCACCCCGGGGCAGCGGATCTTCTACGGGGTGCTCGCCGCGCTCGTCTCGGTCTACTCGCTGATCGGGGTCAACTTCGGCGGCTTTTTCCTCGGCATGCTGCTCGGCATCGTCGGTGGTTCCCTCATCGCGGCGTGGGCTCCGGTGCGGCTGGAGTCGCCACCGGCCGACGCGGCTGACGCCAGTGACGAGCGGGACGACCAGACCGACGACCGAGACGGGTCATCTCCGGGCGGCGACGATGGCGAGGCCGGCGACCGGCGCCCCGACGCGACCGTGGACGAGCTGCTGACCGGGCCGTTGACGGACGTGCTGCCGACCTCGACGTCATCGCCCATCCCGCACCCCCGGCCCAGCGGTATGCGGGCCGACCAGGCGGACGATCCCACCGGCACAGAGAAGGGCGGCGACGAGGCACCGCCAGCGGGCGGGGCGCTGCCCCGGCGCGCTCCCCGACTGTTCGCCATCACGCTCGTGCCGGTGGCGCTGACCGCCGCGGCCGTCGCCGCGCTGCCCACGCCGCAGCCCGCGCTCGCCGAGCCCTGCCCCGTCCCGAAGCTCACGCTGCCGGGGACGGTCACCTCGACCGCGCCGGCCAAGCGGGCCGCTCCGAACGCGGGTCCGGCACCCATCGTGAAGGACACGGCCACCTCGGGCGATAGCGGCACCGAGGGCGGGCGTGCCGCCCTGACCTCGAACGACACGCCCGTGTCCTTCGCCGCGATGGTGCTCATGGCCAGCCCGGACGCGGGTGCCACGGTGGAGGCGACGCCCAGTCCGGAGCCGAGCGCGACGCCGACGCCGGAGCCCACCCCCAGCGCGGACCCGTCACCCACCCCGCAACCCAGCCCGACATCCACCCCCTCATCCACCCCGTCGTCCACCGCCGCGCCGACCCAGTCGCCGAGCGCGAGCCCGCCGGCGACGCCCAAGCCCAGCTCGCCAAGCCCCTGCCCGAGCCCGTCGCCCCCGAAGATGCTGCAGGCTGACTCCGGTCAGCCGATCGCCAAGCAGCCCGGCCGAATGACCGGAACGCGCCTGAGCATGCTGGGCCTGGCGTTCGACGGGATCGTGGACCTGCCGACGGCCGACGGCACGATCCGCGTGCTCCAGTTCTCGATGGACAGGGCGACGACGACCAACTTCGAACTGCGGTTGCCACACAGCAGTGGTGTGGCCAGGTCGATCAAGAGCAGCGAGTTGACCGTCGCGGGGAATGTCACGTTTCACACCAACCGGTTCAGTGGAAAGTTCGGCGGCGTGCTCCCGCTGGAGCTCACGCCCGACTCGCCTGAGCTGCTGCTCGCCCTGGTGGAGCTGCTGGAGCAGCTCCCCGACTTCGTCCCGGTTGACTTCACCGACGTGGACATCAGCCTCGTCCACGTCGGCTGCGACTCGATGACCGCGAAGAACCTCCATATCTGAAGGGCTGCCTGCGGCCAGCGGCAGCGGCGCGGGGCCGGGGGTGGCGGGCGGCTGGAGATCTTGCGACATCTCCGGCCATCGCCTACCTTCGATTGAACAGCGCAATTGTGTGACGACCGCTGGGACCGGGTCATGGCCAACCCCACGTGCGTTGACGGCATCCCCACCGCCTCCGCGCAATCCAGGCGAGGTGGCCGGCCCCAGCTGAGCGCAGCCCGGCGAGCGGTGCGCTCCGGCGCGCTGGTCTTCACCGTGGTGCTGTCGGCGCTGCACGTCGTCGGCTGCAATGGCTTTTGGTCGTCAGGCGGAGGGACCATCGTCGTCGACGTGCGCCTCGTGGATCACCAGCTCACCTTCACCTTCGCCGAGGAGTGCCGCATCGGGTACCTTCGCTTGTCCAGTGTGGACGCGGAGGGCGCGGTGGTGGAGCCGCCGCTGTGGTGGATCCGGGCTCCGACGGGCGAGGATCCCCGCGTCGACGTGATCACTGCCGGGCAGCCGCCGGCCGGGTTCGAGGAGGTGACCGACAACCTCCAGCCCGACCTGCCGAGCACCCTGGACCTGACCGTGCGCTCCAACTTCACCTTCTCCGGTGACTTCGAGACGGCGGCTCTTGCCGACGGAGAGGCTCACCAGGTCGAGCTGCTGCCGGTGATGAACGAGTTGTCACCAGCCCGATCGGACGGCTGCTGACCCTACTTCCAGGGCGAGAGAGGTCGCGACAAGAGACGAGACGGTGGCCGCCACATCCGCGTCGCGGATGTGGCGGCCACCGGCCGGAAGGAGTCCGGCTACAGCCGGGCGAGGGCCCGCTGCAGCGGGTCCAGCCCGAGCGCGCCGAGGTTCAGCGCCTCGCGGTGGAACTCCTTGAGGTCGAACGCCGCGCCCTTGCGGGCCTTGAGCTCCTCACGGGCCTTCAGCCAGATCCGCTCGCCCACCTTGTACGCGGGGGCCTGACCGGGCCAGCCGAGGTAGCGGTTGAGCTCGAAGCGCAGGTTCTCGTCCGGGACCCGGCAGTGCGCCCGCATGAACTCCCAGCCCAGCTCGGGCGTCCACCGCTCGCCCGGGTGGAAGCCGAACGGGTTGTCGGCGGGAATCTCCAGCTCCAGGTGCATGCCGATGTCGACGATCACCCGGGCCGCCCGGAACGCCTGGCCGTCGAGCATGCCCAGCCGGTCGCCCGGGTCCTCGAGGTAGCCCAGCTCCTCCATCAGCCGCTCGGCGTACAGCGCCCAGCCCTCGCCGTGCCCCGAGCACCAGCACAGCAGGCGCTGCCAGCGGTTGAGCAGTTCGGCGCGGTACTTGGTCTGGCCGATCTGCAGGTGGTGGCCGGGCACCCCCTCGTGGTAGACGGTGGTCACCTCACGCCAGGTGGAGAACTCGTCGATGCCCAGCGGCACCGCCCACCACATGCGGCCGGGGCGGGAGAAGTCCTCGCTGGGGTCGGTGTAGTAGATCGCGCCGTCGCTGGTCGGGGCGATCATGCACTCGATGCGGCGGACCGGCTCGGGGATGTCGAAGTGCTTGCCGTGCAGCTCGGCGATCGTCCGGTCGGCGAGGTCCTGCATCCAGTCCCGGAACGCCTCCTTGCCGGCGATGGTGCGCTTCGGATCGGCGTCGAGGGCCCTGACCGCGTCGTCGATCGTCGCCCCCGGGCCCGCGATCTGCACGGCCACCGCCCGCATCTCCCGCTCGAGCCGGTGCAGCTCCTCGAAACCCCAGGCGTACGTCTCGTCCAGGTCGATCTTCGCCCCGAGGAAGTACTGCGAGGCGAGCTGGTAGCGCTCGCGCCCGGCCGCCTGCTTCTCCCGCCCGCGTGGCGCCAGCTCCTCGCGCAGGAACCGGCCGAACTCCGCCGTCGCCTCGGTCGCGGCCTCGGCGGCCCGGTCCAGTTCGTCGCGCAGCGCTCCGGTCGCGGTCAGGCGACGCGCCAGCGACCGGTAGAAGTCGTCACCCTCCGTGCTGGTCCAGATGTCGCACTGCTTGGCGACCTCCTCTATCTGCCTGCGTGAGCTGACGTGCCCCTTCGCCGCCGCGTCGAGCAGCGTCGTCTTGTACTGCTCCAGGGCGCGCGGGAACTGCGCGAGCCGCGCAGCGATGTTGGCCACCGCCTCCTCGCCCTCGGTCGGCATGAGGTCGAACACCTGGCGGATCGAGTGCAGGGCGCTGGCGATGACGTTGATCTCGCTGGTCGTCTCACCGGCCTCGTAACGGGCGAGCTCCAGGCCGAGGCGTTCCTGCATGGCCTCCTTGGCCACGCGCTCGCGTTCGTCGACCGGTTCGGTCGCGTCCAGTTCGGCCAGCGTCCGCCGGGTGAGGTCGGCCTGGGCCGCGAAACCGTCCGGGGAGAGGTCATCCAACTTGTCGTCGAAGCCCGAGATGCCGACGTAGGTGGCGCCGGCAGGGCTGAGCCGGGCCCATTCGTCGACGTACCGGTTCGCGAGGTCATCTACTCGTCTCACGCGCCCGACCCTACGTGACAGCGCACACGCCGTCACGCGGGAAATCCTTGCGACCGGGCCGGGTCGCCCGCGCAGTTCCGACGCGCGGATCCGTCCTCAGTGGACCTCCGGACCCCTGGAACCCTGCTGCCGGATGCCGTTCAGGACCACCTCCAACATCCGGTCGAACTGCTCCTCGGTGCCGAAATCGCGGTGGAAGGGCGCCAGGGCGGCCAGGATCGGGTACCGGGCCGGTTCGGGCTCCGCCTGGTCGCCCCTCGGCTCGTCGGGGTCACCGAGGACCGCGAGCAGATACCCGTTGAGGAACCCGAACAGGATCATCGGCGCGTCGGCGATCGTCTGGTCCGCGAACCCGGCGCGGCGCATCGCCGCAGCGAGCAGCTCCAGGGTCGACAGCGCCACCGGCGACCGTTGAGCGCGGGTGGCCAGCAGCGGGAAGACGCGCGGGTGGCGCATCGCCATCTCGCGGTAGGTGGACGCGATCCACCGGACCATCCCCTCCCAGTCATCGGGCGGCTCGGGTGCGGCGGTGGCGGCCTCGGTCAGCACCGCTTCGGAGACCCCGTCGAGCAGCGCGGCCTTGCCCGGGACGTGGTTGTAGATCGACATGGGGTCGACGTCGAGCGCGGCGGCGAGTGGCCGTACGCCGAAGGACGCCAGGCCGCGCCGGTCCACGAGGTCGACCGCCGCGGCGATGATCCGTTCCCGGGTGAGCCCCGCTCGCCGTCCCCGCGTGCGCTCCGCCACCGCTCCGCCCCGCTCCTTGTCAGATCTACACTGTAGGCCTACGATCTACGCCGTAGGTAATCAGGCCGTGGACATCGTACTGAGGGGGGAGGGTGGGCCGTGCGGCCGCTGGAGATCCTGCTGCTCGCCGCCGACCTGCTGGCGTTGGCTGTCATGGTGGTCCCGCTGTCCGGTCGGGCCCGGGTGTTGCGCCGGCTGCTGCCGCCGCTCGTGCCGCTCGCCGTCGGAGCGCACCTGGTCGTCGAGGGACCGCGCTGGCAGATGGTCCCGGCCTACGTCCTCGGCGGGCTGCTCCTCGTCGCCTGGCTGCTCGCGGCGCTGCCCACCACGCCCCGCGCGGACAGTCGTACCCGGCGGATCGGCAGGATCGCCGGCGGGAGCCTGGCGGTGCTCGGGCTCGGATTCTCCGTCGTCCTGCCCGCGGCCGTCCCCGTCTTCAGGTTCCCGCGCCCGTCCGGGCCGTACGGAATCGGCACGGTGACCTACCACTGGGTGGACACCGATCGCCCGGAGATGTTCACCGCCGACCCGAACGACCGCCGCGAGCTGATGGTGCAGGTCTGGTACCCGGCCGAGCCGGACCCGTCGGCCGGGCGGGCCGCCTACGTCCCGGATCCGCAGGCCCTCGCGCCGTTGGCACGGCTGCTGGGATTGCCCGGGTTCGTACTGTCGCACCTGCGGCACGTCACCACCAACGCCGTACCCTCCGCGCGGGTCGCGCAGGACGAGCCCCGTTACCCGGTGCTGGTCTTCTCCCACGGGCGTGGTGGCTTCCGGCAGCACAACACCAGGCAGATCGAGGAGTTGGTGTCACACGGGTACGTCGTGGCGGCCGTCGACCACCCGTACGCCGCCGCCGGGGTGGTCTTCCCCGACGGGCGGGTGGTGGCCATCGACCCCAGCATGACCGGCTCGGCGGCGGACGAGGCGCAGGGCGCGGCGATGGACGCCACGCATCCGTACTTCGCGCGGGACATCGTCTTCACCCTGGATCAGCTCGCGGCGATCGACAGGGCCGACCCGTACGGTGTCCTGACCGGCCGGCTGGACCTGGCGCGGGCCGGCGTCTTCGGCGTGTCGCTCGGCGGCGGCGTCGCCGCGGAGGCGTGCCGCCAGGACGAGCGGCTGCGCGCCTGCCTGATCATGGACATGCACATGCCGCCCGACCTGGTGCGCGCCGGGCTGCGGCAGCCGACCATGTGGATCAGTCGCGACGCGGAGACGATGCGGCAGGAGGGCTGGCCGCAGACGTACATCGACGAGGTCCAGACCTCGATGCGGGCGGTGTACGAGAGGCTGCCGGGCGACGGTTACCTGGTGCTGGTGCCCGGCATGTACCACAGCGACTTCTCCGACGCCCGGCTGCTGTCGCCGCTGACCTCCCTGGTCGGCCTCACCGGGCCCATCGACGGTGAGCGGGCGCACAACATCCTCCGCTCGTACACCCTGGCGTTCTTCGACCGCCACGTGAAAGGCGACCCGGCGCCGCTGCTCGACGGCCCGTCACCGGAGTATCCCGAGGTGCGCTTCGAGTCCCGGCGGTCCTGACCCGGTGGGCGCCCCCGGCCAGGCGTCAGTTGATCATGAGCTTGTCAGCGACACGCCCGGCACGTCGTGCTGCCAACCTCATGATCAACCGGGGTCGACGGCCGTAGTCGGCTACCCGTGCGAGCGGGTCCAGGCCAGCAGTTCCTCGACCGGCCAGGTGTTCACCACCCGGGCGGGGTCCACGCCACACTGCGCCGCGCGCTCGCATCCGTTGCGCAGCCAGTCGAGCTGCCCGGGTGCGTGCGCGTCGGTGTCGATGCTGAACCGGCAGCCGGCCTCGAGCGCGAGCCGCAGCAGCCGCTTCGGCGGGTCGAGCCGGTCCGGGCGGCAGTTGATCTCGATCGCCTTGTCGTAGCGGACGCAGGCCTCGAAGACCGCGTCGGCGTCGAAGGTGCTCTCCGGCCGGGTACGCCCCGGGCGGTGCCCGCGGTCGGAGCCCGCTCCGGCCGCGGGCACCTTCCGCCCGGTGCAGTGCCCGAGCACGTCCAGGTGCGGATTCGCGATGGCCGCGAGCATCCGCCGGGTCATCACGTCGGCCGGGTCACGAAGCCCACTGTGGATGGATCCGACCACCACGTCGAGCTGGGCCAGCAGCTCGGGGTCCTGGTCGAGCGAGCCGTCCGCCAGGATGTCCACCTCGATCCCGGTGAGGATCCGGAAGCCCTCCGGCAGCGCCGCGTTGAGCTCCGCCACGTACGCGATCTGCTGGCGCAGCCGGGCCGCGGACAGTCCGTTGGCGACGGTCAGGCGGGGCGAGTGGTCGGTGAGCACCAGGTACTCGTGGCCCAGCTCGACGGCGGCGAGCGCCATCTCCTCGATCGAGGATCCGCCGTCGGACCAGTTCGAGTGCGTGTGGCAGTCCCCGCGCAGCGCCGCGCGCAGCGCGGCGGCGGCCTCGCTCAGATCCATGCCCTCGGTGGCCAGCAGTCGGCGCAGGTAGACCGGCTCCTCGCCGGCCAGCGACTCCGCGATGCACCGCGCGGTCACCTCGCCCACCCCCGGGAGCTGCCGCAGCGTGCCCTCCGCCACCCGCGCCGCGAGCTCGGCGGGGTCGAGCGCGGCGATCGCCGTGGCGGCCGAGCGGAAGGCCCGTACCCGGTACGTGGCCTCGTTCGCCCGCTCGAGGAGGAAGGCGATCCGGCGCAGGTCGGCGACGGGGTCCCGGGCGGTCACGGTCTCGACCGTAGTCCACCCGCCACCGCACCCAGGCACCCACGCCCCCGGGGCGTGGTCACGCCGGCCGGGCGGCGGTCACGGTACGCCGGTCCGGAGCGACCGCGGTGACCCAACCACCCACGCGGCCGAGGCGCAGCAGCGTGTCCGGCCGCGCCGGCAGTTCGACGGTCGGGCTGGGCGTGGGCGGCCAGCCCGACCGGACGGCGTGGCCGGGCGCCAACCACGGGACCAGGGCGCCGATCGGATCCGGCTCGTCCAACGCGGCCCGGGCGGACTCCAGCGCCGCGCGGACCCGGTCCAGCGCCGCTCGCACGGCGTCCGCGTTCCCTCCGCACATCGAGGCGACCAGCTCCGGGCGGGCGGCCGCGACGCGGGTGCCGTCGGCGAAGGAGCCGGCACCGAGGGTCAGCGCCAGCGGATCCTCCCCCGCCGCGGCGGCCAGGGCACTGGCCAGCAGGTGCGGCACGTGACTGATCGCGGCCACGGCCCGGTCGTGCTCGTCGGCGGTCGTGGGGACCACTCGGGCGCCGAGCGACGTCACGAGCGCGGCCAGCTCCAGCCAGTCGGCGAGCGACGTGTCCGGTTCAAGGCACAGCACCCAGGCCGCCCCCGTGAACAGGTCCGGGTCGCTTGCGGCGAACCCCGAGGTCTCCCGCCCGGCCATCGGGTGTCCGCCGACGAAGCCGGCGGCGCGTGCGTGCGGCCCGCGCAACCGGGCGGCCACGAGGTCGCGTACGGGCCCCTTGACCGAGGTCACGTCCGTGACGAGCCCGGTGTAGAGGGCGTCGGCCAGCTCGTCGAGCACCGGCGGCAGCGCGGGCAGCGGGACCGCGAGCACGGTGAGCTCGCTGCCCGCGGCGGCGTCGCGCACGCTGCTCGTCACCTGCCAGCGCGCGCCCGCCGGGGCCCGGGCCGCGGCGGTGCGCGCCGTCGCCCGGGTCGCCGGGTCGATGTCGTACGCCAGCACCCGATGTCCACGAGCGGCGAGCGCACGCAGCAGGGAGCCGCCGATGAGCCCCAGACCGATCACCGCGATGTCCACGCCGCAGACTCTGGCACACGCGGCGGCGGCGAGTCCGGCAGGCGGACCGGACCGCGCCGTGCGCCGCCCGCCCACGCCGCCGGGCCCCGGGTGTCACCGCCGGGCGCAGATCATGACCGGATGGCCGTCCGGGTCGGCGACGTACGCCATCCGCTCACCCCACGGCTGATCGGCGGGTTCGGCCAGCACGGGTACGCCGTGACCGCGCAGGTCCGCGATGGCCCGGTCGACGTCGTCGGTGTACAGGCACAGCTCGAACTGGTGGCCGGAGCGGGGGCGCATCGGCTGGCCGTGGGCGCCCCGCTGGCCGTCCTCGACGGCCGCGAGGGCGATGCCGCTGCCGTCGGGCAGCGTCAGCGACACGAACTCCGGCTCGGCGGCGTCGGCCGGGAAGCGGTACGTCTCGGTGTAGCCGAGCAGGTCGCGGTAGAACCGCGACGCGGCGGGCAGGTCCCGGGTGTAGATGATCGGGAAGGAGTCGCGGTACCTGGTCATGTCCACCTGACCAACGGGCGGAGGGCTCGCCGACACGCTATCGTGCGGTCAATGGCCGCCGCATCCACCTCCACGTCCCCGGGCGGGCCCCCGATGCGGACGCCGTCGGGGCTCTTCCCGAGCGGCCCGCCGCGCCCGACGTACCGCGAGCCGCATCCGGTGCGGGGTGGGGCGGTCGCCACCGGGTTCGGCGTGGGCGCGCTGTGGATGCTGCTGTTCGGGGTGCTCGGCACGTCGATCGCGTCCTACGGTTGGTGGACGATCCTGGCCGGCGCGGTCGCCTGGGGTGTGGCCCTGCTGCTGGCGCGCCTCGGCGACCGCGGCGTGGCGGTGGGCGTGGCGATCGCGACCGGAGTCGCGTGGGCGGTGGCGGTGCTCGTCATCGAGGTGACCTGGGCGGTGCGCGGCTGGCCGCTGTGGTGACGTTCCGTAATCGACGGGTCGCGCAAGGTCCGAGGCAGCGTACTGCTCGTAGGCGGGCGGACGCGGTGTGCGACCGGGCTTGACGAACCCGGCCCCGACTCGGCACCCTCTGCGCATGCCTCTGACGCTGCAGCGGCTCGACCCTGAGCGCTACCGTCGTCGGCTGCGGTTGCTCGCCGAAATCGCCGGTACGAAGACCGTCCGGGATCGGCTACAGCCACGGTCGATCCACGCGGTTCGGCTACGCGAGTTGATCGCCTCCCGTCGCCGACTGGTTGGCTGACACCCCGATGCGGGCCGCCCGGCCCGATAGTTTCCTCTTCGGTGCATTGCGTGTCCCGCGATGGCCTCACCCGATACCGTCCGTAACCGAGCGGTTCCATCTTCCGTGGATGACTACGAAGCGTGTCGTAGAGAAACTGCGGGGAGTGCCGTAGAAAAGCTGCGGGGACTGCCGTGGAGAAGCCGCGGCGAGCAGTCCTGGACGACTGGGGGGATCAGTGTCGTACTTCGCTGCGGGCGTCGTGCGCGGACCCAAGGGCTGGTCCGCGGCCGAGGTGGATCTGTCCGGCGCCGCCGACGTGGAGGAGGTCGCCGACCGGCTGCGGGAGGTCGACCCGGAAGCGGAGGTGTCTCTGCTCTTCGTCGAGGCGGACGACACCTATCTGGTGATCATGAGACTTGATAACGGCGAGGATCTGCGCATCTTCGGCTGTGACTCGGCCTTCGCCGAGGAGTCGCGGCTGGGGGCGCTGCTGCTCGGCGACGTCACCACGCCCGCCGCCCGGATCAGCGGCAGCGACGTGCTGACCGTCCCCGACGAGTCGGCCGAGGAGGCCGCTGCCGCCGGCGAGCCCGGGGAACCCGCCGAGCCGGGGGAGACGGCACGGCCGGCGGTCGAGCCGGACATCGACCCGGTCGGCGACGCCGACCTGCTCGCCGATCTGGGCGTGCCGGCGAGCCGCCTGCTCGCCCTGTGCGCGCACGAGGGCATGCTGCCCTCCGACGTGACGGCGGAGATCTGCCTGGCGATCGGCTGCGCCGACGAACTCGAGGAGCTGCGCGGGGTGTGAACGATCCTCGGCACGAGGCGTGGATGCGCCGGGCGATCGCGGTCGCGCGGACCTCCGCGCCGAGCCGGGACGTCCCCGTCGGCGCCGTGGTGGTCGGGCCCGACGGCACGGAACTCGGCGTCGGCCGCAACGAGCGGGAACTCACCGGAGACCCGAGCGCGCACGCCGAGATCGTGGCGATGCGCCGGGCGGCGGCGGCGCTGGGCACCTGGCGACTGGACGGGTGCACCCTCGTCGTCACCCTCGAGCCGTGCACGATGTGCGCCGGGGCGCTCGTGCTCGCCCGGGTCGACACCCTCGTCTTCGGCGCGTGGGAGCCGAAGACCGGCGCGGTCGGCTCGCTGTGGGACGTGGTACGGGACCGCCGGCTCACCCACCGGCCCGAGGTCTACCCCGGCGTGCTGGAGACCGAGTGCGCGGCCCTGCTGCGAGAGTTCTTCGGGCCTTTGAGATCATGACCGGGTGGAGTGGCTCGCCGGCGCCCTGACCGCGTTCCTGCTCGTAGCGCCCTTGGAACTGCCGGACAAGACCTTCGTGGCCACCCTCGTGCTCAGCACCCGGTACCGCGGCCTGCCCGTCTGGCTGGGCGTGGTCGTCGCGTTCGGCGTGCAGTGCCTGCTCGCCGTGCTGGCCGGCACCCTGCTCGCCCAACTGCCTGACGGGCTGGTGCACGGCATCGCCGCCACGCTGTTCCTGGTCGGCGCGGTCGTGCTGGTCCGCGGCGCGCGTGGCGCGGACGCCGCCGAGGCGGAGCAGGAGCGCGAGTACGCCGAGAAGATCAAGGGCACCAAGCACGGATGGCGGGCCGCCGCGGCGAGCTTCGTCGTGCTCTTCACCGCCGAGTGGGGCGACCTGTCCCAGGTGATGACCGCCAACCTGGTGGCCAGCGGCGCCCCGCCGGTCGCCGTGTTCGTCGGCGCCTGGGCCGCGCTCGCCACGGTCTCCGGCGCGGCGGTGCTGCTGGGCCGGTGGCTGTTGCGGCGTATCCGCCTGTCGCTGGTGCGCTACCTGGCCGCGGCGGTCTGCCTGGTGCTGGCGGTCGCCACCCTGATCGACATCTTCCGCAGCGTGTAGGTCGTCACAAGTCCGACAGGGCAGGCCGCCGACGAGCGCTCACCTGCGGCTCCCCGGTACGCTTGCCGTGCCTTAAACAGACAGGTCACCGGCCGCCAGCGGCCGGACCACGCGGTTCGACCACGTCAGGAGTGCCCGTGGCTCGCGTCGTCGTTGACGTCATGCTCAAGCCCGAGATTCTCGACCCCCAGGGCCAGGCGGTCGCCAACGCGCTACCGCAGCTCGGGGTCACCGGCGTCACCTCGGTACGCATCGGCAAGCGGGTGGAGATCGAGTTCGCCGACGAGGGCGGGCCCGGCGCGGACGAGGTTGCCGAGCGGGCCCGGGAGATCGCCGACAAGCTGCTGGCGAATCCGGTCATCGAGGATTACACGGTACGGGTCGAGCAATGAACGTACGGATCGGGGTGGTGACCTTCCCGGGCTCGCTCGACGACGGGGACGCGGCCCGCGCGATCCGGCTGGCCGGCGCCGAGCCCGTACGCCTGTGGCACGCCGAACCGAAGCTGCGCCAGGTGGACGCCGTCGTGCTGCCCGGCGGCTTCTCGTACGGCGACGCCCTGCGGTGCGGGGCGATCGCCCGGTTCGCGCCGGTTATGGAAGTGATCACGCTGGCGGCGCAGGACGGGCTGCCCGTGCTGGGCATCTGCAACGGCTTCCAGATCCTCTGCGAGGCGCACCTGCTGCCGGGCGCGCTCACCCGCAACCAGCACCTGCACTTCCGGGCCCGCGACCAGGTGGTCCGCATCGAGTCCACGGAGAGCGCCTGGACCAACGCGTACGCGGTGGGGCACGAGCTGCTGCTTCCGGTGAAGAACGGCGAGGGCCGCTACGTCGCCGACCGGTACACGCTGGACCAGCTCGAGGCGGAGGGGCGGATCGTGGCCCGCTACGCCGGCGGCAACCCGAACGGCTCCATGCGCGACATCGCGGCGATCCGCAACGAGGCCGGCAACGTGGTGGGGATCATGCCGCACCCCGAGCACGCGGTGGAGGAGCTGACCGGCCCGTCGACCGATGGCCTCGGCTTCTTCACCTCGCTGCTGAAGTACCTGGCGGGAGTGACCGCATGACCACCGTTGACCATCGGGTCGACACCGTCGAGCAGGCTATCGCCACGCCGGGCGAGTTCCAGCCCTACGCGGAACTGGGGCTGCGCGACGACGAGTACGAGCGGATCCGGGAGATCCTGGGCCGCCGGCCCACCCAGTCCGAGCTGGCCATGTACTCGGTCATGTGGAGCGAGCACTGCTCGTACAAGTCGAGCAAGGTGCACCTGCGCCAGTTCGCGGAGAAGAACCCCCCGTCGGACCGGCTCCTGGCCGGAATGGGCGCCAACGCGGGCGTGGTGCGGGTCACGCCGCCGGGCGAGGTGCCGGGGCTCGCCGTCACCTTCAAGGTGGAGTCCCACAACCACCCGTCGTTCGTCGAGCCGTACCAGGGCGCGGCGACCGGCGTGGGGGGCATCGTGCGCGACATCCTCGCGATGGGCGCGCGGCCGATCGCCGTCATGGACTCGCTGCGGTTCGGCGCGGCCGACCACCCGGACACCGCTCGGGTGCTGCGCGGCGTCGTCACCGGGATCGGCGGATACGGCAACTGCCTGGGCCTGCCGAACATCGGTGGCGAGGTGGTCTTCGACCCGTCGTACCAGGGCAACCCGCTCGTCAACGCGCTGTGCCTCGGCGTGCTGCCGACCGACCGCCTCCAGCACAAGGCCGCCGCCGGCCCCGGCAACGTGGTGATCCTCATCGGTGCCAAGACCGGCCGGGACGGCATCGGCGGGGTGTCCGTGCTCGCCAGCGCCACGTTCGACGACGAGAGCGCCGAGCGCCGCCCGTCGGTGCAGGTGGGCGACCCGTTCACCGAGAAGCTGCTCGTCGAGGCGTGCCTGGAGCTGTACGCGGCGGGCCTGGTCGTCGGCATCCAGGACCTGGGCGGGGCCGGGCTGACCTGCGCGCTGTCGGAGACGGCCGCCGCGGCCGGCACCGGGATGCGCGTGGAACTGGAGCGGGTGCCGCTGCGTGAGCCGTCGATGGCCCCCCACGAGGTGCTGGTCAGCGAGTCGCAGGAACGGATGCTGCTGATCGTCGCGCCGCACAACGTCGAGCACGTGTTGGCGATCTGCGCGAAGTGGGGCGTGCTCGCCACCGCGATCGGCGTGGTCACCGACCCCGCGACCGACGGCGGGCGGCTGGTCGTCTCCTGGCACGGCGAGATCATCGTGGACGTCCCGCCGGGCAGCCTCGCCGACGACGGCCCGGTGTACGCCCGGCCGATGCGCGAGCCGGCGGACCGGATCCTGCTGCAGGCGGACCGGGCCGAGACCCTGCCCCGGCCGCGCGGCGGCGACGAGCTGCGGGCCACCCTGCTGCGCCTGGCCGCGTCGCCGAACCTGTGCGACAAGACCTGGGTGACCGAGCAGTACGACCGGTACGTGCTCGGCAACACGGTGCTGGCCCAGCCGGAGGACGCCGGGGTGATCCGACTCGACGAGGTCACCCGGCTCGGGGTGGCGATCTCGGTGGACGGCAACGGCCGGTACGCGCGGCTCGACCCGTACGCCGGGGCGCAGCTCGCCCTCGCCGAGGCGTACCGCAACGTGGCCGTGACCGGGGCGACCCCGGTGGCCGCGACGAACTGCCTGAACTTCGGCTCGCCGGAGGACCCGACGGTGACGTGGCAGTTCGCCGAGGCGGTGCGCGGGCTGGCCGACGGCTGCGCGACCCTGGGCATCCCGGTCACCGGAGGCAACGTCTCGTTCTACAACTCCACCGGTGCCGCGGCGATCCATCCGACCCCGGTCGTGGGCGTGCTCGGCGTGCTCGACGACGTGGCGCAGCGCGTGCCGATGGGCTTCGTCCAGGACAAGGATGTGATCATCCTGCTCGGCGAGACCCACGGAGAGCTGTCCGGCTCGGAGTGGGCGTGGGTGGTGCACGGGCACCTCGGCGGCCAGCCGCCGCGCGTCGACCTGGCGCGCGAGCAGGTGCTCGCCGAGGTCATCCGTGCGGCGGCGCGGGTCGAGCACCTCTCGTCCGCGCACGATCTGTCCGACGGCGGGCTCGCGCAGGCGCTCGTCGAGTGCTGCATGCGCCGAGGGCTCGGCGCGCGGATCGCGCTGCCGGACGACGTCGACCCGTTCCTGTACCTGTTCAGCGAGTCGACCGGCCGGGCGCTCGTCGCCGTACCGCGCGGCCACGAGAGGGCGTTCACGGCGCTGTGCGACGAGTACGGCCTGCCGTGGACCGCGCTCGGTGTGGTCGACGCGGCCGGCGGCGTGCTGGAGGTGCGGGGCCAGTTCACCATCCCGCTCGACGAACTGCGGGCCGCCTGGAGCGGTACCCTGCCGGCGCTCTTCGATCCGGCCACGGCCGCGGCCGAGGCGGAGCTGTCTGACGACGGTCCGGCGGAGGCGGTGAGGTCGGATCACGGTCCGGCGGAGGCGGCGCTTGACGGTCCGGCGGAGGCGGTGGTGCCGGACGGCCCTGTGGCCGAAGCGCCTGCGGCCTCGGAAGACCAGCCGGAGCCGACGGCCTGACGGCCCGGATCCGCCGGCGTCTGCACGGGCGTCTGCTTGTGCGGGCGTCATCCCGAGTCGATGTGGGACGATCAGGCGGCTGGCGCGGCACCTAGGTCCTGCTCGACCCGCTCGCGTACGGTCGCCGGGTCGACGCCGAGGGCACGCAGGACGGCCGCCGCCTCACCGGCGTCGTCCTCGATCAGCGCGAGCAGGAGATGACTGGTGCCCGTGTCGGCATGCCGGCGGGCCAGCGAGATGTCTTTGGCCCGCATGACGGCGGCGACCACCTCTGCGCCGTGGAACGAGTCACCGGGGCGCAGCCTGTCCATCTGCGTGGCGAGCACCTCGGCGGCCGGCTCCTCGGGTTCGCCGCGACATGCGGCAAGGTCACGCAGGCGCGTGACGTCCACGCCACAGTGCCGCAGGATTGACGCGCCGCGATTGCGGCTGGCGTGGTAGGCGGGCATTGCGATCCCGGCGGCATCCAGCCTCGCGTCGACCGCGAGCATCGCGAGCAGGGTGTGTGCCGGCCCGACCACCCTGTGGCCTAGACGGACGGCCTGCCGCCGCGCCTCGGCTTCGGCTTCCAGGAGGAGCGGGCCGATGCGGCTGAGCCTGACCCCCAGCGAGAGCAACCATCTCAAGGGCCGGCCGGGCAGCGGCCCGGAACGGGGCCACAGCGCCGCTTTCACCCACTCGACATCGGGATGGGGCTGGTCCGCCCGGCGCAGGTCCGGCTCTTTGCTCAGCCATTCGACGGCGATCTTCCGCGCGTTCTCGTACGTGAACACGTAGCGGGTCCCGTCGCAAGACGGCAGCCGCAGCATCGCGAGCATGAGGTGGGTCGGGCTGGCGAAGGGTACGCCCTTGTCGTGCGCGACCGCCAGGGCACCACCCAGCATGGCGTGGACGGCATTCGTCCACTGTGGTCTGTTAATCCACGGCTCTACATCAGACGTCCGGACGTAGCCCCACCGCCCGGCCCTGCGCCGGACACGCCACTCGACCTCGCGCAGCGTGGCCCGCACCTCCGCGTCGAACCCGGTCGCTGGCGCGGCGACGAGCTCACCGACGGTTCGCTCGGAAGGGAACTCGTGCGGCCGGGCGGCGATCCGCAGGAGGCGCTGACGCGCGCCCTCGAACAGCCACGGCGGCGTCGACTTCTCATGCAGCGCCACCCGCGTGAGCACGTCGAGGGTGCTGACGCCGCCCGCCCGCCGACGCACCGCGGCGGCGTACGCCCAATCCAGCGCCGCCATGGACCGGGCGCCGAAAGTGACGATCGGCGGTGGCGCCTCACGCGGCGGCATCGGTCCTTTCGAAAGCGGAGGTGGCTTTCGGCGCCGATGGTACGAACGGCACGCATGTCTGTCTAGGTCGCGATTGGCGGGCCGGTCGGGGGCGGGAGGTACCCTGCGCAGCTCTATTGCTCTGCGGCTAGGACGCGAACGGTACGGCAGGCCCGTGCGGCGGTCGGTCAGTCATCGAGCCAGTCCAGCGACCGGCGCTGGCCCCGACCGCCCGACGGTGGGCCACCGCGCCGGGAACCGTCGTCGTAGTAGCCGTCGTAGCCGTCGGGCTTACGTGGCTCGGACGGGTAGCGACCCTGGTCGTAACCGCCGTAGCCGCCGGAGTCCGTGCCGTACCCGGGGGAGTCGTATCCGCCGTGCCGGCCGCCGTACCCGGCGGTCTCCTGGTCGTAGCCGCCGGGGCCCTGGTCGTACCTACCGGAACCCTGGTCGTAGCCGGAGCGCTGGTCGTAACCGCCGTAGCCGCCGTCCTGGTCTGGTCCGCCGTAGCCGCCGGAGTCCGTGCCGTACCCGGGGGAGTCGTATCCGCCGTGCCGGCCGCCGTACCCGGCGGTCTCCTGGTCGTAGCCGCCAGGGCCCTGGTCGTAGCCACCCGGTCCCGCGCCGTAGCGGCCGGAACCGTAGCCCGGGTCCGTCTGGCCGTAGCCGCCGTCGTACCCACCGGCCGAACCGTAGCCCTCGTAACCGCCCGACCTGGGATCGTTCGCGCCGTACCCACCCGGGCCGGCAGGGCCGCCGTACTCGGGGCCGTGGCCGTAGGGGTCGGCCGGTGGTGAAGCGGGGGAGCCGTACCCGCCGCCGTAGGTGGGCTGCGGAGCGCCGTACGCGGGCGGCGGCGAACTCGGGTAGGTGGCCGGACCGTACGGGGGTCGCGGCGGGTTGTACGGGTCGGGGAACTCGTCCACGGGCTGGTGCAGGGCGGTCGGGGCGTCGGCGAGCCCGGGCCGGGTGATCATCGTCGGGTCCCCGAGGGGAGCGGTGCGCGCCACCATCGTCGGGTCCGGGCCGCTGCGGTAGACGCCGGCGGCGGCCGGTCGCGGAATCGGCGAACGCGGCCCGTGCGGCCCCGGCGCCTCCGCGCCCTCTTCGCCCTCTTCCTCCTCGTCGTCCTCGCCACGGCGCATGAGCAGCAGCACGATCGCGCCGATACCGAGCGCCACGAGCAGACCGCCCATGCCGATCAGCAGCCAGGACAGCATGCCGCCGCCGGAGTCCTCCTCCTCCGATGCCGGCGGTTCGGCGGCGATCGCATCGCTGGACTCGTCGCTCGGAGTCTCCGTGGGCAGCAGCTCGGTGGGCTCCGGTGTGGGCGACTCGGTGGGGGCGACAGCCGTCATTGGGATGCGGACTGTGAGGCTCGCACCCGCCCGGCCCTGCGCCCGGACCGGTTCGTCCATCCTGTAGCCGCTCTTGCTCGCGCCGATCAGCAGCTGGCCGGGTGCGATGGGCTTGTCCGGCGTCGACGTGAAGGTGAAGGTGCCGCTGGAATTGGTGCTACCCTGCCATTTCCTGTCGGCCGAGTCCTGCATCATGACGAGGGCGCCGCTGATCTTCTCGCCCGTCGCGACGTCGTAGACCTCCCCCGAGACCTTCGTTACCGCCGGTGCCTGATCCGGCCCCTTCAGCTTGATCGTCCGACTGGCGGACCCGTCCTTGCCCCCGCCGTCCGCCGTGACGGTTACGGTGACGTCCTTTGTCTGGCCCACGCCGAGCTGGGCCTCCGCCCGTAGCCTCGCACTGAACGTTTGCGATTCGTCGCCCGGCTTGAGATCGACCGTGCCATCACAGTTGCCGCTGACACACTTGAGTTCGCCTGGCACGGAGACCTTGAAGGTGATGGTTTGCGAACCGACCGGTAGGCCCTCTTCATTCTTGATCGAAAACCGGATCTCGGCTTCCTCACCGGACCGTAAGGTTGTCGGGGACAGTGAGGCGATCTTGACAGTGAGGCCTTCGGCGTGGGCGGGGCCGGGGATGCCGATGAGGGCGCCGGTGACCATCGCCACCACCACACCGGCCCGGAGCAACCAAGCTCGTCGGTGTGTCGCCAACGCTCACCGTCCTTCCGTGCGGCCCCCGTTGCGTGTGTACCGTCGGCAACTATGCCTTGTTCGGCCCGCTCCGCAAAAGGTAGGGGCGTGTCGAGCTAGGTGGCGCACAGGTCGTAGTGTCCGAGCATGCCCCGTACGCGCGGTAAGTCCGCTCCGGTCGCGGCCGTCGTGGCGGCTCTCGACGCCGGGCAACAGCCCGATCCGATGCACCTCCGTGACGTCGTGCGAGCGCTGCTCACGGCACTCGCGCAGCGGGCACCTGGCCGTTCGGTGGAGGTACGGGTACCACCTTACGGTGCGATTCAGTGCGTGGCGGGGCCGCGACACACCCGGGGCACGCCGCCGAACGTCGTGGAGACCGATCCGGTGACCTTCGTCAAGCTCGCCACGGGCGGGTTGAGCTGGGCGGATGCCGTCAAGGCCGGCACGGTGTCCGCGAGCGGGATCCGCGCGGACCTGTCCGGGCTCCTGCCCGTGTGGCCCGAGCCCGAGTGACCGACCCCAGATACAGAAAACCGCGGGGTCGGCGAGGCGCGACATGCAGAAAGACGCGGTGTCCGACGGCCACGGCCGCGCGAGATGCAGGAAGTTGCGCGAATCATGGGCGGGCGACACCGCGATATGCCGGGAAACGGAGTCGATCATCGGCCGTAAGGCCGCGAGATGCAGGAAATTGCGCACCCGTCGGCGATTGCGACACCGCAAGATTCAGGAAAACCGAGTCGATCGTGAGCGAGTTTCAGGAAGTGGAGTCGATCAAGGGGCGGCGCGTGCCGAACTCGGTCATCCATCGCTGACACCGCGAGCGGGTCACAGGCGCCCACCCCGCTCACACGCGCCCGCCCGGCTCCGGATCACGGACGCTGGCCCCGCTCCTCGTCGTCCGGGCGCGGCCCCCGGTCAGCCGGATGTTCCACCAGCGCGAGCACCCGGCTCGCCATGAACCGGGCGGTACGCACCGGCGTGCCACCCCGGGTGACCTCGGTCACCTCGACGATTCCCCGCCCGATCGACACCTCGACGCGGCGGCCTGCCCGGGTGGCCTTGACCTCGTAGCGCAGCGGTGTGCCCGCGGCGCCCGGATCCACCACGATCTCCACCCGGTCACCCTTCACCCCTTTACCATGCCGTATATCGGTGACCATGCGCACACGAAACTTGGCTCTCTGTTAAAAGCGGAGGGTCGCGTAGACTGTCGGGCGAACGGCAGTCCCCCGGTAGCGAGGAGCGGCAGTTGCCCGGAGGCGACGGGCGGTTGAGCCACGAACTCGATCCCCAGCGGCCCGGCCCGCAGGATGCCTGCGGTGTCTTCGGTGTCTGGGCGCCGGGCGAGGAGGTCGCGAAGCTGACCTACTTCGGGCTCTACGCCCTGCAGCACCGCGGCCAGGAGGCCGCGGGCATCGCCGTGAGCGACGGCTCACGGGTGGTGGTCTACAAGGACCTCGGCCTGGTCGCTCAGGTGTTCGACGAGCCGACCCTGGCGAGCCTGCGCGGGCACCTGGCGATCGGGCACACCCGCTACTCCACCACCGGCGCCAGCACATGGGAGAACGCCCAGCCGACGATTCGGGCTACAGACGCCGGCACCACGATCGCCCTGGCGCACAACGGCAACCTCGTCAACACCGCGGAACTGGCGCGGCAGGCGGCCGCGCGCGGGGCGGCCACGGCCGCGGAGACCTCCGATACCGCCCTCGTCACCGCCCTGCTCGCCTCTCGCCCCGACCTGTCCGTCGAGGCCGCGGCGCTGGAGATGCTGCCGGCGCTCAAGGGCGCGTTCAGCTTCGTGTTCATGGACGAGACGACTCTGTACGCGGCGCGCGACGCGCACGGCGTCCGGCCGCTGGTGCTCGGCCGCCTGGAGCGGGGCTGGGTCGTGGCGAGTGAGACCGCGGCGCTGGACATCGTCGGTGCCAGCGTGGTGCGTGAGGTGGAGCCCGGCGAACTGCTCGCGATCGACGAGGACGGGCTGCGCTCGGCCCGGTTCGCCACCCCCGACCCGAAGGGCTGCATCTTCGAGTACGTCTACCTGGCGCGCCCGGACACGACGATCTCCGGCCGCAACGTGTACGGCGCCCGGGTGGCCATCGGCCGGCGGTTGGCCGAGGAGCAGCCCGCCGAGGCCGACCTGGTAATCCCGGTGCCGGAGTCCGGCACGCCGGCCGCGATCGGGTACGCGGAGGCGTCCCGCATCCCCTACGGCGCGGGCCTGGTCAAGAACGCCTATGTCGGGCGGACCTTCATCCAGCCGTCGCAGACGATCCGCCAACTCGGCATCCGGCTGAAGCTGAATCCGCTGCGCGACACCGTGCGCGGTAAGCGGGTCGTGGTGGTGGACGACTCGATCGTGCGGGGCAACACGCAGCGGGCGATCGTGCGGATGCTGCGCGAGGCCGGCGCGGTCGAGGTGCACGTGCGCATCTCCTCGCCACCGGTTCGCTGGCCGTGCTTCTACGGCATCGACTTCGCCACCCGCGCCGAGCTCATCGCCAACGGGCTCGACACGGAGGGCATCCGCCGCTCGATCGGCGCGGACTCGCTCGGGTACGTGTCGCTGGCGGGCCTGATCGCGGCGACCGAGCAGCCGAAGACGCGCCTGTGCCGGGCCTGTTTCGACGGGGAGTACCCCATCGGGCCGCCCGCGGGCACGTTGATCGGCAAGCACGTGCTCGAAGGCGTCGGCCGGCGGGTCGAACACGAGGCCGCCACGGCCGGCGGATCTCACGAGGCCGTTCCAGCCGGCGGATCTCAAGACATACCACCCGGCGACCCCGTTCCGGTCGCCGCGTGGCAAGGGGGTGCCGACGCCGACCGGCGTCCGTGAGGGCACCCGAGACGCAAACCGTTCCCGCTAGTAAGGGGAAAAACGTGACGCACGTTACCGAGCGGACCAGCAGCGAGTACCAGCCGTGGACCGCGGGCAACGGTCGGGGCGGGCGCAAGCGCGTGGTGACGTACGCGGATGCCGGCGTATCCATCCACGCGGGCGAGCAGGCCGTCGAACTGCTCAAGAACAAGGTGCACCGGACCCTGCGCCCGGAGGTGATCGGGGACCTGGGCGGGTTCGCCGGGCTGTTCCGGCTCGACGTGCGCAAGTACCGCAACCCGATCCTGGCGGCGTCGACCGACGGCGTGGGCACCAAGCTGGTGATCGCCCAGCAGATGGACGTGCACGACACGGTCGGCGTCGACCTGGTCGCGATGGTGGTCGACGACATCGTGACCTGCGGCGCGGAGCCGCTGTTCCTGCAGGACTACATCGCCTGCGGCGAGGTCGTCCCGGAGCGCGTGGCCGAGATCGCGGCCGGCATCGCGGACGGCTGCCGCACCGCGGGCTGCGCGCTCATCGGCGGCGAGACCGCCGAGCACCCGGGGGTGCTGCGCCCGCACGAGTACGACCTGTCGGCGACCGGCGTGGGCGTGGTCGAGGAGGACCAGATCCTGGGCCGCGATCGGGTCGAGGTCGGCGACGTGGTGATCGCCATGCCGTCGTCGGGCCTGCACTCCAACGGGTACTCCCTGGTGCGTCACGTGCTGCTCGGGGCCGGCCGGATGCGGCTGGAGTCGGTGGTGGAGGATCTCGGCCGCCAGCGCACCCTCGGCGAGGAGTTGCTGACCCCGACGCGCATCTACACCAAGGAGTGCCTCGACCTGATCAAGGAGTGCGAGGTGCGGGCCTTCGCGCACGTGACCGGCGGCGGCATCCCCGGCAACCTGGTGCGGGTGCTGCCCGAGCACGTGGACGCGGTGGTGGACCGCTCGACCTGGCGCCCGGCGCCGATCTTCGATCTGGTGCAGCGCAAGGGGCGCATCGACGACGCCGAGATGGAGTCCACCTTCAACATGGGCATCGGGATGCTCGCGATCGTCGCCCCGACCGACTGCGATCGGGCGCTGGCATTCCTGCGCGGGCGCGGCCTCGACGCCTGGCAGGTGGGCGAGATCATCGACGGTTCGGGCGAGGTGCGCATGCTGGGCTCCCACACCCGCGGCTGACCGCCGGGCAAGCACGCGACAACCGGCCGCACCCGGGTCCGGACACCGCGGAGCGCGTCGTGCGGATGGTTGATGGGTCTTCACCCGAGTGGACTATCGGTCCTAGCCTGTTACGACACGTTCCGCGCAGCGGGAGGGAGGGCAGATCCGTGTCGTCGGGCCGGCCTCCACGGGCGCGCTGGACCGGCATGCGCGGGCTGGCGCCCGTCCCGTCGTACGTGATCCTCCAGCCCACCACGCTGTGCAACCTGAACTGCGCCTACTGCTATCTGCCGCTGCGCACCGCGGACCGGCGCATGTCCGTGTCGGTGGCCCGCGCGGTCGCCGAGACCGTCAACGCCTGGGCGGCCCACGTACCCCGGTTCTCCGTCGTGTGGCACGGCGGGGAGCCACTCACGGCCGGCCGGGAGCACCTGGCCGCGTTGATGGCTCCGTTCCAGGGCGTCGAGCACCACGTCCAGACGAACGCCACGCGCATCGACGACGCCTGGTGCGCCTTCTTCGCCGAGCACGGGGTACGGGTCGGGATCAGCATCGACGGGCCCGAGGACCTGACCAGCCAGCGGGTCACCCGCGGCGGACGGCCCGCGTACGACCGGATCATGCGCGGCATCGACGCGCTGCGCCGCCACAACCTGCCCTTCGCGGCCCTGTGCGTCGTCTCCGACCCCCGGCCCGGCCTGGCCACCCGCCTGTACCGGTTCTTCGCCGAGCTCGGCTGCTACGCGCTCGGCATCAACATCGAGGAGCGGGAGGGCGTCAACCGCCGGTCCAACGCCCACGGCGACGACGCGGTGCGGGCCTTCTGGGCCGAGCTGACCGAGGCCTGGCGGGCCGACCCGCGCATCGAGCTGCGGGAGGTGGAGTGGGCCCTGCGGTACGCGGGGGCGACCCTGGCCGGCGCCGCGGACGAGCTGCTGCCGCGCCAGCACGACCCGATCCCGACCATCGCGTACGACGGCCGGGTGGTGCTGCTCTCCCCCGAGCTGGCGGGGTTCTCCGACCCGGCCTACGGGGATTTCACCTCGGGCAACGTGCTCGACACGCCGCTGGACGAGATCGTCGCGGCGGCGTCGGCCGCGCCCGCCGGCTGGATCGCCGAGTACCTGGCGGGGGTGGAGGCGTGCCGGGCGAGCTGCCCGTACTTCGGATTCTGCGGTGGCGCTCACGCCGCGAACCGCTACTTCGAGCACGGGCGGTTCGACGGTACGGTGACGGAGCACTGCCGCAACAGCAAGATCCGTTTACTGGAGGGAGTGCTGGACCATGCGCGAGCGCACGCGTGACGTCGATCCGGTCACCGAGCGGGTGCTGACCACGGCGGGACTTCGCCCGCTGCTCGCCGAGGCGGAGGCGGTCTGGCGTTCCCGTGCGGCGGGTCCGCTCACGGGCTCCGGGGTGCCCGGGTGGCGCCCGTTCGAGGACGCCTTCCCGACCTTCTACCAGTTCACCAACCGGCCGCCCCGCTGAGGACGCGGGCACACCGATGAGCACGCGGTCACCCGCGTGCTCATCGGTCTCCGATTCGGGCCGCGTGACGATGGCGCTGGGCCGGTGCCTGCCGACCGACCCGGGCCGCGTGATCGTGGACTCCGCACCGGCTACGCGGACCGGCGGATCGGACGCCCACGGCGGCTCCGTACCGCCGAGTCAGCGCCGAGGGGTGACCCCGGGTTCGGGATCGTCCTCCTCGTCGTCGAGGTAGTCGCGGTAAGGGTCGTACTCGTCGTACTCGTCGTTCGCCTTCTTACCCGAAAGCTCGCGCTGCAGGGCGGCGAGGTCAGTGTTCGGGGAGTGGTACTTCAGCTCCCGCGCCACCTTCGTCTGCTTGGCCTTAGCTCGGCCGCGCCCCATGGCTCGACCCCCTCGCACGAAAAGACGGGGCAGCACCCAGGCGGGCCCCGATGACGTTAAGCATCTCTCGTGGGTCCTACGGTACATCGGGCAAGCCGGGTTCGGCACGTCGGGTCCTTACCGGTTGCCCTCTCTTTCGGGTAATCGTGGCGACCGCCACACTCTGTGGTGCGGCGGTCGCTAAGATCGGCGCGGCGCCGGCCTGAGCGGCGTGCGAAGGCGGAGGGTCTCCGCGCCGGGAGCCGGGCCGTCGCTACAGCCGAATTGTCCGCAGTCGTCCGACTTCGGCCATCCTCCGCTCGGCGAGGCGGTCGGCGGCGACCGCGGGCGGCACACCCTCGGCGTCGGCCAGGGCGAGGATCTGCTTGGTCGTGTCGTAGATCCGCGTCGCGCGCAGCTTGGCCCGCTCGAAGTTGAAGCCCTCGATCTCGTCGGCGACCTGGATGACACCCCCGGCGTTGACCACGTAGTCGGGCGCGTAGAGGATGCCCCGGTCGGCGAGCAGCTTCTCGATGCCGGCGTGCGCGAGCTGGTTGTTGGCGGCGCCGGCGACGACCTTGGCCCGCAGCAGCGGCACGGTCTCGTCGTTGAGCGCCCCGCCGAGCGCGCACGGCGCGTACACGTCGATGTCCGAGGTGATCAGGGCGGTGGTGTCCGCGACCAGGTCGACCTCCGGGTGGTTGGTGCGCGCCCACTCCAGCGCCTTGGGGTTCACGTCGGTGGCGACCACCGAGGCGCCGTCCTCGAGCAGGTGCGGCACCAGGTAACGACCGACCTTGCCCAGCCCGGCCACGCCCACCCGGCGGCCGCGCAGCGACGGGGTGCCGAAGACGTGCTCGACGGCGGCGCGCATGCCCTGGAAGACGCCCCAGGCGGTGAGGATCGAGGAGTCGCCCGCGCCGCCGTGCTCGACGGAGCGGCCCGTCACGTACCGGGTCTCCCGGGCGATGATGTCCATGTCCGCGACGTAGGTGCCCACGTCGCAGGCCGTGTAGTACCGACCGCCGAGCGACTCGACGAACCGTCCGTACGCCCGCAGCAGCGGCTCAGTCTTGATCTTGTCGGGGTCGCCCCAGATGACCGCCTTGCCCCCGCCGAGGTCCAGCCCGGCGAGCGCGTTCTTGTACGCCATGGCGCGGGAGAGCTCGAGCACGTCGTGCAGCGCTTCCTCCTCTGAGGCGTACGGGTAGAACCGCGTACCGCCGAGCGCCGGCCCCAGCGCGGTCGAGTAGATGCCGATGATGGCCCGAAGGCCGGTCTGCTTGTCCTGACAGAAGACCACCTGCTCGTGGCCGGTGTCGCAAGAGAAGACGCCCATGTCCCACTCCTTACACGGAGGCGACCGCCCTTGTGGGGCGGCCGCCGGCTTCGCCAGCGGGTGTTGCCCCGTCCGAGCCAGCGGTGTGGCCCCGCTCGCTTACGCCCGAGCGTAGTGGGGGCGCGCTTGGGGGTCGCGTCGCGGAGGTGTCCGTCCCACACCGCCGCCCTGCGGCCCGTGCGAGGATCGCCGGGTGCCGCCACTCTTCGCGTCCTACCTACGCGTGTACGAACCGTTGAGCGCGTTCGACCGGGAACGCCAGCGCTACTGGCGCCAGTACGTCGAGCAAGGGCGGGCAGTCGGGCCCGCGGAGGGCCCCGGCCGGCAGCGCGAGCTGGTCCTTGAGGCGCTCGGCGTGGGCTGGTCCCGGCTGCCGGAACTGCCCGACGAGGCGTACGTGCTGGAGGCCGACGACACGCTCCTGATCTGCCCGTGGAATCTGCGGCTGCGGGTCGCCGAGGCCGCGCTGGCCGCCCGCGACGGCGTGCCCCCGGTGATCGCGGACGCCCTCGTCCCGCCGGTGCTCGCCGCGCGGGCGAAGGCGGTGGTGGACGACTGGCAGGCCCGCACGGCGCTGCTCGACCGCGGCGCGCCCCGGGTGCACGAACAGGTCGCCACGTGGGGGGTGCCGCTGCGCTGGTTCGTCTTCGTGGAGCTGGACGAGCGCGAGCTGGTGCTGCGCCCGGGGCGACGGATCCTGCGCTACCGCACGGAGATCTCCCGCGCGCGCCGGCGGGCCCACCGGGCGCTGGCCGTGCTGCGCCGGTCCCTCGGCGACGCCCCGATCACCACCGCCGTGGAGGAGAGCACGCGGTGGCTGGAGGCTTTCCACCCGCGCTCGATCGTAGAGGTCGACTACGGCGGTCTGGTCGAGCTGCTCGGCGATGACGCGCTGCGCAACGACGACTCCCCGCGCCTGGTCGCCACCGGACTGGCCAGCCTCGGCACCGGCGACGTGGCGGGTGCGAGCCAGGCCTACGAGGAGCTGGTGACGCGCTGGCGTGACATTCAGCTTCTTGAGCGTACTAACTGAGCTATTTGGTGTAATATGGGACGAGCAGCGCAACAACTCCAGATATCACCTGTGGCCACGCTCACACTGACCGTGACTATTGCGTCTAGATTGGACGTAACCGGGCTGGTAAATCATGAAAAGCCCGGCCGGTATCATCCGTGCAGACAGGGACCTTCGGCCGTTCGGCCCATGTCGGACATCGCGGACTAGCCGGACCATGAGTGGGCGTCGGCCAGCGGGACCCTGGCCGGCGTTTCAGGTACCTGTGGAGGAGTGACCGATGGCATCGCGTACGCACGAACCAGAGCCGCTACTGACGCCGGCCGAGGTTGCGTCGATGTTCCGTGTCGACCCGAAGACCGTCACGCGGTGGGCGAAGGCGGGCAAGCTGAGCGCGATTCGCACCCTGGGCGGGCACCGTCGTTACCGGGAGTCGGAGGTGCGCGCCCTGCTGCAGGGTCAGATCCCCCAGCAGCGCCAGGGGGAGTGACGACGCGGGTACGGCGAGGGAGCGCCACGCTTCGCTGCCTCGCCGTACCCGCGTCATTGCGTCTGATCCCGGGGCCTCGCCGCTGATCCGACTCCGAGCCGCAGTTCCCGCCGCAGCCCCGGTCGCTGATCCGCCGCGGTGCCGGCGCAGCCTGCCGCCACTACGCGCGCGGCGGCGCGACCCCGCCGTCGCCGTCGACCACCTGGTCCGGCATGCCGTCCTGGTCGCGGTCGGTGATCGTGATGTCGACGCGCCCGTCGCCGTCGGTGTCGAACTGGTACAGGTCGGCCTTGCCGTCCCCATCCGTGTCGGATGCCCACACGTCGGCCTTGCCGTCCCGGTTGGCGTCCCCGACGACCAGGTCGGTCCGGTCGTCGCCGCGCGTCTCCACGCTCTCGCTCATGTGTTCCTCCCGCCGGATGTCGTTTCTGACGCGCCACAGTAGGCCACCCTCCGCGCCCGCGCGACCCACGGTTAGGGTGCAGCCGTGAACGAGCGCTTCGTCGTCATCGGCGCCGGCACCATGGGAGTCGGTATCGCCTACGTCGCGGCCGGCGCGGGGTACCAGGTCGAACTCGTCGAGGTCGACCCGTCCCGGGCCGAGGCCGCGCAGCGGACCCTGCACGGCTTGTGGGACAAGGCGGTCGAGCGCGGCCGCATGTCGGCTGAGGAGGCGGACGCGTGCCGTGCCCGGGTCACGTCCCTCCCCGACATCGCCCAGGTCGCCGACGGTCCGGACGTCATCGTGGAGGCCGTGCCGGAGCGGGTGGACCTCAAGCGGCACGTCCTGGCCGCGGCCGAGGCCCGCCGTCCCGGGCTGCTCGCCAGCAACACGTCCAGCATCTCCATCGGCACGCTCGCCGAATCGCTGGCCGCGCCGGACCGCTTCCTGGGCCTGCACTTCTTCAACCCGGTCTGGGCCATGGCGCTGCTGGAGATCGTCGTCAGAGCGGGCACGAGCGACGCGACGGTGGCCGCCGCCCGGGCGGTCGCCGAGCGGCTCGGCAAGGACCCGATCGTGGTCAAGGACATGCCTGGCTTCGCGACGTCCCGGCTGGGTGTGGCCCTCGGCCTCGAGGCCATCCGCATGGTCGAGGACGGGGTGGCCAGCGCCGAGGACATCGACAAGGCGATGAAGCTGGGCTACCGGCACCCGATGGGTCCGCTGGAGCTCACCGACCTGGTCGGGCTGGACGTGCGGCTGGACATCGCCCGCACCCTGGCGGCCGCGTACGGAGAGCGGTTCGCGCCACCGCGCCTGCTCGAGGAGATGGTGGCGGCGGGCAAGCTGGGCAAGAAGTCGGGCGAGGGGTTCTACCGGTGGGAAAAGCGCTGATCATCGAGGAGCACGCCGACCGGCTCGTCGTCACGCTGTCGCGGCCGGAGAAGCGCAACGCCATCGACGCCGGCACCGTCGAGGAACTGCACGAGCTGTGCACCGCGTTGGAGCGCGAGCCGAAGCTGCTGCTGCTCACCGGCGGGACCGACGGCATCTTCGCCGCGGGCGCGGACATCGCGCAGTTGCGTGAGCGGGGCCGTACCGACGCCCTCGCCGCGATCAACCAGGGCGTCTTCGCCCGGATCCGGGCCCTGCCGCTGCCGTCCGTCGCGGCGATCGACGGGCCGGCGCTCGGCGGGGGCGCGGAGCTCGCGTACGCCTGCGACCTGCGCGTGTGCACGGCGCGCTCGTTCTTCGGGCAGCCCGAGGTGCGGCTGGGCATCATCGCCGGAGCCGGCGCCACCTACCGGTTGCCGGCATTGATCGGCGAGGCGCGGGCCAAGGAGATCCTGTTCACCGGGCGGCGGGTGGACGCCGAGGAGGCGCTGCGGATCGGACTGGTCAACCGGGTGGTGGCCGAGCCGGGTGACCTGCTGCCCGCCGCCCACGAGCTGCTCGACGAGATCGCCCGTGCCTCGCCCCTGGCCCTGCGGCTGACGAAGCTCGCCGTGGACGCGCCGGCCGCCGCGCACCCGCAGGTGGATCTGGTCAGCCAGGCGGTGCTGTTCGAGGACGAAGAGAAGTACCGGCGGATGAGCGAGTTCCTGTCCCGCAAGCGGTGAGCCGCGCGGGCCGACGGAGAGGCGGCGGCGTCAGTCCAGGAGCTCGACGCCGCCCTCGATCAGCGTCGTGATCACGTGGCTGGACTCGTCGAACCCGAGGATCACGATCCCCTCCGGCGCGAACTCCTTGACCTGGTCGACCAGGCCCGTCAGGACCGGCTTGTCCTCCGCGGTCTCACCCGGCTGGTACGTCAGGGCCTTGATGTCTTCGCCGCGGACCCCCGCCGAGGTCAGTTGTGTGCGCAGGTTCTCGTACAGACCCTGGCCCCAGGAGTCGTCCCGAACCACCATGAAGATCTTGCGGACGCCGTCGCGCAGGACGATGTCCGCCAGCGCACGGGCCTGCAGCCGGTCCGGCGGCGCGGTGCGGAAGAACAGCCCGTCGTCCTCGATCGACGTCAACTCGTCGGACGTGGCCGATGGCGAGATCATCAGCACCCCGGCGCCGGTGACCTTCGGGAGCACCGCCTTGGTCACACCGGAGGCGCCGGCCCCGATGATCACATTCACCTTGGCCGCGAGCAGCCGGTCCACCGTGCCGCTGGCGACCTCGGGATCCGTTCCGTCGTCGCCGTCGATGAAGACCACCGGCTCGCCGAGCACGCCACCGGCGTCGTTGATCTCCTTGACTGCCAGGTGGACACCGGCGGCCAACGGTGCGTACATGCCGGCGAGTTGACCGGTCTTGGGCAGCAGCCCACCGATGGTCAGCGGGGCGCCCTCCGGCCTGCGCCGCTGGGGCGCGGCCGGCTGCGGCGACTGCGTCGTGTCCGCCACGTTCCCGGCGCCGACGTACTCCGTCTTGGCGTCGTCGAGCCGGTTCTGCCGGTTGAAGTGCACCGTGCCGTACGTGGCGGTGGCCGGTTCACCGGCGTCGGTGAACCCACCGCGCCGCAGCGACACCCCCCGGTACTGGATGTCCGTGCCCGCGCGCACCAGCCTCAGGCAGTCGGCGACCTCGCTGCACTCCGTGCCGCCCGTGGTGACCCCCGGCAGGTACTTGGCGATCTCCCGCGGGTTCGACGTGCGGGCGGTCTCCGCGGCGAGCGCGGCGAGGACCACCGCGTCGTACGAGTGACCGGCGTAGCTGAAGACGTCGAGACCGGGCTCGACCGATCGCAACCGCGCCTTGAAGTCGTCGGTGAGCGGCGCGAGCGGGGCGGTGCCCTTCATGCTCGCCAGCACGCCAGGGTAGTTCTCCAGGCTCGCGCCGAGGCTGTTGCTCATGTTGCCGTCCGAGCCGTAGAGGCGTACGGCGGTGGTCGTTGTCTGCTCGGGGGTCGACGTGTCCCCGGCGCAGCCGGTGGCCAGCAACGCAACCACCGCGGTCGCGGCGGCCAGGCGCAAGGCGGAGAAGTCCATGGGTATCCGTTCCTCCCCGAAGATGATGGCGCGTTCCAGCACCTTAACGCCCGTGCGGCGGCGCTCGCTTACGGGAGCCCCCGTGTGACGGCGCTCGCTTACGGGCGGGCCCCGTGGCGGTAGCCTTGCGCCTCATGACGGCTGCGATGGAGTCCCTGCCCGAGGCGTTCGACGGGCTCGGCGGGCTCGCGGAGAGGCTGGGGATCGAGCTCGTGGAGGCGTCACCGGAGCGGGTGGTCGGGACGATGCCGGTGGCGGGGAACACGCAACCGCTCGGCCTGCTGCACGGCGGCGCCTCGGCCGCGCTCGCGGAGACGCTCGCGTCGATCGGTGCGGCGCTGCACGCGGCGCAGAGCTCCGGCGGGGTCGTCGTCGGGGTGGATCTCAACGCCACACACCACAAGGCCGTGCGCAGCGGCACGGTGACCGGCGTGGCGACGCCCCTGCGGCTCGGGCGGACCGTCGCCTCGTACGAGGTGGTGATCACCGACGAGGGCGGGGACCGGGTCTGCACGGCCCGCCTCACGTGCCTGGTGCGGGGTGCTTGAGCGAGGCTTGACCCACGTGCCTACGCTGCCGCACGTGAGCCTTCCCCGGCAGGTGTACGCGGACGCGGCGCTCGTGCTGCGGGCCGCGCTGACCGGGGACCGCGACCGTGTGGTCGCAACGTTCGACTCGGTGGTGGACCGCGCCGGCCTGGACGCCGTGTACGACGTGGCCTGGTGCCTGGCCGCGACGATGGTCGGCGCGGACGTGCCGCGCGGCACCTGGACCCTGGATTTCCCGGGCATCGACGAGGCCGGGTACGACGCTCGCTGGGTGGCCCGGTTCGTCTCCGCGTACGTCAACGCGGACGCCTCGACCGGGGCGGCGCTGTTCGGCGCGGCCGTCGAGGACGGCTACCTGCCCGAGTGCCTGCTCACCCTCGCCGGTTCGGCGATCGCCACGCTGCGCCGCCGCGCCTCGTGACGTTGGGTGGATTGACAGAGCTGCCTGGAATGTGCCGTGCCGTCGCCGTGGCGCTGCCCGCCTTGTTATGACCGAGTCTGGTCACCTTCGCCATGCTCTGCCAGTAGCAATCTGAGCCGTTCCATCGCCTTCGGTGCCCAGTCACTGCGGCCAGAGTCGATCGCCTTCTGGTAGGCCTGTTGGGCCCCGTGCGTATCGCCTTGCTCGTGCAGCAGGATCCCGAGGAGGAATGCTGCCCTTGGCGCGGCCTCCGGGTGGCCGGACTCGATGGCCTCTTGCCAGGCCTGTTGGGCTCCAAGTGCGTCGCCTTGCTCGTGCAGTAGGGCGCCGACAAGGCACATGCCCCAGGCCCACCCGGCCTGCGCTGCTTTACGGGCAGCCACCTCCGCGTGCGCCATCCGCCTTGCTGCATAGGCGGTAGCGGAGATCTCAAGCCAGGCTGCTGGGTCTGTGGCAGCATCGATGACCGCCGGCCAGACCTCGTCCGGCACATCCCCGATGCTGGGATCAGCCCTGGCGTAATCAAGCAGGATGTCAGAGACCTCGTACCCGTCGATGCGGCCTATCGCGGTGGCGGCCTCGTTCATGGCCGCGCTGCCCCCACGCAACCGGTCACAGGCCCACGCCAGCGCCGACGCACGCCCATCACCGGCAGGGCGGCCGAAAGCGCGGTCAACACCACAAAGCGGCGATCAGCCCAACGAAGGCCGACCACGCCAAGATCCGACCTTTCAGCACAGAGAAACGTCATCATGGCCAACGGCCACCGTCAATCGGCACCTCAGGCTCTTGGGCCGCCATCCGCTCGGATCGCGTGAGGTCGGTGGCGGATGCGATCGCACAACCAGCTACCGACTGCACACGCCGCAGGTGATCGTGCAAGTTCCGGAGTCGGAAGCTGTCGCCAGAGCTGTCAGGCGCGCAACGCGGACGCCCTGCCGTACGTCCCAGATGCGTCGTCGTGCGCCGACTCGGCCGATAAATGATCTCTTCTACCGTGAGGTGCTGATTGGGACGGGTGGCCAGGGGCGGGATCGAACCGCCGACCTTCCGCTTTTCAGGCGGACGCTCGTACCAACTGAGCTACCTGGCCGCATAGCGCCGGCGGCGCTGGCGGTCCTGACGGGACTTGAACCCGCGACCTCCGCCTTGACAGGGCGGCGAGCACTCCGACTGCTCCACAGGACCCTACCCGGCCTGCCGGCCGGCTGTGCCCCCAACGGGATTCGAACCCGTGTTACCGCCTTGAAAGGGCGGCGTCCTAGGCCCCTAGACGATGGGGGCGGCTCCGCCATCATCGCACATGACGGTCACCGCGGCGTTGCTCCCCATCGCAGTACCGCCGGAGGCTCGGCAAGCATACGCGATTTCCCGCCACGCGACAAAGGGAGTTACGGCGCCGGGCGTGGCGGCAGCGCGACCAGCGTGAACTGGGACTTCAGGGCCGGCAACATCAGCCGGCAGGCCTCGGCGGTCTGGGACCGGTCGCCACCGCCGTCGTGCAGCAGCACGACCGAGCCGGGCCGTGTGTGCCTCGCCACATATTCGGCGATGACCTCGGCCCCCGGCCGGTTGTAGTCCCGCGGGTCCACGCTCCAGTGCAGCGAGGTCATCCCCATCTCGGCGGCCACCTTGACCGCGAGCGGCGTCCACGCGCCGCCCGGGTGGCGGAAGTACGAGATCGTGGCGTTCGGCGCGGCCGCGCGGATGGCGTCGTTGGTCGCCTGGAGGTTCGCGCGGATCTCGGGTTCGGTGAGCGTGCCCAACTTCACGTTGTGGTCGTACGTGTGGTTGCACAGGCTGTGCCCGTCGGCGACGATTCGGCGGATCCGCGCCGGATCGGCCAGCGCCCGCTTGCCCACGACGCAGAACGTCGCCTTCACCTTGTGCTCACGCAGTACCGCCAACACCTGGTCGGTCCACGCCGCGTTCGGGCCGTCGTCGAACGTCAGCGCGACCGTGGCGTTGCCGGTGGTGCGGCGCGCGCCGTAGGGGTACGTGGGACCGGACGGCTTCGGAGGCGGGCGGGTCGGTGCCCGGTTGGCGGCCGGGCCCGTCGGTCGCGCGCTGGTGAGGTTCGTCGTCCGCGGCGTCGGGGACACCTCGGGCGCGGTCGCAGCAGACCTCGGGGCGGCCGTCGCCCGCCGGATGAACTGGCCCCCATCGCGGTGCGCGCCGCATCCGCCGACCGCCAGCACCAGGGCCAGGGGGGCCGCAAGCACCCCGGCAGCCCGCGGCCGCCAACCGCCCATGATTCCTCCCCGGACCGTGGCGTGATTATCACGGGCTCGCCCGGCCCGAGCCAAAGGGCTGACGGCGCGCCGGGGCGCGGGTCACGCGGCGACTAGACCCCGGGCCACCCCGGCAGGCTCCGCGCCACACCGGCCAGCCACGGCGCGTACGACTGCGGGTGCGCGACCAGGTCCTCGCTCAGCTCTCTGGGCGACATCCAGCGGACGGCGGCCACCTCGGCCGGGTCGGGGTGCAGCTCCGGGGTGGGCGCCGCCCGGCCGAGCAGGACGTGGTCGTATTCGTGCTCGACCCGCCCCGTCTCCGGGTCGAGCGCGCGGTAGACGTACAACCCAATCTCGGTGAGGGCGATGTCGCGCAGGCCGACCTCCTGCGCCAGCCGCCGGGCGGCCGCGGCGGGCACGGCCTCCCCCGGTGCGGGGTGCCCGCAGCAGGCGTTGGCCCGGCGCAGGGGGAAGCGCGTCTTGACCGCCGCGCGCTGCTGCATGAGCAGCCGCCCGGCGGGGTCGATGAGCAGTACGGAGAACGCCCGGTGCAACCGGCCGGGTGGCCGGTGGGCGTCCTCGACGGTGGCCGCGCCGATTGCCCGGCCCTCCTCGTCGACCAGTTCGACGAGCTCCTGCTCCCTGCTGACCACCATCCGGCCAGCGTAGTGAGGGCGTGTGCGCGTCAGGCGACGCCGCGCGGGTACCACGGCAGGGATCGTGACTGGGAGGAGGGGAGCTGTGGGCGCCAAGCGGCCGTACGACGCTTCGGATCTCAAGGAGCTCATGGACAACACGGGCGGCTGGGCCCGCAGTTGGGACGACGTACTGCGGTACCTGAAGGGACCGGCGGAGCGCGACGCGGACTTCTCCAGGGCGGAGGTGCCCGCGCTCATCCACGACATCGAGGGGTTGCGCGACCGGAAGGTCCCGTTCGACTGGGACTACCGCAAGGCGTGGCACGAGATCACCGGCGAACCGGCCGCCGACCTGCCACCGCCGGAGGGCCTCGTGACGCCGCCCACCAACCCGATCGAGTTGCAGGACCGGTACCTGGCAGGGCTGGAGTTTCCGGCCGACAAGGACGCGGTGCTCGCGCAGGCACGGCGCAACAAGGCGCCCGCCCGGGTGACGCAGGTGCTGGAGCGTCTGAAGAAGAAGGAGTACCGGGACATGCCCGACCTGATCGAAGCGGTGGGCGATCTGACCTGGGATCACGACTGAGCGGCCCTGGGGCGGCACCTTCGCGCGGCTCGCGCACTCCTGTCCCGCACGCCGAGCGTCACAGCTTGGTGAGCAGGTCCTCCATCTGGCGGATCTCCGCGGCGCGGCCCGTGGCGGCCGTGCCCGCCAGCTGCTTGGCCTGCGGGTTCTCGCCCTCCTGCTGTTCGGCTATCGCCATCTCGATCGCGCCCTGCTGGTGGCGGATCATCATCTGGAGGAACTTCCGGTCGAACTCCCTGCCCGACGCCGCCATCAGGTCCTTCATCTCCTGATCGGTGATCATGCCCGGTATCCCGCCCCCGGCACTCGCCGAGGCCGTGGGGGGCGGCGCCTGGCCCCACTGCCGCAGCAGGTCGGACAGGAGGGCGATCTCCGGCTCCTGCGCCTGCTTGATCCGCGCAACGAGGTCCTTGACCTGCGTGTTCTCCGCGCGCGTCTCGGCCGTCTGCACCATCTCCGCGGTCTGCCGGTCGTGCACGATCATGTTCCGGGCGAACTCGACGTCGGCGGTGTTGAACGTCGCCTGCCCGGACCCCGATGCCGAGCCCGAGGCGTGCCCGCTCGCGTCGTGGGAGGTGGCCTCGCCCTGGGTGTGAGCACCGCAGGCGGCGAGGAGGGCGGTGACGAGCAATGCGCTGCCCGCGACCGCGAGCCGCCGCAACGATCGGTTCATCGGTCCTCTCCCACGGTTGCGAGCGCGGCCGACACCGGCGGCGAGGCAGGCGCGTCGACGGTCACCGGCGCATCGTATCGCGCTATTACCGGATAAATCCGGAATAAGCCACAGCTCAGGGCACGGTACGGGTCTATGGACGGCGCCCGGTTGCCGGTACGGTATCTGCGTCCACTTCTCATGACGCTGCGTGCACGGCCGGGTTGAGGAGGTGACAGCGTGCCGGTAACCGGCCAGCGGGTGGTGCGCCGGGCTCTGGGCCGCCGCCTTACCAGACTTCGGCTGGCGACGGGCAAGAGCAGGCGCGAGGTCGCCGAGGCGAAGCTCGGCATCTCCGAGCCGACGCTGCACCGCATCGAGACCGGCAAGGTGCCCGTGTCGCCGGCGAACGTCCGCGCCCTGTGCTGGCTGTACGGTGCCGACCAGAGCATCACCGACGCGCTCGCCGAGATGGCACTGGGCACCTCGCAGCAGGAGTGGTGGGACGCAAGCCCGGTGATCCCCGACTGGTTCAAGCTCTACGTCGGCCTGGAGGCCAGCGCGATCCAGATCTCCGGCTACGACGGCGAGGTGGTGCCGGGCGAACTGCAGACCGCCGATTACGCGCGAGCCGTGTTCAACGCCGAACAACCGAGCAATCCGGACGCCGCGGAACGCCACATCGCGCTGCGGATGGAGCGGCAGCGGACGCTGTTCAGCCGCAAGCCGGCGCCGCGGCTGCAGACCGTGCTCGGCGAGGCGGTCCTCGTCCGGCCGGTGGGGGGCGAGGAGGTCATCGCGGCGCAGATCGAACACCTGCGGCAGGTTGCCCGACGCGAGCATGTGGACATCCGGGTGCTGCCGTTCGAGGTCGGCGCCCACGCGGCCATGGCCGGGGCGTTCCGGATCCTCGACTTCGAGGACCCCGAAGACCCCGACGTGGTGTACCTGGAGTCCCATGTGGGCGCGCTGTACCTGGAGGAGCCGGCGGAGGTCGACGAGTACCGCCGCATCTTCCAACTGATCAGCAAGGACTCGATCCCCATCGAAGAATGGGCCGCCGCACGCACGCGATGACGGCCACGCAGAAGGGGCGTGACGACGTGGAGAACGGGGCGCAGGGCGCACGGCACAAGGCGGCGACCGCGGCGAGGATTGAGGTTCCCCCGGTTTTTCGGAGGGTGGGTTATCTGGCGCCGGTTGGCTCGGGTTGAACGATAGCCGGCTGGGGTTGGCCGTGGTGTTGGGCGTACCAGGCAGCCTCGTACTCGTCCGGGGACAG
>Ga0310834_100257_pt1 | contig 78897 bp, 62 predicted proteins | sample SM_ome_2_FD_201314 | JGI IMG/M metagenome (GOLD analysis project Ga0310834, IMG submission 201314) | Sorghum-adapted microbial communities enriched on stacked mutant (SM) sorghum from Joint BioEnergy Institute, Emeryville, California... ...
CACCGCCGGGCCGGCGCCGGACCCGGTCACGCACCGGTCGGCGGAGGCCGCGGCGCTGGGCCGGCCGCATCGCGGGTAGCGGTCGCCCGTCGTCCGGGGCGGCGACGAGTGTCTGCCGTCGCGCAGGGTGCCGGCCGGCCTGCCCGTGACGCCGACGTCGACTCCGACCAGAGCGGTTGCGAAGAGCGTTGGCACCTCAGACCCCGTCACGCGCATCAACCCGGATAGTCGGCCGGAACGGCAACATCCGGCCTCCGAACCGCCACACAGACGAGCTCACCGTATTCCGAGATCCCGAATTCGACGTCACCCGAGCTCACGAAGCTTGACGCCTGCGGCGCACCGAACTGCAGCGAGACCGTATCACCCTCAACCAGCCAGGCCAGGTGCTGAGAAATGGACACGTCGCGCTTGGCTGGCTCCACATAATCGGGGGTCACCCGCCATTGCCACATCTCACGATCAAGAACCAGAGTTCCAGTTGGTTTCGGGCCTTCCGGCACCGAACAACGTCGCGCCGTCCCAGGCGGTGACTCGATCACGACAAGCTCCGCGAGTGCGCCCGTGCGTTCGTCTACCCTCATCTCGACGTACCCGCCACCGGTGCCCTGGATGTAGAGGCTCAGGAGCCCCGAACGCCCTTCGAGCTGCCAGTTCACCATCAGTGGGATCCAGGGGTCAGCCTGGATTTGTGTCGCGGTACACGGCGAGTGGCCCACAACCTTGATCACTCGTCATCCCACCATTCGCGCGTGAACAAAAGCCGGCAACACGCCTGCTTGACGAGGAGCGTCGAATCTCCGTTTCCGTCCGCCGACGATTAGGAGCCGTGCACCCAAACCTTGGTATCACCGGCAGTCAACTCGAAGGACTTCGGCAATCCGCCGGTACCCGGAATCTCTGGCTGGGCGCCCTTGATGTCGTCCCATACGGTCCCACCGCAGTTGTGTACGAGTACCGGTCGGCCACCACATGGTACGTGTGGGTGGTGTCGATGGTGAGGTCGTGCACGACCTCGGCGCCGGCGTGGTTGCGGACTGCGGTGACGGTGGCTGTCGTTCCGTCGAGGGTGAGTAGGTGCTTGCCGGTTTGTAGGCCTTCGGTGTTGACCCTTGGTGTGGCGGGTTTCGCTCCAGAATGGGTTGATCCCCCAACCTTGAAGCATCGGCGGTCGGGTCCCGGTTTGGGTGGACCGAGCCAGGTCAGGGTCAACGGCGACACCGACAGCGCTCGCTCGCCGGCCCACCGTCACCTGGCGCGCAACCACGCACGCGCCCCTGTCAACCCGGAAACAATGATCCACTCGAGCGGACCCGGCATGATGACCACCGCATCGTCCGGTGCACAGCCGTTGCGCCAACGCCGCACCTGCCGGCGACGGCCGCATGACCCTTCCCACACGCGTACTCAGCTCTGCCCGGCGGACTCGACGATCGCGAGGACGTCCCCTCGTACCGCGTCAGGCGGGATCACGCCGTCGAAGCTGTATGACTCGTCGCAGAAGATGACCTGCAGGTCCGCCGGCAGCAGACGTCGGTACCACACGGCGAAGTCCGCGACCAGCTCGATCGGTCCTTCGAGATACACACATTGTCCGTTCGAGTGCGCGTATCCCTCCAGCATGCCGTGTTCCGAGCGGACGATCCACTCCACCGCACGGACCTCAGCGCCCGGGGAGTCGGGGTGCGCCACACTCACCTCGGCCTGGGGCCAGTCGCTGGCGAGCGCGCGGACCAGGTCATCCCGCTCAAGGCGCCACGTGTCGCTCTCGAACGTCACAAGGCAGGTCACGGTAGCTTCGACCTTGGAGCGCGTCTTGGATGTGTGTCGGTCGGGTGTGCCGCGCACTGGTGCGGTCGGTGGGGGTTGGCTGGCTTGGTGGGCGGGTGTGGACCGTGCCCGCCGTTTCCCTTCGGACCTGACTGACTTCCGGTGGGAGATCATCGGGCCGATGCCGCCGTCGCCGCGGTTGACGGGCAGACCGGAGAAGCATCCCCCGCCGGGCGGTCATCGACGTGACCCTTGGACGTGCTGCGTACCGGCTGCCCGTGGCGGGTACCTGCCGGTGGATCTCCCGCCGCAAGTCCGCAGACATCACCCAGGAGGGTCGGTACCCGAATGTCATCGGTTTCGCCAATCCCACGACGAGTCCTCCCGGAACCTCTGCAGGACCTCGCCATAAGGAAGGAGCTCGCCGAGGTTTGTGTCAAGAAAAGCGTTCATTCCAACAAGCACTCTCAGCAGAAGCTCACGGATGCATTCCACGTTCTGATACTCGACGAGAACCGCCCTGAATTCTCCAAGTGATGCGGACAGTTCGGCCATCTCGTCCGCATCAAGATCATTCAGCACCTCTCCCGAGAGATCCACCCCGAAACGGCAGGATCCGCAGTCGAGGTGATCGAGGTGTTCGCCCCTGCTGTTGGCTCCCGAACCACGAAGACGCCGCACCACCCCCAGGTGGTCCCGTGCCGCTAGTCAGTAAGATGACCGTTGGACGCAAGGCCAAGTCCTCTCCCTGACGCCTACCGCGGTGACAATCCCCGCCACACCGGGCGTTGGCAACGGGGAGTTGCCGGCCGACTCAGGGTGGTTCACGTCCGTCCGACCCGGGTGGCCGGGGTGCCACCCACTACGATCCGGCGCCATGGCGACGATCTACTCGACCGACCGGCTGGTGATTCGGGACTGGACCCAGGAGCCGGCCGACCTCGACCGTGTCTTCGACATGTACTCGCGAACCGAGGTCGTCCGGTTCCTCAACGCGCCGCTCTTTCCGCTGCGGGATCGGGCCGGTGCCGCCGACACGGTACGCCGTTGGCACGCCCGCAACGCCACCTTTCCCGCCGGCTACGGCATCTGGGCGGTGCAGCGCCGTGACGACGATCTGGTGGTCGGCACGGTGATGCTCAAGCCGCTGCCCGGGGTCGACGAGACGAAGCTGACCGACGACATCGAGGTGGGCTGGCACCTGCACCCCGACTCCTGGGGGCAGGGGTACGCCACCGAGGCGGCCCGAGGTGCGGTCGAGCGCGGCTTCGCCCTTGGAGCCAGCGAGATCTACGCTGTCGTCTCACCCGGCAACGAGGCGTCGATGCGGGTGGCGCGACGGCTCGGCATGACGGCGATCGGCCGGCGCACAGGCTGGTACGGCGGGCAGGAGCTGGAGACGTTCGTCCTCCACCCGCCCCTCGGGAGCGTCCGCGGCGGGCGGGAGGGCTGACGCCCACCGACGGTGCCGGATCTGGCGGTGGACCTGGTCCGCGCCCTGGCGAGGCGCGCCGCCGACGAAGGCACCACCGCGAAGACCGGGATCCGGGCGTGACGGGAACCCCGGGGCGCTGTCACGGTGCCTCTCGCGGCGTCGCGGTTCGCGGTCGGGCCGGTCCCCCGGCGGTCCGGCTGGCCCGGGCCGCGCCCCGTACGGCGGACAACGGCCCGGAGGCGGACGGCGACGGCGACGTGGACCGGCCGGACCAGGATCAGCCGAATGCCTTGACGCCTCGCCAGTCCTCCTCGATCACGGTCTTCACCGGGGGATTGGTGTTGGTGGTCGACGGGTGGTAGAGGAGGATCGTCCCGTTCCCTCCGGACCGTGCCCAGAGATCCGGCACCCTGTCCCCGTTGACGTCGGGGATGCCGACGACCGCGCTGATGTTCGTCTCCGTCCAGTTGTTCCCGTACTGGACGTCGCCGTTACGGGAGTTGGCGGCGGTCTTGAGCGAGTCGAGGTTCACGCTGCCGGACGTCGGACCCGGCTTTCCGTGCCGGACGTACATGAAGCCGGTGTCCAGGTTGCGCCAGAGCAGGTCGGGTGTGCCGTCGAGGTCGATGTCCGCCACGTTGACGATCTCCTGGCGACCCCACGAGGAGCCCTCCATCAGGATCGCCTCCTGGAAGCTCGCGCCCGTGTAGCCGGTCAGCACCCAGAACGCGGTGCCGGCCCGCAGGACCAGCTCCGGGAGCCCGTCGCCGGTGAGGTCACCGACCGCCTTGATCTGGGTCCAGGTCGACGGGGCCGGTGCATCGGGCGGCAGCATGACCCGCAGCCGCTTCTCGACGTTGAACGTGCCGTACCCGTCCCCGGGGTAGAGCCAGAAGCCGCCGTCCGGGGTGCGGGCGAAGAGGTCGGTCAAACCGTCGCCCGGGTAGGCGTCGGCGTACTTGGTGATGAGGGCGGCCGTGCCGGTCGCCGGGTCGTACCAGTGGCCGGGCGGGTTGAGCGTCCCGTCGCTGGTGTACGAGCCGGCGAGCCAGGAGTGCAGCTCGCCGTCCACGTCGCCGGCGTACGTCCTCAGGTTGCCCTCGGCATCGATGACGAGCAGGTCGGGGATTCCGTCACCGCCCGTGTCGCCGGGGCCGTCGGCGACGTCCCGGGGCGGCACGTAGAAGTGGTAGTCGGTCCGGGCGCTGCGGTTGCCGGCCGCGTCGTAGGCGTACACGTACAACGTGGTGGGGCCGGCGTGTCGCGGCCTGAGGTCGGGCACGGTGGCGGTGCCGTTGGTGGCCGGTACGTCCGTGCTGCCGACGCCTTCGAAGGAGTAGCTGAACCGGACCGCGTCGGCGGCGGTGAAGGTGATGGGGCCGGTGCCGCCGAACCGGACCGTCGACCAGGTCGCGCCGTCGGGGGTGGCGGGCAGGAACACCTCACTGGTGACGTCGGGGGCCGGGGGTGCCGAGGCGTCGATGGTGAGGCGGCAGGGCTCGTCGCCGGGCGGGAAGTACGTCGACGTCTTGTTGCTCTTGTCCTCGGCGCGTACGTCCCAGGAGTAGGTGGCCGTGTCCTCAAGCACGGTGGAGGGGATGACGAGAGACGCCCGTCCGTTGGCATCCGGGGTGACCAGGGTGCCCTGGGGAACCGTCGTGCCGGTCTTCCAGAACCGGAAGCGCAGCCCGTTGAGGTCGTTGAGGCCGTCCGGGTCGCTTCCGATCGCCGACAGGGTGATGTTGGTCTTGGCGACCGTGATCCCGTTGCCGCCGACCGCGCAGGGGCCGCCGGGTGAGGAGGTGCCGTTGGTCGGTTCCGCCGGCGGCCGGTTGTAGGTGACGCTCAGCTCCGACCTGGCCACCTCGAACTTGCGCCAGGTGTGGGTGTCGGACTCGTCGACGGCGCGCATGCCGAGCGTGATGTTCGACCAGCCGTTGGTGATGGCCGACTCGACCGCGTTCTTGACGTTGAAACTGACGTAGTCCTGTTTGCAGTTGTTGTTGTAGCCGTGGGCGAAGGACAACGTCTGCTGGTCGGTCGACCACGTCGGCTGGTTCTTCCACGTCGTGCCCGACGAGATGGCGCCGGTCAGTGAGACCCGGATCTGCCGGGCGTTGCAGCTGTAGGAGTGGTTGTTCAGCACCTTGAAGGTGGCCGTGCTGACCTCCGCCCCGGTGAGGCCGGTGCGGAATCCCATCCGCCAGAAGGAGCGGGTCAGCAGCGGTGTGTCCTTCTCGTAGCCCACCCGGGCGACCGTCGTGCCGTTGTTGAAGTTGGTGCCGTTGTAGGTGTTGGTGTTGGGGTGCTGTTTGTAGACCGTCGCCCAGGCCTGGGTGCCGCTGGTCAGGGTCGGGTCCAGGAACACGGGGAACCGGACGTCCGCCCGGGTGAGCAGCCCGGTGGCGGCGGCGTCCAGGTGCAGGCGGGCGCTCCCCGTGCCGTCGCCGTCCAGTCGGGTGGGCATCGGGGCGTGCCGGGCACCCGGTTCGACGCCGCTGAGGCCGGAGAGCCGCAGCACGTCTGCGGGGGTGGCCACGGAGGTGCGGGGGGCAGCGTCCGGTGTTTCCGGGTCACGGCCGGCGGAGTCCCAGGCGAACGGGGTGGGGATCGAGGCGATCTCGCGGCCGTCGGTCGGGTCGACGACCCGGACGCCGCCGGTGTCCGGGTCGTGCCGGAAGACCGCCGTCTTCGAGCGGAGTCCGTAGCTGACGCGGCTGACCGCCGCGATCGTGGCTGCCGACCGGTTCTTGACGATCAGCAACTGGCCGAAGCCGCCGGCGTCGCGGGCGACCACGAGCAGGTCCACCCCGGGAAGCACCTCGGGGTAGAGGGCTCGGGGGCCGTCGAGCACCGGCTCCGGCAGGGGACCGGGCCAGGTGTACGTGATGGTGTGGCCCTCGACGTCCACCTCGGCCACGGGACTCTCGGTCGCGTCGTCGGCCGTGCCGCCTCGGGAGAAGCGCACAGGGCTGGGCGGGTTGACCGGTCGGATGTCGAGGCCCTCGGCGGTCTTCTCGCCCCGGGTCAGGGTGATGTCGATCGGTACCCACTGCCCGGTGGCGGTCTTCGTCCGCTGGGGTATGGCATGGATCGTGGTGCGCCACTGCCCGTCCGGAAGCGCCCAGGTGAGCGAGGTGGCGCTCGTCGCCGTCTCCACGAGCACCTCCCGGCCCGTCCGGATGGCCTCGGCCCGGGCGGCGGCCTCGTCCCGCGGTGCGGCCGGCGCCGGTGCGACCGGGGCTGCGAGCTTGCGGGGCTCGTCGGCCCGTAGCCACCACGGCAGTGGGGCGGCCACGAGTGCCAACAGGACGCCGAGGCCGAGGGCGGCCGACCTGTGCTGGGGCTCCAACAACGCCACCCTGACCCTCGGCGGGATGACGACCGAGCTGGTCTGGGACGGAGACCAGGGCGCCTGGTTCACCGCCAACGGCGACGGCTCCAAGGTCGAACTGCGCAAGGACACCAGCCTGGCCAACGGTGACGCGGACGGCGAGTACTGGATCGTCACCACCCGGGACGGCACCCGCTACCACTTCGGCCGCAACCGCCTGCCCGGCTGGTCCGACAACGGCAGCGCGGCGGACGACCCGGTCACCAACTCCGTGCTGACCGTGCCGGTGTACGGCAACCACCCGGGCGAGCCCTGCTACCAGGCGGGCAACTGGGCCGGCTCGGTCTGCATGCAGGCCTGGCGGTGGGGCCTCGACTACGTCGAGGACGTCCACGGCAACGCCATGTCCCTGTGGTGGGAGAAGGAGACCAACTACTACGCCCGGAACTTCAACTTCACGAATCCGGTGCCGTACGACCGGGCCGGCTACCTGACCCGGATCGACTACGGGCAGCGGCGGGACACCATCTTCTCGGCCCCACCGCTGGCCCGGATCACCTTCACCGTCGCGGAACGCTGCTTCGCCGAGGGCTCCGTCACCTGTACCGAGGAGAACTTCACCAGCAAGGATCCGAGCAGGTACCGGATCTGGTACGACACCCCGGCCGACCTGCGGTGCGCCGCCAACGCGAAGTGCTGGAACGCCGCGCCGACCTTCTTCTCCCGCAAGCGTCTGGACAAGATCACCACGTTCGCGCAGCGGCGTCCCGACACCATTGCCCTGCAGGTCGTGGACGAGTACCAGCTCAAGCAGTCGTTCCCGATCCTGCGGACCGGTCCCAACACCGCGCTCTGGCTGGAGTCGATCACCCGGACCGGGTACGGCCGCAGCGGCGCCACCGACGACCGGATCACCCTCAACCCGGTGCGGTTCGAGGCCAACGCCGAGGACATGCCGAACCGCGTCATGCGGGACGACCGCCCCGGCTTCTCCCGCCTTCGCATCGCCCGGGTCATCAACGAGTACGGCGGCGAGACGATCGTCACCTACAAGCAGCCCGAGGGTGACTGCGCCACCGGCACCGGCCTTCCCGGCAAGAACGACACGGACGCGCTGAAGGCCAACAACCGACTCTGCTACCCGGCCTTCTGGCACCCGGACCCGTCGGCCGAGGACATCGACTGGTTCCACAAGTACGTCGTCGAGAGCGTCGAGGAACTCCCCAACGTCGACGGTGCCTTCGCCACCGTCACCCGGTACGAGTACGCCAACCCGAGATGGCGTCTGGCCGAGCAGGAGTTCACCAAGAAGTCCACCCGCACGTACTCCCAGTTCGCCGGCTTCGCCCAGGTCACGGTGCTGACCGGTGCGGACAACCCCGAGATCGGCGCCCGGCGCACCAAGTCCGTCACCCGCTACTTCCAGGGCCTGGGCGACGACGTGTCGGTCCGGGACATCACCGGTGCCGAGATCGCCAAGGACCGGGAGCCGTTCGCCGGCCGGATCGCCGAGGAGCTGACGTACGCCAGCGCCGACGACGCCGACACCGAGTGGCTGACCCGTGCCGTCACGTACCCCGAGGCCCGGCAGCTCGCCAGCCGGACCCGCGACGACGGCCTCAGCCCGCTGCGCGCCTGGCGGGTCACCGAGGCACGGCAGGTCGCCTACGCCCGCTCCTCCGGGACCGGCGACGACAGCCGCACCCAGCGGGTCGTCGAGACGAGGACGACGTACGAGACCACGCACGGCCTGCCGACCCACATCGAGTCCCTCGGCGACACCGGCCGCAGCGGCGACGAGACCTGCACGTTCGTCGAGTACCACCACCAGCTCGACAAGAACCTCATCGGCCTGACCAAGCAGATCCGCACCAGCCCGACGACCTGCGACGACGCCACCTTCGACGACCTGACGACGCTGATCTCCGCCGAGCGGGTCGCCTACGACGGTCAGGCGTACGGCGTCGGCCTCGGCAGCACGGCCCGTGGGCTCGCCACCCAGACCTGGTCGCTGAAGGGTGACGGCTCCGGATTCCAGTCCGACGGCACCACCGCCTTCGACGCCGTCGGCCGCGTCGTCTCCCGCACCGACCCCGACGGCAAGACCTCCCGGATCACCTACACCCCGGAGGTCGGCCAGGCGTTCAGCGTGACCGAGGAGAACTCGCTCGGGCACCGGCAGGTCCAGGAGCTGGACCCCGGCCGGGCCGTCACGGTCAGGGTCACCGACCCCAACGGGCACGTCAGCGAGGCCAGGTACGACCCGCTGGGCCGGCTGGTCGAGGCATGGGGACCGGGCCGCACCCCGTCTCCTGCGGCCGTCCCGGACTTCCGGGCCGAGTACGCGGTCCCGGCCGGCAAGCCTCCGTACGTCACCACCTTCACCCGCGGGCACGACGACCGCATCCAGACCTCGGTCACGATCTACGACGGCCTGGGCCGGACGCGGCAGACCCAGGAGGAGGCGGTCGGCGGCGGCCGGCTGATCACCGACACGCTCTACAACACCTCCGGTGAGGTGTGGCAGAGCAACAACGCCTACCTCGCGGACGGCTCGCCCGTCGGCACGCTGTTCACCCCGTCGGCGGACACGACCGTACCCAACGCCACCCGCTACACCTACGACGGCCTCGGCCGCGTGGTCGAGGAGATGCCCGTCCTCAACGGCGTCGACGCGCCGGAACGGGCCACCCGGTACGAGTACGGTGCCGACTACTCCACCGTGATCAACCCGTCCGGTTCGGCCTCGTACCGGGTGTTCAGCGACGCGCTGGGCCGGACCGTTCGGGTGGACACCTTCACCAACGCCGCCCGCACCGAGTACACCTCGATGCGCTACGAGTACGACGCGCGCGGCCAGCTCGTGAAGGCCACCCACTCCGCCGACCCGGCCCACCCGTGGACCTGGTCGTACGACCAGCGCGGCCGGCTGGTGACGGCCACCGACCCGGACACCGGCACCTCGCGGTTCACCTACGACCACCGGGACCGGCAGCTCACCGCCACCAACGCCCGCAACGTCACCGTCTGGAACGGCTACGACGAGCTGTCCCGGCCGACGCAGCAGCGGCTGGGTGACAGTGGCGGCACCCTGCTGGCCGAGTACACCTACGACACCGCGCCGGGCGGCAAGGGCATGCCGGCCACCGCGACCCGCTACACCGACGGTCTGCCGTACACGCAGACGATCGGTGGCTACACCAGTGACTACCAGCCGACGTCGACCACGTTGACGCTGCCCGAGACGGTTGCCGGGACGTGGGGGCTGCGGGCCTCGTACACCTACGAGTACACGTACACCGACACCGGGCTGACGGAGTCGATGAGCCTGCCCGCGGTCGGCAACCTGCCGGCCGAGAAGATCCTGGTCCGCTACACCAAGGACGGCCTGCCGCTGTCGGTGTCGGGCAGGGACTGGTACGGCTCCGAGACGGTGTACTCGCCGTACGGGCAGGTGCTGCGGTCGACGTTGGGTGCGCAGCCGTACCGGGTGTGGACGATGGCGTCGTACGACGACGCCAGTGGGGCGCTCACCGACCAGCGGGTCTACCGGGAGCAGACCGGTGACACCTCGATCGTCGGCGGCAACCTGGTTTCGCACCGCTCCTACTCGTACGACGCGGCGGGGAATGTCACCGCGATCCGGGAGCGGTCGGCGGGGATCGCCGAGCGGCAGTGCTTCACCTACGACGCGCTCGGCCAGCTGCGGAGGGCGTGGACGTCGGCCGACCAGGAGTCCTGTGGTGACGGTCCGGTCGGCGCGGACGGGACCCTGAACGTCACGGCCGGGCCGGACGGTGCCGGCTACTGGCAGGAGTACGAGTACGACCTGCTCGGCAACCGCACCAGGCTGGTGGAGAAGGACCTGACCGGTGACACCGGCAGGGACGCCGTCACCACCTACGGCTACGGCCGGGCCGACGGTGGTCAGCCGCGGACGCTGACGACGGTGACCAGGAAGTACCGCACCCCGCAGGGTGCGGAGGTCACCGCCGTGGCCGAGCGGTTGTACGAGCTGACCGGCGAGACCAGGTCGGTGACGTCGGTGCAGACCGGTGACCAGCAGGTGTTGTCCTGGACCTACGACGGCCAGGTCGAGCGGATCACCGGGCAGGGCAGCAAGGGCCGCACCGCCTACGTCGGCCTGGCCAACAAGTGCCTGGACCTCAGCTCTGGCCTTGCCCAGCCCGGTCGGCCGGTCCAACTGTGGTACTGCAACAGCACTCCCGCCCAGAAGTGGACGTTCACCCCGCAGCCGGGCCAGGCCGACGCCAACCTCGGCAGCCTGGCCGTGCACGACACCTGGTGTGTGCAGCCGGCCGGGAACACGGCCGGCTCGGCGGTGCAGATCCAGAAGTGTGACGGCTCGGCCGCGCAGCGGTTGCAACGTTCCTCGACCGGTCAGCTCACCCACGTCGCCTCCGGGTTGTGTCTTGCGGTCAAGGACGCGGCCACGGTCGACGGGACCCCGATCGTGTTGGCCGCCTGTGACAACGCCGCGACCGCCCAGCGGTGGGAGCCGCAGGACGAGACCCGGCACATCTACGGCCCCGGCGGTGTGCGGCTGCTGACCATCCAGGCCCGCCAGGCCACCCTGTACCTGGGCGAGTCCCAGGTCACCGTCCAGCAGGGCGGAGTACTGGTCAACAGCCAGCGCTACTACCCCGCCCCCGGCGGCACCGTGGTGCGGTACTCCCACGGCGCCAACACCCCTGGCCTCCTCGCTCTCGCCGCGGATCATCAGGGCACCCCGTACGCCGAGGTCGCCCTCCGCGACGGGATGCAGCCGCGGATCCGTAAGCAGGACCCGTTCGGTAACCAGCGTGCCGCCGCCCCGCTGGCGGTCAACATGTGGAGCAACTCCGGGTTCCTCGGCGCGGTCCCGGACGACGCCTCCGGCTACATCCCACTCGGGGCGCGCCTGTACGACCCGACCGTCGGCCGGTTCCTGTCCGCCGACCCGGTCCTGGACCTGACTGATCCGCAGCAGAACAACGGCTACACCTACGCCCACAACAACCCGGTCACCCTGGCGGATCCGTCGGGTCTGTCGGTGACGTTGACCGCCTCCGAGTACGCCGCCGCTCTGGCCGGTGTGGGTCTGTCGGCCGCGCAGGTCGCCCAGGCCCAGGCTGCCGCCAACCGGTCCCTGGTGTCGGTCATCCTCAGCACCGCCTGGTACGTGCTCAAAGAGTTCATCGGCATCAACGACGCGATCAACTGCTTCGGTGGTGACCTGTGGGCCTGCGGCAGCCTGATCATCGGGGCGATCCCCTGGGGCAAGGTCGCCAAGATCCCCAGCGTTGTCCGGGCCGTCAACCGGACCATCGCGGCGATCCAGGCCTGGCGGGCGGCCAAACGCGCCGCCGAGGCGGTGCTGGCGGCGGCCCGCGCGGCCGAGCGTGCCGCGCTCAACGCCAAGAAACTCGCCATCGAACGTGCCAAGCGCGCCGCCCAGGCCGCGAAGAAGAAGGCCGCCGACGCGGCCAACACCACCAGCAACAAGGCCGTCAACACCACCAAGAAGACCGGCAACCCCACACAACGGGAAGCCCAGGCCAACGCCAACCCGAAGGGATCCTCCGCCCGTTCCGGCGGCCACGGCAGCGGCAGGAGCAACAGCGGTGGATCCAAACCCGGCGGCACCACCGGCGGCTCCAGCCGCAACAACGCCGGCACCACCGGCAGCAGCGGCGCCGGCAAGACCAACGACGGCGCCGGCAACACCGGAGACAGCTGCCCGCTCAGGAACAGCTTCACCCCCGGCACCCCGGTTCTGATGGCCGACGGTTCCACCAAGCCGATCGAGGACGTCAAACCCGGTGACAAGGTCGTCGCCACCGACCCCGAGACCGGGGACACCGAGGTGGAGACGGTCACCGCGGTCATCAAGGGTGACGGTGTCAAGCACCTGGTGAAGGTCGTCATCGACACCGACGGACCGCACGGTTCGGAGACGGCCGAGGTGACCGCCACCGACGGCCACCCCTTCTGGGTACCCGAACTCCACGAGTGGATCGACGCCACCGACCTACAACCCGGCCAGTGGCTCCAAACCAGCGCCGGCACCCACGTCCAGATCACCGCCATCCAACGCTGGACGACCTCCCGGGCCACCGTCCACAACCTCACCATCACCAACACCCACACCTACTATGTGATAGCCGGCACCACACCGGTGCTCGTACATAACTGTGGGGAAGGGCGGGATCTGATTGATGGAGATGCCCAATACCACATCATCACAGGAAACCGGACTGGCGGTGGCCACAAATGGCCGGGTCAGCCGGGCAAGACCGTGTTTCCCTCATCCTGGGATACGGATAAGATTCTTGATGGCGTAGCAGACGTGGCCACTAATCCGTCCAGCACGTGGACATGGCAAACCGGTGCGCGTGGCTCGATGTACACAAGGGCGGGCGACCCGTCCAGGGTCAAAATTGAAGGCGTGTATGATGGCGTAAATATACGCGTCATCTTTGAACCGGCTAACGACCGTATCGTAACGGCCTTCCCGATAGGATGATGTCGTGGACTTTAGGCAGGTGCAGGCCGACATACTGGCGGCTCTTGCGGATTCGCCAATAGCTTCTCCGTCCGTTGTGCAGGACGTCAAGGAGTCGGTGCGGGTGGGCGAGCTGGCTCTCGCCTTCGACACCCTGTGTTCGTGGCTGTACGAGGACTCATTGCCGATATCGCGGTTACTTTTTGAGCGATTGGTATCGCTGTCTGTTGAACTCGAAGAGCCAAGGGCTGTGGAAAAACTCCATGAGCTGGTTACCGGCTAATTGTGTCTGAATAGAAGACCCTGCTCTCGTCAGCCATTTGCGAACAAAGGTGGTGCCGGCTGTCCGTCGTGGCGGCCGGCGCCGCGTCTACCTCGACTGGTCGCCGTTCACGGAGCGTAATCGATGGGCGTGGACGTTCGCGCCGGTCGCCCTACGTTGCCGTCGCGGTTGCCGTCAGCGTTCAGGCATCCATCCGTGTCTGTCGATGTGTTTGCCGGACTGGCGGCTGGAGGTGGCGGGCCGCTCGGTGGCGTGCCGCGTAGCGGTGCGGCGGCGATCCCCGGAAGTGGTCGCTGAGGGTGATTGGTGAAGGGATCGTCACGGCCTTGGCCGGCGAATCGACCGGCGCTGAATGAGCGGTTCCGTGTTGGTGGGCGTGCGCGCGGGGCCGTAGGCCGTAGCGCGTGCGCGCGGCCCGGCGTCAGCCGGGCCGTCTTGATCCTGATGCTGGACGATCGCTGAGCACGCCGGGGACGCCGGCCCGGACGGGATGCAGGACCTGCTGACCCGGGTGACGTGGGACGACGCCGAGGTTCGTGCCGATGTCCGCGCCTTCGTCGGTGAGCATCTCGGTGATGTCGAGGCCGTGCTGGTTATCGACGAGACGGGTGACCTGAAGAAGGGCCGGCACACCGTCGGCGTTCAGCGGCAGTACTCGGGCACGGCCGGGAAGATCGAGAACTGTCAGCTCGCCGTGCACCTGGTCTATGCCACCGAGGCTGGGCACGCGATGCTCGACACGGCCCTCTACCTGCCGAAGTCGTGGTGCGACGATCCCGACCGCCGTGCCGAAGCCGGTGTCCCTGAGCAGGTGCGCTTCGCGACCAAACCGCAGCTGGCGACCCGCATGATCGAGGATGCGGTCACCGGCGGGTTGCCCTGCCGGTGGGCGACCGGGGACGAAGCCTACGGCAGCGACCCGCGGCTGGCCGCCCGGCTGCGTCAGCTGCGACTGGGCTATGTCCTGGCCGTGGCCTGCTCACATCAGGTGATCACCGGCCTCGGTGTCCATCGCGTCGATGCTCTCGCCGCCGGGCTTCCCGTCACCGCGTGGCAGCGAATGTCCGCCGGCCGAGGCGCGAAGGGCCACCGCTACTACGACTGGTCCTTCATCGCACTGCCCCACGCCACCGACACCCACGGCGGGCACCACTGGCTGCTGATCCGCCGCAACCGCCGCACCCGCGAACTGGCCTTCCACCGCTGCTGGTCACCCGAATACGTCCCGCTCGGCACCCTCGTCGCGGTCGCCGGCCGCCGCTGGAAGATCGAAGAATCCTTCCAGGCCGCGAAGACCGGCCTCGGCCTCGACCAGCACCAACACCGCCGCTGGACCTCCTGGCACCGCTGGAGCACCCTGGCGATCCTCGCCCACGCGTTCCTCGCCGCCGCGACCGCCGAGCACCACCACCGTCACCAGCCGATCGGACTGATCCCCCTGACCGTCAACGAGCTACGCCACCTGTTCCACATCCTGATCATCGAACCCACCCGCCGACGCTGCGACCCGCTGCTCTGGTCCACCCGCCGACGCCGCCACCAAGCCAGAGCAATGAACAGCCACTACGCCCGACAAGCCCTCACCGAACCGTGATCACGATCCCCGGCTGGAGTACTAAAGATGACGGAAGGCGAAGAGTCCCTGATCGTGGCTCTCGACGAGGCATGGGATGAGGAGGCTGGCTTCCTTGGGAAGCTTCGGGCGGGAGTGTTTGACGAAAGTCAGGGGAATGCGTACGTCGAGCTCCTTCGGCGGATTCCTGCTGCAATCTCGATTGGGTCGGATACGGTGAGTTCGGAGCTAGTGAAACTAATCTGGTTTGCACCGCAATTCGTCGAGTGGCAGATTGATCGGGCTGCGAAAGATGAAGCGGAGCGGGCGCGATTGCAGCGAATAGCGGACAGGGTGCATGAAGCAGTTTCTGAAGTGCTCGGCATTCCCTAGCCTCCGTGATTCGCACCTGACCCGAGTTCCGTCGGCCCGGAGCCTGGTCGCGACTGCTCAATGTGGTGGGTTCCGGGCATGGGTGGTGGGCGAGCAGGTCACGGAGAGTAACGGCTGGCTGTGCATGTTCGTGGTCGGTGGCCCGCGTTGCCGTCACGGTTGCCGTCAAAAACTCTCAACGCATACGGATATGTAAATGCCATGCGGTTCGCCTCGGCTGGCTGGCTGTTCGGTGGCGCGCCGCGTAGCGGTGCGGCGTCGATCCCCGGAACCAAGCTACTCACCCTTGGGCGAAGGATCGTCGCGGCCTCGGCCGGCGGATCTGCGGCGATTCCTCGATGGGGTCCCGGGTGTTGGTGGGCGTGCGCGCGGCCCGGCAGAGCCGGGCCGCTCTTGAATTTGGTATAGCAGTTTTGAGCCAGACATCCCGTACTACACGTGCCTATCGGTCATTTCAGTCAGTCTCGGACTGCTGGCGGGCGGGTGGTGGTCGGGCTGGCGCCGTCAGGTGCCTGTCCGGTGGTGTTGGCGGCGAGGGGCCGTAGAGGTCTTCGGGGTCAAGGGTCGCCTGGAGGGTGGTCGGCGTCAGCGATGCGGTAGCGCCCTTAAGGCCGGAGGAACGGCCTCGTAGCCGCGCACCATCCACCTGATCCTGCCGCGGACGATACTCGCCTTCGAACCACGGCTGTGCGCGTTCGGGCGTTGACGTCTGTTGGCGTTGCCGTCAGCATTGCCGGCAACATCCGCCATCATGAATCCCATGGCTTGCCGGCGAACACGAAAGACCCGGTGAAGTGCGTGATGACATAACGTAAGCAGCCGCGAATCCCACACGTACTATGTGACGGCGGGGACCACGCCAGTCCTCGTACACAACTGCGGCGTGGGCGAGGCCGATGATGACTTGCTCGATTTTGCGGATGAGGCTCTGAACATGCCTCCAGAGGTGCGGCCGAACGTTGCGACCAAGATCACCTCCGCAGACGGAACGCAGGTCGCATTTGCCTATGCAACGGACACTCGGACCGGAGCTATGCCTCCGCAGACCGCGCGAGCTGTGGCTCTCTCGGGCCATCACGGCGGGTGTGGAGAAGTTGGATGCGCCGTCAAGTTCGAGCAAGCGGGTATCCCCCTTGAGGGATCGACATTCCAATCGGTCCGGATTGGTGGAAGGGGGTAGGGGTAACGCCTTCCCACTCGAGGATCACGGGACCCTGATTGGTCCCTGCCCGGCCTGCCAACGGTTCTTGCCCCTAATCGGAAGGGGGTAGGCATGTCTCTTCCGCCAGAGCTGCGGGCAGCGCTAGAGAACTTGCGCAAGGTACGCTCCGAAAGGCCGGTTGGTGACTACGATCCGGAGTCGTATGCCGCCTGGCGGGACCGGATTGCGGATGCCCTGGAATCTCTGTCCACTGTTCTGCTGTACGACGAAGATCGTCGCAAAGCCATTGCCGAGTCGACAGCGGCGCGCAATGAGGCGGCGAATATTCGTGCCGGACTGGATAAGCCAACCTGACCTTTTGGGTGATTGATTGTGAAGTCAATACTCGTAGACCCGACAAGTGTGGGCCAGAGTGATCACGTATCGTAACGAACGGCTATCTCGGGACGCCGTCGAGAGCTCGGGTTGCCGTCATGGTAGCCGTCACGGAGCTGCATGACATGCATGCATCGGTGCTGTTCCGAAACCGGACCGGGTCGTGCTGAGACCCTGCCGCGGGTCGTAACCGACGGGCGGGCCGACACCCACCGCCGAGTGGTCACACACCACCGCCGTGCCACCTCGGGCGCACGGCTGTCGGACAGATTGTGCGACGCCGTTAGACGGGGCTGCGGGGCTAGGCTGGTCTGAGCAGAATGTCCCGCTGAGGGGGTGAGCCCGGATGGCCCAGGCCGCGTACGCGCCCGAGCCGGCGCCGGAGCCCACCGAGCCGTCGTTCGACGTGCTGAGGTGGCGTGACGAGCCGTGGACCGCGCAGCTCGCCCTCGACCTGTTGCCGGAGACCAACGGCCCCAAGGTTGAGGTCCTGAGCGGAAGCGTGATCGTGACACCCCACGCCGGATACGACCACCAGGATGCCGAGCTCGATCTCGGGTACCTGTTGAAGCAGGCGGCCCGCCGGGCCAAGCTGTGGCTCTACCTCGAAGCGAACGTCGTCTCCGGCGACGATCTCTTCATTCCCGACATCGTCGTCCTCAGGGTTCCCGGCGGGGGCCGGACAACCATGGACATCAGGCACGCGGTCCTGTTGGGCGAGGTCGTGTCACCCGGCAACCGTCGCAAGGACGTCATCGACCGGCCCCGCGAGTACGCCGCTGCCGGCGTACCGTTCTTCCTCCGCGTCGACCTGCGCAACCGGGTTCCCACGATCGCCCTCTTCGAGCTGATCGACGGGGAGTACCGGCCGCAGGCCGCGGCGGCGGCCGGAACCACGTTCGAGATGCGGAGGCCCTTCGAGTTCTCGATCGACCCAGGCGACCTGCTCGGTGAGGAGGCCCCGCCGGAGGAGCCGTCCGAGGAGAGAGAAGACGAGCCGGAGGAGCCGCACGGGGAGGCGGCGGACGGGAACACGGGCGAGGACGGCTGAGGCTCCCGGCGGGCGTTCAGGGTCGATCGGGGAGAATGTCCCGGTGAGTTCCCCGCGTGAGATCGTCCTGCTCGGCTCGACCGGTTCGATCGGTACCCAGGCCATCGACATCGTCCGGCGCAACCCCGACCGGTTCCGGGTGGTGGCGCTCGGCGCGGGTGGCGGCAACGTCGGCCAGCTCGCCGCCCAGGCCCTCGAACTGGAGGTCGAGGTGGTCGGGGTGGCCAGGGCAACCGCCGTCCAGGACCTCCAGCTCGCCTTCTACGCCGAGGCGAGCCGCCGGGGCTGGGCCAGCGGTGACGTCAGACTTCCCAAGATCATCGCCGGGCCGGAGGCGATGAGCGAGCTGGCGCAGTGGCCCTGCGACGTCGTCCTCAACGGGGTCGTGGGCTCGCTCGGGCTGGCGCCGACCCTGGCCGCGCTGCGGGCCGGGCGGACGCTGGCGCTGGCCAACAAGGAGTCGCTGGTCGCGGGCGGGCCGGTGGTCCGGGCCGCGCTGCGCCGGCCGGACCAGATCGTCCCGGTCGACTCCGAGCACTCGGCGCTGGCCCAGTGCCTGCGCGGCGGGACCCGGGCCGAGGTGCGTCGGCTGGTCCTCACCGCCAGCGGCGGGCCGTTCCGGGGCCGGCGCCGGGACGAGCTGACCGAGGTCACCCCGGAGCAGGCGCTGGCCCACCCGACCTGGAACATGGGGCCGGTCGTCACGATCAACAGCGCCACCCTGGTCAACAAGGCGCTGGAGGTGATCGAGGCCCACGAGCTGTTCCGGGTGCCGTACGACGCCATCGACGTGGTCGTCCACCCGCAGTCGATGATCCACTCGATGGTCGAGTTCGTCGACGGCTCGACGCTGGCCCAGGCCAGCCCGCCGGACATGCGGCTGCCGATCGCCCTGGCGCTCGGCTGGCCGGACCGGGTCGCCGAGGCGGCCCCGGCGGTCGACTGGACGGCCGCGCAGAGCTGGACCTTCGAGCCGCTGGACGACAGCGCGTTTCCCGCCGTACGCCTGGCGAAGCAGGCCGGGGCGGCCGGGCGCTGCCGTCCGGCGATCTACAACGCGGCGAACGAGGAGTGCGTGGCCGCCTTCGTGGCGGGCCGGCTGCCGTTCCTCGGCATCGTCGACACGCTGGAGCGGGTGCTCGACGCCGCACCCGATTTCCCCGAACCGGGTACGGTCGAAGAGGTGCTCGCCGCCGAGTCCTGGGCGCGGGCCCGCGCCCGGGAGATCATCGCGATGGCGGTGGAAGGAGCCTGATGCTGTACCTGCTCGGGGTGGTGGCCTTCGCCCTGGGGATCCTCATCTCCGTGAGCCTGCACGAGGCCGGGCACATGCTGGTCGCCAAGCGGTTCGGGATGAAGGTGACCCGCTACTTCATCGGTTTCGGCCCCACCATCTGGTCGTTCCGCCGGGGTGAGACCGAGTACGGGATCAAGGCGATCCCGCTCGGCGGCTTCTGCAAGATCGTCGGGATGACTCCGCAGGACGACGACGTCGACCCGGCGGACGAGCCCCGGGCCATGTGGCGGTACCCGCTCTGGAAGCGGACCGCGGTGATGGCGGCCGGCTCGGTGGCGCACTTCATGCTCGCCATCGTCACGCTCTGGTTCGCCGCGATCTTCATGGGGCTGCCGAACCCCGACTTCCCGACCACCGACGACGACTTCCGGGCGGAGCCGGCGAAGATCGCGGTGGCGCCCTGCGTGGTGGTCGAGAACGTCGAGCGAGCCTGCCAGGCCGGCGACCCGGCGAGCCCGGCCGCCCAGGCCAACTTGCGGGACGGCGACGTGATCACGGCGATCGGGACGACCCCGGTGCGCAACTGGGGGGAGCTGCTCGACGCGGTACGCGCGACGGCGGCCGGCCCGGTCCAGGTCACCTTCGTCCGCGACGGTGTCACCCAGCAGGCCACCGTCACCCTCGCCCAGGTGCAGCGCCCGCCGCAGGACCAGCCGGACGGGCCGGTCGGTCCCACCTCCGCGCTCGGCGTCGGCCTGGTGCCGAGCACGCCGGCCACGGTGACGTACGGCCCGATCGAGGCGTTCGGGGCGACCGCCGACTTCACCGGCACCATGGCGGTGAACACCGCGAGGGCGCTCCAGCGGATCCCGCAGAAGATCCCGGCGCTGTGGTCCGCGATCACCGGCGGGGAGCGGGACGTCGACACCCCGATCAGCGTGGTCGGGGCCAGCCGGCTCGGCGGCGAGGCGGTCCAGCACGGCCTCTGGGAGGTCTTCGTCCTCCTCTTCATCTCGCTGAACTTCTTCATCGGCGTCTTCAACCTGCTGCCGCTGCTGCCGTTGGACGGCGGCCACATCGCCATCGCCTGGTTCGAACGCGCCCGATCGTGGATCTTCACCCGGCTCGGTAAACCCGACCCCGGGCGGGTCGACTACTTCAAACTGATGCCCGTAACGTATGCGTTGATCCTGATCGGTGGCGCCTTCACGCTGCTGACCATCACCGCCGACGTGGTGAACCCGATAACCCTGATCCAAAGGTGAGTGCCCAGTGACCGCAGTCAGCCTCGGCATGCCCGCCGTCCCCCCGCCGCCGCTGGCGAAGCGGCGGCAGAGCCGGCAGATCATGGTCGGTTCCGTCCCGGTGGGTGGCGGTGCGCCGGTGTCGGTGCAGTCGATGACCACGACGCTGACCGCCGACGTCAACGCGACGCTGCAGCAGATCGCCGAGCTGACCGCGGCGGGCTGCCAGATCGTGCGGGTCGCGGTCCCGTCCCAGGACGACGTGGCGGCGCTGCCGGCGATCGCGCGCAAGTCGCAGATCCCGGTGATCGCCGACATCCACTTCCAGCCGAAGTACGTCTTCGCCGCGATCGACGCCGGCTGCGCCGGCGTCCGGGTCAACCCGGGCAACATCCGGCAGTTCGACGACAAGGTCAAGGAGATCGCCCGGGCCGCGAGCGACGCGGGGGTGCCGATCCGGATCGGGGTGAACGCCGGCTCGCTGGACAAGCGTCTGCTGGCCAAGTACGGCAAGGCGACCGCGGAGGCGCTGGTCGAGTCGGCGCTGTGGGAGTGCTCGCTGTTCGAGGAGCACGGCTTCCGGGACATCAAGATCTCGGTCAAGCACAACGACCCGGTGGTGATGATCCGGGCGTACCGGATGCTGGCCGAGCAGTGCGACTACCCGTTGCACCTCGGGGTGACCGAGGCCGGGCCGGCGTTCCAGGGCACCATCAAGTCGGCGGTGGCCTTCGGCGCGCTGCTGGCCGAGGGGATCGGGGACACGATCCGGGTCTCGCTCTCCGCCCCGCCCGTGGAGGAGATCAAGGTCGGTACGGCGATCCTGGAGGCGCTCGGTCTGCGCCAGCGCGGCCTGGAGATCGTCTCCTGCCCGTCCTGCGGCCGGGCCCAGGTCGACGTCTACAAGCTCGCCGAGGAGGTCTCCGCCGGCCTGGAAGGGCTGCCGGTGCCGCTTCGGGTGGCGGTGATGGGGTGCGTCGTCAACGGGCCGGGCGAGGCCCGCGAGGCGGACCTCGGGGTCGCCTCCGGCAACGGCAAGGGCCAGATCTTCGTCAAGGGCCAGGTGATCAAGACCGTCCCGGAGAGCCAGATCGTCGAGACGCTGATCGAGGAGGCGGCCCGGCTGGCCGACGAGATGGGCGCCGAGCTGCCGGAGGAGCTGCGCGACCTCGTCGCCCGCCCCACGGTCACCGTGCACTGAGCCGCGCGCGGGCTTCGCGTCGTACGGTCGGCGGCGCCGCCCCCGGGGTACGGGGACGGCGCCGCCTGTCATCCCGTGATCAGAATGCCGTGCAGGTCAGCGTGGGCGGGCTGTTGACGCCGTTCCACGTGCCGAGGAAGCCGAACGTCGTGCTGGCGCCCGCGGCGAGCGCCCCGTTGTAGCCGGCGTTCGTCGCGGTCACCGTCGCGCCGCTGGTCGTCACGGTCGCGTCCCAGGCCTGGGAGATGGTCTGGCCGTCGGCGAAGGTCCAGGTCACCCGCCAGCCGGAGATCGCGGTCGAACCGGCCGTGACCTGGACGCTGCCCTGGAACCCACCGGGCCACTGGTTGACGATGCTGTAGCTCGCCGTGCACGACCGTCCCGGCACCGGAGGGGTCGTCGGCGGTGTGGTGGTCACCGGCGGCGTGGTGGGCGGGGTGGTCGGCGGTGTCGTGGGCGGGGTGGTCGGTGGCGTGGTGGGCGGGGTGGTGGGTGGTGTCGTGGGCGGCGTCGTCGCTCCGCCCCAGGCGGCCGGGGAGTCGAGCCAGGCGGCCCGCTGGAACATCCAGTCCCGCATGTACTGCACCTGGCCGCTCCAGGTGGGGGCGGTCGGGGTGAAGAACGGGCCGACGATCGGGGCGGAGAGGATTGGCCACTTCGCGAAGTTGCGCTCGGCGGCGGCGGTCAGCGGCGCGGCCAGACTGTTGATCCGGGCCTCGAGCTGGGCGTCGGAGAGCAGGCCCTGCCGGAGCTGCTGCCAGCGGACCTTGACCCGGTTGACGAAGGCCGGGTCCTGGACCAGCCGCTGGAACCAGTCGTTCGGCGAGGCCGGGAAGCGGGTCTGCTGGTACTGCCAGCCGGCGATCTGGTTGTTGTTGAAGTAGCCGCCGACCCCGAACGAGAGGTCGTAGTCCCACAGCGGCCCGGCGGTGATCTTGCCGTCCCGGTCCTTGTAGAAGTGCGCGCTGCGGACGTACGCGTCCATCTCCCGGCTCAGCTCTTCGATGATCATCTGGTTGACGAACGAGTCCACGTCGATCCAGGCGGGATAGCCGGTCACCGGATCGGCGAACCCGGGGGAGTGGAGCATGTCGTGGAACTGTTGGATGTGCTGGGTGAGCCATTCCCGCTGGGCCGAGTTCAGCGGGTCCGGGTCGACCACCTCCAGGTCGCTCCAGCAGGTTTCGGCCGGGCCGGTGCAGGGCAGGGTCGGCTCCTCGGCGGCCATCCACTCGAACTTGAAGATGTAGCCACCGGTGATCTTCGGCAGGGTGACGTCGTCCTCGTCGAGCTGCTTGAGGTCCAGCCGGTTCTTCGAGTTCTTGATCGTCTCGACGATCAGGTAGACGCCCTGGTAGTCGTCGGCGCTCACCGGCTGGTCGTCCAGGTTGACGTACACCTCGGCGAAGGCGAACCGCGGTGCGTACAGCCCCAGGTCGCGGCCGAGACCGTAGACGAAGGCGTCGCGGATCAGCGCCTTGTCGGTGTACGGCCCGCGCAGCACCCAGTCCGAGTCGGCGGGCATGCCCAGCAGCGGGAGGTCGACGTCGTCATCGTCGTTGTCCCACAGCTCCAGCCGGTACGGCACCTTCGGGAACATCGCGCTCGAGTTGCCGCGCAGGTGGAAGCCGGCCCGGCTGACCAGGACGGGGGAGGCGGCCAGCGAGGTGCTGCCGTTGGTGGGCTGGAACTCCATCACCGCGGTGTCGATGTACTCGCGTCCCGGCGCGCCCTGGCCGTACGCGTCGAGCAGCAGCACCGGCAGGTCGTGGTTGGTCTCGACGGCCCGGGCCACGTAGATGGCGGTGCCGGGCGCCCCGGCCGGGGCGCCGTCGACGTACGCCTGGGCCCGCAGCTGGGTGGTGCGGGTGAAGCGCAGCGGGGTGCCGTCGTAGCTCGGCGAGGAGGCGGTGGGCAGCCGGCCGTCGGTGGTGTAGCGGATGACCGCGCCGGCGATCGTCGTGTCGAGCGAGACCGACACCTCGTTCACGAACGTGCCGCTCGGCACCGAGAAGATGATGTCGCCGGTCAGCTCCGCCGCCGCCAGGTCGGCGTCCCGGGCTGCGGCGTCGTCGGCCTCCTCGGCGTCGGCGCCGACCGGCCCGGCGTCGGCCGGCGTGACCGACTCGGCGCCGGCCGCGGTCGCCGGCCGGGCCGCGGCGTTCGATGTTGCGGGGAGCCCGATGTCGGCTCCGATGGCGGCGGCGGCGAGAACGCCGACCGCGTAGTACACGAGTCTGCGCACGGTCACTCCGTTTCCGGTGCGAGGGGACGGGCTGCGCCGGGCACGAGGGCGTGCCCGGCCTCCGGCGGCGTGGTGGTGTGGTGGCGGCCGTCGGCGAGCAGGGGGGCGAAGTGTTGACGCAGGGTACGGCGCCACGGCGTCGCCGGCAGCTCCGGTCGGAGGGCGGCCAGGCCGGTGGCGTACTTGGAGATCCGCACCGGGCGGTGACCCCGGGCCCAGAGCAGGCGGTCGACGCCGGAGGCGGTGGAGCCGGTCTTCGTCTCCACCACCGCCAGCTCGGGCAGGTGCAGCGGCGGACCCGCGCCCTGCCACACCAGGTCGGTGTCCACGGTGACCCGGCTCGCCGTGCTGGGCAGGAAGAGGGTGCTACGCCGGTAGCGGGTGACCAGGGTGGGTACGAACACCGGCTCGGCGCCGAGCCGGATCGACTTCCGGTCCAACACGTCCGCGACGAAGTCCAACCCCGGGGCGAGGGTGGACTGGTGGTCGAGCTGGTACGGCAGGCGGTCCTTCACCGTGCTGCCCCGGGCGCCCCGGGTCTTCACCTCGAGCCAGCACTGTGCCGAGTCGAGGTAGGTGCGCGTCCTGACCTTGAACCGGCGGCGGCGCCGCCGGGCGGTCGACAGGTAGCTGGCCAGGTCGGGGGTGTCGAAGTAGGTCGACGTGTACCCGAAGGACCGGACGCCGTCGATGTCCAGTACCCGGGTGCCCGGCTCGACGAGCGCCAGCACCTCCCACGCCTCGGCGACGGGCAGGACGTACTTGCGGTCCACGCGGGTCTGCAGGGCTGCCCGGGCGACGAGTTCGTCGAGCTCGATCGACTCCAGCGTGCTGAGCGGCGGGCAGGTCAGGGCGGTCATCGCCGGACTCCTCCCGCGGCCGTGGCGGCGGTCCGGGCGGGCGCGGCGGTGGCACCGGTCGGCACCGAGTAGCGGACGTCGACCAGGGTGGTGTCGTTGACCAGGTCCACCCGTTGGACCGACGCGGCGTGTACCCGGGCGCCGAGGAGCTGCTCCAGGTGGGCGACGAGCGTGACCTGGTCGGTGATGGCCTGGTCGAGCAGGATGCTCTGTCGTCGGTAGCCGCGCAACAGCCGGGGATGGTCGCCGACGAACATCACCAGCAGGATCAGGGCCATCATCGCGGGGATGTGCCACGGCGCACTGCCGCCGAGTGCGGAGAGAATGCCCATGGCCAGGGCGGAGAAGTAGTACGCCACCTCGTGCTGGTCGAGTTCGGTCGAGCGCAGCCGAATGATGGACAGGACGCCGAACAGCGCCAGGCCGAGGCCGAGCCCGGCGCCGGCGCCGCCGCTGGTGCCGAGCGAGCTCGCCACGGCCATCACCCCGACGTTGACCCCGAGGTAGGCCGCCACCAGATCACGCCGCCGGTGTCGGGGGAAGTAGAGCCCGAACACCAGCAGGATCACGGCGACGATGTCGATCGCGAAGAGGGCGGGCTGCGGCATCTGCGGATCCTCCTGAAGATCATCGGTGGCCGTCAGGTGAACGGGCACCGACATCCAGGTTACATCGAGACACGTAAATGTGTCGTCCTTCGTGCTAACAGTTCGTTAAACAGCGGATCGATCGGGATTGGTGCGGTGTGGGCCGGTGGTGCGGGGTCCGTCGTGGCGCCCGTCGTCGGGGACACGAACCGCGCGGCACGGTGACGCGGCGGCTGGGGTCCCGTCGCCCGGTCCGGTGCCACCGTGCGTGCCGGGTCGGGGCGTCCCCGGTGCTCACCGTCGGTCGCGGTGACCACCGTGACCGGAACAATCCTGCCTCACCGGTGCCGACCTCGTGGCCGGTGGCCAACCCGGGTGGTCGGCGCCGCTCACTCCGTCTCGGCGAGGATGCGTACCGCTTGCGTCGGGTTTCGTCCGGCACCCGGGCGGCCCGTTCGCGTTGCTCGTCGGTGCCGGTCATCATGACCTGGCGAAGCGCGTGCACGGCCTGGAACCCCGCGTCGCGGATCTCGTGCCGGCGGTTGATGGTCTCCGGGGCGAACTCGGGGCCCACGGCGGCGACCGGGCCGCCGGTTCCGCCTCGGCCCTCCCGGCCTCGGTGAGTTGGAAACGTTTCCGACCGCCGGCGTCGTCGGTGGCCGTCGCGACCGGTCCCTCGTCCTCCAGTGGCCGGAGCGTCGGGTAGACCGACCCGGGGCTCGGCCGCCACGCGCCGCCGGTGCGAAAGTCCAGCTCCTGAATCATCTCGTAGCCGTGCATCGGGCGTTCGCCGAGCAGCGCGAGGACGGCGCTGCGGACGTTCGGGCGCCGACTCCGCCCGCGCCGACCGCCTCGGCCGGGGCCGGGGCCGGGTCCGCGCCAGCCGGGTGGGCCGAAGGGTGGGTAGCCGAATCCGCCGCGCATCCGGGCCTCGTGGGCGGACCGGCGTCGATGAGCCCGCCACCCGGTCGTTCATCTGGCAGGCTGTAACCGTGCTCATGGTTCCGGTACGGCAGCTCGGTGAGGCCGAGCGTGCCACGGTGGAGCGGATCCTGGACCTCGATCCCTTCGCCTCCGCCCAGGTGGCCGAGCGTGTCGCCGCCAACGGCCTCTCCTGGTGGCGGGCGGACGGCCGGGTGCTGGGATACGGCACGGGCGACCGGATCGAGGCGCTCTGCTGGTCGGGCGGTCAGCTCACCCCGGTCTGCGCGACCCCGGCGGCGATCGCCGCCTTCGCCGAGGCGCTCGGTGCCGAGGAGCGGTACTGCTCGTCGATCGTCGGGCGGGCCGACGGCGTGCTCGGGCTGTGGGAACGACTCGCCCCGCGGTGGGGCCCCGCCCGGGACGTACGCCCGAACCAACCCCTGCTGGCGACCGACGTGCCGCCCCCGGTCGCCCCGGACCCGCAGGTACGCCCGGTTCGGCCCGGCGAGATCGACCTGCTCTTCCCGGCGGCGGTGGCGATGTACACCGAGGAGGTCGGGGTCTCCCCACTGGCCGGGGACGGCGGTCGGGCGTACCGGGAGCGGGTCGCCGAGCTCGTCCGGGCCCGGCGGGCGTACGCGCGGTTCGTCGACGGCCAGGTGGTCTTCAAGGCCGAGCTGGCGGTCGTCACCCGGCGTACCGCGCAGATCCAGGGGGTCTGGGTCGATCCGGCGTGGCGCGGCCGGGGCATCGCCACCGCCGCGATGGCGGCCGTGGTCCGGGACGCCCTGGCGCGGGTCGCCCCGACCGTGAGCCTCTACGTCAACGACTACAACGTGCCGGCGCGCCGCGTCTACGAGCGGTGTGGGTTCCGGTCGGTCGGCACGTTCGCCACCGTCCTCTTCTGAGACGTGCCCCTCTTCTGAGACGTGCCGAAGGGCCCCCTCGTCCCGCCCGCGGCGTGGGACGAGGGGGCCCTTCTGTCACCCGGGGAGGTCGCAACCGCGTCCGCCCGGGACGTCGTACCCCGTCACCAGGCGCGTTCGTACTGATCCGGGGTCGGTGGGGTCGCACCCAGGGCCGCCGCCGCCCGGCGCGGCCAGTACGGGTCGCGCAGCAGCTCGCGGCCGAGCAGCACCAGGTCCGCCGCGCCGTCGGCGACGATCGTCTCCGCCTGTTCCGGCTCGGTGATCAGCCCGACCGCACCGGTCGGCACCCCGGCCTCGCGCCGCACCCGGGTGGCCAGCGGCACCTGGTAGCCGGGTCCGACGGGGATGTCGGCGTGTGGCGTGACGCCGCCGGACGAGCAGTCGATCAGGTCGGCCCCGGCGGCGACGAGTTCCCGGGCCAGCGCCACGCTGTCCTCCGGCGTCCAGCCGCCGGGAACCCAGTCCGTCGCCGAGATCCGGACCAGCACCGGAACGTCGTCGCCGACCGCGGCCCGGACCGCCCGGGTCACCTCCAGGGCGAGGCGGCTCCGCCCGGCCCGGTCCCCGCCGTACTCGTCGGTCCGACGGTTGGTCAGCGGGGAGAGGAACTCGTGCAGCAGGTACCCGTGCGCGGCGTGGATCTCGACCGCGGCGAAACCGGCGGCCAACGCCCGGCTCGCGGCGGCGGCGAACGCCTCGACCACCCGGGCGATGCCGGCCGCGTCCAGCGCCTCCGGTTTCCGGTACGTCGGCAGGAACGGATCGGTGTGCGGCCCCACCGGGGTCCAGCCGCCCTCGGCGTCCGGCACCCCACCCTGCGTCGGCGCCCACGGCCAGTACGTCGACGCCTTGAAACCGGCGTGGGCGAGCTGTACCGCCGGCACCGCCCCGGCCTCGGCGACGAAGGCGGTGATCGGCCGCCACGCCTCGACGTGCGCGTCCGACCACAGCCCGGTGTCCCGAGGGCTGATCCGCCCCTCCGGGACGACGGCGGTGGCCTCGCTGATCACCAGGCCGACCCCGCCCACCGCCCGGGCCCCCAGGTGTATCCGGTGCCAGTCGGTCGGCAGGCCGTCCGGCCCTGCCGAGTACTGACACATCGGCGACATCGCCACCCGGTTCCGCAGCGTCACCTTGCGCAGCGTCAACGGGGTGAACAACACGCTCATCCGACAGACCTTCCTTCGGTTCGGAATGTGGGTGACGCCGCTGCGTACAGCGGCCGTGTTCCGGTTTCTGTTCTCCTCGCAGAACGTGACGGTTCCCTGCTGTCAACCAACGGTCTCCCGCGGGACCCGTCGGTCTCCTGTAGTCCCTAACGGCTTCCCGACAGGACTCGACGGCGTGCGCGGGACGCGACGGGCGCCGACCCGCGGCCGCCCGTCCCGCGCCGGATCTCCACGCCTGGCCGCCCCACCGCCGGCCGCGGGCACGCGCCGGCCGCCGCCGGACCCGACGGGCCACCCGGGGGTGGCGGCCGTGGCACGTCGCGGGTCCGCCCGACCGCCGGAGACGGTCGGGCGGACCCGCGAACCCGACTCAGGCCGTGGCCGGGGCCGGAGACTCGGCGGGGGCCTCCTCGGTCAGGGCCCGGCGGCCGGCGGAGTCGTACGCGGCCCGGTCCAGCACGCCCTCGCGGGCGGCGACCACCGTCGGCACCAGGGCCTGGCCGGCGACGTTCGTCGCGGTGCGGACCATGTCCAGGATCGGGTCGATGGCCAGCAGCAGGCCGGCACCGGCCAGCGGCAGCCCCAGCGTGCTCAGGGTGAGGGTGAGCATCACCAGCGCCCCGGTCAGCCCGGCGGTCGCGGCCGAGCCGACCACCGAGACGAACGCGATCAGCAGGTAGTCGAGTGGGCCGAGGCTCACCCCGAAGACCTGGGCCACGAAGATCGCGGCCAGCGCGGGGTAGACCGCGGCGCAGCCGTCCATCTTGGTGGTCGCGGCGAACGGCACCGCGAACGCGGCGTACTCACGCGGCACGCCGAGCCGCTCCACGACCCGCTGGGTCACCGGCATCGTGCCGACCGACGACCGCGAGACGAAGGCGAGCTCGATCGCCGGCCAGGAGGCGGCGTAGAAGCGCAGCGGGTTGAGCCGGCCGGCCAGGGCGAGCACCAGCGGGTAGATCACGGCCAGCACGATCGCGCAGCCGACGTACACCCCCGTGGTGAGCTTGGCCAGCGGTGCCAGCAGGTCCCAGCCGTACGCCTCCACCGCGTGGCCGATCAGCCCGAGCGTGCCGAGCGGGGCGAGCCGGATCAGCCACCCGAGCGCCTTCTGCACGATCGCCAGCACCGCGCGGTTGAACTCGACGAACGGCTCGGCGGCGGCCCCGACCAGCAGGGCGGCGAGGCCGGCGACCACGCCCAGGAAGACGATCTGCAGGACGTTGTTCTCGACGAAGGCACCGAACACGTTCGTCGGCAGCAGGCCGGTGAGGAAGTCGGTCCACGAACCGGTGCGCTGTGGTTCCTTGGCCGCGCTGAGGTCCAGGGTGACGCCCCGGCCCGGGTTGGTCAGCAGACCGAGCCCGATGCCGACGGCGACCGAGAGCAGCGCGGTGATCCCGAACCAGAGGAGGGTCTTCAGGGCCAGTCGGGCGGCGCCGGCCACCCCGCGCAGGCTCACCACGCTGACCACGAGGGCGGTGAAGACCAGCGGGGGTACGGCGACGCGCAGCAGTTGCACGAAGAGGCTGCCGATGGTGTCCAGCGTGGTGCCGAGCCAGGCGACGTCGGCGACGCGGGCCAGGAAGCCGAGGCCGAATCCGAGTACGAGGCCGAGCAGGATCTGCACGGAGAAGGGAATCTTGCGCGCGACAGAGAGCATGACGAGTCCAAGCGGTCTGGTCCGGCCGGCCCCGTCGGGCCGGTAACCGTCCGCGGCGCGGCCGGAGGGCGGTCTGACGGTCGAGGGGAGGGGCGTGGTCAGCCGCGACAGCCGGCACTGGCCTGTAGCCGCAGGTCGACGTACAGGCGGGCGGTCAGGAACCAGATGTTCGTCATCGTTGCGTGACGATACGTCGTCCGGTCGGCAAGTAAAAGACGGAACGGGGTGAGGCTCCTTACACGATCAGCGGGTTCCGGCATTTCGCGATAGCCGGGACGGCGGTCGTGCCCGACCTCGCGCCGGTCCGGCTCGCCGGCTCGTCCCCGTCGCCGGGTCTCGTGGCGTCACGCCGATGGCGCGTGTGGGCCGGCAGCCGGTCACACGGTGCGGCGGGGTGGCCGGACGGCACCTGGCGGCGGTGGGACAGGCTGGACGGCATGGCGATGACGGACACCGAGGGACTGGTGACGATCCTCTGCGGCATCACGATCGCGATCGGCGTCGTCGGGGTGCTCCTGCCGATCGTGCCCGGGCTGATCCTGTGCTGGCTCGGCGTGCTGGTCTGGGCGCTCTTCGGGGATGGTTCGGGCGTCGGACCCTGGGTGGTGTTCGCCCTGACCACCCTGGTCGCGCTCCTCGGCAGTGTCGTCAAGTACCTCTGGCCGGGGCGGAACCTGAGACGTGCCGGCGTCTCCAACCTGTCCCTGCTGGCCGGCGGGGTGCTCGGCATCGTCGGCTTCTTCGTCGTACCGGTGGTCGGCCTGGTCCTCGGCTTCGTGCTCGGGCTCTGGCTCGCGGAGCTCGCCCGGCTCCGCGATCTGCGGCTCGCCTGGCCCGCCACCAGGCAGGCCCTGCACGCGGTCGGGCTCGCCCTGCTGATCGAACTGGCCACGGCGCTCGTCGTCGCCGGCATCTGGCTGGTCGGACTCGTCCTGACCTGACGGTCGTCGCACCCCCGGCAGAGCCGCCCGGCGGGCGGGCCACGGTGCGCGCGTCGCCCGACGGGTCGGTGGCGTCGCCGGGCCGTGTCGGACGTCCGGGTCGGCCCGCCCACGGCGGTCACCCGCGCCGCGGGGCGGGCCGACCCGGCACCACCTGACCAGAGCTGTGAGTCGCTGCCCGCGCCGTCCGGCGTGCGGCGCCGCGCTATCCGCCGCGCAGCGCGGCCAGGGCCGCCGGGGCGTCGGCGTGTACCCGTTCCTCCACCAGGTCGAGTACGCCGAGCGCGGCGAGCGTCCGGTGGTGCTCCGGGCGGACACCGGCGAGATGCACCGTGACGTTCCGGTCGTGCAGCTCCTCGATCGCCTCCCGCAGCGCGAGCGCCCCGGAGGCGTCGATCGCGGTGACCTCGGAGAGTTTCAGGAGGACGACGTCGGCGTGCTCCACGGTGGACAGAGTCCGGCGGAGCTGGTCGGCGGCGGCGAAGAAGAGTGGCCCGCGCGGACGGAAGACCGTCAGGGACGGCGTGGGTTCGTTGTGCGCGACCGTGTCGACCCGCATCGACCGGGCGACCGTACGCAGCGCCAGCGCCCCGGCCACGACCAGGCCGATCAGCACCGCCGTCACGAGGTCCAGCAACACGGTGGCTCCCGTGGTGAGGACCAGCACCAGGGCGTCGGAGCGGCTTGCCCGCACGATCGCCCGCAGCACGCCGAGCTGCACCATCCGGATCGCGGTCGCCAGCAGCACCCCGGCGAGCGCGGCGAGGGGAATGCCGGCGACCAGGGGCGCGGCCGCGAACATGACGACCGCGAGGATGACGGCGTGGAGCAGCGCCGCGAGCCGGGACACCGCCCCGGCACGGACGTTCACCGCCGTGCGGGCGATGGCGGCGGTGGCGGGTACGCCACCGAACAGCGGGGTCACGAGGTTGGCGATGCCCTGACCGAACAGTTCCCGGTCGGGATGGTGGCGTTCGCCCCGGCGCATCCCGTCCGCGACGGTGGCGGAGAGCAGCGACTCGAGTGCGGCGAGCGCGGCGACGGCCACCGCCGACGGGAGCAGGGTCACGACGGCGTCGAGGCGGAGGAAGTCCAGCGACGGCTCGGGCAGGGTGGCCGGCAGCGCGCCGATCCGCGCCACGTCGAGGTCCGCCAGCTCCGCACAGAGGGTCGCCGCCCCGACCGCGAGCAGCGAGGCCGGGATCTGCGGGCGCCACCGCAGGATGACCAGGACGACGGCGGCGACGCCGAGCGACATCCCCAGGGGCACCCAGTCGGGCCGGGCGACGAAGTCGCGCACGGCCCGCGCGGCGACCGGCAGGACCTTCTCGCCGTGCGCCGCCGTGCCGAGCGCGGCGGGTACCTGCTGGAGAAAGATGATGACGGCGATCCCGGCGGTGAAACCCTCGACGACCGGTGCCGGCACGAGTCGGGTGTACTGGCCGGCGCGGGCGAGGGCCAGCCCGATGAGGATCAGCCCGGCGAGGAAGCCGACGGTGAGCACGCCGCCGGGGCCGTGCCGTGCCACGATCGGGACCAGGACGACGGTCATCGCCCCGGTCGGACCGGAGACCTGGAGGTTGGAGCCGCCGAAGACGGCGGCCAGCGCACCGGCCACGATCGCGGTGGCCAGCCCGGCGGCGGCGCCGAGCCCCGAGGCGACCCCGAAGCCGAGGGCCAGGGGCAGGGCCACCACCGCGACGGTGAGGCCGGCGAACAGGTCGGCGCGTGGGTTGCGACGTATGGCGGCCAGATCGGCGCGGCCGGGCAGGAGGTCGACCAGCTTCACTCGACTCCGCCCTTGAGTGACGCCAACAGTTCGGCCTGGCTCTGCAGCACCTCGGTCAGGATGCGCCGGGCTGCCCGCATGAGGTCCGCCACGTCGGGACCGGCCAGCGCGTACACGACCTGGGCACCGTCCCGGGTGGAGACGACGATTCCGGCTCGGCGGAGCACCGCGAGCTGCTGAGACAGGTTGGACGCCTCTACCCCGGTCTCCGCGAGCAGGTCGCGGACCGGGCGGGGACCGTCACCGAGCAGTTCGAGTACGCGGATCCGAACGGGATGGCCCAGCATCCGGAAGAACTCGGCCTTGGCTTGGTAGAGCGGAACCTGCATTACACCAATTGAAGACTTCTTCAATGTCGTCCACGTTACCGGGCGGTCGTTCGTGATCCCGGTCACCCGACGGCCGTGGCGCGACGGCGAGGCCCTCCCCACCGCCGTCCCTGGCCCGTCCGCGCCGCGGGCACGACGGCGGCGAGCGGCCGGAGGCGACCGCAACTCCCCGCCGTGACGGTTCCCCCAGACCGGGACGTTTCCCACCACCCGCCGCCTGCGGGAATCACGGACGGCAACCGCGGCCGGTTCCGGCGGGCCGTCCCGGCGGCGGTGACGACCACGGGCGGACGGGCCCACGTCGGACGGCGATAGGCTGGAGACCATGAGTGTCCGCGCCCCGCTGACTCCCGGCACCCTCTCCCCGTGGCGCCAGGTGCCGCCGCACATCGCCCGACCCGAGTACGTCGGGAGGAAACGGCCGAAGGAGTACCGCGGGTCGCACGTGCAGACGGCCGAGACGATCGAGAAGATGCGGGTCGCCGGCCGCCTGGCCGCCCAGGCCACGCAACTCGCCGGAGAGTACTGCAAGCCCGGCGTCACCACCGACGAGATCGACAGGGTGGTGCACGAGTTCCTGATCGACCACGGCGCCTACCCCTCGACGCTCGGCTACCGGGGCTTCCCCAAGTCCTGCTGCACGAGCCTGAACGAGGTGATATGCCACGGCATCCCCGACTCGACCGTGCTGATGGAGGGCGACATCATCAACGTCGACGTCACGGCGTACGTCGACGGGGTGCACGGGGACACCAACGCCACCTTCTGCGTCGGCGAGGTCTCGGAGGAGGCCCGGCTGCTGGTGGAGCGTACCCACGAGGCGATGATGCGGGGGATCCGCGCCGTCGCCCCGGGACGGCAGATCAACGTGATCGGCCGGGTGATCGAGTCGTACGCCAGGCGGTTCGGTTACGGCGTGGTCCGTGACTTCACCGGGCACGGCATCGGTGAGGCCTTCCACAGCGGCCTCTACATCCCGCACTACGACAGCCCGCGCCCCAGCGAGGTGATGGAGCCGGGGATGACGTTCACCATCGAGCCGATGATCACCCTCGGCACGTACGAGTACGAGATCTGGCCCGACGGCTGGACGGTGGTGACCAAGGACCGGCGCTGGACGGCCCAGTTCGAGCACACCATCGTGGTGACCGACGACGGCTACGAGATCCTGACCCTGCCGTGACCGACGACGGCCGACATCCCGCCGTGACCGACACCCTGATCCCGGTCGACGAGAACCACCACGCCGACGTCTCCGGTGGCTGGCTCCGGCCGGCGGTCTTCGGCGTGATGGACGGCCTGGTCACCAACATCGCGCTGATCGCCGGCGTCGGCGGCGGAGGTGTCCCGCCGCGCAGCATCGTCCTGACGGGCCTCGCGGGGCTGGTCGCCGGGGCGATCTCGATGGCTCTCGGCGAGTACACCAGTGTGCGGTCGCAGAACGAGCAGATCGCGGCCGAGGTGGCCAAGGAACGCCGGGAGCTGGAGCGGAACCCGCTCGGCGAGGCCCGGGAACTCGCCGACGTCTGGGTGCGGCGCGGGCTCTCCCGGGAACTGGCCCAGCAGGTCGCGGAGGCACTGCGCGACAACCCGGAGGAGGCGCTGCGGGTCCACGTCCGGGAGGAACTCGGCGTCGACGCCGACGCGCGACCCAGCCCGTGGACCGCCGCCCTCTCCTCCTTCCTCTGCTTCTCGGTCGGGGCGCTGATCCCGCTGATCACGTATCTGCTCGGCCTCGACAGCCTGTGGCTGGCGCTCGCCGTGGGCGGCCTGGGCCTCTTCGTCGCCGGTGCGGTCGTCGCCCGGTTCACCAACCGGAGGTGGTGGGTCAGCGGTGGCCGGCAGCTCCTGCTGGGTGGCCTGGCGACCGCGGTGACCTACCTGGTCGGCAGGCTGGTCGGCGTCGGCGTCGGCTGAGACGCCGCCGGGACGCCCCGCTCCGGCGGCGTCACCACCGTCCGGGCCGCTCAGCCACCGGTGGCGCGCCGTCGCGGTTCGAGCCGGAAGACCCGCAGCCGCCGGGTACCGGCCCGCCGCACGTACGTCTCGTACGGTGGCCACTCGGCGACCAGCAGCCGCCACAGCCGGTCCCGCTCCGCGCCGTCCACCAGTCGGGCGCGTACCGGGATCCGCCGGCCACCCACGGTCACCGTCGCCGTCGGCTCGGCCAGCAGGTTGTACGTCCACGCCGGGTGCTCCGGCCGCCCCCAGTTCGAGCCGACGACGACGTACCCGTCCCCGTCCGGCACGTACAGCAGTGGGGTGCTGCGCGGCTGGCCGGAGCGGCGCCCGGTGGTGGTGAGCACCAGCGACGGGACCAGTCCCAGCGCCACCACCCGGCCGTGGGTCAGCCGGGCGACCAGACGGTCGGCCGGGACCACCAGCGGCGTGCTGGCGGCGAACCAGCGATGGTGGCCGATCCGGCGCAGGAACCGGCCGAACACGGAGGTGGATCGTGCCGAGCCCGACATCGCGGCCGTCACCCGCGGGCCGGCTCGGCCGAGGCGTCGGACCGGCTGGCGGTCACGCCGGCCTGCCCGGGAACGGCACGGTGGCCGGGGCGATGCCGGCTCTCCGGCGCCAGCGGGTGGCCCGGATCGCCGCGTCGGTCAGCCCGTCCAGGGCACGGGTGCGCTCGGCGCCCTCGGTGGCCGGTAGCGCGGCCCGCCACACCGCCGCCGTCCGCTCCTCGACCTGGACCGCCAGTCGGAGCGCGCTGGCCTCGTCGGTCACCGGGAACGGCAGCTCGTAGCCGGCCGCGGCGCCCGGCACCTCGTCGCCCCTCGTGGTCAACAGCAGGACCAGGCTGTCCCGACGGCGGCGGTGGGCGGCCTCCGCCTCCCGGGCCTGCTTGGCGGCGTCGCCGGTCAGCCGCGCCCCGATCGGGCCGTACGCGTAGATCGCCGCGTGCTCGGCGGCCAGCGCCGCGGCCAGCTCCCCGCTCATCGCCCTCTCCCGCTCATGGTTTTCCCCCGCTCGTCTTCCCGCCCCGGTCGCCGTACGTCGCCGGGGTTGCCCTGGTTGTCGCTGTCCTGGTGGTCGCACGTCGCCGAGCGTCGTCCCGCCCGCCGCGCCGGGCGGCCCGACGGGAGGACCCCGACGGGTCGCGAACCGCCTCGGGCGGTGCGGTGACGCTGTCCGCGCTCACCGCAGGATCTCCAGATGGGTGGCCCGGGCGGCGGCGATGGAGCCGAGCAGCGCCGCCTGCTCGGCCGGCGCCTCGGCGCAGGCCGTCCGGGCGGCGTCCCGACCCGCCTGCTCGGCCTCACGCAGGCCGTGCAGCACCGCGGCCCGGCGTTGCGCGCTCCCGGAGCCCGGCGAGACCGCGGCGGTCGCGGCGGGTGTGACGGCGGTGAGGGTGGGCAGGGCCGTCCGGGTCACCCGGGCCAGCTCGGCGGCGTGCGCCCGGTGCGCCTCGGCGATCGGTCGGAGCCGCTCCGCCAGCTCGGGCGCGATCGCGACGGCGGCGTCGTACCGTGCGGCGAGTTCGAGCGCACCGGCGATCAACGGCGTGATCAGGTCCGGCGCCGGGTCGGGCTCGTCCTCGAAGAGCCCGCACCCGGTCAGCCCGGCGGCGCCGACCAGCGCGAGCAGCGCGGCGCCGCGTACCACCGCGCGACGGGACCGCCCGGGTGTGCCGTTCTCCTGGTTCGTGTCCGTGCTTCGCACGCGGCTCAGTCAACACCATCGGGGTCGGCGCCGGAGCGGGCACCGCGATGGTGCCCGCGTGGTGGGGTCACGGGTCGTCGGTGCGCCGGCCCGGCCATGGGTGCGGCAGCGCGTTACGCTCTGCGCAGCCGCCGGGCGCGTTCGTCCGGTGGCACGCTGGTATGGCCACCAGACGGCGGTCGGTGACCATGAGAGGGGGCGGGGATGACGCAGCGTGGCCGTGTCGCGGGTCGACCGAGGGCGGGGCAGCGCGCCCCTGGGCGCCCCCGTGCCGACGTGCCCGCCGCCCAACGGCAGCGGCTTCGCACCGTGGTCGAGCCGGTGGTCGTCGCCGCCGGCTACGACCTGGAGGATCTGTCGGTGTCCCGGATCGGGCGCCGGTACGTGGTCCGGGTGGTGGTGGACCGGGACGGCGGGCTCGACCTGGACGCGGTGGCGGATGTCTCCCGCGTCCTCTCCAGGGCGCTCGACGAGGCGGAGGAGACCGGCGGGGACCTGATCGCCGGGGAGTACCAGCTCGAGGTGAGCTCCCCGGGCGTCGACCGGCCGCTGACCCTGCCCCGGCACTGGCGGCGGAACGTGGGGCGGCTGGTGAAGGTGACCGTGACTCCCGCCACTCCGGCCGCCTCGACCGACGCCGTGGACGACGCGACCGCGGCCCCGCGGCGGCTGACCGGGCGGGTGGTCGCGGCGGACGAACAGCGGGTGGTGCTGCGCACCGACGACGGTCTGACCGAGTGGACGTATCCGGAACTCGGCCCTGGCCGGGTCCAGGTGGAGTTCAGCCGGCTCGACGAGATCGTCGACGACGACCTGGTCGACGGCGACGGTGACGACGTCGAGGACGGCGACGACGAAGATGTGGAGGGCGAGGAGCGGTGAACATCGACCTCGCGGCGTTGCGCGCTCTGGAGCGTGAGCGGGAGATCCCGTTCGACACGATTCTCGCGGCGATCGAGACCGCACTGCTGACGGCGTACCGGCACACCGAGGGGGCCCAGGCTCACGCCCGGGTCGAGATCGACCGGAAGACCGGCGCCGCCTCCGTCTACGCCCAGGAGCTGGACGAGACGGGGGCGGTCATCCGTGAGGTCGACGACACCCCGCACGACTTCGGTCGAATCGCCGCGATGACCGCCAAGCAGGTGATCCTGCAGCGGTTGCGGGAGGCGACCGACGAGGTGCACTTCGGCGAGTACGCGGGCCGGGACGGTGACCTGGTCACCGGTGTGGTGCAGGCGCACGAGGCGCGGGCCGAGAAGGGGATCGTCTCGGTCGACCTCGGCAAGGTCGAGGCGGTGCTGCCACAGGCCGAGCAGGTCCCCGGCGAGGTGTACGAGCACGGCCAGCGGATTCGCTGCGTCGTGGTCCACGTGGCCAAGACGTTCCGCGGTCCGCAGATCACCCTGTCGCGGTCGCATCCCAACCTGGTGAAGAAGCTCTTCGCCCTCGAGGTGCCGGAGATCGCCGACGGGACGGTGGAGATCGCGGCGATCGCCCGGGAGGCGGGCCACCGCACCAAGATCGCGGTGCGCTCCACGGTGCCCGGGGTGAACGCCAAGGGAGCCTGCATCGGTCCGATGGGGCAGCGGGTCCGTGCCGTGATGAGTGAACTGCACGGTGAGAAGATCGACATCGTCGACTGGTCGGAGGATCCGGCGACCTTCGTCGGCAACGCCCTCTCCCCGGCCAAGGCGCTGCGGGTCGAGGTCGTCGACGCGGCGACCCGGACCGCACGGGTGACCGTCCCGGATTACCAACTGTCCCTCGCCATCGGCCGTGAGGGGCAGAATGCCCGGCTAGCTGCCCGGTTGACCGGTTGGCGCATCGACATCCGTCCCGACACCGAGCCGGGATCGGGCCCGTCCACCCCGGGCCACCGGGGCAATGCTGATCACCGGGCGGAGCCGGACGGGGCGATCTCGGCCGGGTAGGGGTAGACTTTCTCAGTGGTACGACGCTCGTGGCCGGAACGCACCTGTGTGGGTTGCCGGCGGCGTGCGCCTGCCGGCCAGCTGTTGCGGGTGGTCGCGGTCGCTGACGAGACTGGATCCGAGGAGATCGGATACAGCCTCCGGCCAGACCCGGCCCGTCGGCTGCCGGGTCGGGGAGCTCACCTGCATCCCGACGCGGCCTGCCTGGCGCTGGCACTGCGGCGCCGGGCCTTCGGGCGGGCGCTGCGCATCGCTGGCGTACCCGACGCGAGTGAGTTGGCCGCGTACCTCCACGGCGTCGACGCACCACGACCGGTCGGTGGACCGGGCGGGATCGACGCGACGGACCGCAAGCAGGGTAGGACGACCGACATGAGCACGCGATGAAGTCGCTGAAATGACCAGGCTTCAAGTGCACGAGTGAGGTCGTTGCGGGTGCTGCCCGCACGGCCTCGGAGTGAGGAGTGCAGTGGCAGGTAAGGCCCGCGTACACGAGCTGGCTAAGGAGCTCGGGGTCGAGAGCAAGATCGTACTCGCCAAGCTGAAGGAGATGGGCGAGTTCGTCAAGTCCGCGTCGAGCACCGTCGAGGCCCCGGTGGCCCGGCGGCTGCGCGGCGCTTTCAGCGCGTCCCAGGAAGCGGCCGCCTCCCAGGCGGCGTCGGCGGCCCCCGCGGCCCCATCGACGCCGCAGGCGACCCCGACGCAGGGTGGCGGCGAGTCCAGGGTTTCTCCCAAGCCGGCGCCGCCGCGCCGGATGCCACCGTCGGCGAAGCCGAAGGGACCGGTGCCGGGTCCGCCGCCGAGCGCGCCCGTGAAGCCGGCGAGCGCCCACGACATCGAGGTCGCCGCCGCCGAGGCGCGGGCCGCGGCCCTGAAGGCGGAGCAGGAGGCGACCGTCAAGGCCGCCCAGGCCGCCCGGCAGCAGCAACAGCAGCAGGCGGAGACCGCGCGGCAGGAGCGGCCCGGTGGTGGCGGCACCGCCACGGCCCGCCCGAAGCCGGGACCGGGCACGATCCCGCCGCGTCCGGGTCCGGTCGCCCGGCCCACGCCGCCCGCCACGCCGACGCCTGGCCCGGGCCGGCCCGCTGCCCGTCCACCGGCGCGTAGCGACGGCAACAACCCCTTCGGCATCACCCCGGGTGGACCGCGTCCGACCCCGCCCGGCGGCCCGCGGCCCAGCCCGGCCAACATGCCGCCGCGGCCGAGCCCGGCCTCGATGCCGCCCCGGCCCAGTCCCGCCTCCATGCCGGCGCAGCGTCCCGGCCGTCCCGGCGCTCCGGGTCGCCCCGCGCCGGGTGGTGCCGGTAGGCCCGGCGGCGGCGGTGGCGGTGGCTTCCGGGGTGCTCCCGCCGGTGGTGGGTTCCGCGGCGGTGGCGGCGGTGGTGGCTTCCGGGGTGGTCCCGGTGGCGGTGGCTTCCGCGGCGGCGCCCCGGCCGGTGGCGCGGGCCGCGGTGGCGGTGGCGGCCGTGGCCGTGGCGGCGGTGCGGCGGGTGCCTTCGGGCGTCCGGGTGGCCGACCGACCCGGGGTCGCAAGTCCAAGAAGCAGCGCAGACAGGAATTCGACAACCTGTCGGCGCCGACCATGAGCTCGGGTGCCCCCCGCGGTAACGGCCAGGTCATCCGGCTGCCGCGCGGTGCGTCGCTGTCGGACTTCGCGGACAAGATCGACGCGAACCCGGGTTCGCTGGTCCAGGAGATGTTCAACCTGGGCGAGATGGTCACCGCGACCCAGTCCTGCTCCGACGACACCCTCATGCTCCTCGGCGAGCACCTCGGCTTCGACGTGCAGATCGTCAGCCCCGAGGACGAGGACCGCGAGCTGCTGGCACAGTTCAACATCGACCTTGACGCCGAGGTCGACTCGGACCGCCTGGTCACCCGCCCGCCGGTGGTGACCGTCATGGGCCACGTCGACCACGGCAAGACCAAGCTGCTCGACGCGATCCGCAAGGCGAACGTCGTCGAGGGCGAGGCCGGCGGCATCACCCAGCACATCGGTGCGTACCAGGTCCACGTGCCGCACGAGGGCCAGGAGCGGGCGATCACCTTCATCGACACCCCGGGTCACGAGGCGTTCACCGCCATGCGTGCCCGCGGTGCCCAGGTGACCGACATCGTCATCCTCGTGGTCGCCGCCGACGACGGCGTCATGCCGCAGACGATCGAGGCGCTGAACCACGCCAAGGCGGCCAACGTGCCGATCGTGGTGGCGGTCAACAAGATCGACAAGCCCGAGGCGAACCCGGCCAAGGTCCGCCAGCAGCTGACCGAGTACGGCCTGGTCGCCGAGGAGTACGGCGGCGACACGATGTTCGTCGACGTGGCGGCCAAGCCCGGTATCGGCATCGAGAACCTCCTCGAGGCCGTCCTGCTCACGGCGGACGCGACGCTGGAGCTGACCGCCCCGGTCGACGGGCCGGCGCAGGGTGTGGCGATCGAGGCGCACCTGGACAAGGGCCGTGGTGCGGTGGCGACCGTGCTCGTGCAGAAGGGCACCCTGCGGGCCGGCGACTCGATCGTCGCCGGTGGGGCGCACGGGCGGGTCCGGGCCATGTTCGACGAGAACGGCAAGCCGGTCGCCGAGGCCGGTCCGTCCCGGCCGGTCATGGTCCTCGGCCTGACCGCGGTGCCGGGTGCGGGTGACAGCTTCCTGGCGGCCGCGGACGACCGTACGGTCCGGCAGATCGCCGAGCAGCGGCAGGCGCGGCGGCGGGCGGCGAGCTTCGCCAACTCCCAGCGGCGGCCCAGCCTGGAGACGATCATGGAGCAGCTCCGGGAGGGCGAGAAGACCTCGCTCAACCTGGTGCTCAAGGGTGACGGCTCCGGCTCGGTCGAGGCCTTGGAGGACGCGCTGTTCAAGCTCGACATCCCGGACGAGGTCCAGCTGCGGATCATCCACCGGGGCGTCGGTGCGATCACCGAGAGCGACGTGATGCTGGCCAGCGCCTCGTCCGAGGCGGTGACCATCATCGGGTTCAACGTCCGGGCCTCCAACCGGGTCCGGGAGATCGCCGAACGCGAGGGCGTGGAGATCCGGTACTACACCGTCATCTACCAGGCCCTGGAGGAGATCGACGCGGCGCTCAAGGGCCTGCTCAAGCCGGAGTTCGAGGAGGTCGAGCTGGGCAGCGCGGAGATCCGCGACATCTTCCGCTCGTCCAAGGTCGGCAACATCGCCGGGTGTATCGTCCGCTCCGGGGTCATCCGTCGCAACGCCAAGGCGCGGCTGCTGCGCGACGGGACGGTCGTGGCCGACAACCTCACGATCGGCTCGCTCAAGCGGTTCAAGGACGATGTCACCGAGGTCCGCGAGGGCTTCGAGTGCGGTCTGACGTTGAGCAACTTCAACAACATCCAGATCGGCGACATCATCGAGACGTTCGAGATGCGCGAGAAGCCGCGCACCTGAGCGGGTCGTCGTCGGTGGCCGGGGCCGGGTGGCCCCGGCCACCGGCATCTTCGCGACCGGGTCACCGAACGGCCCGGTCCCGTCCGTCTGTCGTGTCCGGCAGACGCCCGCCGGCCACGACAGACGCCCGGAAGGGCGATGATCAGGTGGACGTGATGGCGTAACCTTCCCGCCGTGTACACCGGAACCGCGGTTTTCGATCTCCTGCTGCCCGGAGACTCGCGTTCGCTGAAGGCGAAGAGATCGTACGTCCGCCCCATCGTCGCCGCCCTGCGCCGGTTCGAGGTCTCCGCTGCCGAGGTGGGCGCCCTCGACCTGTACGGCCGGGCCCAGATCGGGGTCGCGTTGGTCGCCTCCGAGGCACGCCACGTCGGCGAGGTGCTGGACGCCTGCGAGCGGCTCGTGGCTGGCCGACCCGAGGTCGAGCTGCTCAGCGTCCGACGGCGTCTGCACGGAGAGGATGACTGAGTCGCCGGAGGGGACGACAGGAGGGCCGTGCCGCCGGTCGGTGCGGCGGATGGCGACGGCGGCGGCACGACCCGCCGCCACGCGGGTAGTGTTCACCAGGTCGGCCGGTCCGGCCACGGCGCGTCGGCGCCGTCGGTCCGGCCCGGAAGCAGGACGCCGTGGAGGTGTGGAGATGACGGACCCGGCCCGGGTGCGCCGGCACGCGGAACGCGTGCGGGAGTTGGTGGCTTCGGTCGTGCGTACCCAGATCAAGGATCCGCGACTCGGCATGATCACCATCACCGACGCCCGGATGACGCCCGACCTGCGGGATGCCACGGTCTACTACACCGTGCTCGGCGACGCCACCGAGCAGGCGTCCACCGCCGCCGCGCTGGAGAGCGCGAAGGGGCTTCTGCGCAGCACGGTCGGCAAGGCCCTCGGACTGCGCCACTCGCCGTCCCTGTCGTTCGTCCGTGACAACGTGCAGGAGCAGGCCAAGCACATCGACGACCTGCTGGCGGCGGCCCGGAACGCGGACGCGGAGGTGCAGCGACTGGCGGCCCAGGCGGAGTACGCGGGCGAGCCGCAGCCCTACCGGCTCGACAGGAACGACAGGAACGACGAGGGTGACGAGGACACCCCGTCCACCGGCACGTCCGGTGATCGGCGGTGACCGGCGGCGCCCTGCTCGCCGACGTCCCGCCGCCCACGGCGGGGCAGCCGACGGATGAGGACTGGGCCGCGGCCGTGTCGGCGGTCAGCCAGCTGTCCGCCGACGGCCGGGTGCTGCTCGTCTGCCACGTCAATCCGGACGGCGACGCGCTGGGCAGCATGCTCGGCTTCGGACTGGGGCTACGCCGGCTCGGCGTGCGGCAACTCCAGGCCACCTTTCCCGGCCGGCCGGAGGTGCCGGAGCCGTTCCAGACCATGCCCGGACTCGACCTGCTGGTACCGGCGGGCGAGGCGTACCCCGACCCGGAGCTGGTGATCTGCTTCGACGTCGCCGCGGCCTCCCGGCTCGGCGAGCTGGCCGACCGCCTGGAGCGGCCCGGCACCACGGCCCTGGTGCTCGACCACCACGCCTCGAACACCCGCTTCGGCGGGATCCACCTGGTCGACCCGGAGGCCGCCGCCACCTCGGTGGTGGTGGAACAGCTGCTCGACCGGCTCGGCGCGCCGCTCGACCGGGAGATCGCCGAGTGCCTGTACATCGCGCTGGTCACCGACACCGGCTCGTTCCGCTTCGACATGACCACCCCGGCGGTGCACGAGATGGCCGCGCGGTTGCTCGCCACCGGTATCCGGCCCGGGGAGATCGCCCGGCGGATCTTCGACACACGGCCGTACGGCGCGGTCCGGCTCTACGGCGACGTGCTGGCGCGTACCGAGCTGGAACCGGCGGCGGCGGGCGGCCGGGGCATGGTCTGGACGTACGCCACCCTGGAGGACCTGGCCCGACACGGACAGCGGCCGTACACCCTGGAGCCGCTGATCGACTCGGTCCGCTGTACCGCGGAGGCCGATGTGAGCTTCGTGCTCAAGCAGGTCGCCGAGGCGGAGTGGGCGGTCTCGATGCGCAGCAGGGGCGCCACGGACGTCAGCCGGGTGGCGGTGGCGCTGGGCGGCGGCGGCCACCGGTTGGCGGCGGGTTTCACCGCGTACGGCGCGATCCCGGACATCGTCGCGGCGATCCGGGCCGAGCTGGCGCGCGGGGTCGGTGACGAGGCGTCCGGCACCACGCCGGGACCGGAGGGCGGCGGCGACGCGGGCCGGACCGGTTCCGAACGCGAGGCCGGGACGGGCCGTACCGGCGCAAAGCCGCAGGATCAGTCATGACCGTGCCGGCGTTGAGCTTTTCGCTCGGCGCCGGCACGGTGACAATCGGTTGATGGACCAACAACCGGAGCTCTCTGCCGACGTGCCCCGGGCCTGGGACCGACCGGTCTTCTCGGTCCCGATCCTCGCCTTTCTCTCCCTGATAGGTGGTCAGCTTCCCTCCTTCTCGACCGCGGCGAACCTCTACACGATCGGGCTGGGCGGGGCACTCGCCTGGCTGGGGTTGTCCCACCGGATCCCCCGGCGCGCCGTGCCCCGGGGGATCTCCGCCAGCGCGTCCTGGTGGCTGCTGCCGGCCCTCGTCTTCGGCGTGTTCGAGGCGGCCACCTTCCTGCTCGGTTCCCGGGACGAGTTCCCGACCTTCTCCAAGCTCGCCGATCCGCTCCTGGAGGGCGCGACCGCCCGCTCCACCGCGTACTTCGCCTGGCTGTGGGCGTTCTGGGGGTTGGTGCGCCGATGAGGGTGGTCGCGATCACCGGATTTCTGACGGCACTGGTGCTCTTCGCGGTCCTGGAGTGGGCTGCCCGCCGGGAGAACTCCCGGATCCCGACCCTCGGTGACGTCTGCGCGTACGTGATGCGGTACGAGGTCGGCCCGGTACCGGTCGGCCGGATCGCGGTCATCGGCTTCTGGTGGTGGGTGGGGTGGCACTTCTTCGCACGGTGAGCGTCGGGCGGGCGTGACGCGTCGCGCCGCCCGGCGTGCGAGGGCCGCCGCCCGCGGCGCGGTGGCCCACGCGGTTGTGGCCACCGTGGCGGGGCGGACGACCCCGCCTGGTTCGGTCGGGGCCGGTCCAGCAGCCCGGGGACGTGGGGTGACGCCGGCGGGTTTCCCGGATGTCGGGAACGCGGTACAGGATGTGGACCTGAACGATAACTTGGGTAGCGGAACTGAACGATACCTAGGGTTGAGAGAGATCCCTGGGTCCGGGCCGCCGCTCCACCCGAGCCGGCCTGCCCGGCAGCCGCGCAGATCGCCCATCTCCAGGGTCAACCGACCCGGGCTCACGCTGCCTGGCCGCGCATCGTCCGGTAACCCCGGATCCGCCGGCGAGGCCGTCTCGTAGGACCCGTCGCGGTGGCAGCGGTCGTGCCGCGCCACCTGCCCCTGGAAGGAGTTGCCCCATGGCGGCAAAGCCCAGCAAGCCCAAGCCAGACATCACCGACGAGGCCCGGGAGCAGGCCCGGCGCGCCCTCCAGATGTCGATGGACATGCGCCAGTGACCCGACCGGCGGGCGGGAGGGGCGCCACGGATCGGTGCCCGGGGGCATCCCGCCGCCGAAACCGCTGGCCGGGGGCGTGACGCCGGTCAGCGAGCGCGCGTCGCGCACGGACCTCGGCGGTCCGCCGACCCGGTGACTCTGCCGTCGCACCCGCCCTGGCGTCCGGTTGGTATATTCGTCGATCAACTGTGTTCGGGCGGTGTCGTCCGGATCGGGTCTTGCCGGTCTGAGGTGGACGGGGGAGACGAGTTGGGCCAACCGGTACGGGTGAACGTGCCCGGGTTGCGGTCACTGGGCGGAGAGATCGTCGGGCACGGCGCCGAGCTGACGCGGAACGTCAGGTCGGTCGAGGGGCAGTTGGTGCCAGGTGGCGCCGCCTCCGGCTGGGCCACCGCGGACGCGGCCCGGCGGGCGTCCGACGGCTGGGAGACGTACCTGACCGGACTCGCCGGTCGGATCGAGGCGGCGGGGCAGTCACTGATCGACGCCGCGAACAACTACCAGGGCTCGGACGAGCGGGCGGGCCAGCGACACGGCCGGGTCCGGGCGCGGTGAGGCGCCTGCCGACCCGCCGCGGGGCGTGGCGAGCGAGGGCGGCGTGAGCGGGATCAGCTTCGAGATGCTCCTGAACGCCGACCCGGAGGTGTGGCGCAGGGCGGCGGCGGCGTGGGACCAGTTGGGCCGGTCGACGGACGACCGGGCGGACGCGGTCGCGCTGTCGGTGCGGAAGATCCCGGACGTGTGGGAGTCCGGGCCGGCGGCGACGAGGGCGCGGGACCACTGCGACGGGTTGCGCAGGGAGTTGGACACCGCGTTCCCGCCGGTCCTGGCGATCGCGCAGACCCTGGCGCAGCACGCCAACGACGTGTCGGAGCTGCGCGCCCGGGCGCAGGACCTGGTGGCGCAGGCACGGCGTGCCCACGTCACCGTCAACCCGGACGGGTCGATGACGGTGGACCCGGCGCACTCCGACGAGTGGACGGCCCGCTCGGTGTCCCAACTGGTGTGGCAGCGCGACGCCCTCCTGCGGGAGGCCGCCGAGCTGGACGCGAGGGCCGCGCAGGCCATCGCGGAGAACACCGCCACCGCATCCGGCACCCCGATGTCCCGGGTGGACCGGTCACGTGTCCCGGCCCCGGGAACCGACCCGGCCGCGGTGAAGCGGTGGTGGGACTCCCTGACCCCGGCGCAGCGGCGGTACGTGGTGGCGGAGTACCCGGAGCTGATCGGCGCCCTCGACGGGGTGCCGGTGGCGAGCCGGGACGTCGCCAACCGCATCATGCTGGACCGGGAACAGGACCGCCTCACCGCCCGGCGCGAGGAGCTGGACGCCCGGGAGGCGTACATCCGCTCGATGATCGAGCAGGGCCGGGGTGCCGAGCTGTATCCGGGTGAGCCGAACAAGCTCGGTGCCGCGCTCGCCGAACTCGACCGGATCAAGGAGGAACGCGAGCAGATCAACCGCACCCTGCGTGGACTGGACGCGATCAGCTCCCGGCTGGAGGATCCCCACAAACCCCGGGCGTACCTCATCGGACTGTCCACGGAGGGCGACGGCAGGGCGATCGTCTCGGTCGGCAACCCGGACACGGCGGACAACGTGCTGACGTACGTGCCGGGGACCGGGGCGGAGCTGTCGAAGGTCGGTGGCGACATCGCGCGGGCCGACCACATGGCCACCGACGCGCGGATGGCCGACCCGTCGGCGGAGACAGCCTCGATCATGTGGCTCGGCTACGACGCGCCGGACTCGGTCGTCTGGAACGCGCCGTTCGACGGTTCGGCCAAGGACGGCGCCCCGAAGCTGGACCGGTTCCAGGACGGGTTGCGGGTGACCCACGAGGGTGAGCCGTCCCGTAACGTGGTGCTGGGGCACAGCTACGGTTCGACGGTGATCGGGCACGCCGCGCAGCAGGGGAACGGCATCAACGCCGACGCGCTGATCTTCGTCGGTTCACCCGGGGTGGACACCAACTCGGCGAGTGACCTGAAGGGGGTACCGACCTCGGAGGTCTGGGCCACCCGGGCCGAGCACGACATCATCAAGCGGGTGCCGGACTGGGACATCCTGCACGGCAACGACCCGACCAGGAAGGACTTCGGCGGACGGGTCTTCAGCAGCGACCCGGGCGACCCGAACAACGAGGCCAAGACCCACTCGGCGTACTGGGACGACGGCAACCGGGCCCGCCGGAACATCGCGCTGATCGTCACCGGCCAGACGGACAAGGTCGACTGATGGCCGGGGAAGGCTGGCGCCGGACGCTGCTGGTGGCGATCGTCACCGGGCTGGCCCTCACGGGGTGTCAGGAGGAACGGGGCATGCAACCGACCATGACCGCCGAGCAGGCGGCCCAGCGGGTGGAGGAGCTTCTCCAGGAGGCGTACGGACAGCTTCCTCCCGGAGCCAGGCTGGAGGCCTTCGGTCCGGCGGGCACGCTGCCGTGCGACGACCCGACGGACGGCGGCCCGGCCGGTCGGGTCTTCTACGAGAAGCGGTACGAGGTGACCTTCCCGGCGGGCTGGCCGGCGGACCAGGCGCTGCCGAGACTGGCGGAGTACTGGGGCCGACGCGGTTACCGGGTCGTCGACGACATGCGGGACGCCCGCGATCCGCGGTTGGTCGTCGAACATCCCGAGGACGGGTTCCGGATCAACATCGCCGTGTGGAACCGGGACTCGGGTGACGTCGACATCTACCTCACCGGCGGATCGCCCTGCGTCTGGGAGCACGGCACCCCCGACCCGCAGTGACGGGCCTGGCCGAGCCGGGCGGGGTGGAGGCCGCCCGGTCCCGGGACTTCCCGCGTCGAGCCACCGCCCTCCCCGAGGCGGCCCCGTTGCCTCGGCCGCGGGCCGCGCCCTCGGGCGGCGACGCCCGTCGACACGCGTCCGCGTACCCGGCCGCGGGTCCGCTCAGCCCAGGACGCTGACGTACTCGCGGGCGGCGAGGCCGCTGCCCTGGATCAGGGTGGCTGCCTCGCTGAGGCGCTGTTTGGTCTGCTCGGCACGTTGGATGGCCTCGGTGACCTTCGGGTGACCGGTGCCGGCGGCGACGGCCCGGAGACGGGTGAGAACCTGCTCGGTCTGCTCGGCGGCGGAGCGGATCTGGTTGAGAGCGTTGTTGCTCTGCTCGGCGGCCTGCATGAGCGCCGCCTTGACTTCCTCGATGCTGGCCATGCGATCCCTCCCCCACTCGCTGCTGTCGCTGGCCCGGACATGGACACCAGCGCAGGCTCACCGGCCCTGGCCCCACGTGGTGGGCCGGTCACCCTGCGAAGGATAGAGGAAACCGTCACCTTCGGACCGCCCGCCGCCGCGGCGGGCAACCCGGCACCCCCGCTCACACACCACCACCTGCCGGGTGTGGCGGTGCGACGGACGGTCCCACCACCGCACCCACCGTCCCCGCCGCACGCGACGTCCATGCTGGGGCCATCCGGCGTCGTCGGCCGACGTGCTCGTGCTGCGGCCGCGCGACCCCGGAATCCCCGCGGGAATCGACGAGAGCCGGACCGAGAGCCATCCCTACTGCGATGTCGCTCCGGGCGGTGGTTGGCCCGAGCCCGGCTCGTCCGAGGTCCCCGTCAACTACCGGTAGCTCACCCGGCGGGCACCCGCGTCGGTGCGGCGTGGTGGGGTAGGGGCGCGACGGGCCGGCCCGCGCCGGATCGGCGTCACCGCGCGGTGCCGTGGCTGTGCCGGTGGCCGCGTCCCGGGTGCGGCACCGACCCTGCCAGCCGCCGGGCGGTGCGCACGGAGGCGGTGAACGGGCCGTCGCGCCCGCCGTCCTCGGGCGGACGCGACTCGCGATCCTCCGGCAGATGTAAGTGGCACGACAGGTTGTAGTCATTACCGAGTCGTGCCAGGATCCCCTTCCGTGAGCGACCCGGAGATCACACCCGCGGCGGGCGTCGAGTCGCCCGACCGCCCTGTCGGGGCGCCCGGCCGTCCGGTCGAGGCGTCCGCCCGGCGGATTGCCGGACTGGCCCTGCCCGCCCTGGTGGTGCTCGCCGCCGAGCCGCTGTACGTGCTCGTGGACACCGCCGTGCTCGGCCACCTCGGCGCGGTGCCGCTCGCCGCGCTGGCCGTGGGCGGGCCGGTGATGACACTGGTCGCCTGGATCGGCACGGTCACCGCGTACGGCACCACCGGGCGGGCGGCCCGCCGATTCGGGTACGGCGACCGGGCCGCCGCCGTCGCCGAGGGCGTCCAGGCGTCCTGGCTCGCCCTCGTCGTCGGCGTGCTGGTGGCGGTCGTCATGCAGGTCGTGGCCGGCCCGCTGGCGGGTACCCTCGCCGGAGGCGAGTCTCCCGAGGTGGTCGACGGCGCGGCGCTCTGGTTGCGGGTCGCGGCACTCGGTGCACCCGGCCTGCTGCTGGCGGCGGCCGGCAACGGCTGGATGCGCGGGGTCCAGGACACCCGGCGGCCGGTGTACTTCGTGCTCGGGCCCAACCTGTTCTCCGCCGTCCTCTGCCCGGTGCTGGTGTATCCGGCCGGGCTCGGCCTGGTCGGTTCGGCGATCGCCAACGCGGTCGCCCAGACGCTCTGCGGGCTGCTGTTCGCCACCGCGTTGGTCGCCGAGCGGGTGCCGTTGGCCCCGCAGCCCCGGGTGATCCGGCAGCAGCTCGTGCTCAGCCGGGACCTGCTGATCCGGGGGGCGGCCTTCCAGGTCAGCTTTCTGTCGGCGACCAGTGTCGCGGCCCGGTTCGGTGTCGCGGCGGTCGGCGCCCACCAGATCGCGCTGCAACTGTGGTTCTTCACCGCACTGCTGCTGGACGCACTCGCCATCGCCGCCCAGTCGCTGGTCGGGGCCGCGCTCGGGGCCGGCGACGCGGTGAGCGCCCGGCTGCTGGCCCGGCGGGTCGCGGTGGCGGGCGGCCTGTGCGGGGTCGTTCTCGCCGCGATCCTCGGGGCGGGTACCGGGATCATCCCGGGTTGGTTCAGCGCCGACCAGCAGGTACGCGACCAGGCCCTGCTCGCCTGGCCGTGGTTCGTCGCCATGCAGCCGCTGGCCGGTGTCGTCTTCGCCCTCGACGGGGTGCTGATCGGCGCCGGCGACGTCCGGTGCCTGCGGAACCTCACGGTGGTCGGCGCCCTGGGCGGATTCCTTCCGGCGATCTGGCTCAGCCACGTCCTCGGGCTCGGCCTTGGGGGCATCTGGGCCGGTCTGATGGTGTTCACGGTGTTTCGTCTGGTCGGGCTGCTGCTGCGGATCCGCTCCGGTCGCTGGTTGGTGCTCGGCGTCACCCGCTGACGGCACCCCCCGACGTGCATGATCATGCAGCGCGGTGCAATACTATGACGCGTGTCCAAGGTGCTTACCTCCCTGCCTGTCGGTGAACGAGTCGGGATCGCCTTCTCCGGGGGCCTCGACACCTCGGTGGCGGTCGCGTGGATGCGCGACAAGGGCGCCGTGCCCTGCACGTACACGGCCAACGTCGGCCAGTACGACGAGCCCGACATCGAGTCGGTGCCGGGGCGGGCGTTGGCGTACGGCGCGGAGGTCGCCCGGCTGGTCGACTGCCGGGCGGCGCTGGTGGAGGAAGGGCTGGCCGCCCTGGCCTGCGGCGCGTTCCACATCCGCTCCGGCGGCCGCACCTACTTCAACACCACGCCCCTGGGCCGCGCCGTCACCGGCACCCTGCTGGTGCGCGCGATGCTCGAGGACGGGGTGCAGATCTGGGGGGACGGCTCCACCTTCAAGGGCAACGACATCGAGCGGTTCTACCGGTACGGCCTGCTCGCCAACCCCTCGTTGCGGATCTACAAGCCGTGGCTGGACGCCGACTTCGTCAACGAGCTCGGTGGCCGCAAGGAGATGTCGGAGTGGCTGCTCGCCCACGGCCTGCCCTACCGGGACAGCGTGGAGAAGGCGTACTCGACCGACGCCAACATCTGGGGTGCGACGCACGAGGCGAAGGCCCTGGAGCACCTCGACGCCGGTATCGAGATCGTCGAGCCGATCATGGGGGTGCGGTTCTGGGACCCGGAGGTGGAGATCGTCCCCGAGGACGTCACCATCGGGTTCGAGCGGGGCCGGCCGGTGACGATCAACGGCAAGGAGTTCGCCTCCGCCGTCGACCTGGTGCTGGAGGCCAACGCCATCGGCGGACGACACGGCCTGGGCATGTCCGACCAGATCGAGAACCGGGTCATCGAGGCCAAGAGCCGGGGGATCTACGAGGCCCCGGGCATGGCGCTGTTGCACATCGCCTACGAGCGGTTGGTCAACGCGATCCACAACGAGGACACCCTGGCCAGCTACCACGTCCAGGGGCGCAAGCTCGGTCGGCTGCTGTACGAGGGCCGCTGGCTGGACCCGCAGGCGTTGATGCTGCGCGAGTCCCTGCAACGCTGGGTCGGGTCGGCGGTCACCGGTGAGGTGACCCTGCGACTGCGGCGCGGCGACGACTACTCGATCCTGGACACCTCCGGTCCGGCGTTCAGCTACCACCCGGACAAGCTGTCCATGGAACGCACCGAGGACTCCGCCTTCGGGCCGCTCGACCGGATCGGCCAGCTCACCATGCGCAACCTCGACATCGCCGACTCGCGGGCCAAACTCGAACAGTACGCCCGGCTCGGCATGGTCGGGGGCAGCCCGCACCCCGCGCTGCTCGACACGACCCAGCCGGCGACGACCGGGCTGATCGGCGCGATGCCCGAGGGCGGCGCCGAGGCGATCGCCTCCCGAGGCGAGGTCTCCGAGGTCGACCAGTTGCTCGACCACGTCGCCATGGAGGCCGGCACCGACTGAACCGGCCCCCGTTCCACCCCGCCCCGTCCCGGACCGCCCGGGGCGGGGCGTGTTCATTTCGCCGCCCGGCAAAGTCCCGCAAAGGATGGAATTTACTTATATAAATGCTGGGGGCCGAGGGTGAGTGCCGCGACCAGGGCTTGTGGGCGGGATACGAAGGCCCTAGCCTGATTCGTCAAACGGGCCGCCAACACCCTGGCCCGGATCATTGTCCATCGTGGACGATTCACAGAATTGGTGCGGCAACGGGCGACAGCCCGATTCCGTACCGGCCCGACCGGCCCGGGAAACCCCGGGTAACCCCCACGGAAGGAGCCCACTGTGCGTATCCGCCTCGCGCTGGTGGCGATCGCCACCGCACTCACCGGCGTCCTCGCCGCGCCCGCGGCGGTGGCCGCCCCGACGCCGATCATCGGCGGCGGCACCGTCTCGTCCGCTCCCTGGGCGGCGGCGATCTTCCAGAACGGCTCGTTCGTCTGCTCCGGCTCCATCATCGCGCCCCGCTGGGTGCTGACCGCGGCGCACTGCGTCGGCGGAACGATGAGCGTTCGGGTCGGCAGCGTCTACTACGCCTCCGGCGGTGTCACCCGCACCGTCCAGTCCCGGCAGACCCGCTACGACCTGGCGCTGCTGTACCTGAGCAGCGCGGTGAGCACCACGTACGTGACGCTGGCGAGCAGCAACCCGCCGGTGGGCTCGACCAACACCATCTACGGCTGGGGCCGTACCTGCACCAGCTGCGCCCCGTCCAGCCAGTTGAAGTCCGCCACGGTCACGGTCAGCAGCCTGAGCGCGAGGGACGCGTTCAACGGCCCGGCGATCCGCAGCACCCGTGGCAACGGCGTGGCCTGGCAGGGTGACTCCGGCGGCCCGCAGTTCTACAACGGCCAGCAGGTCGGGGTCTGCTCGACCGGCGACGGCTCGAGTTACCAGAACTACGCCTCGGTCGCGGCCAACCGGAGCTGGATCGCCTCGGTGGCCGGCGTCTGACCGGACGTCAGGCGGACTTCCGACCTGTCAGCGAACGCATTCCTCACGTCCCGATCGGGGCGGTGCCACCGACGGTCGAGTCGGGTGGTGCCGCCCCGGTCTCGTTTGTTCCGGTCCTCGCGGTGGCGGTGTCGGGCGCACCCGGGTGGGCCCATCGCGTGGCGTCGGTACCGGTGGAAACTGACCGACAGACACCGTTTCCCGCACCGACTACCATCCGGGCAGGCCAGCTCACAGATACGCGGGGAAACCACGATCGGAGATCCGTCGCACCGGAGGTCGTCGCGTGCGCCATCCCATCACCGGCCCGCCCGTCGAGAACGGTACGTCGTCGGGAACCCCCTCCCGGATCGTCGACGTCGACGCGTTGCGCGCCGTGGCGCTGCTCCTCATCCTCGTCGTCAACATCGCCTACTTCGCCTCCGGCTACACCTTCCACCTGGTCGCGGACCCCGCGCACGACTCGTGGCTCGACCACGCGGTCAGGTGGCTGGTCGAGATGTTCCTCGCGATGAAGGCGTACCTGCTCTTCTCGTTTCTGTTCGGCTACAGCTTCACACTCCAGATCGATTCCGCCGCGCGGCGCGGTGTCGACCTCGTCCCACGGTTCCTGCGCCGGATGGCCGGGCTCCTCGTGCTCGGCGTCCTGCACGCGGTGCTGCTGTTCCAGGGCGACATCCTCGCCACGTACGCGGTGCTCGGCCTGGTGCTGCTCGCCATGCGCGATGTCAGCGTCGGGACCGCGCTGCGCACCGCCGTACTGCTGACCGGCGGGATCGGCTTCGCCCTCGCGTTCTCCGCCGTCATCGGGACCCAGCTCGTCACCGATCCGACGACGGCGGTCGCGGCGGGACAGCGGTCCACCGAGGCGCTCCAGGGTGGCATCGGCTCGGTGGTCGTCGAACACCTGCGTCTGCTGCCGGCGATGTTCAGCGCACTCGCCGTGCAGGGGCCGCTCGCCCTCTCGGCCTTCCTCTTCGGCTACGCGGCCGGACGGCGCCGGCTCCTCACCGACGTCGCCGGGAACCGGCAGCTCCTGCGCCGGGTGCAGCGGGTGGGCTACCCGGTCGGTCTGGCCGGTGGGGTGATCTTCGCCTCGGGCGGCGGCACCTCCAACCTGACCGGTCTGACGGTGAGCGTGCTCACCGCGCCGCTGCTCGCCGCCGCGTACGCCGCCACCGTGCTCCGGTTCTTCCAGACCGACCGGGGGCGGCGGGTCGCCGCCGTACTCGCTCCGGCCGGGCGGATGTCCCTGTCGAACTATCTGGGTCAGTCGCTGCTCTGCGTGCTCATCTTCACCGGCGTCGGGCTGGGCCTCGTCGGCGCCGTCCCACCCCTGGTCACCGTCCTCGTCGCGGTCGCGGTGTACGGTGTGCAGCTCGCCGTCAGCACGGCGTGGCTGGCCCGGTTCCGGTACGGGCCGATGGAGTGGCTGTTGCGGGCCTGGACCGAGCAGCGGTGGCCGCGGTTGCGGGCGGCGGACGTGGCGTGACGGGCGCCGGTGCCGGGCTGTCGGCGGTGGCCGTCGGCTGAAAGCGGTCTCCCACACCGGCCGGAAGGGTACGACCCGGGCGGATCGCACGAGCCGCGACGACCCTGCGCCGACATTCGGATCTGACGTTCGGTGCCGGGCCGGCGTGGGTCGGCGAGCGTTTCCACCGACGGGTCGGAGCACCGCGTCGGGTGGGCAGCCGGCCGCCCGGGGCCGCGCTACATATTTACATTCACAATAATTAGATAGATAGATATTGATGCAGTATTCCTGCCCGGACGGAGTTGAGGCGGATGTCTGCAAGATCGGTAGGTAACAGGAGTTCGGGGGCGAAGGGCGGTTCCGCGTCCTCGTCGCGGGGAGCGCCCTGGCACTGGCTGTCGGCCCGGGGGCACCTGCCGCATCCGCGGGTGCCGCGCTCCCGCCGGCTCGGGCGTACCCGGCCGTGGAGCGGGTGGCCAACCCGTACGCGGGCGGTACCGGCTACGTGAATCCCCTGTGGAAGGCACGGGCGGACGCCGAGCCCGGGGGAACGGCAAGCGCCCCGAGAACGGCGACGGACGCGCGACGTATCCGGTGAACCATGGCGTCAATGTACCGCGCTATTCATGCATGTAGATATCTCTACTTTGTGGTCCGGGGTGCGTCAGGGCGTCACCACGATGGCGGCGGCAGGAACCCGGGCATTCCCCGGTCGTCGGAGATCCGTGGACGACGGTGGGAGCGAAAGAAGTCGATCGATCTGGTCGTCCGCGGGTCCGGTGCCGGGCCCGCCCCGCGTCGCCGGCCACTCCCACGTCGCCGGTCTCCGTCGACAGCGGGCCGGGTGCGGGCCCGACGAGGGCCCGGCTCGTCCCTCCGCCTGTCGTGTGCCGGCCGGGCCCGGAGACACGGTGCCCCGGGTGGTGCGCCGCCGCGTCGGCGCCTCTGGCAGGCTGGTGTCCCGTGAACGACGCTGGTGTGGTCACAGACGGACTGGTCGTGGTCGACAAGCCCGGCGGCATGACGTCGCACGACGTGGTCGCCCGGATCCGGCGACTGGCCCGTACCCGGCGGGTCGGGCACGGCGGCACGCTGGACCCGATGGCCACCGGCGTGTTGGTGGTCGGCGTCGGCCGGGCGACCCGCCTGCTGACGTACGTCATCGGCGCGGGCAAGAGCTACACGGCGACGATCCGGCTCGGCCAGTCGACCGTGACCGACGACGCCGAGGGCGAGGTGGTCGCCACCACCGACGCCACCGGGGTCACCGAGGACGCGGTACGGTCCGCCGTGGTGGGGCTGACCGGCGAGATCGACCAGGTGCCGAGCGCGGTCAGCGCGATCAAGATCGACGGGCGGCGGGCCTACCGGCGGGTACGCGACGGCGAGGCCGTCGCCCTCGCCCCGCGTCGGGTCACCGTCTCCCGGTTCGACGTGCTGGCCGTCCGGCGGGAGAGCGTCGACGGGGCGGCCGTCCTGGACGTGGACGTGGCGGTGGACTGCTCCTCCGGGACGTACGTCCGGGCGCTGGCCCGGGACCTCGGCGCCGGGCTCGGGGTCGGCGGGCACCTCACCGCGCTGCGGCGGACCGCCGTGGGCGGGTTCACCCTCGCCGAGGCGGCCACCCTGCCGACGTTGGAGGAACGGGCACCCGCGGTGGTGAACCTGCCGTTGGACGCGGCGGCCCGCCGGTTCTTTCCGCAGCGCCGGGCCAGCGCCGCCGAGGCGAGGGTGCTCTCCCACGGCGGCCCGCTCGACCCGGCCGGCATCACCGGGCCGTACGCGGTGTTCGGCCCCGGCGGCGACCTGATCGCCATCGTCAGCGAACGCGGCGGGCGGGCCCGTGCGGAGGTCGTGCTGGCGCCCGCCTGACCTCGCCGCTCACCGTCGCGGCTCGCGTGGGAGGCTACGAGGCCAGGAGGGTAGGTCGGAATGCAACGGTGGCGGGGATACCACGGGGCGCCGGTCGGCTGGGGCCGTTCGGTGGTCACCATCGGCGTCTTCGACGGCATACACCGGGGGCACCAGGCGATCATCGGGCACGCGGTGAAGCGGGCCCGGAACCTCGGCGTGCGGTCCGTCGTGGTGACCTTCGACCCGCATCCGGCCGAGGTGGTCCGGCCGGGCTCGCACCCGGCCGTGCTGACCGAGCCGGCCCGCAAGGCGGAACTGATCGAGGAGCTCGGTGTGGACGTGCTGTGCGTGGTGCCGTTCACCCCGGACTTCTCCCGGCTGTCGCCCGAGGCCTTCGTCCACGACGTCCTGGTCGAGCAGCTGCACGCGGCGCTGGTCGTGGTGGGGGAGAACTTCCGGTTCGGGCACCGGGCGGCCGGGGACGTGGCGCTGCTGGAGCGGCTGGGCCGCACGTTCGGCTTCTCGGTCGAGGGGGCGCCGCTGGTCTCCGTCGACGACACCGTCTTCTCCTCGACGTACGTCCGGGCCTGCGTGGCGGCCGGGGACGTGGCCGCCGCCGCCGCGGCGCTGGGGCGACCGCACCGGTTGGAGGGGGTGGTGGTCCGGGGCGACCAGCGTGGGCGCACGATCGGCTTCCCCACCGCCAACCTGCTCTGCCACCGGTACGCGGCGGTCCCCGCCGACGGCATCTACGCGGCCTGGCTGGTCCGCCGGGCCGGCGGGTCGGGGGCGCGGGAGGAGCGGCTGCCGGCCGCCGTCTCGATCGGGACGAACCCGACGTTCTCCGGACGGGAGCGCCGGGTCGAGGCGTACGTCCTGGACTTCGCCGGCGATCTCTACGGTGAGCGGGTGGGCCTGGACTTCGTGGCCTACCTGCGTCCGATGCGACGGTTCGACGGCGTGGAACCCCTGGTCGCGCAGATCACCGAGGACGTGGCGCAGTGCCGCGCGCTGCTGCTGGGGTGACCCCTCCGGCGGGCTGGCGACCCGCCACGGTACGGCCTTGACTCGGCCGCACGGTGGCAGACTGGTAGCCTGACGGGAACGTCGAGTCATCGGCGACGGCCCCGCGTGCCTGCACGACGCCGCGGGTGCGGGGCCGCCCGCGTACCACCGACGTCGCGGGCGGAAACGATCATCCAGGAACAGGGAGACATGGCGCTCGACCAGGAAACCAAAGCCAGGATCCGCCAGGAGTTCGCGACCGTGGAGGGCGACACCGGGTCGCCGGAGGTGCAGGTCGCGGTCCTGACCAAGCGGATCGCCGACCTCACCGAGCACCTGAAGGTGCACAAGCACGACCACCACAGCCGCCGGGGCCTGCTGCTGCTCGTCGGCCGTCGCCGCCGGCTGCTCAACTACCTGCAGAAGAAGGACATCAACCGCTACCGGTCGCTCATCGAGCGGCTCGGCCTGCGGCGGTGACCTGAACGGGGGGAGCGGCGCTGGCCGGCGGAGGCCGGCCCGCCGCTCCGCCCGTCCCGTATCACGACCAGAACCAGGGGCCAGCGCGACCACCCACGGGAGCCGGTCGGCGCACCGGTCCTCGGTAGTGGCCCCCGGGCCAGCCGGCGTACCGCCGGCACCCCGGGCGCTTCGATCGAAGACCGGCCGTCTGAGCAGCTTCTCTGGCTACGGCCGCGCACCGGCGCAGCCGGTGCGGAGGGCAGTCGCGGGCCCCCGATCGAAGGAGTGCAGACCGCACCATGGCAGAAACGTCCACCTCGAAGACCCCACTGGGTACCCAACACCGCACCGCGGTGATCGACAACGGGGCCTTCGGCACCCGCGAGGTCACCTTCTCCACCGGCCGGCTCGCCCGGCAGGCCGCCGGCTCGGTCCTCGCCCAGCTCGGCGACACCGTCGTGCTCTCCGCGACCACGGCGAGCAAGCAGCCCCGGGACCAGTTCGACTTCTTCCCGCTCACCGTCGACGTCGAGGAGCGGATGTACGCCGCGGGCCGCATCCCCGGCTCGTTCTTCCGCCGCGAGGGCCGCCCCAGCGAGGACGCGATCCTCACCTGCCGGCTGATCGACCGTCCGCTGCGTCCCTCCTTCGTCAAGGGACTGCGCAACGAGGTCCAGATCGTCGCCACCGTGTTGGCGCTCGACCCGCAGCACCCGTACGACGTGCTCGCGATCAACGCCGCGTCGATGTCGACGAAGCTCTCCGGCCTGCCGTTCTCCGGCCCGATCGGGGCGACCCGGATGGCGCACGTCGACGGCCACTGGGTCGCCTTCCCGACGTACGACGAGCTGTCCCGGGCCACCTTCGACATGGTGGTCGCCGGCCGGGTGCTGCCCGACGGCGACGTCGCGATCATGATGGTCGAGGCGGAGGCCACCGAGCACACCATCGCCCTGATCGCCAACGGCGCACCCGCCCCGACCGAGGAGGTCGTGGCCAGCGGGCTGGAGGCGGCGAAGCCGGCGATCCGCCAGCTGTGTCAGGCGCAGAGCGAGCTGGCCGAGGTGGCCGCCAAGCCGGTCACCGAGTTCCCGATCTTCCTCGACTACACCGACGACGTCTACCAGGCGGTCTCCGACGCGGCCCGCACCGAGGTCGCCGAGGCGCTGCGGATCGCCGGCAAGGCCGACCGCGAGGAGGCGCTGGAGCGGATCCGGGAGCGGGTCGTCACGCAGCTCGTCACCGACGGTTTCGAGGGCCGGGAGAAGGAGGTCAGCGCCGCGTTCCGGGCGGTGACCAAGGCCGAGGTGCGATCCCGGGTGCTGCGGGAGAAGGTCCGGATCGACGGCCGCGGCCTGCGCGACATCCGGCCCCTGACCGCCGAGGTCGCGGTTCTGCCCCGGGTGCACGGCTCGGCGCTGTTCGAGCGCGGCGAGACCCAGATCCTCGGGGTCACCACCCTCAACATGCTCCGGATGGAGCAGGCGCTGGACACGCTCTCGCCGGAGAAGTCCAAGCGCTACATGCACAACTACAACTTCCCGCCGTACTCCACCGGCGAGACCGGCCGGGTCGGCGCGCCGAAGCGGCGCGAGATCGGGCACGGCGCCCTGGCCGAACGGGCACTGATCCCGGTGCTGCCCAGCCGCGAGGAGTTCCCGTACGCGATCCGCCAGGTCTCCGAGGCGCTCGGCTCGAACGGCTCGACCTCGATGGGCTCGGTCTGCGCCTCGACCCTGTCGCTGCTGAGCGCCGGTGTGCCGCTGAAGGCGCCGGTCGCCGGCATCGCCATGGGGTTGATCTCCGACGAGGTCGACGGCAAGACCCAGTACGTGACGCTGACCGACATCCTCGGCGCCGAGGACGCCTTCGGCGACATGGACTTCAAGGTCGCCGGCACCCCCGACTTCGTCACCGCGCTCCAGCTCGACACCAAGCTCGACGGCATTCCGTCGGACGTGTTGGCCGCGGCGCTGCAGCAGGCGTACGAGGCGCGGCAGGTCATCCTCGGCGTGATGCAGGAGGCGATCGAGGCTCCGGCGAAGATGTCCGAGTACGCGCCGCGGGTGACCACGGTGAAGATCCCGGTCGACAAGATCGGCACGGTGATCGGCCCGAAGGGCCAGACCATCAACGCGATCCAGGACGAGACCGGCGCCGAGATCACCATCGAGGACGACGGCACCATCTACGTCGGTGCCACCAGCGGCCCCGCCGCCGAGGCGGCCATCGAGCGGATCAACGCGATCGCCAACCCGACCCTGCCGAAGGTCGGGGACAAGTTCCTCGGCACGGTGGTCAAGACCGCCGCCTTCGGTGCCTTCGTCTCGCTGCTGCCGGGCCGGGACGGCCTGCTGCACATCTCGAAGGTCGGCGACGGCAAGCGGGTCGAGAAGGTCGAGGACTACCTCAACGTCGGCGACAAGATCGAGGTGCAGATCGCCGACATCGACGCCCGCGGCAAGATCTACCTGGACAGGGTGCGGCCGGAGAGCGAGGAGGCCCCGGCGCCGGTGCCGGTCGCGACGGGCGCGGCCGGTGAGCGGCCGGCCGGGCGGGACCGGGGTGACCGGGGCCCGCGGGACCGCGGTGACCGGGACCAGGGCGACCGGGGCCCGAGCCGGGGCGAACGCGGCGAGAGCGGCGAACCCGGCGCGGGCGGCGGCCAGCAGCCCCGTCGCCGTCGGCACCGGCACAACTGAGCCGTCGCGTCCGCGCGCCGATCCGCGCCGCACACGCCGAGCAGGTCGGCCCGGCGTGTGCGGCGCACGGCCTCCCCGTCAAGCAAGGAGCCAGGTTCTCGTGAGTCGGGCGAAACGAGCACCTCTTCCCGCTGCCGGCGGCGGCACGGCGGCGCGGGCGGTGACCCGGGTGGTCGACAGCGATCCGCTCGGCGGCACGGTACGCCGTACCGTGCTGCCCAGCGGACTGCGGGTGATCACCGAGGCGATCCCGGCGATGCGAAGCGTCTCGTTCGGCATCTGGGTGGCGGTCGGCTCCCGCGACGAGACCAAGCCGCAGTCCGGTGTCTCGCACTTCTTGGAGCACCTGCTCTTCAAGGGCACCCGCAGGCGCGGCGCCCTGGACATCTCGGCCGCGATCGAGGCGGTGGGCGGCGAGACGAACGCCTTCACCACCAAGGAGTACACCTGCTACTACGCACGGGTGCTCGACCAGGATCTGCCGCTGGCGATCGACGTGATGTGCGACCTGGTCGCCGACTCGGTCCTCGACCCGGCCGACGTCGAGACCGAGCGGGGCGTCATCCTCGAAGAGATCGCCATGCACGACGACGAGCCCGGCGACGAGGTGCACGACCTGCTGGCCCGGGCGATCTACGGAGACCATCCGCTGGGCCGGCTGATCTCCGGCACCGAGGAGACCATCACGCCGATGTCGCGGCGGCAGATCCTGAACTTCTACCGCCGCCGCTACACCGCGCCGTCGATCGTGATCGCCGCCGCGGGCAACCTCGAGCACGGCAACGTCGTCAAGCTGGTCCGGCAGGCGCTGCGCGGCACCCCGCTGGACAGCGAACCGGCGCCGCCGGCGCCGCTGCGGCCGGCCGACCCGCCGGTGCGGCACCGTCGCCCGAACCGCCTCGTCGAGCGCAAGGAGACCGAGCAGGCCCACGTGGTGCTCGGCTGCCCCGGCATCCACCGGCTCGACGACCGGCGCTTCGCGCTCGGCGTCCTCAACAACGTGCTCGGCGGTGGGATGTCGAGCCGGCTCTTCCAGGAGATCCGGGAACGGCGCGGGTTGGCGTACTCGGTCTACTCCTACTCCACCCAGTACGCCGACACCGGTCTGTTCGCCGTCTACGCCGGCTGTGCTCCCGGCAAGGTCGACGAGGTGCTGGACCTGATCCGCGCCGAGTTGGCCGAGGTCGCCGCGCACGGGATCACCGAGGCGGAACTGGCCCGGGGCAAGGGGATGGCGAAGGGCTCGTACGTGCTCAACCTCGAGGACACCGGCTCCCGGATGAGCCGGCTGGCCAAGGGGGAACTGCTCTACGGCGACCTGCTTCCGGTCGACGCGCTGCTGGCCCGGATCGACGCGGTCAGCGCCGACGAGGTGAACGCGCTCGCCGCCGACCTGCTGACCCGACCGATGTCCCTGGCCGTGGTGGGACCCTTCGACACGGACGACTTCTCCGTCGGGGAGCTGCCCGCCAACGGCGCCGTCACCGACGGCGGGGCTGCTCCGGCCGGATCCTGACGGGCGCGCGTTCCCGGTACCGACCGCGTCGGGCCGTTCCTGCTGGGATAGGTTGTTCGCCGTGAACGACGAGCGTGAACCGGTGTCGACCACATCGTCCGAGCGGCACGCAGACCCCGCACCGGGTGGGGCGGACGCCCCGGACCGGTCGGGCGCGCCGCTGCGGGTCGGCGTGTTGGGCGCCCGGGGCCGGATGGGCACCGAGGTGTGCAGGGCGGTCGACGCCGCCGAGGATCTCGAACTGGTGGCGACGATCGACCGGGACGACCGGCTCGCCGACGTCGTCGACGCCGGGGCCGAGGTGGTGGTCGACTTCACCACCCCGGACGCGGTGCTGGACAACCTGCGCTGGTGCATCGACCAGGGTATCCACGCCGTCGTCGGCACCAGCGGCTTCACCGAGCAGCGGCTGGAGCAGGTGCGGGACTGGCTGTCCCGCGAACCACGGGTCGGGGTGGTGATCGCCCCGAACTTCGGCATCGGCGCCGTGCTGATGATGCAGTTCGCGGCGCGGGCGGCCCGGTACTTCGAGTCCGTGGAGATCATCGAACAACACCACCCGCGCAAGCTCGACGCGCCGAGCGGCACCGCCGCGCACACCGCCCGACTGGTCGCGCGGGCGCGGGCGGAGGCCGGCCTCGGGCCCGGGCCGGACGCCACCAGGGACGAGGTGCCGGGGGCGCGCGGGGCCGCCATCGACGGCGTACGCGTGCACTCCGTGCGCGCCGCCGGCCTGGTCGCGCACCAGGAGGTGCTCTTCGGCACGGCCGGGGAGACGCTCACCATCCGGCACGACTCCCTCGACCGGGCCTCCTTCATGCCCGGGGTGCTGTTGGCCGTCCGCCAGGTGCCCCACCGGCCCGGGCTCACCGTCGGTCTCGACGCGCTGCTGGACTGAGCCGACGCCCTCCGGCCCGGGAGTGCTCGCCGGCGCCGCCGGGCCGGCCGGTGGGTCAGGCCGCGGGGTCGGTGGCGAGCGAGACGTGCAGCCGCAGCTGCGGGACCAGCATGTCGTCGACGTCCAGGGCCCGGGCCGCCCCGTCCGGCTCCCAGCCGGCCTCGGCGTAGAACTTCCGGCTCGCCGGGTCGCCCTCGAAGACCCAGGCCACCGCCCGGTCGAAGCCGTCGTCCCGCCACGACGCGACGGAGGCGGCGAGCAGCCGGCTGCCGTGGCCGCGCCGCCCCCACCGCGGCTCGACGAGCAGGTCGGTCACCGCCACGGTGGTCGGACCGAGCGCCTCGGCGGGTTCGTTGGGAGCCAACGCCTGCTCGTCGGGTGGCCCGGAAGCGGCAAATCCCACCAGATACGATTGTTCGGCCTGCTCGACGGCGACCAGGACGCGGTGCCGTTCGGAGGGCGGGGACTCGACCGCGGCACGCCACCGCTGTGCGAGCCACGCCTCGTCCAGGTTGTCGAGCACGTGCGTGGGAAGCAGCCGTCGGTACGCGACCCGCCAGGTCACGAGCTGGATGCGGGCGATCTCGGCGACGTCTTCGGGACGCGCCGGGCGGACGTACCCGAGAGCCATGAGTGGTCAGCCTACGCAAGGCGAAGGGGGCGGTTGTGCCGCGGGGTGGCTTCTCCCGGGCCCGGTACCAGGTGCCGTTCGTGATCGCGCTCGCCGTGCTGGTCACGGGCTTCCTCTCGGTGGCCGCCGTCCGGCATGGTTTCTTCGATCTCGCGGTGTACTGGGGAGCGCTGCACCACTGGGTACGCGCCGACGGAATGATCTACGACTGGCTGAAGCCGGACAGCAAGTACGGCTTCACCTACCCGCCCTTCGCCGCGCTGGTGATGTACCCGTTGGCGTACCTGAGCTGGCACACCGCGATCGTGATCCACGTCGCGTCGACCGTGCTGGCGAGCACGCTGCTGATCTGGTGGCTGGTCGACCCGCTCGCCCGCCGTACCGGCTGGACCCGGTGGTTCACCCTGGCCGTCACGCTCTGCCTGGCGGCGGCCTTCGAGCCGATGCGGGAGACGGTCAACTTCGGCCAGGTCAACATGCTGCTGCTGTTCCTGGTCGGCGCGGACCTGCTCTGGCTGGTCGCCCCGGTGACCCCGTTCGGTCGGCGGACGCCGACACGCTGGCGTCGCCTGGCCGGTGTGGGGATCGGGCTGGCCACCGCGGTCAAGCTGACCCCCGGCATCTTCATCGTCTACCTGCTGGTCACCGGGCGGTGGCGGGCGACGCTGGTGGCGGCCGGCACCGCGGCGGGGGCGACCCTGTTCGCCGCCGCGCTGGCCCCGGACGCGTCCCGGGAGTTCTGGACCGCGGCGCTCTGGGACACCGACCGGGTCGGCACGCTGTCGTTCATCTCCAACCAGTCCTGGCAGGGCATGGTGGCCCGGCTCGACCCGACCCACCCGAGCCGGCTGCTGTGGCTGCTGCTGGTGGCGGCGACGCTGGCGGTCTGGGTCTGGCGGGTCCGCCCGGCCGCGGCGGCCGGGGACGAGGCGACCGGACTGGCCCTGACCGGGGTGGTGGGCAGCCTGGTCAGCCCGGTCACCTGGGTACACCACCTGGTCTGGCTGATCCCGGCGTTGATCCTGCTGGTCGACCACGCGTACGCCGCCCCGGCCGGCAGCCGGCGGCGCCGGACGCTGCTCGGCTGCGCGATCGTCGCGTACCTGGTCCTGATCAGTCGACTGGTCTGGATCTGGGAGCGCCGTTTCGACGGGCTGCTCGGCTTCGTCGGCAGCAACGCCTACGTCTGGGTCAGCGTCGCCCTGCTGCTGGTGCTGCCGGTGCGCCCGCCGGCCCGACCCGGCGGGGTCGTCGTGCCGGGCCGGCCCGGCGCCTCCGACGGACGTGGCGGGGCGGGTCGGCCGGACCGCACGGACCGGTCCGGTGGTGGGGCGGGCGAGCCCGGACCGCGCCGTCCGCGGCCCTTCCCCTGGCCGCTGGGGTTCGCCACCGCCGACGCCCGACCGCGGGGCGGAACTGTCGGTGGGGTGCACTAGGGTCCCACCCCGTGGCCGTACCCGAGTCGCTGTCCCTGGCCCAGGCGCGGCGGATCGCCCTGGCCGCCCAGGGTTTCACCGACCCCCCGCCCGGCGCGGTGCCGACCCGCCGACACCTGCGCCGGGTTCTCGACCGGATCGGGTTGCTCCAGATGGACTCGGTCAACGTGCTCCAGCGGGCGCACTACCTGCCGCTGTACAGCCGGCTCGGGCCGTACCCGACGGAGTTGCTGGACCGGGCCGCCTACCAGCACCCCCGTGACCTGTTCGAGTACTGGGGGCACGAGGCGTCGCTGCTCCCGGTCCGGTTGCAGCCGTTGCTGCGCTGGCGGATGGCCAACGCGTACCGGGACGCCTGGAGCGGGATGCGGCGGATCGTCACCGAACAGCCGGAGCTGGTCGCCCGGATCCTGGCCGAGATCCGCGCCAACGGCCCGATGACCGCCGCCGAGATCGAGCACGACGCACCCCGGGAGACCGGCAACTGGGGGTGGAACTGGTCGGTTGTGAAGTACGCCTGTGAGTACCTCTTCCGGGCCGGGGAGCTGACCGCCGCCGCCCGCAACAGCAGCTTCGCCCGGGTGTACGACGTACCGGAGCGGGTGCTGCCGGCGGAGGTGCTGGCGGCGCCGACGCCGACCCCGGCCGAGGCGTACCGGCAGCTGGTCGGCATCGCGGCCCGGGCGCTCGGCGTGGCTGCCGAGCTGGAGCTGCGGGACTACTTCCGGCTGCCGGTCGCCGCCGCCCGGACCGCGGTCGCCGAGCTGGTCGAGGCCGGTGAGCTGCTGCCGGTCCGGGTGCAGGGCTGGCGCCCGGTCGCCTACCTGCACCGGGAGGCGCGGTTGCCCCGACGGGTCCAGGTCAGCACCCTGGTCAGCCCGTTCGACCCACTGATCTGGGAACGGGCCCGCACGGAGCGGCTGTTCGGCTTCACCTACCGGATCGAGATCTACGTGCCGGCGCCGCGGCGTGTGTACGGCTACTACGTGCTGCCGTTCCTGCTCGGTGACCGGTTCGCCGCCCGGGTCGACCTGAAGGCGGACCGCCGGGCCGGCGTGCTCCTGGTCCCGGCCGCCTGGGGCGAGCCCGGCGCCGACCCGGTGGAGACGGCCGAGGCGCTCGCCGCCGAGCTGTACCGGCTCGCGGGCTGGCTGGGCCTGGACCGGGTGGCCCCGCCGGTCCGCGGGGACCTCGCCGGGCCACTCTCCGCCGCGCTGCGGGGCGTGGTCGGGGTACGGTGAGGGGCGACGGGTCAGTGACGTACCGGCGGGATGGGATGACGGACGTGGTCGACGGCCGGAACGATCAGATCGCGGTGGCCGCGGTGCCACCGGGCGTGCAGCCTGGCGGGGAGCAGCCGGCGTGGCCCGGCCACCCGGTGCCGCCGTACCCGGTGGAGCCGGACCGGCTCACCCGGCTGGTCGACCGGCTCCGGGCCCGGCTGCCGCGCTGGGCGGCGCCCCTGGCCGCGCTCGGCTGCATCGCCGCCGCCGGCGGCTACACGCTCTGGGCCGACCCGGCCAGCAGCACGCCGGACGCGGTGCCCACCTGCCTGCTGAAGCTCACGACCGGCCTGGACTGCCCGGGCTGCGGCGGCACCCGGGCCGCCTGGTACCTCCTGCACGGCGACCTGCCGGCCGCCGCCCGCCACCACCTGCTGTTCGTCTTCGCCGTGCCGTTCCTGCTCTACCTCTACGTCGCCTGGGCCGGCCGGCTGGTCTTCGGCTGGCGTCTGCCCCAGTTGGAGATCACGCCCAGGGTGATCGGCGTCTTCCTCGCGGTCTGGGGGGTCTTCTCGGTGGTCCGCAACCTGCCCTGGGCCCCCTTCGACGCGCTCTACGTCTGAGGTGTCACCGCCGCCGGAGGACCACACCCTGGCCGCCGGCCCGGAGCGGCACGTGGATCGAGGCCGGGCCGGCCGTGCGGCGGGGCGCGCCGACGCCGACCGGAACACGTCCGGCGGCACGCCACCGCCGGCGGTCCGGTGCCCGCCCGCCGCACGGCGGCCCTGCGGGCCGGGCCGCGGAGGCGGGCGACTACAGTCGCAGGAATGCCGGAGATGGTGGAGCCGCAGGTCAGGGTCATCGCGTGGACGCACTTCGAGCCGCCGGAGGACGTACCCTGGTCGACCGATGCCGACGGAGGCCAGGCGCTCGCCGAGTTCGCCGGCCGGGCCTGCTACCAGTCCTGGCACAAGCCCAACCCGGCCACCGCGACCAACGCCGGCTACCTCGCCCACATCCTGGAAAGCGGACACCTGTCGGTGCTCGAACACGGCACGGTGACCTTCTACTTCACGGGGGTCTCCCGCTCGTTCACCCACGAGCTGGTCCGACACCGGCACTTCTCCTACTCCCAGCTGTCCCAGCGGTACGTTCCGGAGCGGGACGCGGCGATGGTGGAGCCGGCGGTGATCGCCGAGGACCCCGAGCTGCACAAGCGGTTCGTCGAGGCGACCGAGGCGAGCCTGCGGGCGTACAACGAGTTGCTGGAGGGACTCGAGCGGCGCTTCGCGGATGTCGAGAATCCGACGCTGCGCCGCAAGCAGGCCCGGCAGGCCGCCCGCGCGGTGCTCCCGAACGCCACCGAGACCCGGATCGTGGTGACCGGCAACTACCGGGCCTGGCGCCACTTCGTGGCGATGCGGGCGACCGAGGGTGCCGACGTCGAGATCCGTCAGCTGGCGGTCGAGTGCCTGCGCCAGCTCCAGCGCGTCGCCCCGAACGTCTTCGCCGACTTCACGATCAGCACCCTGCCGGACGGCACCGAGGTCGCCAGCAGTCCGTACGCCCGGCTCTCCTGACCCCTTTCCCCGCTGGCCCGGCGACGCGATTCCGATAGGTTGTTCGCATGACCCACGACCACCCTGCCGCCGGTGACCGGGCGGTACCCCGCCCTTTCGGCCGGCTGCTGACCGCCATGGTGAGCCCGTTCGCCCCGGACGGCTCGCTCGATCTCGACGGGGCGGCCCGGCTCGCGGCCTACCTCGTCGACGAACAGGGCAACGACGCGCTCGTGGTGAACGGCACGACCGGTGAGGCGCCGACCACCACCGACGCCGAGAAGGAATCGCTGATCAGGGCCGTGGTCGAGGCGGTGGGCGACCGGGCGCAGGTGGTGGCCGGCGTCGGCACCAACGACACCCGGCACACCATCGAGCTCGCCGTCGCCGCCGAGAAGGCCGGCGCCCACGGCCTGTTGGTGGTCACGCCATACTACAACAAGCCGCCGCAGGCGGGGCTGATCGCGCACTTCACCGCGGTGGCCGACGCCACCGGCCTGCCGGTGATGCTCTACGACATCCCGCACCGCGCCGGGGTGGCGATCGCCACCGAGACGCTGGTGCGGCTCGCCGAACACGAGCGGATCGTCGCGGTCAAGGACGCCAAGTCCGACCTCGTCGCCACCTCCTGGGTCACCAGCCGTACCGACCTGGCGATCTACTCGGGCGAGGACGCGCTGACGCTGGCCAGCCTCGCGGTCGGCGGGGTCGGACTGGTCGGCACCTCCACCCACCTGACCGGGGCGCTGACGAAGCGGATGATCGAGGCGTACGAGCGGGGCGAGACGGCCGAGGCGCTGGCCCTGCACCACCGTCTGCTGCCGTTGTTCACCGGCATCTTCCGCACCCAGGGCGCGATCCTGGTCAAGGCTGCCCTCGCCGCGCACGGCCTGCCCGCCGGGCCGATGCGTCCGCCGCTGGTGGGCGCCACCGAGGCCGAGATCGCCCAGCTTCGCGCGGACTGCGCCGCCGCCGGTCTGGAGTTGCCGGCATGAGCGGACGGATCGGGCGCGCCGGGGAGACGGCATGAGCCAGCCGGGTGTGGAGCTGGGGCCGCCGGGCGAGCTGCCCGAGGGTGGGCTCCGGATCATCCCGCTGGGCGGGTTGGGCGCCATCGGGCGCAACATGACGGTCTTCGAGTACGACGGCAGGCTGCTGATCGTCGACTGCGGGGTCCTCTTCCCCGACGTCGAGCAGCCCGGGGTCGACCTGATCCTGCCGGACTTCACCCCGATTCTCGACCGGCTCGACGCCATCCAGGCGATCGTCCTCACCCACGGGCACGAGGACCACATCGGCGCCGTGCCGTACCTGCTCGCCCACAGGCCGGACATTCCGCTCGTCGGGTCGCAGTTCACCCTCGCCCTGGTCGAGGCCAAGCTGGCCGAGCGGCGCATCGAGCCGTACACCCTGACGGTGCGGGAGGGGGTACGGGAGCGACTGGGCCCGTTCGAGTGCGAGTTCTTCGCGGTCAACCACTCGATCCCCGACGCGCTGGCGGTGGCGATCCGCACCCCGGCCGGGCTGGTGTTGCACACCGGCGACTTCAAGATGGACCAGTTGCCGCTGGACGGCCGGATCACGGACCTGGCCGGGTTCGCCCGGCTCGGTGCGGAGGGCGTCGACCTGCTCCTCTCCGACTCGACCAACGCGGAGATCCCCGGCTTCGTCACGCCCGAACGGGAGATCGGCCCGGTCCTCGACTCGATCTTCGCCAAGGCCCGGGGGCGGATCATCGTCGCCTCGTTCGCCTCGCACGTGCACCGGGTGCAGCAGGTGTTGGACTCGGCGGCCGAGCACGGCCGGAAGGTGGCCTTCATCGGCCGGTCCATGGTCCGCAACATGGGGATCGCCCGCGACCTCGGCCTGCTGCGGATCAAACCCGGGCTGGTGGTCGGGCTCGACGAGGCGACCGCGCTGCCGCCGGAACAGATCGTGTTGATGTCGACCGGCTCGCAGGGCGAGCCGATGAGCGCGCTCGGCCGGATGGCCACCGGCGACCACCGACACATCCGGGTCGGCCCCGGTGACACGGTGGTGCTGGCCAGCTCCCTGGTCCCCGGCAACGAGACCTCGGTCTACCGGGTGATCAACCAGCTCTCCCGGGCCGGTGCCACGGTGATCCACAAGGACGTCGCCAAGGTGCACGTCTCCGGACACGCCCCGGCCGGCGAGCTGCTCTGCCTGCTCAACGTCACCCGCCCGCGCAACCTGATGCCGGTGCACGGCGAGTGGCGCCACCTGCGGGCGCACGCCCGGCTCGGCATCGAGTCCGGGCTCGCGCCCGACCGGGTGGTGCTCTGCGAGGACGGTGACGTGGTCGACCTGATCGACGGGCACGCCCGGGTGGTCGGCCACGTCAAGAGCCGGTACGTCTACGTCGACGGGCTGGCCGTCGGCGACGTCGGCGAGTCGCTGCTGACCGAGCGACGCATCCTCGGCGACGGCGGGTTCATCTCGGCGACCGTGGTGGTCGACTCCGTGACCGGCAAGGTCGTCGGCGGCCCCACGGTCTCGGCCAAGGGATTCTCCGACGACCCCGAGGCGTTCAACCCGGTGATCCCGCTGATCACCGAGGCGCTCGGCCGGGCGGCCGCCGACGGCATCACCGATCCGCACCAGTTGCAGCAGATCGTCCGGCGTACGGTCGGCCGGTGGGTCAACGACGCCTACCGCCGGCGTCCGATGATCGTGCCGACCGTGGTCGAGGTCTGACCGGCCCCGGGCACCTCGTCGACATGGAGTCGTCGCCCGTCCCGGCGGGGTCCGGCGTGGACGACTCCGTGGTCGACGGAGTGCCGGCCACCGTCCTCGGGCGGCTTCGCCGACCGGCCTCGTGGGTGGAGGGGTGGCGATGGCGTACCGCCCAATCCACGGCCGCCGGACGCGGCGGGCGCCCCCGGTAGCCGCCGGTCGGCCACCGCGCGCGGCGGGCGGGGATCCGAAGCCGCCCGCCGCGGTCGTCGGGCGGGGTGACCGTCGGGAGGAGCCGCCGGGGGTGGCCGGTCGGGCAGCCCGGTTCAGGGCAGCGCGGCCACCGCGGCCGCGAACTCGGCCCCGCAGGCGAGGGTCGCGGCGACCAGCACCCGGAGCTGACCGGCCGAGACGCCGTGCTCCAGGTCGGTCGTGACGTCGCCGACGAGGATCAGGTCGCCGTCCTCGCTCTCCTGGACGTACGCCTTCGGCAGCAACTGGTCGTGGTTCCACGCGTTGCAGAACTCGTACGCCTCCGCGAGCCGGGCGGCCGGCAGCCGGCGCCGGGCGGTCACCTGGGCGTGCAGGATCTCGCCCCGGTCGCCGAGCCGGTGAAACTCGATGAGCGCGTCGCCCCACCGGCCGCCGATCGTCCCCGACGCGTCCACCGCGTAGCGGTCGCCCCGGTCCTCCAGGACGCCGACCACCGCCGCCACGCTGAGCGGGGCGACCACCTGGGCCCAGCCCTCGGGCGGGATCGGGCCGGCCGCCGCGCCGGTGGGTTCGTCGTCCGGCAGCGGTACCGGGTCGGTGACCGGACGCTCCGCCATCCAGGCGGCGATGCGCCGGGACTGGTGGGTCGTCCCGTTCCGGCGGTCGAAGCGGCCGGCGAGGTCGCGGGCGGTGGCGACCAGTTCGGCGGCGAGCGCGGTGACGGTGAGCCGGGCGGCGTGCCGCTCGCCGTACCCGGGACGGTCGATCGGATACCGGGCGAAGCCGGCCTCCTCGGCCAGCAGGCAGACCAGGGCGCCGGCGGCGGCGAACTCCATCGCCGAGTACTCGTCGTACGGGCGGTCGAGCCAGCCCAGGTGCCGTTCGAGGATCTGCAGCCCGCGCTCGTGGTGCCCGGTCAGGGCGCAGAACCGCAGGTGGTCGGCGAGGAACGGGAACGCGGCGCGTTCGTGCCGCTGCCGCCGGTACGCCCGGACGTGGGCCTGGGCGGCGTCGGCGTACCGGCCCAGCCGCAGGTACGGCACCAGCACGGTGGCCAGGGCCCGGGCCGGCTGCTCCGGACAGCCCACGGTGCCGGAGAGCACCGGCTCGACGACCTCGACCGCCTCGGCCCAGCGGCCCCAGCCGGCCAGCAGCCTGGCCTGGTTGGTCGGGTCACACCCGGCACAGTCGCTGTACTCGTCGCGCGGCGTCGACCGCCACCGTGCGAACCAGTGCCGCGCCGCCGCCACGTCGCCGAGGTGCTCGGCGAGGCGGCAACGAAGGCTGTAGACCGGGTGGAGACTCTGTCCGTCGGCGCGGATCCGCCGTTCGAGGTCGTCGAGGGTGGCCTCGGCCCGGGCCAGGCTCATCCGGGAGTTGTCGCGCAGCGCCGCCACCGCCCACTTGTGGTACCAGCGCAGCAGCTCGGCGTCGGCCGGATCGAACAGGCCCGGGTCCCGGTCGAAGGCGGCGAGGCACCACCCGAACGGCTCCAGCATCCGCCACCGTTCGGTGTGGTAGTTGTGGGCCTCGATCAGGGCGAGCCGTGTGGCGACGCCGAGGCGGGCCTCCGCGGCGGCGTCGGCGCGCGCGGTGAGCTGCTCCAGCACCGCGATCTTGGCGTCGCCGTCGGGCATGTCCCGCGCCTCGTCGAGGGCGGCGAGCAGTTCGTCCCGGGTCACGCCGCCCCCTCGGACCGCAGCTCGGCGACGGCGGCGGACATCTGCACCCCGGTGGAGATCCCGCAGTCGAGCAAACTGGTCGAGCTGGTCCGGCGTGACCCCGTGTTCGAGGTCGGTGATCACCTCGCCGCAGACCCGGGCGGTGCCGTCATCGTCGACGTGCACGAACGCCTTGGGCCAGAAGCGGTCCCGGTTCCAGCTGTTGCAGAAGGCGTACAACCGGGGTACGGCGTCGATCGGGAAGCTGGTCGTGGCGATCGTGCGGATCTGGAGCAGCTCTCCGGCGGCGCCGAGCCGGAGGAAGTAGATCACGCTGTCGTCCCAGTGGCCGACGAGGTCGCCGTCGGCGTCCGTGTAGTAGGTGTAGCCCCGCTCGTCCAACACGCGGGCGATGAGCTCGTTGCTGAGCGGCTGCAGCCACTGCCGCCGGCCACCGTCCTCGGGCGGCTTCGCCGTGTCCTGAAACTCCGAAGCGGACATGCCGATCCCTCCTGGCCGGGCCGCAGGCCGATGGTCGCTCCTGACACCGTGCGGGCACCGGCGTCACGCCGGTCCGTTCGTGATGGTAGGCCGTGGTCTCCGGCGTGGGGGAACGGTGGACGATCCACGGTGGACCCGCGGACACGGACGGTGGGAACGGGGAATCCCGGGCGTCCGGCGCTAACGTGTGAACTCATGGCGGGCCGTACCTCCTCTCAGGCGAACCGGCGCCGGAGTGGGTCCACCCCCCGGGCCGGCGCCTCCCGTACCCGCAACGCCCGGGCACAGGCGACCCGAGCCCGGTCCCGGGCGGCGACCCGGCGCCCGGCCCGGCCCGGCCCGGCCGTCTACCTCGGCCGCGGGCTGCGAGCCGCCTGGCTGGGGCTGGCCCACGGCGTCGGCTGGATGGTGCGGGCGGTCGGCAGGCAGGCGGCCACGGCCCGGGAGCTCGATCCGGAGCACCGGCGCGACGGCGCCGGCCTGTTCCTGCTCGGGCTCGCCATCCTCAGCGCCGTCGCGGTCTGGTTCTCCTCGGCCGGTCCGGTCGGCGACCGGCTCGCCGACACCATCCGGCTCTTCGTCGGTGCGATCTCGATCGTGCTGCCGATCCTGCTGCTGATCGGTGCGGTTCGGCTGATGCGGACGCCGGGCGAACCCCGGCACCGGGGCCGGGGCCTGGTCGGCTGGACGGCGCTGGTCGTCGGCACCGCCGCGCTGCTGCACATCGCCCGGGACCCGAAGACCACCATCGAGCGGGACTACGCGGGTGGCCTGCTCGGGGCCGGCGTCGGCGGGCCGCTGGAGCGGGCGGTCAGCGCGTGGGTGGCGGTGCCCCTGCTGGTCCTGCTGCTGGTGTTCGGCCTGCTCGTGGTGACCGCCACCCCGATCAACAAGATCCCGGAGCGACTCGGGCTGCTCACGGGCGCGGTGCTCGGCCAGCCCGACGAGCCGGAGGAGTCCGGTCGGGAGGAGACGGAGCCCGCGGCCGCCCGGGAACGCCGGACGGCCCGGCGCCGGCCGAGCCCGCGTCCGCAGCCGGCCGACGAGGACGAGCCGTACGACGACGGTTCGGCCACGCACGACACCGTGGTGCTGCCGCGTCGGCCCCCGGCCAGGGTCCCGGCGGCCCGGAGGGCTCCCGAGCCGCCGGAGCACTCACCGCCGCCGACCCGGGCCGAGCAGCTCGCGCTCACCGGGCTCGCCGGAGACTACGTCCTGCCACCGGTGAACCTGCTGCGCCCGGGCAGCGCCCCGAAGACCCGCAGCCGGGCCAACGACGAGGTGATCGCCGCGCTGACCGGCGTCTTCGAGCAGTTCGACGTGGACGCCGCGGTCACCGGGTTCACCCGGGGCCCGACCGTCACCCGGTACGAGGTCGAACTCGGCCACGGCGTGAAGGTGGAGCGCATCACCCAGCTCTCCCGCAACATCGCGTACGCGGTCAAGTCACCCGACGTGCGGATCCTCAGCCCGATCCCGGGCAAGAGCGCGGTCGGGGTGGAGATCCCGAACAGCGACCGGGAGGACGTCGCACTCGGCGACGTCCTGCGCTCCCGGGCGGCGACCAGCGACCACCACCCGATGCTGGTGGCGCTCGGCAAGGACATCGAGGGTGGCTACGTGGTGGCCAACCTCGCCAAGATGCCGCACATCCTCATCGCCGGGGCCACCGGTGCGGGCAAGTCGAGCTGCCTCAACGCGCTGCTCGTCTCGATCCTGACCCGCGCCACCCCGGACGAGGTACGACTGCTGCTGATCGACCCGAAGCGGGTCGAGCTGAGCAACTACGAGGGGATCCCGCACCTGGTCACCCCGATCGTGACCAACCCGAAGAAGGCGGCGGACGCCCTGGAGTGGGTCGTCCGCGAGATGGACATGCGTTACGACGACCTCGCCGCCAACGGGGTACGGCACATCGACGACTTCAACCGCAAGGTGCGGGCGGGGCAGATCAAGCCACCGCCGGGCAGCGAGCGGGAGATCCGGCCGTACCCGTACCTGTTGGTGATCGTCGACGAGCTGGCCGACCTGATGATGGTGGCCCCCCGCGACGTCGAGGACTCGGTGGTCCGGATCACGCAGCTCGCCCGGGCTGCCGGCATCCATCTCGTGCTGGCGACCCAGCGGCCCTCGGTCGACGTGGTGACCGGACTGATCAAGGCGAACGTCCCGTCCCGGCTCGCCTTCGCGACCTCGTCGCTGGCCGACTCCCGGGTCATCCTCGACCAGCCGGGCGCGGAGAAGCTGATCGGTCGTGGCGACGGGCTCTTCCTGCCGATGGGGGCCTCCAAGCCGATCCGCATCCAGGGCGCCTGGGTCAGCGAGGCGGAGATCAACGACGTCGTCAGGCACTGCAAGAGCCAGCGGGAGCCGGAGTACCGGCCGGACGTGCTCACCCCGGCCCAGGACGGCAAGAAGAAGGTCGACGAGGACATCGGCGACGACCTCGACCTGCTGATGCAGGCGATCGAGCTGGTGGTCACCTCCCAGTTCGGCTCGACCTCGATGCTGCAGCGCAAGCTGCGGGTCGGCTTCGCCAAGGCGGGGCGCCTGATGGACCTGATGGAGACCCGGGGGATCGTCGGCCCGTCCGAGGGCTCCAAGGCACGGGAGGTCCTGGTGAAGCCGGACGAGTTGGAGGAGACCCTGGCCGCGCTCCGCCCGGCCGACTGACCCGCCGGTACCCGGCCGGCTGCCCCGCCCCGGCCGCGGTCGGCGCAGGTGTGTCGTTCGTGCCCGGTCCGACCTCACGCACTTGACCTCAAGCATTGTTGACCTATCAGGATCCGGGCATGACACGTTTCATCACCGACGCCGAGGTCGCCGCCCGGCTGGACGCCCCAACCGCCGTCGCCACCATGCGGGCCGCCCTGCTCGCGGCGGACCAGGGCCGGCTCGTCGCCCCGCCCCGGACCTCCGCGCCGCTGCACGGCGGCCGGCTGGTGCTGACCGTCGGCCACCTGCGCGGCGAGTGGTACGGCTACCGCTCGTACGACACCCTGGACCGGCCGGACGGCGAGCAGGTGGTGGTCCTGCACGACGCGGACACGGGCCGGGTCCGGGCCGTCGCCGTCGGCGAGGAGATCGGCTCGCGGCGGACCGGGGCCCTCGGCGGGGTGGCGGTGCAGGCCCTCGCCCGTCCGGACGCCGCCACCGTCGGGGTCGTCGGTGCCGGCCGCCAGGCCTGGACCCAGCTCTGGGCGATCGCGGCGGTACGGTCCCTGCGGGAGGTCCGTGTCTTCAGCCGCACCCCGGCCCGCCGGGAGAAGTTCGTCGCCCGGGTCCGGTCCGAGCTCGGGATCACCGCCCGGTCGGTCGCGGATTCGGCCTCGGCGGTACGCGACCGGGACGTCGTGGTGGTGGCGACGACCAGCCCGAGCCCGGTGCTCACCGCCGCCGACCTGAGCCCCGGCTGCCACGTGAACCTGGTCGGCTACAAGCAGGTCGGGCGCGCCGAGTTCGGTGTCGACCTGCTGGACCGGGCGGATCTGCTGGTCACCGACTCGCCCGCCCAGGCCGCGGCGTACGACCCGCCGATGCTCGCCGCGGTCGAGCCGTACCTCGGCCGGCTCCGCGCGCTCGGCGCGGTGTTGGCGGGGAGGGAGCCCGGCCGGACCACCCCGGAGCAGGTGACCGTGTTCTGCTCGGTGGGACTGGCGGGCAGCGAGGTGTTCCTCCTCGACCGACTGACCAGGTCGGGCCCGGAGCGCGACTGGTTCGGGTGATTCGCCAGGTTCGCTCGGTCGTGGCGGGACCGAGTGTTTCGCCCCACCGGACACCCGCGGTCGGAGTGAGCCAGCCGACCGGGACGGTACCGCCCCCGTCGTGCCGTCAGCCCGACCGGTACCCTCGGGTGGTGTCTGCCACGTCCTCCTCCTCTCCGGCTGCTGGCCGTCGGGTCGCCGTGCTCACCCTGGGCTGTGCCCGCAACGAGGTCGACTCGGAGGAGTTGGCGGCCCGGCTGCATGCCGACGGGTGGCAGGTGAGCACCGACGGCGAGGGCGCCGACGTGGTGCTCGTCAACACCTGCGGGTTCGTCGAGAAGGCGAAACAGGACTCGATCCAGACCCTGCTGGCCGCCGCCGACACCGGGGCCAAGGTGGTGGCGGCCGGCTGCATGGCCGAGCGGTACGGCCGCGAGCTGGCCGACAGCCTGCCCGAGGCCCAGGCGGTGCTCGGCTTCGACGACTATCCGGAGATCTCGGCCCGTCTGGCGGCGGTCCTCGACGGACAGCGGCTTCCCTCGCACGCTCCCCGGGACCGTCGGCGGCTGCTGCCCCTGACCCCGGTGGCCCGGCAGCGCAGCGGTGTGGTGGTCCCGGGTCACGGTGACGGACAGCCACCCGCCCGTCCGGCCAACGCCTCGGCGACCGCCGCGCACGCCCCGGCGCACCTGCGTCCGGTGCTGCGCCGTCGGCTCGACTCCAGCCCGGTCGCCCCGCTCAAGCTGGCCAGCGGCTGCGACCGGCGCTGTGCGTTCTGCGCCATCCCCACCTTCCGCGGCGCGTTCGTCTCCCGCCCTCCCGAGGAGCTGCTCGCCGAGGCGGAGTGGCTGGCCCGCGAGGGGGTCCGCGAGCTGGTCCTGGTCAGCGAGAACTCCACCTCGTACGGCAAGGACCTCGGCGACCCCCGCCTGCTGGAGAAGCTGTTGCCGCAGCTCGCCGCGATCGACGGCATCGTGCGGGTCCGGGTCAGCTACCTGCAGCCGGCCGAGATCCGGCCGGGGCTGCTGGAGACGATCGCCACCACGGCGGGGGTCGCGCCCTACTTCGACCTCTCCTTCCAGCACTCCAGCGAGCCGGTGTTGCGCCGGATGCGTCGGTTCGGCTCGACCGCCCGCTTCCTCGACCTGCTGGCCGAGGTCCGCCGGCTGGCGCCCGACGCCGGGGTGCGCAGCAACGTCATCGTCGGGTTCCCGGGGGAGACCCGGGCCGACGTCGAGGAGCTCGTCCGGTTCCTCAGCGCGGCCCGGCTCGACGCGATCGGCGTCTTCGACTACAGCGACGAGGACGGTACCGAGGCCGCGAGCCTGCCGGGCAAGGTCGCGGCGGCGACGATCAGGCGCCGCTACGAGCGGATCTCGGCGCTGGCCGACGAACTCTGCGCGCAGCGTGCCGAGGAGCGGGTCGGGTCGACGGTCGAGGTGCTCGTCGACTCGGTCGACGGCGGCGTGGTGGAGGGCCGGGCGGCCCACCAGGCTCCCGAGGTCGACGGGTCCACCACCCTGGTGGCGCCGGACGACGGCGCGGTGGACCTGGCGACGCTGCGTCCGGGTGACCTGGTCCGGGCGACGGTGACCGGCACCGAGGGTGTGGACCTGGTCGCCGTACCGGTGGCGATGGTCTCCGCGGCTGCCCGGGGGAACGGGTGAGGCCGCCGCGGACGCGTCGGCGCGCCGGCTCGCGGCGCGCCGGTGGTGGGCCGTGGCCGAGTGCGTTCGCGGTGACGTCGTGACCGAGCTGCCGGAGCCGGTGTCGACCGCGGCGAACCCTCCCGTGGTGGCCGGTGCGGGTGGCCGGCGACCGGTGTCGGCGGGCCGGGGCGGGTCGGTGCCGGTGGTCAACGCGGCCAACGTGCTGACCGTGCTGCGGCTGGCGCTGGTGCCGGTCTTCGTCGGGCTGGTGGTCGTCTCCGACCTGATCCGGCCGGGCTGGCGGGTGGCCGCCTGCCTGACCTTCGCGTTCGCCTCCGTGACCGACCTGGTCGACGGCTGGGTCGCCCGCCGCTACGCGCTGGTGACCTCGTTCGGCAAGGTCGCCGACCCGATCGCCGACAAGGCGCTGACCGGCACCGCGCTGGTGCTGCTGTCCTGGTACGAC
>Ga0310834_100263_pt1 | contig 76839 bp, 65 predicted proteins | sample SM_ome_2_FD_201314 | JGI IMG/M metagenome (GOLD analysis project Ga0310834, IMG submission 201314) | Sorghum-adapted microbial communities enriched on stacked mutant (SM) sorghum from Joint BioEnergy Institute, Emeryville, California... ...
AGTACGCACGCCGTTTCCTGATCTGTGGTTTCTGAGCTTCGACAACCCAGAACCGTAGACGGGAGGCGGCGTGCGCTGTTGATCAGGACTTCAAGCCACCCACAAGATCAGCAGTAGAGCCCTATTTCCTCACTCGCGTGATGCAGCGGCTGGTCATCCTCTACGGTAAACGGCTGTTCGCGGCGATCGTGCTGCTCAGCGTGCTCCTGCAACTGACCCTGTTCCTCATCATCCAGCGTGACGTCCCGCTCCTGTTCGCTCACCAAACGCTGGGCTTCATCATCCCCGGACTGATCGCGTACCAGCTCGTGCGCCAGCCGCCCAAGGTCACCATCCTGGCCACCATCGTCGTGACCGCGATCACATTCGGTGTCGCGTTCAGCGGGGTCGTCGCCGGCTTCGTACCGGTCACCTGATCGATCGCCCGGACACCGATCAGAGAGGAGATGTGGCATGAAGTACGGGACGTTCATGCGCAGACAGACGGCCCTGCTGACCATCGCCGTGTTCGTTCTGCTGGTCGTGGCCGGCACGATCACCTATGTCACGCTGCGACCGTCGCCAGGGGACCAACCGGTGCTCCGTTTGGGCGACGGAAAGGCTCCCGGAAACCCCGCGAGCGGTACGTCGGGCTACAGCTACCGACGGTTGACCGCACCGAACCGTACGGAGATCATCGATGCCTCCGGGCAACCTGTCGCGGTCATGACCGACGGCGCGCGGACCGCGCACATCTACGGACCCAGCCGCACCTTCGAGGAGCCGCGCTTCACGAGGGCGGAGGTCACCCACAACATCTGGGTCCGGCTATTACCGCAGGCCTGGCGGGAGGGCGCCGAGCGGGAGAAGTGGTTCATCGACTGGCTCGCCGCGGCCCGGGAGGACCGCTCGCCGGACGTGTTGGGCATCGCCATGGAGTACATCAACGGCGCCCCGGCGAAGAAGGACGACCAGGGACGGCAGTTCTCGGGTGACGCGTCGTTCGGGCCGCTGGCCCCCTGGGATCCCGATGGCCGCGAAGAGGCCTCCGACTTCTATGACTACCTCGGCGTGCCGTGGACGTTCCCCGACGGCAAGAAGGAAGTGCCAGAGAAGGACCGCTTCCTCGCCATCGACTGCTCCGGCTACCTGCGGATGGTCTACGGCTACCGGCTCGGGTACCCGCTGCTCGGCACGAACACCGCGGGTGACGGCCTCCCGCGCAGAGCGTACGCGATGGCCGACCGGGCCCCGGGCGTCCAGTTGATGCCCAACACTGGCGTGCGGGCCCGGGGACTCGACCGGCTACTCCCCGGTGACCTGCTGTTCTTCAACGCCGGTCCGGTCGTGGACGCTCACATCGAGCACTCGGGCATATACCTCGGCGTCGACGACCGCGGACATCACCGGTTCCTCTCCAGCCGGGCCCAGGCCAACGGCCCGACCATGGGCGACCTCGCCGGCGAGCCACTCCTGGACGGCAACGGCTACTGGGCGGAGCGGTGGCGCACCGCACGCCGGCTCTGATCCCGGCCCGAGGGTCACGGGGCACGCGGGATCGGGCACGATTCCTCGTCGCGCTGACGGCGACCCTGACCGCGATCCTGACACTCGCCGCGTGCGATACCGCGCCCCCGCCCGCCGGCTCCACCACGGGGTCCGCATCACCGGGCGGCCCCGCCGAGGTCACGTTGGCGTTCGCGGGCGACGTGCACTTCGCCGACCGTACGGCTCGCCTGCTGGACAACCCGGCGACCGCGTTCGGGTCGATCTCGTCGACGCTGTCCGCCGCGGACCTCGCCATGATCAATCTGGAGACCGCGGTCACCACGCGCGGGACCCCGGAGCCCAAGCGGTACCACTTTCGTGCCCCAGCCCGCGCGTACGACGCGGTGAAGGCGGCTGGGATCGATGTCGTGTCGATCGCCAACAACCACGCGATGGACTACGGGCGGATCGGGCTGACCGACACGGTCGAGGCCGCCAAGGCGGCCGGGGTCCCGGCCGTCGGAGCGGGTGCCGACGCGGCGGCGGCGTTCGCACCGTGGATCACCGAGATACGTGGGACGAGAATCGCCTTCCTCGGCTTCAGCCAGGTCTTCGAACTGTGGTCGGCGTGGAGAGCCACCGACACCCGGGCCGGCATCGCGATGACACGGGACCTGCCCCGTGCCGTCGCGGCGGTGCAAGCCGCCCGCCGGCAGGCCGACGTGGTCGTCGTCTACGTCCACTGGGGCGATGAGGGCGAACCGTGCCCAACCGACGAGCAGCGCGCATTCGCCCGTGAGATGGCCAGCGCGGGCGCCAGCATCGTCGTCGGTACCCATGCGCACCTGCTACTCGGCGACGGCTGGATCGGCAGCACCTTCGTCCACTATGGCCTAGGCAACTTCGTGTGGCGGAGCGACGACTCGTACAGCAACGACACCGGCGTGCTGCGGGTGACTCTGCGGGGCTCGGCGATCGGGAAGACCGAGTTCCTGCCCGCGCTCATCTCCCGACGAACCGGCCAACCCGAGCCCGCCAGTGGGCCAGACGCGAACCGAATCTTGCAGAAGTACGCCGACCTCCGCGCCTGCACCGCACTCGCCCCGACGGGACCTGCATCGCCTCGGCCGGGGAGATGACCCCCGAGTCGACGAGCCCGTCACGCACCCGGGCCTCGGGCCAGGACGAACATCTCCCAACCGGCGCTGCCTGCGCTGCGGCTACCCGCACACCACGCCGTCACCGTCGGTGTCCTCGTCGCGGTACCAGTTGTACTCGGGATCCTTGCCCCGCTCGTACGGGCCGTACCCCTGGGCCTTGGCCTCCTCGCAGGTGTCGAACCTGGGGTCCGCGCCCCGGCCGTGGGGAGGACCGCTCCCGCCTCCGCCACCACCGCCGGACCCGCCACCGCCGTCTGGGCCGCCACCGCCCCTGGTCGCCGCCTGCGCCGGGGCGGGCGTCGCGGCGGCCGGGGCGGGCGACTCCGTGGCCGGGGTGGGCGGCTCTGTGGCCGACGGGCCGGTGCTCGGCGTCGGCGCGGCGGCGCCGATGGCACCAGGGCCACGGTCGGCGCGCGGCGACGGCGCAGCGTCGGCGCCGCCGAAGAGGGTGTCCAGCGCCCCCGTCGAGTAGCACAGCAGGAGCAGCGCGGCGACGCAGGTGCCCACCCAGGCGATTGCGTGGGCCGTCGTGCGCGGGACCGGCCCTGTCCGCGCGGGGGTTCGCCGCGCCGGCGTCCGTCGCCGGGCGGCGTGACGTGAGACGTATCGGGTGGCCCGTTGCCACGGATATCGACGGCCGTCGGCCACGGAAGGATTCTGCCTCCACGCGAACATCACAATCAGCATCCGCTCAGTCACCATGCGCGGTACGAACGCCCGAATGTCGCGGAAGGCATGTCCGCCCCCGTTTCGGGTAACCGAATCGTCTCACGGCCGCCAGGGAGGGCAGATGAAGGCACTCGTGTACGAGGGACCACGGCAGGTCGCGGTCAGGGAGGTACCCGACGCACGGATCGAGCGGCCGACCGACGTGCTGGTGCGGGTGACCACCGCGAACATCTGCGGCTCCGACCTGCACATCTACGAGGGCCGCACCGACCTCGAGCCGGGCTGGGTGCTCGGTCACGAGATCGTCGGCGAGGTGGTCGAGGTGGGCGCGGGCGTCGACCGGGTGCAGGTCGGCGACATGGTGAGCCTGCCGTTCACCATCGGGTGCGGGTTCTGCGCCAACTGCGAGCGCGGGCTCACCGCGTACTGCCTGACCACCAACCCGGACCCGCAGCAGGCCGGCGCCGCGTTCGGGGACCCCGGGCTGGGCGGCTACCAGGGCGGACAGGCCGAGCTGGTGCGGGTGCCGTACGGCGACTTCAACTGCCTCATCCTGCCCCCCGACTCACACGAGTACGACCGGCAGCGCGACTACGCGATGCTCTGCGACACCTTCCCCACCGGCTGGCACGCGGCCGAACTCGCCTGCGTGCAGCCCGGCGACACGGTCGTCGTCTTCGGTGCCGGGCCGGTGGGGCTGATGGCGGCGTACTCCGCGGTGCTCAAGGGCGCCAGCGCGGTGATGGTGGTGGACCACCAGAGCGACCGGCTCGCGCTGGCGGAGCGGATCGGCGCGATCCCCATCGACGCGTCGCGCACCTCACCGATCGACCAGATCCTCGAGCTGACGATGGGGCTCGGCGCCGACCGGGGCTGCGAGTGCGTGGGCTTCCAGGCGCACGAGCCCGGCGGGCCGGAGCGCCCCAACCTGACGCTGAACAACCTGGTGCAGTGCGTGCGCATCACCGGCACGATCGGCGCGGTCGGCACCTACCCGGCCCGCGACCCGAAGGGGCCGGACCGGATGTACCAGCGCGGCGAGATCAGCTTCGACTTCGGCGACTTCTGGCACAAGGGCCAGACCGTGAGCACCGGGCGGTGCAACGTCAAGGCGTACAACCGGCAACTGCTCGCGCTCATCATGGCCGGCAAGGCGTCGCCGTCGTTCGTGGTCACGCACGAACTGCCGCTCGACGCCGGGCCCGAGGCGTACGACCACGTTGACAAGCGCGACGACGGCTGGCTGAAGGTGCTGCTGCACCCGGACGGGCGCGTCGACGGGTCCCGCGGTGCGTGACCGTGGTCAGTGGCCGCCGGCGACGCCGCTGATGATGCGGGCGAGCACCGCGGAGTAGTCCCGGTCCCCCCAACCGGCGTGCTCGGCGTCGCCCAGCCAGCTGCGCGCGGCGAGGGCCAGCCGCAGGTCCACGCCGTTCGCCGCCGCCGCCTCGGCGATGAGGTCGGCGTCCTTGCGGGCCAGCCGGAGCGCGAAGCGCAGCTTGTACTCCCCCGACTCCACCGCCGCCCGCCGCCGCTGCGCCTGTGCCGCGACCGGCGTCGCGGCCAGCACCTCGAAGGCCGCGTCGCGGGACAGACCGAGGCCGTCGGCGAGCGCGAGCGCCTCTCCGAGGACGCCGAGCACGCCGAACAGGGTGGAGTTCGCGACGAGCTTGGCCGCGGCGCCGGCGCCGAGCGGCCCGACCGGCACCACCGTGCCGAACGTGGACAGCAGCGGCCGGCGGCGCTCCACGATCGAGGGCTCCCCGCCGACGAACACGTTCAGCGTGCCCGCCTCGGCCTCGCTCGTGCTGCCGAGCACCGGGGCGTCGAGCAGGTCCACCCCGTCGGGCAGCGCCGACGCCAGCCGGGCGATCGCGGCGGGCCCGACCGTCGACATCTCGATCACCGTCGTGCCCGTGCGCGCACCCGCCGCGACGCCGTCGGCGGACTCGGTGACCTCGCGCAGCGCCGACGGGTTCGCGACCATCGTGATGACCGCCTCGGCGCGGGCGGCCGCGTCCGCGGGGCTCGTTGCTCCCTGCGCGCCCTCGGCGACCAGCTGCTCGACCTTCGCGTGGGTGCGGTTCCACACCACGACCTCGTGGCCGGCGCGCAGCAGCCGCCGGGCGAACGCGCCGCCCATGTGACCGAGCCCGATGACCGCCACCGTCGAGGTGCCCATGCCGGTCACGCTAGCCGCCGGACCGCGTCACGGCGACGGAACGCCCCCGGATGACCCTCGGCGGCGATCCGCCGCGCGTGCCCGTCAGACGCGGGTCTGCTCGTCGTCGGGCGCGCGGGCCGGCTCCGGCACCGTGAAGCCCGGGGCCGGCGGGGTCACGAGGGCGTGCACGAACCCGCCGATCGCAAGCAGCGCCAGCAGCCCGGCCGCGAGATAGGCGACGATCGCGTCCTGCCCCGCCTTGGTACTGAACTCGCTCACGCCGTACGTGGTGAGCAGCAGGCCGCGCAGCGTCTCGTCCTTGAGGAGGGCCTCCCGCTGGGCGGTCAGCTCGGCGAGCTGCTCCCGCAGGTCGTCCAGGGCCGGATCGTTGGCCTGCGCGGCCCGGGTCACCTGCTCGCGCAGTTGCGCCTCGGGCTCGGCGAGGTCGGCGTAGGACTGCCCGTCCGCTATCGACTTCAGGTGCAGGCCGATGTAGTTGGTCGCGTAGCACTCCGCCTGCTCGCCCGTGGTGAGCTTCTCCCCGGCGTACTGCACGAGGCACGCGGCCTGCCGCTGTTCGGCGGTGAGCTCGTTGAGCTCCGGGAACGTGATGTTCTGCTGACCGAGCTGCTCGCGCACGTAGGCTTCGGCGGTCTTCGCGTTGCTGGTCAGCGCGAGGCCGGTGGCCAGCAGGAGGCCGGCGAGCAGCAGGCCTCCGGCGCTGAACAGGATGTCGCGCGTTCTGCGTTTCATGCGGCTTCTCCTCGCTCGCGCTGGCCGGTCGGTCCACCGAGGCATTTGTGCATTATCCGCTGGTTTGGTCAGTACCGCAGAGGAGAACGCTTCGGACCACCGGAAGCGGGGGCCTGCCGTGCCCCCGCCGGTGTGCGGGCTGCCGCGGCGCCCGCGCGACCACGAACCGCGTCAGCCGCTGATCCGGGTGGGCCGGCCGGGCGCCCCGCCGGGCCGGGGCCGGTAGGCGGGGATGCCGATCGACGCGACGAGCATGCACGCGGCCGGGGTGCCGAACGCGGCGGGGATCTCCTCGTCGGCGAAGGTCAGGCCGGTCCCGCCGTATCCTAGCGCGAACGCCGCGAGCTGGGCACGCCCGGCCGCCACGCCCGCCGCCAGTTGCGCGAGGCGGTACCCGCGGTCGCCGTACCCGTCGAGCACCCGGTCCAGGTCGGCGCTGATGAAATCGGTGTACGCCGAGTCCCCGCCGAGCGGCTGGTCCAGGCACATGTGCGCGCTGCGTTCCCGTACCTCGGACTCGGACGCCGCGCGGTGGCGTCGCGGCGCGCCGTCGACCCACCCGTAGAAGCCGGGCGGCACGCCCTCGACCGCGTGCACGGCGACCTGGTGGATGAGCGGCGACGTGCCGGGCGGTACGGCGTCGGCGGCGAACCCCCGGGCGGCCACCGTCAACGGCCAGCGCAGCACGTCGGTGGGTACGGTGCCGCGGCGCATGCGACGGGTCGAGCCACGGCGCAGGATCACCGACTCGATCGGCTCGGCCGGGGCCTTCGCGGGCGGATCGGCGGTGTCGGGCGCGGCCGTGGGCGTCGCGCCCTGCGTCGCGCGCCAGGCGGTCACCTGCTCCGCCGTGGCCAGGTCCCCCGCCCGCTGCGCCTGCGTGATCAGCGGAAACTCCACCGCGGACAGCGGCGTGGCCGCGGGCTCCGGCTCGGTGGGCGCGCCGCGTGCGGAGGGCGCGGGCGCCGTGGGCGCGCCGAGGACGACGACCGCGACCGGGAACTCGGCCACGCCGTCGACGCCGAGGCACCGGCACAGCGCGGCGTCGACGAAGCCGAGCAGGACCCGCGAGCGCAGCCCGTACCCGTCGGCGACTGCGAGCAGGTTGGCGAGCATCGTGCCGGCGTCCCAGTAGACGTGCCGCCAGCCCCGCTCGGCGTACTTCCACGCCGTGCGCCAGGGCACGCCGGTGATGACGAGCAGCAGCGGGCTGGCGGCGGCGTCCGGGTCGGCGAGCGCGTCGGCCAGCGCGTCCCGCTGGTCGCCCGCCGCCAGCTCCTCCAGGCCGAACGCGTCGGGCGCGAAGTGGTACAGGCCCGTGTCCAGCCCGGCCACCGCCCCGGCCACCGCGTACACCTCGAGCGGGTGGAGGTTGCCCGCGGACGGCGCGGCCCGGAACCAGACGGTGGCGTCCACGCCCGGCGCGGCGCGGACCACCCCGGCGGAGTGGTACAGCAGCCGGGCGAGCAGGTCGAGATCGACGGCCCGGTCGGCGGGCGGGACCCGGCCCGAGAGCGCCAGGGTGGCCGGCGCGCCCCGGGCCGGCAGGTCCGTGGGCAGGTCCCGCAGGAGGGCGTCCGGGTACCGCTTGAAGGGCTCGGGCCGGCGCAGCGGATCCATCGGCTCGAACCCGGGCACCCCGGGCCGCGGCCAGTGCCGCGGCCCCTGGCTGGTCTCGCGGTGGTAGCGCCGCGCCACCTCGCCGTCGCCCATGCGGGGCTCCTACCCGCCCGCCGGCCCGGATACGCTCCGGAACCTCAGCCGCAGTGCTCCCACGGGCTGTTGTACGCCACGCCGTTGACCGACCCACCCCACTTCACGCAGGTGCCCGGCGCGTGCTTGCGGACCGGGCCGGCGTACCAGCTGAAGCTGCCGGAGTCGGTGGTGCGGGTGCCGCCCTGCGGTTCGAGGTACGCCGAGGTGGCGCTGGGCGTGCCGACGCTGCGGTGCTTGATCGTCACGGTGCAGTTGTAGCCGTTGCCCGAGTTGTAGAGCAGGTAGACCTTGCCGTAGCTGACCCCGCCGGAGACCAGGCCGGCGCGGTCGATGACGTTGTAGCCGCTCCCGCACACCATCTGCGGGCTGTACAGGTTGGCGCCGCACTCGTTGCTGCTGGTGTAGTTCTTGGTGCCGTAGTAGAGCGCCAGCGCCCCGTCGAACCTGACCTGTATCGGGCTGCCGTTCAACCGCTGCTCGTAGTGCAGGTGCGGGCCGGTCGAGCCGCCGGTCGAGCCGACGTAGCCGATCCGCGTGCCGTACTCCAGACGGTCGCCGACGCTGACCGTCCAGCTCTTCAGGTGCGCGTAGAGCGTGCTGTAGCCGCCGCCGTGGTCGATGACGACGTACTTGCCGTAGCTGGTCCCGCCGAGGTCGCGGACGAGGCTGACCGTGCCCGGCGCGCTCGCCACGACGGGCATGCCGTCGTCGCCGCTGCGGTTGAAGTCGACGGCGTACAACGGGCTGTGGTTGGTGCGGGTCTGCCCGGACCAGACCTCCCCGCAGCGGAACGGCAGCTTGAAGGTGGGCGCGGCGAACGCCGGGTTGGCCGGCACGACGACGAACGCGCCGGCGATCAGCGCCGCCAGCCCGACGCGCAGACGCCACGGCCGTCCGCCGCCGCGGCCCGTGCGCACCGTGTCACGCAGTCTCGATAGCAGCATCTCGGTCTCCTCGGTCATGGCCCCGTCCGGGCCCGGGCACGACGGATGTCACCACAAGGTACGTAAATTTGTCAATACATTCGACATCCGTGCCCCGCTGCTGTGGCGGCGATATTCGGGGGTGACGACGCGCATTCCGGCTGTCACCATGATCGGCGTGCTGCGCCGGCCGGTGGCGACCGGCTGGTGATCAAGTCGCACATGGACCTGGTCGCGCCGCACGGCTACGGGCCGGCTGCTGCAGCCGGGCATGGCTGGCGTGCGAATCCGAGCCCGTGGATCCCCGGCTGTGACCCGCCGTCGGCGGTGGCGGTGGTAACGCGAGACTCAGAGCGCCATAATTATGTCCATGACGACAACGCTGCCTCTCGCTGAAGTCCGTGACCGGCTGTCACCTCTGGTGAATTCGGTGGAGGCCACGCACGAACGGGTAGTGATCACGAAGAACGGCAGACCGGCGGCCGTGCTGATCTCCTACGACGATCTCGAATCGCTGCAGGAGACCCTTGAGATCCTCTCCGACCCCGACGTGGTGAGGGAGATCCGGGACGCGTTGGCCGACCCCGAACGGTACAGCGTGGACGAGATTCGCAGAGATCTCGCAGCTCGCGCCGAGGGCTCAGAGGGGTGACGTACCGGGTCGAGTTCACGGCAACGGCCCGTCGGGACATCGCGAAACTGCCCGTACGTATCGCCTGGGCGGTCGTCGAGTTCTGCACCGGCCCGTTGGCGGAGAACCCGCACCGGGTCGGCAGGCCGTTGGTCGCCGAACTGGCCGGCCTTTACTCCGCCCGGCGCGGTGCGTACCGGGTGATCTACGCGATCCACGACGACCGCGTCGTCGTCGAGGTCGTAAAGATCCAGCACCGCGCGGACGTCTACCGGTCCAGGTAAGACGCCGGCCGCTGTGGCTGGCCAACGTCACGGTTAACGCTTCTTCTTCTCCCGCTCGCGGGCCTGCGCGGTCAACCGGGCGTTGGCCTTCTGGATCGCGGTGACCAGGTCGCCCTTCCCCATGTCCTCCGGGCGCTGGATCCCCACCTTGCGGGCGACCTCGTCGAGGTGGCTCTTGCTGGCGTTGACGTCCACACCCTGAGCGGTGGCGCGCGGCCGGCTGATCGCCTCAGGCGCGCCCAGCTCGGCCTCGGGATCCGACGGCCCCTTGCGCCCCTTGGGCTCCCAGTGGTCGCCGACCTTCTCGTGCGTGTGCTTGAGCGCCGCGAACGCGGCGCGGCGGGCGCGCTCCCCGCTGCCGTAGGACTCCTCGGCCGACTCCAGGGTCTTCTTGAACGTCCGTACCGCTTTGTCGTCGGATCGGGCGATCGTCGACGGCACGTCCTTGCGCATCTCTTCGGCCTGCTTGTGCTTGTCCTCCGACATGGGAACACCCCCCGAATCGCAGCCGTCCTTGCTCTGCGTACCCGCATGAGCGGCGGCGCATGCGGGACGGTGACGGCCGGTGGGCGGTCAGGGCAGGTCAGTCGAGGATCCGGCCGTGCCGGTCGCGCGGCTTGAGCCGTACCGTCGGCATCGGCGGCGCCGGCAGCGGGTCACCGGCGTTGCCCGCGACGACGCCGAAGCGCCGGCCGGACATCCAGTCCTCCCGGGCCGCCACGATCTCCTCGTGGCTGCGGCCGACGAAGTTCCACCACATCACCAGCGGCTCCTCGAACGGCTCGCCGCCGAGCAGGAACAGCCGCGCCCCGCCGTCGGCGCGCGCGGCCAGCTCCGACCGGCCGCGCCCGAGGTACAGCAGCGACCCCGGCGACAGCTCGACTCCGGCGATCTCGGCGGTGCCGGACATCGTCAGCACGCCGTACTCGAACCCGCGGTCGAGCGGGAACCGGACCCCGCCGCCGGCGGGGAGGCTGACCTCGGCGCCGAGCAGCGGGGTGTAGACCCGGGCCGGGGAGGCCACCCCGCCGAACTCGCCGACCACCACGGTGACCGTCGCGTCGCCCTCGATGACCTGCGGCATGGCCGGGTAGTGCTCGAACGCCGGCTCGCGGTGGCGGGCGGAGTCGGGAAGCGCGACCCACAGCTGCAGCCCGTGCATGATCGGCGGGTGGTCGGGCGGGGACTGCTCGGAATGCGCGATGCCGTGCCCGGAGGTCATCAGGTTGAGCTGGCCCGGCACGATCGACTGGGTGTTGCCGAGGCTGTCGCGGTGCAGGTTCTCGCCGTCGACCAGCCAGGTCACGGTCTGCAGCCCGGTGTGCGGGTGCGGCGGCACCTGCATGCCCATCCGGCCGCGGACGTCGTCGGGCCCGAAATGGTCGACGAAGCACCAGGCCCCGACCATGCGGCGCCGGCGTTGCGGCAGCAGCCGGCGCACGACCGTGTAGCGGCCGAGCGGTACGTCGTGCCCGGGCAGCAGGACGCTCGCCGGCTCCGCCTCGTCGGCCAGGGTCGCGCCGTAGACCGCCTGGCCGCGGTCGTCCGGCTCACTCATGCGTCGACCCTACGCCCCGCGAAGAGCCGAGCGTAACGGTCCGGCCAGACGCCCGTGAGCTATGCGACCAGACGCCCACGAAGTGTGCGGCCACGTGCCTACGGCACGTGCGGCCAGGCGACCACGGTCAGGCGTGCCCGGCCGGCACCGCGTCGGCGGGCTCAAGGCCTCGCACGCCGCCCCGGCGCGCCTGCGGCCTGCGCCCGTGCAGGAGGTGGTACAGGCCCGCGGAGCCGAGGACGACGGCGGCGACGACCAGGTACATAACCCGGTAGCCGCTGTGCTGCGTCAGCCAGCCGAGGACCACCGGCCCGAGGCCCGTGCCGAGGTCGAGCATGAAGAAGAAGGTCGAGACGGCGATGCCGATGCGGTGCGGCGGCACCTGCGCGACCGCGGCGGCCTGCACCGACGACATGAGGGTGCCGAAGCCCAGCCCGATCAGCCCGCCGGCGACGATCACGGCGGCGTTGTCGGTGGCGAGGGAGAGCAGCAGCATCCCGCCCGCGAAGGCGACGATGGCCGGGTAGACGACGATGTTGTCCCCGCGCCGGTCCTGGATGCGCCCGACGATCAGACGGGCGACGAAGACCACGGCGGCGTAGACGAGGAAGAAGGAACTCGCCCCGGCCGCGAGGTCGAGCTGTTGGGCGTACGAGTTGAGGAAGGTCAGCACCGCCGAGTAGGCGGCGCCCATGACCAGGATGAACGCCGCGATCGGCAGCGCCGCGGGGTCGAGCAGGTCGGACGGGCGGATCCGACGCAGGGCGTCCCGCCGCGTGCCGTCGGGGCGGGATTCCGGTACGCGCATGGGCAGCGCCACCAGCACGGCCAGGCCGCCGGCGACGGCTGAGGCGGTGAACAGCGCCGGGTACCCCGGGCCGTTGACGAGGAGCAGCGCGAGCAGCGGCCCGAGCGCGGTGCCCAGCGTGGCGCTGACGCCGAAGTACCCGGTGCCCTCGCCGCGCCGGGCCGGGGGGATGAGGCTCTGGGCGATCGCGACCGTGGCCGTGCTCACGACGCCGAACGCCACACCGTGCACGAACCGGATGGCCAACAGCAGGCCGAGCGACCCGGCGGGGATGTAGGCGACCGACCCGGCCGTGAAGACAGCGAGGCTCGCGAGCAGGACCCGCCGCCGACCGCCGAGGTCGACCAGAGTGCCGGCGACCAGGCGGACGGCGGTCGCACCGACGATGAACATGCTCGACGCCAGCCCGGCGGCGCTGTCGTGGGCGCCGAAGCGCTCCGCGGCGTACAGCGCCATCGTCGTCATGAGCAGGTAGAAGACGATGGCGATGAGGAAGTTGACGACGATGCCGAGGAGGAAGGGCCGGGTCCACAACCGCTCACCGACTTCGCCGCGCGCCACGCCCGTGCCCACCTTTCAAGATCGAGGCCCATGCTAGCCCCCCGGCCTCGGCGCTGCTCACGAGGCATGGGGTGGGTGTGAGCTGCACGTCGCGGCTCCTCACGGCAGCGACCGGTTGGCCGACCGGCCGCAGGGTACGGGGAGGACGTGCGGATCCCGACGCTGGCGAAGACCGCCGCGGCCACCGGCGCCGCAGCCCTGGCCGGCTCCATCGGCTCGACGGCCACGTCCCCCTGGTACCGCAGCCTGGACAAGCCGCGCTGGCAGCCGCCGCCGGCCGCGTTCCCGCTGGTGTGGACGACGCTGTACGCGCTGATCGCGCTCGCCGGGGCGCGGGCGGTGGACCGGCTGTCCGGCCCGCAGCGCTCCGGCTTCACCCGCCGGTACGCCGCCGACCTGGCGCTCAACGCGGCCTGGACGCCGTTGTTCTTCCGGGTACGCAGGCCGAGGCTCGCCCTGGCCGAGATCGCCGTCCTCAACGTGGCCAACCTCGCCCTGCTGGCCCGGGCATGGCGGGCCGACCGGATCGCCGGGATCATGCTGCTGCCGTACGTGGCGTGGACCGGCTTCGCCACCGCGCTGAACGCCTCGATCGCGGCCCGCAACCCGGAGGGGCGCCCGAAGACGGGCTGATCACCGGTGGCCGACAGGGTTGTGCTCGTGCGTGGCTTTCGCCCGCGCGTCACCCGGTGCGGTAGGCCGCGAGCAGGTCGTCCGGCCCGAGGACGCGCAGACCGTCGATCGATGCGCCGCTTCGCGACACCGCGAGCAGGGGCGTGTCCGGGCCCGCCCCGGGGAGCCGGTCGCGGTGCAGCACGAGCCTGGCGAGGTCGTGCGCGTCGAAGGGCCGCTGCTCGAGCCATTTGATCGACCCGACGACGGTGATCTTCTTTGCGACCGGGCCCCGGTCCGCGCCGACGATGTCGATCTCGGGATCGTTGGTCCGGGTCCAGTACCCGCCGATCGCGGCGGTCCCGCCCGGCAGATACCGCTCGGGGAGCCGGCGCAGTGACTCCCGGACCACCGGCTCGATCGCCCGGCCGCGCCACGCCGTCCACGACGATCGGATCCGGGCCAGGGTGAGATCGCCGCGTCCCCGTTCGATCTCCGGCAGGTACGGGCCGAGGAACGACAGCCAGAACCGCAGGTACGGGTCGGCGATGGTGTAGCGCGTCTCGCGGGACGGCCGGGTGGACAGCGGGGTGGCGGCCTCGACGAGCCGCTTGGCGACCAGCAGGTGCAGCGCCCGGTTCAGTGACGCGGGCGGCAGGCCGGACGCCCGCGCGATGAGGGAGAAGGTACGCTCGCCGGCACCGATCGCGCCGAGCACGACCCGAGCCTGCGAATCGGCCGGAAACTCCGCGGCCAGGGCGCGCTCGCCGCTGACCAGCAGTGCTGACGTGGGATCGACGACCACCTCGGCCAGGTAGTCCATCACCACCGCACCGTGCGGCCACTCGTCGAGGATCAACGGCAGCCCGCCCGAGACGAGGTACGCGTCGAATGCCTCCGCCGCCGGCAGGGCGAGGATCTCGGCCACGTCGGCCGGGTTCAACGGCGGCACCACCATCTCCGTACCGCGTTGGTGGAACGGCCGGCCGTACTCGTTGAGCGCCTCCATCATCGCCAGGTCCGACCCGATGCAGATCAGCAGGACCGGACGTCGGGACAGCTCGCGGTCGAACGCCTTCTGCAGGCTGCCCTCGAACCCGGGGTCGTTGGCGATGAGGTACGGCATCTCGTCGAGCACCACGACGCTCGGCCGATCCGTCGGCAGGGCGCTGGCGAGCAGGTGCAGGGCAGCGTCCCAGGTCTGCGGCGACTGGCCGGCGAACACGGCCGCGTTCGGCAGGTCCGACGACAGCGCCGCGTCGAGGAAGAGCAGCAGATCCGCAGCGACCGACGGCTGGGCCGAAGCGGTGAAGAACAGATGAGGAACGTCCGCGCGCTCGATGAACTCCTCGACCAGCCGCGACTTCCCCACCCGGCGGCGGCCGCGCATCAGCACCGCCCGCCCGGGCCGGCCGGCACGCCCGCCCTGTGTCACCCGCTGCAGCATGCGGTCGAGGGCTGCCAACTCCCGGTCTCGCCCCACGAACCTGTCCACGGCAGCTCCTTCTCAGATACTTTCGATGCTGAAACTATCATGGTTGATAGTCTTACTACTGATACCCTCTTTCGATCGCGCAAGCCGCTATCGTCGGCGGGCATGAGCGCAGATGGCGGCGCCGGGTCGCTAGCGTCCCTGGCCGAGCGGGTGCGCGCGTTCGCCGAGGAACGGGAGTGGCAGCCGTACCACACCCCCAAGAATCTGGCCATGGCGCTCGCCGGTGAGGTCGGCGAACTGCTCGCGGAGCTGCAGTGGCTCACCCCCGAGCAGTCGGCCACGGTGATGGACGATCCCGAGGCGGGCGCCCGGATCCGGGCGGAGATCGGCGACGTGATGATCTACCTCACCCGGTTGGCCGACGTGCTCGGCGTCGACCTGGTCGAGGCGGCGCTGTCCAAGCTGGAGGATTCGGCCCGCCGCTACCCGGTCGAGACCGCTCGGGGATCCGCCGCCAAGGCACCGCCCAGCCCGCCGAACAGACAGTAGCGACGCGACGGGCGCACCGTAGCTGACGTAGCCTCAGCGACTTACACCACGAATGATCGGCAACGCTCGGACTCGGACCCAGTCCTCGCCAAGGACGACTATCGCTCCTCGTGAAAGGTCATCGGCCACGGCCTCCAGGTTGGCCAGGATGAGGCCCACGACTTGATCGCGTCCTTCAACGCGTGCGGTGTCCAGCACCAGATCGTCAGGTGCAGCTGCCAAATTTCGATCACGGACATGCACGGCGTCATGACCGACGCGTAGCAGTCCCTCTGCAACCTTGGGCGAGAGGTTGTTGTCGATAAGGAACTTCATGCGGCGTGACGCAGCGGCAGCTCGCGCTCGCGCACTGCCTCGGCGGCGAAGCGCAGTGCTTCGGCGACATCTGCGGGAGTGAGATCGGGCAGATCAGCGACGATCTCGTCAGCGGTCATTCCGTCCGCGACCATGGCGACAACCGTGGCGACGGGTATACGGAGACCACGGATGCAGGGCGCTCCACCCATGATCGCTGGATCAACCGTAATCCGTTCAAACCTCACCGAATCAAGATATCAGCGGGCGCGGGTAAGAATCGACAATCCGATAGGGCTGAGGTACTCATCGCAGGGACACACTCGCCCGATTATGTGCCCGCAGAGCAGGTCCATAAGGTCCGGTCAGCCAGTTGACATCGAGGCCGCGCGGCGGGAGTTGAAGACTGCCGCCAAGGCGCCAACAAACTCGGTCGGCGCTCGGCACGGCGCGACGAACTCGTCCCAGCTCAATCGCCCGTTCGGGGCCTCGGTATCAGGCGGTTGAAGCGAGGCTTGAGGGCGGTGACGAGGTCGAACTTCAGGCTCTCCGGGTCGCCCACCGCCCGCCAGCTGACCTGGCGTCGGCAGAGCCACTCAGCGATCTCCGATGCCGAGGCCGGCCCGCCCTGCGCGTCGAGCAACGCTCCGACCTGCTCGTGCAGCACGGACGATTCCCGGTTGCCGCGCAGATGCTGCCGGAGCCGTTGCCGTAGGTTGCCGGTCGAGCCCACGTAGATCACAACGTCGCCGTCGAGCACGACGTGGACTCCAGGTTCGGACGGAGCGGTGGCGACAACATCGAACGTGTAGGGCCGCGGCTCGGTGAAACCAGCGAGCAGATCGATCGAGGGCCACGCGGTCACGGGCGAAAGGTTAGCGCAGATCTGCGACTCACCAGGCTGGCCATCATGCCGCCTTGAACACCTCCTCGAGGTGCCACTCCAGAAACTCGCGGTTCGGGCGCTCGATCGGGCGCTCGGGTACCGCGATATGCTCGCCGGCCCGCGCGTAGAACTCCTCACCGTTGCCGAACTCCTCGCGCAGCCGAGGGCTCACCAGGAGGCGATGCTTGGGGTCGGCGCCGAGGTACCCCCGGTCGAAGAGCGTGTGCACGTCGGAGTGCAGGAGCAGGTTGTTGTCGATGCGGTGCTCGCCGCCTGCGGACAACGGCCGGAGGTGCGCCGCCTGTAGGACCGGCCGGATCCTGGCGCCAATGCACGAGATCTATGTGAATGCGAACCAGGGGCCGACAGACTAGGCGATCATGACACGCTAGTGGGCGGCTTGCCCAGGCGAAGGCATCCGCACCTATTCAAAATTGCGCCCATCTACTGTCCGCCCGTCCGCATAAACAATCCGAAAGCCGAGGTGATGCGCTAGACGCCACCATCTGGTGGAAAACATCGCCTTTTCGGCGGCATTGACGAACGCCCCGTTAGCGAGGGCATTGAGAAGCACGGTTTCGAAGGCAGCGGACTCTACCCAGTCGACCGTGCGCGCGTAGCCGCACAGCATGGTGGCTTTTGTCCTCTGAAGAAAGGACTGGAGAACAGCGTCGGGGGCGCTGAGGACCCCGCAGCAGCCGAAGTACAGCCGCCTTCCCTCGCACTTGCCTTCCAGCCATTCCGCCACTTCATCGAGCTCGACCGCGCTCTGATGCGTTAGATACAGCTGTTTGGACCCGCCGTGCATGGCAAAGTAGCCGACGCGATAGGCGGAGTACTGGCGGAGAGCCCAGCGCTCTAGGAAGTAACGCAGCTCCTCCACCGTAGCCACGTCCTTATGTATGTACCGAACCAGGTCTAGTCTTTCGAGTAGCTCCAATGTCGGCAGCACCGAGCTTCGATTCGCGAGGTCGCGATCCCACTGACCTTCGACGCAGAAGATGCCTCCAGCCACGGCGGCTCCATATCTTGTCATCCTTTGCCCCGGCATGCTAACGCCCCGATCAGACAATGGCCATCCACTGATCATGCAAGGCACCCGAGTTACCGCTGATCCCAAGGACCATCAATTGTACTGATAGGACAGTCACACTCAGATACGGCCAATAGTCTCTAAAGGCGACTGAACAAGGGCGTTGCATGGAATAAAGGGATCTGTTCGGTGACTTTCCGCATTATCGGCACCACCGCATGGACCGAAGATGCCAGCAATCGAGCCGACACACGCCGGCCGTGTAGTCGAACGGCTCGCCGGCGTAGCCGCCGTCGACCCCCAACAAACGGATGATCGTAAGGACCGATCGCATGATCTATGTCAGCAGATGGCGGACGTATCTGGTTCTGCACGTAAGCGCCGGCGACCAGCACAGGCAACAGGCACCCGCAGGTACCGGTCACCCACATGTCACTTGGGACCAATGGCGCGATTGCAGGGTTTGGCGCCGCGGCCGGTCCCTGGGTACGGTCGCGGCGCCACGCACCGACTGGAGAGTCTATCAGCGCCGGCGGGCGGCTCACGGTTCCCGGCTTTCGACCTGGCGGACCTGTTCACGCAGTCCAACCCGGCACGGCATGCTACTCCGCTAAAAACAACCCCTTGGCGTCGCCCTTGAGTGTCCCCTCGGCCCGCATTCGATTGATGATCGCAGTGAGCCGAGCCGAAATTTCCGAGCCCCTTCGATGCCACCCGTATAGCCGGGCAACCGCAATCGTTAGATCATCCTGATTTACAGTGCCTGCGCTCTTGACTAGATTCGTTATCGCGAGTTCAAGCTCCCGGCCGTGAACCTGCTCTATCTTTCGCTGTACGTCGTCGGTCGGGAGACGAACACTGGTGACCGGCCGGTTCGGAATGTCAATGAAGTCGCCATCCCGGACCACTTTTGCGCGTCGAATTGCGGCGTCGATGTTCGCACGAATCTTGCTGCCGACTCGCCCTATGTTCCACGCATCCCGAAGCCTTTGGTGGACAATATCTATATGGACTGGTCCTTCGATAGCAGCAATCTCCTCGATTCCTGCCACCATACTAAACCGGCTGGCTGGATCCGATGGATCAAACCATCGGGGCAGCCGGCCAATGGAGGCTTTCTGGTAAGGGGATGCCCACTCGGGTCTGGCGTCCGGGTCTACTTCAGCGACCTGGATGTGCGGACGATCGATGACGTCGGCGGAGGTAGAAATCCTGCCCCGAATAGGTGCTGCGATAGCAGCGGCAATAGCGGCTCGCAGTCGGTCTTCTTCTTGCTTTCGATTGCGATACCAAGATGTTCCCCAAATTCGGTGCAGGTTCCAGCCCAGTCCCCGAAGCACCTGCTCCCGTAGTCTGTCCCGATCCCGAGCAGCCGAAGAAGAGTGATACATTACGCCATCACATTCGATGCCAAGAGCGAATACCCCGGGATGATCGGGATGCCGGACCCCGATGTCGATCCGGTAGCCTGCTATCCCGACTTGAGGCTCTACCGAATAGCCCCAAGAGCGGATAGTATCGATTACAGACTCCTCGAATGGGCTTTCGGGGCCGCGTCCGCTCGGTGAAACGTCGAGGGCAAGTGCTTGAGCTCCTCGTTCGGCAAAGTCCAGGTAGCCAGCGAGATGGCGTACACTTTCGTTCCCGGTCTCGGGGATATCTCCAGCGCGAATTGACGTAACAACCTCGATCCGTTGCCGAGCTCGGGTGATCGCAACGTTAAGCCGTCGCCAACCCTTGGGTTTGTTGAGAGCCCCGAAGTTGCTCGTGACCTTGCCTTGCTCGTCGGGACCGTAACCCACGGAAAAAATGATTATGTCGCGCTCGTCGCCCTGAACCGACTCGAGGCTCTTGATGAAGAAACCGTGCAGTCGGTCACCATCGAGATAGTGTTCGAGATCGGGTCGTTCGATGAGGGCACGTTCCAGCGCCGCCTGGATTGCGTCCGCTTGCGCAACGGAGAAGGTAACGACGCCGAGCGTCAAATCAGGCCGCGTTGAGTAGTGGTGAATGACGCGTTCGGCCACTTTAGCGGCTTCGATCGGGTTGTCCCTGCTGGTTCCGCGCCGATATACACCAGGCACGTGGAAGAGCTCGACCCCAAGGTCTTCGCCCTCGATACAGGCACTGGGATAGGTGATCAGCTTTCCTTCATAGAACGCATGGTTAGAGAACGCGATCAAGGCCTCGTGACGGCTTCGGTAATGCCAGCGCAAGGAAAGGGCTTTGAAGGCGCCGCATGCCTTGGACAGTTCGAGAATCGACTGGAAGTCGGTGACATCCGTATCTGTTTCCTCGCTATCGTCATCGGTTATCCGCTGGAAGAAGGACGTTGGCGGCAGCTGACGGTCGTCGCCGGCCGTAATCAAGGCTTTCCCACGGTAGATGCAGTTAATGGCATCCCCAGGGGTAATCTGGGATGCTTCATCGAAGATCACCACGTCGAATGTCATGTCTGGGGGAAGGTACTGGCTAACAGCCAGCGGCGACATCATGAAGCACGGTTTGATCGCAAGCGTCGTGTTTCGGGTCAGCCGGATGAGATCGCGCACCGCGATGTGACGCGACTTCTTCATGCCCTCACGGCGAATGATCCCGGGCTCTCCGACCGTAACGGATGCCGGCCTTCGAGCATTGACCGCTCGGATGATTTCGCTGGTGGCTGCAGGCAGGAGCTGGCGGTCGAGGTCCCTAAATTCCTCTATCAGCGCTGTTCGGTCTTGCGCGCGCAACGGTCGAAGCGCGCTGTCGTCACGGATGATGCTATCTGCCCAGGCCCGCAGCACAGCACGCTCGATGACTTGGGGTACCTGTGCGGCTTCGATCGCATGATTGATACAAAAATCCACGGCGCTGTCTAGCTGGTACTCGGCCAAGTCAGCGCGCGCTTGCTTGTAGGCGAACCACTCATCCTGTCCGCTGCTATCGGCACGGAGTTCCGCAAGCAGCTCTCGGCCCGTGACGTAGTCGTCCAGCTCCGTCATGAGTTCGCTGTGCCGAGACTCGGCGAACGCTCCGAGTACTTCGTCTCGAGCCGCCAGCCACTTTGTGTAGGCAGCAGCAAGGTTTTCGGTGTGCTTGGCCTCGGAAAGGGCCTTGGCCTGCATCGTGGTTAGTGGCTGATCAGTCCCGTGACGGGCCTGACGCGTAGCTTCCGCCCAGGCGATCGCAGCGGCGAGGACCGCCTCGTCCGTCCCGGTCCCGCAGTACGCCACGTCGCCGAACACCTCCCGATAGGTGTCCGTGCGGGAGGCGAGGCTGGCCTCCGCATCCGCGGCGGCTTGCCGGTAGTCGAGAATTTCGTCGGCCTGTCCCAAGGTCAACGTGCGACCAACGACCCTGCTCACGGCTCCGGCCCGGGCCGCGGCGTCGAGCAGGGGTTGAATGTGCCCGCGCAGCCATGCGGTAATCGTGGTAAACGGTTCGAGGAGGAGTTCGGGACGACCGGCAGGCAGCGGCGCGGGCGCGAGCGTTGCCCTCCACTCCGCTAGACCGGCACGAATGCTTGTGCTCAGTTGTCTGAGCTCTGCAGGCGGGTTGGTGGCACACACGTGATCAGCAACGCCAGAGAGCGCTTCCGCCGGAGTGAGGTCAATGACTCGTTCCGCGTGCCGGATCGCCGCTTCTATAGCATCAAAGTCCGTCGCTTGCTGTTGCCAAAACGCGCCTAGGGCAGCCGCGTGTTCAGCGACCGCTGCCTCATATTGAATGTGAGCTTGTTGCCAAGCAACGGCAACCCCGAGTTGTTTGATCGCGGTTTCGAGCGCGACACCGGCTGCGGTTAACGTGGATAGCAGCTTCTTATCGCGGCGGTATTCAGCACGAAGTTTGCGCAGCCCACGATGAAGCTTGGTGAATCGATTGTGTAGATCGGCCAGTGGAGCATCCAATGCCAGGTCGGTGTAGTAGCCAGCAGCGGCCGTCTTAGCCCGCTCAAGAGCCTGGAGACGCTGACGCAATATGGACATAGCGGCCTTAGCGGCTTGCAAGCCGCCGGGGGCAAGCCAAGATCTCTCGGGACGGTCCTGGACATAGGCGAGGTCGACCAGGGTGAGGACCCTCTCAGCGTCCTGAATGGTACGGACGGACGGCATGCGCAGAAGTGCGGTGAGCCCAGCAAGCGAGCGCAGCCAGCCATCAATTCGGTTAGCATCGTCGGCAAACTGTGTAGCTAAGCGCCGCGCGGTGGGTTCGTCGAGCGCGCGAAGCTCCAATGGCGCGGGCACGACGTTGTCGAGGCTGGGGGACGCTGGCAGCGTCGAAGGATCGGGCAACGCTACCCATTCCACGCCAGCGTGCTCTCGGACTATTTGAGAGGTCTTACGGGTAGCGGCGAGGTCACCGGCGAGAGAGGTTGCCGTTTCGCGGATAACCCCAAAATCGGGGACGATGAGCCAATCGTCAAGCGCCTCGCGCGGGCGGTTCGCGACCTGGGTTAGAAGTGCGACCAGTGCCGGCGTGTGGCTCGGTCGGGTGATCTCGAACGCATCGTTCAGATCCTGGTTCAGCGCGCTGATTCCTGCGAGCTCTTCGAGTGCCATCTCGGCCTGGTAAAGGCGCATGTCGAGGGAAGACGTCTCGACGACATCGCGCCAGAGAAAACTGTTGCCCTGTATGCCAGGACGCCAGGCGCGTGCGAGCCGTGCCGAGGCATCTCGGATAGCGTTGAGACGTTCGGGGGTCAGATCTACGGGTGACAGCTCCGGCAGGGGCGCGGCTGGAACGTGTTCGAGTTTAGCGATCAGACCGAGGACATGGTGAAGGCTGTACCCGAGAGGCTGTCGGACTTCGTTCATTGCTGCGGCGTAGGCGTTAAGCTGTTCTCGCCGCTTGATAAGGCGCTTGCGATCAGTGGAGTCCATACCGGGCGGCGGGATGGGCACATTGTCTAGCGCCTTGGCGAGGGCAGTGGCTACCTCTTTGCGGCTTGCCTTGTGGCTGTGCAGCTCGAGCAGATAGTTGTCTAACCCGGCCTCGGCGAGGCGATTGCGGACGACCTCAAGGGCGGCTGCCTTCTCCGACACGAACAGCACAGTCTTACCGGCGTGCAGGAGAGCGCCGATCATGTTGGCGATCGTCTGGGATTTCCCAGTTCCGGGCGGCCCGTCCATAACGAAGCTTCGGCCGGCTACCGCTGCAGCGATGCAGGCACGTTGGGACGAGTCGGCATCGAGGACCAGGGGAGTATCTTCCGGTGGAGCCTCCCGATCGATGTCCTCGGGCTGTATTTCGTCGAACAAGAATTCTTTGGTTTGCTTAGCGACGTCTTGACAGGCGAGCGCTGCCACGTGAGGGTTCTCAAGGATACGCGCTTCGTTTTCCAGCAAGTCGCGATACATTGCTTCTTTATGGAAAGAGAAGCATGACAAGACGGCCGAATCTTTTACCTTCCAGCCATCTCGACGGCCGATTGCGCGACGCACCTGAGCGTACAGCGTCTCGAGGTTCAGATCAGTCAGGTCTTCGACCGCCGGGAGCGCAATGTCAAAGTCCTGCAAGCGAAGCGCGAGGGCAGGGTTAATAACGGAGTCGTCCTCGCCGATCTGCAAGCGGGGCATGCTACGTTGGCCAGTCGAAATCAGCTCGACAGGAATGAGCAGCAACGGACTCGATAGCCGAGTATTGTCGATGTCGCGCCATTCGAGCATCCCAAGAGCAACGTAAAGGACGGACAATCCCCGGTCCAGATACGCTTGCCTGGCCTTGCGAAGTAGGCTCCGAAGTACCGTACCGAGATCCTTCTCCGGCTTTTCGGAAAAGAGCACGCCGCCGGGCAGCGGGGAGACTTGGGCAGGTTCATCTTCATCGTCCCGAATCCCTTGAAACGACCAAGTTCGGCGCGCACGAAGCCCGTCAAGAATTTCTTGGCAGCTGGGGCTAGCGATCTGCACCATGCCGGTCTTGCTGGGCTTGAAGTTGATCAGACGGTTTGCGCCCGTGAGGTTCACCAGGCTGTTACGCCAGACTTCGAGCGCCGCCAAGATTTCTCCACGACGCGTGTTGTGCCCAGGCTTGCCCTTCTTGTTATTCTTCACGTTCCGTGTCCTTACAGTACTTCGGCGCGATCAGCAGGAGTTCCTGACTCAGTGCCCGGCAACCGGCTCTTTGCGGTCTTGTTTCGCAATGCTTCCGCGGGTTCCGGCGCTGCCCCAGTGCTTAGTAAAAGTCGTGACTTGATGAGGTGGCAGCTAGGCTGCAGCCCCTAGCCGAAGAGAGCGGCGTGTACCAGCTCGCTCGTTGGAGCCAGCTCGCTCTTTGGAGCGCTCGAAGACGCGACGACCATTCTGGGCTGCGCATTCTCATCTCGACTTCTAATCCAATCCTCCGCTCACAATACCGCATGATTACTCGCTGGCGGTGACCGGGAAACGACGCCGCTCACCTTCCCAAAGCGGAGGGTCGACGAGGACCGGCGCCTGAGACAGGGGCCGTGAGCTTAGCTTCTCCCGCTCGATCACAGACTTCCACTCCACGTCTGAGCCGACTGCGATTAGCGGCCCAAGCTCGATCTCTATAAGATCATTTTCACTACGGACTGCCAGCGTCTGGTTGCCCACGTCAATGTCCCCGGAGATCCCGCTCTGTGCCTGACTGATCGCCTCTTCGAACGCGTTAGCGGCGAGGACCGCCTGCCAGCGGACCTCGCCAACGCATACGTCAACAAGCAGCTTCGGCTCGTCCCAGCTGCTCTCGAAGCGGACGAACTCCAGAGAGCACCCTTCGATGTCATCACTCGGCTCGGGCGCCACCTCATCCAGCCAGCTCGGTCGGAACCGGTTGAGAAGCTCCGTCATCGCCTCGGCCAACAAGGCCCGCCTGGCGGCTAGAAACCGCGGATAGGCGTCGACCGTTCGGAGGTCCTCGTCGAGCGGTACGAAATGCGCCGCGAGCTCGGCCGGATCCAGCGTCGGGAAGTAGTCGACCGGCGATCGGTTGCCGATCTTCCGATTGGCACTGCCCGAAATGAAGGCGAGGTTGGCGATGTCGTTGATCTCGGCCTTTGAGTACCGGCCGGCAAGTCTCGAACGGGGGTGGATGTGGTGGTACTCCAGCTTGTGCCCGTCATCGCCGCCGAGGTCAATCCCTGCGCCATGGAACCAGTCCTTGGCGCCGCGGTCCTTCGCTACAAGGAAGCTCAGGAAGAAGTACGGACTGCTGGTGGTCCGTCCGGCGAGGGCGTTCGGCGACACCTCGACGCGGGCGCCGACCAGCCCAAGATTGGCGAGCAGCTTCTTCACGGGCTCGGGCCCACGAGCTGCGGGAATGTCCTGACCGAGCAGGGTGTCGGTCGCGCCGCTGTACCGGTTACGGATGGTTGCTACCAGGAACCAGTAAAGGATGCCGTTTGCAGTCTCGGTGTCGAGCGGTTCGCTGGGCCGCTCGCCGAGCAGGACCACAAGGGGCAGCAGCACCATGATCGAGGGGAGCAGGCTGCTGTGGGTGATGCCGAGGTTGTTCTTCAGCAGCGGCACGAGTTCGCGCAGCCCGCGCTGCACCGTCGCCCAACCATGCTCGAGCTCCTCGTCCGTTGCTGCAACCAGGCGACTATGCGACCAGGTCGACAGACCGCGGCCGAGCACAGCGCCGGTGAGCGCCCGGGTCAAGAACGTGACGTCCAGGTCGCCGTAACCGCGCTGCCGCCAATAGGCGGCCTCATCCTCGAGCTTCTTCAGTACGCCGCGCCATCTGGCGGATAACGTCGCCAAGGCCAGATCAGTCGTTCGAAGGGCACGGCCACCACTGTTGACTCTTACGAAGATTTGTGCGACCTCCTCGTACGACATATCGGTGATGATCTCCATGTGATAGCCGTACTTCGGGATCGCCGCCAGCCGCTGCAGACGATGCCCGATCTCGTCATCAGAGATCTGCAAGCCAAGCTGAGTCAGCTTCGAGTAGATGGCCAAAGATTTGCGCCGGATCGAATGAGGTCGTAAACCTTGATCCATCGCACGTCCTTCTTCGTGGCCGCGCTCTGGTTCTGAAAAGCCTCAGTCTCCACATTAAAGACGATCTGCGCCTCTGGGTGATCGTTGAATACCCGATGCAACGAGGTCAGCCGCTGCTGGCCATCGAGCAGATAGAGCGGGAGGACCGCCGGGTTCCCGGTGGGTGCGTTGGCCGCGACCGCTCGTGTTTCGGGCATCTCCGACGTCCGCCAGAACAGCAGCGAGCCGGAGGGGTACCCACGATAGAGCGACTCAATCAACTTGGCGACCTGCGTCGGCTTCCAGACGTACGCCCGCTGGATCTCCGGAAGCTTGATCTCCCCGCTCGAGATCTGTGCAACCAACGTGGCGATGTCGCGTTCTGTCTTCTCGACCGGCATCGGGTGTTCACCTCAGTCATTCTGGAAGCCGCTGCCCGGTTCGAACTTCAGTGTCCTAATGTTCTCCGTCACGATTCGCACCTTGTCATCCGGGAATCCGTCAGGCTTGGTCGCTCTGATCTCCACGGTGACTTCCAGCGTGGCGCCGTCGACCGCAGCGAGGTGTTGCAGAACCTCCTGCGCGATGCGCGTCAGGTCACGGCCGTACCGCTCGGGGTTGAGCCGCATGACCCCGAAGAAGTGCACGTTCTGCGGCGGCGGCGGAACATTCACAGGTTCCGGCGGAGTGCCACCGCCCAACGGGGCGATTGTGCCTTGGTCGCCGCCGTCGCCTCCGCCCTGCACCACCACCTCGGGGGCGGGACGTTCCTCCGCCAGCTGCTGCAGAGCGAGCGCGGGCAGTACCAGCAACGTCGAGTCGGAGATCTGGCCGAAGCCACCCCGATGCGGAATCGTCAGACCGACGTACTTGCCCGTCGTCTCGTCGAAGCCTTCGGCGAGCGCGAAGCCTTCGGCCTCCCAGGTCAACTCGTCCAGCACCGAGCGCACCGCGTCGTCGAGCACCTTCCGGTCGCGCAACCGAGTTAGGTACGGGTAGCGGCGGTAGTAGGACCACAGGTCGCCGACCGACACGTGCCCGCGCTGCCATACCGACTTGAGCGGCCCATCGAGGTCCATCCGGACATTGCGAGCGCCGTACGCGGTCGCGAGCAGGCCACCCTGGCGCAGCTTGACCGTCACCCGGTCGGCCAGCCGGTCCTGTGCTCCTTCCGCCTTGAGGATCTGCCAGCCGGACGGCCGGGCCGGGTCTGGCTGTTCGGGCACGAGAGCCCAGATGTACGTGGCGGCGATCCGCAGGCCCACGGTGTCGTTCGCCTGGGCCAGCCGCCGTTCCGCCATGGCCTGTTGCTGCGCGGTGAGGTTGAGGTCCTTCACCCGCTGGCAGATGTACTGCCACGCCAGGTAGTCGCGGGTGGCTTCGGCCAGCTCGTCCATCCGTCGATCGTCTGGCGCGAGGAACACCACCGTGTTCCGGTTGGTCCGCTGGCTGGTCCCGCGGGTGTCCAGGCAGGTACGGGCGAACCGCAGCGCCGCCGAATCGTCGTTGCCCCGGGCATGCGTGTGCTGGGGGTGTAGCACGACCAGCTTGGCCTCTTCGGTGTCCGGAACGGCACCACTGTCCTCTGGGCACACGTGCACGGCCGCGAAGTCTCCCCGCGCCGACCGTTCTGCCGCGAGCCGGCGTACCAGTTCGGCCCAGACCTCCTCGGGGTGCTCGCGCAGCCGGTCGGCGTAGTCCTGGGCGGTGCGGGTCACCGACGCCTGCGTGTCGTACCAGTAGCGCGCTCCGTCGACGTACAGGTAGGTGGCGCGCTGCCCGAGCACTTCTAGCGCCGAGCCGAAGTTGCCGACGGTGTCGCCGGGGATGGCGACGCCGAGCCAGACGTGCTGACGCTCGACGCCCTTGTGGGGGGTGTGCAGGGTCGGTGCGGCGCCCATGAAGATGGTGCGAGCGATGCGGCGGGTGAGCGACCGGCTGCCGAACGTGGGCCGTTCCGCGTCGATCCGCACAGGCGTGGACGCCTCGCCGTCGATGTCGGTGTCGATGATCGGCTTCCAGGCGTCGGGCAGGTACTGGGTCAGCTCGCTGGCGACGGTCGGCACGTCCAGGGGGATCGACCCGGCCATGATGAGCGGACCGGCATCGCCGCGCGTCCAGAGCGCGTGCACCACCGCGCTCATCAGTCGCAGCACGCCACGGGTGCGCTGGAATCGCTCCAGTGTCGACCAGTCTTCGTAGAGCCGGTCGAACAGCTCCGGATGGATCGGGTAGGCAGCCTTGATGCGGTCTTCGTACGAGATCTCGCCGCACTCGCGCGGGAACTCACCCCGGTGCTCGGCGTAGAACTGCACAAACTGCCGGGCCACCGCGGCGATGCCCCGCTTGGCGGCGGCGTCGGGCGGCTCGAAGAGCCGCCGCCGCACGATCTCAAACGACTCGTGCGCCGTCGCCGGCCGCCACGGATCGGCGACCCGGCGCACCACGTTCTGCAGGCGGCGCAGCGCCTCCTGCCCGTTGTGCCCGCCAACCTCCAGCTCACTGCCGCCGGTGCCGGCGTCGGGGCCGCTCGCGTCGTGCGACGCCGGAATGGAGATGACCAGCAGCGCGCCGCGAATGGACTTGACCACCTCGGTGAGGGTCTGCGCGAAGGTGAACTGGGTGTCGAACGTGCCGGCCGGCAAGTCGTCGCGTCCGTAGAGCTGGCGGGCGTAGGCGACCCACTCGTCGATGAGGATCAGGCACGGGGCGTACGCCGAGATGAGCGTGGAAAGCGCGGCGCCGGGGTTTGTGGCGGTCTGGTCGGCCTCGGCAATGATGTCGTACGCCTCGCGTCCGCCGAGCTGCCAGGCCAGCTCACCCCAGAGGGTGTGGACCTGTGTGCCATCGTCCTTGACGCTGACCTTGCCCGGCGTCAAATGGTTGCCCACCAGAGCCACCCGCCGGATCTTCCCCAACGCGGCCAGGTCGCAGCCGGCGACGGCGTCCTGCACTTCCTGCGGGTACTCGGTTACCGGCCGGCCCGAGCACAGGTGGTAGAGGGCAAGCATCGAGTGGGTCTTGCCGCCGCCAAAGTTCGTCTGCAGGTTGACGACCGGGCTGGCGTTCATGTCACCGCTGATCCGGCGGGCGGCACGGCCGAGCAGCTCACGCAGGCCGTCGGTCACGTAGGTGCGCTGGAAGAACTCCACAGGGTCGCTGTACTCACGGCTGACATCCGGGTTACCGGTCGCCACCATGTGAAGGTCGGCAGCAAACTCGGCCGCGTTGAACTGACCGGACGCCACATCGGGGTGCGGGCGGATGACCTCACGCCACGGCTTGAGCCCGGCGCCAGGCACACTTACCACCGTCGCGGCTTTGACCGCCTTTCGGGTCTCCGCCTCGTAGATCGCACGCTGGTGGTCGAGCCGAAGCTTGCGTACCTCCTCTGCCTGCTCGGCGGCACCAGCTGCGGTGAGCAGCCGCTCAATCGAATCGAGCGCCCGGTAGGTGTCGTCCGAGCTAAACGAGTCGTTGTGCGCCCACCGGTTGCGCACATCCCGCAGTTCCGAGGCAAATGCCTGCTCTGGCCGAGACAGCTTGTCTTTGAAGACACGCCACTCCTCGGTAAGCACCTTGAGCTGTACCTGCGGGTCCTTCTTGCTGTATGTCCTGGCCGACCCGTGCCTGGCCTCGTCTCGCGCTTCGAGCAGCTTGACCCAGTCCTGCCCGGCCGGAGCGGCGGCGGTCATCGCGTCGTCGACAAAGGATTCCAGACCGGCGGCGAGCAGCTCGAAGCCTTTGCCGATGCGGTCACGATTGCTCATGGCCATCGTCGCTTACTCCTCTTCGCCGTCGCCGAAGTCGAACTCACCTTGGGCAGGCGGCGGAGTCAACAATCCGCCGGTACGCGCAGCCGCAGACAGGTCAGACCACGACGTTCCGAGCCCGTTGAACAGAAGGGCCGTCTGCGTCCAGCCGCGCTTCTCGCAGATGGAGAACAGCAGGTACGCCAGCTCCTTCGCGGTGTCCAGGTCGATCCGCTGTCCGGCCTGGGCCATGAGCCGTGCGGCTTCCTCCGTGCCCTGCTCGGAGAGCGCCTTGGCGAGCCGGAGCACGACCTCCCAAACGCTAATCCGCTCATCGGTCGCCGGATCCCAACGCTCAGACAGCTCGGCCGGTTCGAGCAGCCGCGCCTTCCCAGCCCGCGCCCAGAAGACGCCACCCCGCACCAGACCTTCAACCGAAGTATTCGTCGACCGCGACAAATCATCGGCGCGGCCGAACGGCTGTTCATCCCAGCCGAACTGGCTGAACCACTTGACGCAGAATCGTGTGTCTTCGTCGAAGTCGCCTTCCTGTTCGGAGAGCACCTCGTCCAGCACCTGGTTGATGAGCGCGAGCGCCGTCCGGACCGTCATGTCAGAGCCATCCGGCTCGACCACCTGTGCATACCTCGAGAAAACTCCCATCCCCGGCCCGATCGCGGCCTGTGCTAAGTCAACAGGTGCGATGCTGCCTTGTTGGAGTTCACGGAGTGCTATTGGCAATTCGTCCCTAAGCGCAGTCAGGAAAGCACGTCGCGTCGCAGCGGGAGCGTCTCCGGATCGCGGCCGGCACGCCAGCACGACCGACGAGGCAAGTGCGTTGGAGTCGAGCGAACGCATCCGGTTAGGCAGCTCGGTTCTCATCGGCCAGGTCGCCGTGATTTCCCATCCCGAGCGAATCATCCCCTCCAGTAGCACCTCCCAGCCGGTGCTCGCCGTTCCGGCCGCATCGGTCTCGGCCTGTCTAAAGGCGTAGTAGACAGTAATCGGCAGATCTCTGCGTGAGGACTCGCGGATTCGATCGAAGACCCGGACGAAGCCTTCCTCGAAGTAGCGCTGCGCCGCATCCTTGCCACCTCGTCGGAACGGGTCGGCGACGAGTTCTTCAGCCTTAGGTGTCAACACAGTACTCAGCAGGGAAGGATAGATGCTAAATAGTGAGCGTCGGAGCCAGATGTAGAAGAAGTCTGAAAGATCAGCGTACCCAACGTTGTCGTAGTAGGGAGGATCTGTCGAGACGACTAGGCCACGATAATCGCGTTTCGATGCATCCGCTTGCTGCACCTCACCAGGCTTCTTTCCATTTCCGATCGCCTTGGCAACATTTCCCAACGCTACGACAAATCCGCCCGCATTCTTACAACTGAGAATCGGTGTCTCAGCGAAGTCCCAAATCATAGGAATCGCCTGACGCGTGAACAGATGGATGGCTTGATCCATGCTGGGCTTCCAACTGGTCAAAGCGTTCCCAATGTCAGCGACCTTACTTAATGTGGCTGCGAGATAGACGGCAACACTGTCGGCGTAAGCCAACCCCCCAGTCCCGCCGTGCTCTAGCGATTCGCCGTCGGGGAAGCCAGCCCGGCGGGCGTCCAGCAGGACTCTCTCGTGGGCTTCAAGCACCAAGTCGCTCATTGTGGTAAGAGCAGTGAGCTGGCGAGAGGTAAAGAGGTCGGCGTGCCGGGTCATTCCGTAGGCCTGGACCCGGAAGCCGAGCGCGGCTTCAGGAAGATCGGTGTCGGGGACGTCCTCCGGAACGGGTACCTTCGCGGCGAGTTCGTGGTCGGGCGTCGGCGGTAGGTACACCCGACCCCGGTGCTCTTCGGCGACGATCGCCATGAGCTGGACGCCAATCCGCTTCGCCTTGCCCTCAGCCCGAATGTAGGCCAGAGGCACTGCCGTCCTACAGGCGACGCAGATCGCACCCGTGCGCGTCACCGTGCCGTCGTTGCCCTTAGTCGGTGCCTTCTTCACATCGTGTCCGATCGTGAACTCGATTCGGCCATGCCCGACGTGCGGGACGACGTACGCTTCCTTACCTTTCTTCTTGCCGAGCCACCATGAGCGAACCAGCGGCATCTGGATTCCGCATGCCGGGTTGGGACACTTCACGGTCCGCGCCCATATCCACGCGATGACGTTGGCTTCGCTACCGTCCGGCAACTTGGCCTTCGGGTAAAGGTGACCGATGCGCTTCTCGGCCTCGTCGCGCATCCACTGGCCATACCGGCGGACGTCTTCGGCGAGTCCCGTGGCACGTGGCCAGTGCATGCGCTGCTCGGCCGCACCAGGAAACACCGGTGGGCGGCCGGACCACTTCGGCGGAATCTCGATGAGCGCCTTGTTGATCAGCACAGCGACGGGATTCAGGTCACTGGCGTGCGCCTCAAGGCCGAGTCGCTGCGCCTCCAGCGGGATCGAACCGCCGCCCGCGAATGGGTCGAGGATCGCCGGCGGCTTGCCATCGAAGCACTTGGCGATCTCCTCGTACGCCTGACGGAACAGCGCCTCGTCGTTGCTGTTCTCCCACTTCACCAGCCGCTCGATCAGGTCGAACAGCCGGCGGCGTTCCTTGGCCTGATCCTCCTCGGTGGGAAACTTGTCTGGATGCGCCGACGGATCGTCGACAAGCTGTGCGAACAGCACCGCGCGACAGGCCGCGAGCGGCCGTCGCGCCCACCACAGGTGCAATGTGGACGGATGACCGTGCCGGATCGACTTCTCCCGAGCCGACTCACGGTTGATCGCCTCCAGCGGCAGCGCCACCTCGATGAGCTTGCGCTTGACCGGTGCCTGACCATCGCTCACAGCGGTGCTACTCCCTTTTCCCACATCTCGTGCCAGTTGCCGCGCACACAGTCCGCGGCGAAGTCGCCAAAATCGAAGCCCTTGAACGGGTCGAGCACGTAACGCACCTCATCGTGCTCCGGGCCACCCGGGTGCACGCTCACCAACGCCAGCCGGTAGCGGTCGGCGTTCTTGCCGTAGAGCACCTCGTTACGGGTGACCGTGAAGTCGTCCGCGCCTAGAATCCGCCCCTTCACCTCGATGAAGACCCAGTGTCCATCAGGCGTGAGCGAGCGGATGTCGTACCCCTTGTTGTTGTGCGGCATCTCGGTCGGCTCACGGCCGAGGCGGCGCTCGGCGGCCATCACCGCCGCGATGGCGCGGCGGTCGACCGTCGCGGTGTCCTGCGCGTACGCCAGCACCGGCTTGTCACGACGGCCCATGAGCCGGTCGATCAGGCCCTGCGGCACGACGAGCGCGCCGCCCGCCACGACCGGCGGCAGGGGGCGCAGCGTCTCGTCCGCGTCCAGCGCGGCGAGCCGCTTCTCCAGCCGCCGTTCCAAGTCGCGGGCGCGGCGCAGCGCGGTCTCCGGCCGGATCTTCAGCGACTTGCCGGCGGCCTGCTGGTCGAGCAGTTCGGCGTAGCGGGCATCCCAGTAGTTGATCTGCTGGGTCAACCGGCGCCGGACATGCGTCCGGATGCGCCGCACGCTCTCGCGCACCCGGCTCTCGACCTCGGCGAGGTGCTCGCTGATCCCGTGCTCCACCGCCCACCTCACCGCGACATCCTCCACGCTGCTGGCGAGCCAGGGCTCGGCCAACAGGTCGTCGAGCACTGCCGCTTCGTCGGGTGTCGGCGGCCGATAGTCGAGGTACGGTGCCGGTCCGGCGGAGGCCGCCGACCCGTCCCGGCGGATCTCCACGAACTCGAAACGCTTTGAGATCGTATGTGGCGGGTTGTGCCCATCCATGATCTGATGGGTCAACGCGACGAGCAGCCGGGGCTCCTCGCCCGGGTCGGCACCGTCGATGAGGATCGCGCCCTGCTTGAGCAGCGTGCCGTACCGCTCGATGACCAGGTCCACGACCGCGTCCAACAGCGGACGGCCCGGTGCGATCAGCTCGGCCTTCGGCTTGCCCGGCACCCGCACCTGCTCGCGCTCGAAGCAGACCCGCTCGTACTGGCGCAGCACCGGAGCGCCCAGGCCGATCTGCCGGTCCCGGTCACGGACCTCGACCGGCACATGGGTGATCTCGAACCGTCCGGCCTCCCGGGCCGCCATGCGGCCGCCGAGGAGCCGGAACGCCTCCGTGAAGAACGCCTGCACGTAGTGCGGCTGCAGCCGGCGGGCCCGCGCCTCCTCCATCTGCAACCGCAGTTCCCGCACATCCGTCTCGGCGAGCACGTCGTGGTGCAGCGCGCGCTCGGCGAGCAGCTTGTCCAGGCCCGCGCTCACCTCGGCGTCGATCACGCGGTTCAGCCGCTCCCGCACCTCCGGCCGGTCGCCGTACCGGATGGCCTCGATGAGCAGGTCACGCAGCGGCCGGCCCTCGAACGCCTCGCCCAGGACGTTGAAAACCTTCCCCTGGTACGCCCTGCGCTGCTCCTCCATCTTGTCGAGCAGCCGCAAAAACACCGCGCCCTCGCGGGTGTCGGCGGCGACTAGGTTCCACAGGTGGCACACCTCGGTCTGCCCAATACGGTGAATGCGGCCGAACCGCTGCTCGATCCGGTTCGGGTTCCACGGCAGGTCGTAGTTGACCATCAGGTGTGCCCGCTGCAGGTTCAGCCCTTCGCCGGCCGCGTCGGTGGCGACCAGCACAAGCGTGTCCTTGTCCTGTGTGAACAGTTCCTGCGCGGCCCGCCGCGCCTCCCGCCGCACACCGCCGTGGATGGCGACCACCGCCTCGTCCCGGCCGAGCAGTTCCCGGATCCGGTCGACTAGGTAGTTCAGGGTGTCTCGGTGCTCGGTGAAGACGATGATCTTTCGGCGGGAGCCGTCCGGCTCGTACATCGACTCCTCGTCCAGCAGCAGCGTGCGCAGCTCGGTCCATTTCTTGTCGGTGCCCGACCTGCGCACCCGTGCGGCCAGCTCCACGAGGTCGCCGAGGATCCCGATCTCCTTGTCCAGTTCGGCTGCTGTGCGTGCGGCCGACGCGGAATCGGCCACCTCCTCCTCGAACTCCTCGCGCTCCTCGCTCGTGAGGTCGTCCAGCGCGTCCTCGGAGACGTCGCTGTCCCGGCCGAGCAGCTCGGCCAGTCGGCGCTCCAAAGTCGACTCCCCGACGCCTCGCATGGCCACCATCTCTTGGCGGCGCTGCTCCAGCCGACGGCGGCGGCGCTCCAGCGACTTGAGGATCGCCTCCGGGCTGGAGGCCAGCCGTCGCTGCAACACGGTGAGCGCGAAGCCGACCGTGTTGCCCCGGCGACCCTCGCCTGCGGCCTTGAGCTGCTCGGCCCGGTTCATCTCCTCGCGTACGTACTGGGTAACCGCCTCGTACAGGTCCCGCTCCTCCGGCGAGAGCTGGTACTTGACGGTGTGCGCGACCCGCTCAGGGAACAGCGGCTTTCCCTCGAAGGTGAGCAGCTCCTCCTTGACCATCCGGCGCATCAGCCCATCGGTATCCACGGAGTGCACCCCGTCGCGGTAGCGGCCCTCGAACCGGTCCGCGTCAAGCAACGCCATGAAGAGCTGGAAGTCCTCCTCCTTGCCGGCGTGTGGTGTCGCGGTCATCAGCAGCAGGTGCCGGGCAACCCGGCCGAGTAGCCGCCCAAGTTCGTACCGCTTGGTCGTCTTGAGTTCGCTGCCGAAGTAGTGCGCGGACATTCGGTGCGCCTCGTCCACCACGACCAGGTCCCAGTCGGTCTGCTCAAGCTGTGCCTTGAGGTCGTCGGACCGGGAGAGCTGGTCCATCCGGGCGATCAGTAACGGGTGCCGCTCGAACACGGTGGTGTCGATCGTCGCGTCGATCAGCGTCCGGGTCAGCAGGTCGAAGCGCAGCCCGAACTTCTCCAGCAGCTCCTCCTGCCACTGCTCGACCAGGCTGCCCGGCGCGACCACCAGGCATCGGGCGAGGTCGCCACGCAACATCAGCTCCTTGATGTAGAGCCCAGCCATGATGGTCTTGCCGGCGCCCGGGTCGTCGGCGAGGAGGAACCGCAGCGGGGTGCGCGGTAGAAGCTCGCCGTAGACCGCCTTGATCTGGTGCGGCAGCGGGTCAAGGTCACTGGTGCTCACGGCCAGCATCGGGTCGAACTGCGCGGCCATGCGGATCCGCAGCGCCTCGGCCGCGAGCCGGAACAGCGCCGGATCGCCGTCGAAGGAGTACGCCCGCGCAGCGGCCTGAATCGAGAGGGATGGCTCATGGTCGCGGTAGAGCAGTCGCTCACCGACACGCCCCGCCTCGTCGCGATAGGTCAGCGCTAACGCGTTCGAGCCGTACCACTGCACGCTGACGACCGTCACGGCGCCACCGGCGATCACGCCACCGACCCGCGCCCCCGGGGTCAGTTCCTCGAGCTTGATGCCCTGCTGGTGAACCCCGGGTGCGACCTGCCGCCACTGCGCGTCGCTCACAGCTGCTCCTCGGTGGATCGTTCGTCGGCCGTCACCGGGCCACCACCCGGTGGTTGCTCAGATGGGCGAGCATGGCCTGGTTGGCTTCCCAGCCGTCGGGGAACGTGACCGGCTCGTTGAGGTACACCGGCTCGGTGGACGGGTGGGCGTCGAGCAGCTCGGGGATGCCGGCCCGCGCCACCACGATGCAGGCGTGCCGGTGCCGCGACGTGAGCACGCACAGCCGCCCGGCCTCCAGGTGGAACGCGGTCGCGTCCCGGCGTCCCGACAGCGGGTGCAGCACGATCGTCACGTCGTACTCGCGGCCCTGCAGCCGGTTGGCGGTGTCCACGGTGACCCCGGCCGCGGTCGGCGGCAGCGCGGACCGGATCGCCGCCACCTGGTCGCGGTGCGCGGCGCCGATCGCGATTCGGTCGGGGGTGACCGGCGCGCCGCCGCGCGCCCGCTCGGACACCGCCACCGCGCCCCGCTCGAGCAGCCGCTTCGCGAGCGCCACGCAGGCGCCTACCGCTTCCCCGTCGGTGCGGATCGTGTGCCGGGCCGGCAGTTCGTACAGCGCCCAGCCGGTGGCGGCCGCCATCTCCAGCGCCTCGTCCACCGGCCCTCCGCCGAACCCGGTCGTGGTGAACGACAGCGACCGCTCGCCCTCCACCGTTCCCGCGGTGAACCCGGTGAACGGGTAGAATGCCTCGGAGATCACCGACGCGGCGGATGGCGGCAGCCGCCACGAGATCGGCAGCCGGTGCACCGGCAGGTCCGGATTGTGGCGCAGCAGCACCGCCACCGCGCTCTGCATCGGGTCCCAGGACAGCCCGGCCCACCGCTCGGTCTCCACAGTGGAGAACGGGTCGAGCTGCCCGGGGTCGCCGACGAAGAGCGCCCGCTCGAAGCGTGGCGCCACCCGCAGCAGCATGTCTGAGCGCATCTGGTACGCCTCGTCCACGATCGCCCACGGCCAGGTGCCCTCGGTGATCGTGGCCCACTTCGCGGCGGTCCCGATGAGCACCGCCGCGTCGGCGAGGTCGTCGACCCGCGTGCCCACCCGCACCGACGCGTGCCGGGTCACCCGCTCGGTCGGCACGTACCCGCTCGCGGAGAGCCGCCCGATCCGCACGTGTCTCGGCGCGCGGCGGGCCAGCCGGTCCACCAGGTCGTCGACCTGCTCGTTGGTCTGCGCCACCACCATCAGCCGCTCGCCCTGGCCCGCGAGGTGCGCCGCCGCGCGTACCACCAGGGTGGACTTGCCCGCGCCCGGCGGGGAGTCGACGACGGCGCCGCGGTGGCCTCCGGGGTCCAGACCGGCGAGGAAGCTCGAGACGATCACGACCACTCCTCCGCGGCGTCCTCGTCGGTCGGCACGTACTCCGGCGGCGGGCCGCCGTGCGTCCACGGCGTCTCCTCCCGCGACGGGAACGTCGGCGCGGGCTGGTGCCCGCCGCCGAACGGGCTGTAGCACAGCCGCTCCCCCACCTCGGGCACGCTGCCCGGCGCCGGGGTGAGCGACCGGCCCATCCCGCCGGAGAGCTCCAGCAACACCTCGACGCCGTCGTCCACACTCGACACCGAGACGACCACGGCCGTCTGGGACAGGCGCGGAGCCGCCCGGACCTCGGCGCCGGGCTCGAGGCGTACCGGGTCCTGGGTCCGCACCGTGACCAGCGGCCGCAGCCTGCGCCGCGCCCCGGACGCGACCACCCGGTTGGGTTCGGCCGCCACCACCGTGCCGGCGAACGCTTCGCCGACCAGCCGGTACTCCGCCATCACCAGCGGGTCGTCGAGGGCGCGCTGGGCCTCGTACTCCGCCTGCGCCCGCTCCATCCGGTCGAGCCGGATCGCGGCCGCCACCGCCCCGTCGCGGCGCGCCTGCGGCGGCCCGCCGTCGCGCAGGTACTCGACGTACGCGGTGAACGCGTCGCGGTCCTTGGCCCAGCGCGTGGCGACCCGTTCGCCGGGCGGCAGCGCGCGCAGCAGGTCCACGGCCCGCCACATCAGCCGCCAGGTCGGCTCCAGCTGTCCGCGCAGCGCGGACTCCAGCGCCGCCACGGCCCGCTGCCGCGCGGCCTCGTCCTCGGCCGCGACCGCCTTGTCGTACGCGGCGACGAGCGGCGCGAGCACCTCGTTGTCGAACGTCGGGTCGGTGGCCGGCCCGGCCGGCGGCCACACGAGCGGGTTCTCGGCTTCGGCTGCGGCCCGCGACGCCGGCACGCCGGGCGGCGGGTCGATCCAGGCCAGAAGGGCGGCGAGGTTCTGGTCCTCCACGTGACTCTGCCCGGTCGCCCAGTGCAGCGCGAGCGCGTCGGTGGTGGCGAGCAGCATCGCCGAGCCCGGGTACTCGGCCCGCTCGGCGAGGAACGTCAGCCACCGCCCGAGCACCGGCACCAGCGGGTCGACGGCGTACTCCCCCTCGGTGCGCCGGAAGCGGGTCGAGCGGCCGAGCAGGCGGACGAACCCGATCCCGCCCGGGTTGGGCACCAGGATCTGCGGGGCGTCGACGTAGCGGGTGCGCGTGTCGCGGCCCCGGTCGACCGGCACCGTCTCCTGCTCCCCGCAGAAACTGTCTATGTAGGACACCACGATCACGGCGAGCTCGGCGGCGAACGCGAACCGCTCGGTGCGGTTGCGCGGCTGCGCCACGACCAGCAGGCGGGGGTCGTCGGGCGCGGTCCCGACCATCGCGGCGAGCGGCGCGTTCGCCTCGCCGGCGAGGGTCAGCGGTACGAGCACCAGCGGGCGCTCGGACAGGTGGACGTGGCGGACCGTGGCGATCGGCTGCGCGGCGTCCCGGTCCACGGCGAGCGCCCGTGCCAGCGACGTCAGCACGCTCATGACGCAGCCCCGATCGGCGGCGTCGCCTGGCTCAGGCACTCGTCGCGCAGCCGCGCCGCCTGGCGCAGCAGGATCGCCGCCTCCTCCTGCTCGTCCGACGGCGTCAGCGTCCCGGCGGCCAGCCCGAGCGCGGTCTCGATCGTCTCGACCCCGCCGAGGTCCTCCCGGACGGTCCGCCCGAGCGCCGACGTCGACCCGCGCGCCTCGTGGCGGCAGAAGTACGCCATCTCGCACGTCGCCAGGCACTCCGGCGTGTATCGCGAGTCCACGATGGACAGCGCGCGGGCCAGGTCGGCGGCGGGGCGGGTCGGCACGCCCGCGGCGTCCGGGGCCAGGTCGAACGTCAGGTCCGGCGGCAGCGCGTCGAGCAGCGTCTCGATGTGCTCCAGCCGGGACAGCTGCCGGCGCAGCACGCTCAACTGCCTACGCACGTCGAGCAGCGTCGCGATCGGACGGTTCGCGAAGTTCTCCGGGCAGACGAGCACCACGTCGTGCGAGACGACGCTGGGGTCGTGACCGAGTTCGTCGAGCAGCTCGCGCAACGCGAGCACGTACACGGCGGACTGGATGGCGGCCGCCGCCACCTTGCCGCCGTCGGCCTGACCGTCGATCACCGGGAACGACTTGATCTCGACGACGTGGAACCTGCGCTGGAACTGGAACGCGATGAGATCCGGCTCCAGGTAGACCCACCGGCCGCCGACCTTCAGCCGCAGCAGCGGGTGGTCGAAGAGCGTGCCCGCCCCCTCGCGGCCGTCCGCTGCGCGCGCCAGCAGCGCCCGTGAGCGGGCGTGGCGCACCTCGGGGCTCTCCTCGCCGCCCACGTCGGCCAAGTCGTCGTACGCCACCTCGGGGATCGGCAGGCCGAGCCGTTCGCGCAGCAGCCGCAGTAGCTCCGCGCAGCCGTTCGCCTTAACCTGGGCCTCGAACGCGTTGCTCCGCGTGATCGCGAACTGCGACTGGCCCCACTGCATGGGGAACGCGACGTGCTCCGCCAACCGTCCCTTGTCGACACCGGCGGCGTCGAGCATGGCGCGGCGCGAGCAGCCGGGGTTGCTGGTGAGCGCGGCGATGGTCCGCGCGGTGTGGTGGCGCGGCGGGGTGTTGCCGCGGATGCGGGCGAGCCGGGCCTCGACGCTCACGAGGCCTCCCGGATGATGCGCAGCCGGCTGCCGTAGAGCTGCTGCACGTCGTCGAGCTGTGTGCGCGCCCGCTCCGCCGCTTCGCGGCGCTGCGCCTCGTCGGCCTCGGCGTGCACCTCGAGTTCGGCGCGGGCGGCCGCGACCACGACATCGGGCTCCACCGCGCCGGGTCCGTCGGCGGCGCCGGGGATGTTCGCGGCGAACCGCCACAGCAGCCGTTGCGCGGCCCGCCCCGGCTCGGCGAGGCGCTCGATGTGCTCGGCGACCCGGATCGCGGCGGTGAGGAAGTGGACCCGAGGGCTCAGCGGGCCGACGATGCGGCGTTCCATCGGCCAGGTGGAGATCGCGAGCAGGCCGCGCGCGGGCGCCAGCAGGTCGACGGTGAGGGCCGCGCAGAGGTAGTACGGCCGGGCGTACGGGGCGGCGCGGAACGAGCGCTCCTCGTCGCGGCGCAGGCTGGTCAGCCGCGCGCCGACGATCGTGCCTGCGGAGAACGCCTCGTGCACGGCGCAGATCAGCTTCGGAGCCGCCGGTACGGACAGCAGCGTGAGCGCGTGGTGTACCTGCTCGCGAATGGACAGCAGCGAGCCGGGCTCCTCCGGGACCCCCCGCCGCCCTGGTTGATCATGAGCTTCTTCGCGGACACGCCCGGCGTGTCTGTCAACAACCTCATGATCGTCCGCGACCGGGTGGTCGGGGGCGGACTCGGCGAGGTCGTCGAGCACGCGCTCCCACTCCTGCTCGGCGCGGCGCAGGTCGGCGCGCAGCGCCCGCGCCCGCACCCGGTCGCCGGCCAGCACCGCCCGGCGTACGGCCGCGCGCAACCGGTCGATCTGACGCTCGAGTTCTTCGGCGGACCCGGCCACGGGTTGACTCTACGTTCTCCAGTGTTTTCCAGCAATGCCCATCTTGACGAAGCAAGTACGCACGCGACGCTACCGAGCGTTACCGCCTGGTAGCTAGAGCCGGACGACGGATGCCGCAGCGCCATCTGGCTGTCACCGCGTCACGGAGTGGCTGAGGGCACAGCGACCATCAGGGGTGACCGGCCTCCTCCGCGCGGCCGACATCCCCGATGGCTGCCCCTCATGCGGCCGGCCTCGCCGCATGCATCGAAGGCAGTGCATGTCACAATCAGACGCCGTGAACGTCGATGTCGACAGCTATCAAGCTCGCCACGGCCTGACACCGAAGACATCCCTGCTTGTGCCGGCGGCTCTCGCCTTCCTGGCCGCCGGACTGTTCCTGCCCGACATGCCGATCGTGCTGAGAATCGGCGTCCTGGTGCTCGGCGCAGGCGGCACCTGGGCCACGCTCTACGCCCTCTTCCATCGGGGCTTGGCGTTCAAGGTGGACGCGGCCGGAGTGACGCTCGGTGCGATACCCGGCGCGCTCATCCGCTCGCCCGAGGTCTTCGTGCCATGGTCGGACATCGACGCCATCGTGCTCTGGGACCAATCGACCGGCTACACCAGGTGACGGTACGCGCGACAGGGACGCGGAATCAGGCGCGGGCGGGCTCGCGGATCTGGTCGTAGGTGTTCTCCAGGTCGGTGCGCACGAGCGCCCCGACCAGCCAGGCGATCTTCTCCGACCGTACGCCGTGGATGACGTCGGCGAGTTCCTCGGCCGAGCGGGCGAGGCCGAGCTTGCGCGCGGCCCCGAGCGCCCGCTTGTCGGCGAACGGGGCCACCTCGCGCCACGTCGCCTGGACCTCGCGGAAGAACAGGTCGACCGCGCGATCGTCCACACCGGGCAGCGCGGTCAGCAGACGGCGCTCCTTGTCCCGGTCCTGACCCGCCTGGGTCCGCAGCCGGCGCAGGTCACCGCCGTACCGCTGCACTACCGCCCGCGCGAGGTCACCGAGCGTGGCGGCGAGCGCCTGCGCCTTGCGTCCGGCGCCGTTCTCCCGCAGCACGCGTACCCGCTCGTCCTCCGGCGACCGCGCCATGCGCGCGGCGCTGTCCCAGGCGCCCCGCAGCGCCCCCGCGGCCTGCGCCGCGGCCCGGTAGTCACTCAGGTCACGCAGCAGGATCGACAGGCACAGCAGCTGGAACAAATTCGCCGGGCTGTTGGTGACCCGCAGCCCCAGCGTTTCCGCGAAACCCCGCCGGTTCGCGCCGAGCAGCGTACGCGCCATCCGGCGCTTGCGCTCGATGTCGGGCACCGTCATACCCGGGGGGTACCCGCAACGCGAGGGCCCATGCGAGGCGGGGATACGGCGTGGACGCGCATATCGGCGGGCCGCCCGGGTAGTGCATCGAAAGACCGTGGAACAGGCCTCGCGAAGGTAGGTGTGCGATGACTACTCAAGCCCCTCCCCACGTGGTGAAGGACAAGAACTACGACCTCCTGAAGGTCCTGGAGATGTCGCTGGAGAACACCTGGCGCATGCAGACCTACATCGAGGACGCCGAGCGCGAAGGCGACAGCGAACTCGCGGAGTGGTTCCGCAAGATCCAGCAGAACAGCATGAAGGCCAGCGACCAGGGCAAGATGCTGCTGGCCGAGCGCCTGCAGCGTGGCATGGGCGCCTGAGCCCAGCACACCGCATGTCTGGGGAGAGTGCCTGCCAGATGATCTCCGGGAGCGCACCTTCCCGGAGAAAGCGCGTCCAGACCCGGAGAAAGCGCGTCCAGAACGGCCGGGCGGCTCAGCCGCCCCGGCCGTTTTGCGGCAGGCGATCGGCGAGCTCGTCCAGCCGCCGCTTCAGCTCCTCGTAGGCCCGGTTGAACTCCTCGTAGGCCCGATCGCCGATCTTGCCCTGCTCCCGCAGCTCGCTGAGCTTCTCGCGCAGGTCGGCCAGGTCCTCGGCAGCCTTGTCGGTCTGCCCACGATCCAGCCGTTTCAGCACGTCGTCGAGCTTCTTGCGCACCTCGTTGGCGGCGTCGCCGTCGAGTTTGCCCCACAGCTCGCGCAGCCGATCGCCGAGACTCCTGGGGTCGTCGGTGGCCGACGGGTCGGCGACATCGGCCGGCGCCGTCGCCGCCGGTGTCGGACCACCCGCCGGTGCGCCGCCCGCCTGCGAGCCGGGCTCCCCGCCACTCGGCAGGAAGGTCACCGCGATCGCGGTGACCAGGGCCGCGACGACCGCCACCGCGGCCAACCCGGCCGGCCCGACCCGCAACCGCCGCCGCCCGCCGGCCGGTACCGGTACGCCGGCGTCGGCCGGGTCGAGCGGCAAGGTCCGGGTCGGCGGCACCACCGCGGCCGCTCCCCGCGCTGGCTGCCGGCGCGGCTGCCCGGGTACCGGGGAGTCCGAGGCGGCCGCCGTCGGCCACGGCGCCGTGATGGGGAGCGTAGCCGCCGGGCCGGAGATCGCCGCCAGCCGTGCCCGGACCTGGCGCGCATCCCGCGGCCGGTCGTCGGGGCGCTTCGCGAGCAGCTCGGCCACCAGCGCGTCGAGCGCCGCCGGCACGCCGGGGCGGCGGGCGGCGAGCGGCTCGGGCACGCTGTGCAGGTGCTGGGACAGCACGCTGAGCGGGGTGTCCCCCACGAACGGCGGGCGGCCGGTGAGCATCGCGTAGAGCACGCAGCCGAGCGCGTACAGGTCGGCACGGGCGTCCACCGGGTCTCCGGAGGCCTGCTCCGGCGCCATGAACTCGCTGGTGCCCAGCACTATGGCCGGACCGGTGAGGCTGGCCTGCGAGGCCGCCGCCCGCTGCAGCCGGGCGATGCCGAAGTCGCAGATCTTCACCACTCCGCCAGGGGTGACGAGGATGTTGCCCGGCTTGACGTCCCGGTGCACCACCCCGGCCTCGTGCGCCGCGGCGAGCGCGTCGCAGGTCTGCGCGGCGATCGTCAGCGCCCGCGGCACGTCGAGCGGGCCGCGGGCGATCATCGCCGCGAGGCTCTCCCCCTCGACGAGCTCCATCACCAGGTACGCGGCGCCGTCCTCGTCTCCGAAGTCGTAGACCGAGACGATGTTCGGGTGGGCCAGCCGGGCTACGGTGCGGGCCTCGCGCTCGAACCGCTGCATCATGCCCGGCTCCGCCGGGACGGTCCCGCCCAGCATCTTGATCGCCACCGGCCGGTCCAGCCGCAGGTCCCGGCCGCGCCACACCGTGGCCATCCCCCCGCGGCCGAGCTCCTCCCCGATCTCGTAGCGGCCGCCCAAGACACGCTGTCCCATGCTTTCCAGCCTCGCACACCGGTGCAGGTCGGTCAGCCGGGCTTTCTCGTTCCCTCGACTTCACGTGACGGCGTGGTCGACCACGCCTGTCTGGTGCCCTCGACCTGGACGTCGTGACGCGCACCTCATTCGCACGCTGGCCGCGGGCCATTGCCCTGATACGGGCCGTTGCCTGGTAGGTAGAAGGGTTATACCATTCGCGATGGGCGGGCGCGTTCGGCACACCGGTACCGGCCATCCTCGGCCCGCCCGCGGCCCGGCGGACGATCGGAGGACTGATGGGCAACAACGGACGCGTATTCGTGCGCGGGCTGACCTCGCAAACGTACGGGTTGCGCGAGTTCCGACGCCGCCAACTGTCGGTCGACCGGGTGCGCGACGACAGCGTCGTCGTCGACGACGCGAAGGTCGGGCACTCCGGCGACAGCGAGAAGAGCCGCACCTGGTGGCGGATTGGCCCGGGCGACGAGGACTTCCTCACCCAGACGATCCAGGTCCACTTCGTCGAGCTTCCCCCGGAGTCGTCGAACCACGGGCACGGCCACCAGAACGAGGCGGCCTTCTACATCCTCGAGGGCCGCGGCTACGAGATCCACGACGGCCAGCGCTACGACTGGAGCAAGGACGACCTCGTCTTCGTCCACACCGATTCGGTGCACCGCCACTTCAACCCGTACCCCGAGCGCGCGCTCGCGCTCGTGGTCAAGGCCAAGTGCACGTGGATGTTCCTGGGCCTGATCCAACAAGGACGGTCGGCCCCCTTCGACCGTGAGGACGAGTTCGGACCGCGGGAGGACTGGTCGCGCATCTGGACCCCGGACGTGCACGAGCGCAAGAAGGTCATCACGCCGGCCGACACCACCTGGGAGGACACCCCGCTCGGACGGGTACGGGTGATGTCCTCGCCCGAACGCACCGACGCTCGCATCTTCAGCATCGACGCATTCGAACTCGACATTCCGACCGGCAGCCGCAGCGGCAAGTACTGGAAGATGGCCGACGAGGTCTACTACGTCCTCGACGGCCGCGGGTACGCGCTGCAGTGGGAGGTCGAGGCGGAGATCGCGGAGAGGTACTACGCGCGGATCGCGCGGGAGCCCAGGCGGTACGAGATCAAGCGCGGCGACGTGCTCTACGTCCCGCAGAACCACGTCTGCCAGCTGTTCGCCGCCGACGACACGCCGCTGCGCCTGTTCAACGCGCAGAACCGCGTCTTCAAACACCTCGGCTACCACAACGTCCACTACTTCGAGCCGGCGTCCGGCCCGACCGCCGACACCGGCCGACTGGCCGGCACCACCGCCTGACGCTGCCCGGTGCGTGGCTGGGCCCTTCTCCGACGCCCCTCGTGGGACGCCCCCGCGTCCGCGGGAGGCGCCGCACTCTTCTCCTGCTCCCTCGGCGTGGCGAGCGTCGCCGTGCCGCTGCTCGCGTTGCACGCCGGATACTCCCCGACCGAGGTGGGTGTGTTCACCGCGGTCTCGGCCGTGGCTCAGATGGCCACCCGCGCGGTGCTCGGCCCGGTCATGCGCCTGGTGGGCGACTGGGTGCTCATTGTCGGGGCGGCCGTCGGCCTCTGCCTGTCCAGCGCCCTGCTCGTGGTCTCCGCGGCGGTCGTGCCGTTCGTCGTCTCCTCCGTCGTGCAGGGCGCCGCCCGGGCCTGCTTCTGGACCGGCAGCCAGACGCACGTGGTGCGCGGTCCGGGCCGGGCGGTGGGCGCGCTGGCGACCATCAACTTCGTCTCCAGCATCGGCCTGCTCCTCGGGCCCGTCGTCGCCGGAGTCCTGGTCGAACGCTCGGCACGCATCGCGCTGGCCGTGGGCGCGGCCATCGCCGCGGTCGGCGTGCTGCCCGCGCTGCTGCTCGCCCGGCTGCCCGCCTTCTCACCCCCGGCCTCGCGCCCGCCGGTTCGGATCTGGCGCCGGGCCGGGGTGGACCGGGCGTGCTGGGCGGGCGTGAGCGCGGGCGCCTGGCGCAGCCTGTTGTCCAGCTACGTCCCGGTTGCGCTGGAGGCTGCGGCGCAGCCCGCGTCGACCATCGGCGCGCTCGTCTCGGTCGCCAACGGCGCCTCCGTGGCCGGCGCGGCGCTCGTCGCCCGCGTACGCGACCGGTGGCTGGATCGCACCTTCGTGCTGGGCACCCTCGCCGCGGGCGGTGCCACCGGCGCCGTGGTCCTGGTCGCCGACACCTGGTGGGCGGCGGCCATGCTGCTGGCCGTCTCCGGGCTCGGCGCGGGCGCGCTGCAGACGGTCGGGCCGGCCATCGCCGCGGAGTCGGTGCACCCCGAGGAGCGCGGCGACGCGATCGCCGCCGCCGGCACCTTCCGGGCCGCCGCCATGTTCGCCGCCCCGCTGGCGGTCGCGTGCGCCATCGTCGTCTTCCCGCTCACCGCCACGATGGCCGCCGCCGGCGCGCTCATCGCCGCCAGCGTGCTGGCGGTACGCGCTCCCTCCCCCGCTCCGCCGAGTTGAAAGGCCCACCGTGCGCGCGTCCCTGTCGTCCACCTCGACCCGTACCTTCCTGCTATGGCCGCTCGTGGTCGCGGTCGAGCAGGCGCTGTCGCGTCGGCCGGTCCGCCCGGCGGGCCTGCCCCTGATGGTCGCCGGCTACGCCGCGTACCGGCTCGCCGGCGCCTACCGCCTACGACGCGCCGGCGGGCCGCCCGGGATGTCGCAGGGCATGCCGGAGCGGCTCGTCGAGGACGGACCGTACGCCTGGACCCGCAACCCGATGTACGGCGGGCACCTCGTCTTCCTGGCAGGACTCGCGCTCACCACCCGCTCACCGGTCGCCGTCGGCCTGCTCGGCTGGCACCTGCACTGGTTCAGCGAGCGGGTCCGCCGCGACGAGGAGCGACTGCGCGAGCGCTTCGGTGCGGCGTACGAGCGGTACTGCGCGCGCACCCCGCGGTGGATACCTCGGCCGCCACGTCCGCGCGGACGACATCTTGTTGACCCCAGCGAGACCTGACAGAGTAGTAGGTCTAATGGTAATTCCATTGGAGGGCGCGGTGACGACACGGACCACGACCGGCGTGAGCCACTATCACGTGCAGAAGCAACGACGGGCCAAGTTCCTGGAGGAGTGGCGACGCAACCGCCGCGACGTCGTCGCGGTGGGGGACGTCACCCTGCATCCCACGCCTCGCGGCAGCCGGGTGGGTGTCTACGTCGGGGCCGACGGCGACCGCCCCACCCGCACGATGGACGCGCTGGTGCACGAGATCGATCCAGGCACCACCACCACGATCCACCGCCACTCGTGGGACGCGGCGGTCTTCGTCGTCGCCGGCTGGGGATGGACGGAGATCGACGGCCAGCGCATCAACTGGGGCCCCGGCGACTCACTGCACCTGCCGGCTTGGGCGTGGCACCGATCCGGCAACGACGGCGACACCACCGCACGCTACCTCAGCTTTTCCAGCGAGCCACTGCTGTCCACCATGGGCATGTCGGTTCTCGAGGATGCCGGCCACACCCCGTACGCCGAGCTGCCCGGCCGGCCGGCGTTCACCGAGACGGCCGACGGCGACGACCCGTACGCGCGCCGGGTGCGGCGCGTCGCCCGCGAGCAGCGCACTCGGCGCGCCGGGCGGCTGCACACCAGCTGGGACGACCTTGAGCTGGTCAACTCGCCGCGGGGCACCCGGACGACTTTCCTGCTCGACCCCGCCATCGGCTACCAGGCCTCCGGGATCACCATGGCGATGTTCGAGATCGGTCCGGGCCGCGGGCAGTCGATGCACCGGCATCCGGGCGAGGCGTGGCTGTACGTGGTGGAGGGCACGGGCCACACGTACCTGGGCGTCGAACCCGAGGGCGGCACGATCCACCCCTGGCGGAAGGGAGACCTGATCATCGTCGACCACTTCCTGTGGCATCAGCACTTCAACGACGCCACCGATGCGACCGCGAAGGTGGTGCGGGTGCACATGTTCGACAGCCTGCTGGAGACCATGCGCGCCCTGTGCGACCCGCTGGTGCTCTTCGAGGAGCCGCCCACACACATCCGGGACATGCAGGCCGGCGATCCGACGACCATCCAGTGGCCGCCGCTGACCCGGCCCACGTGGCCGTAGCCGGAGGTCGACGTGACCGAGGTGCGCCTGCCGCCGGGCATCAGCGGACTGCACGTGCTGCCCGCCGACCACCACGAGGGGCCGTGGGAGGCCATCATCGTGCCGCCGGGCACCAAGGAGCGCCTGCTCGGCACGGCGCTGCTCGTGCTGCGGCACGGGCGCGCGCTGCAGTCGCTGTCCGGCCCGCCGCACGGGCTGATCGTGCTGTCCGGTCCGCCCGGCACCGGCAAGACCACGCTGTGCCAGGGCCTCGCCCAGGCGGCGGCCACCGCGGTGTCCCGGCGCGGCTCGACCACCTTCGTGGAGGTCGACCCGCACGCGTTCCCCAGCGAGATGCTCGGTGAGAGCCAACGGGCGGTGCGTCGCCTGTTCTCCGAGACGCTGCCCGAGTTGGCCGCCCGGCGCCCGCACACGATCGTGCTGATCGACGAGGTGGAGTCGCTCGCGGTGCGCCGTAGCGCCGCGTCGATGCAGACCAACCCGTTCGACCTGCACCGGGCCACCGACGCCCTGCTGGCCGGTCTGGACGCGCTGCGCGCCCAGTGTCCGCACGTGCTGCTGCTCGCCACCACGAACTTCACCGCCGCCGTGGACGAGGCCTTCCTCTCCCGGGCGGACCTCGTCGTCGAACTCGACCTGCCCGACGAGGAGGTGCTGACCCGGATCATCGGCTCGTCGCTGGCCGAGCTCGCCACGCTCTGGCCCGCGCTGCGCCACCTGGCCGAGGACCGACAGCTGCACGCCAAGCTCGCCAGCCGGTGCGCGGGCTTTGACGGCCGGAAGGCCCGCAAGGTCGTGCTCGCCTCGGTGGCCCGTCACCCCGAGTTGGCCGAAGACCCGGGCCGCCTCACCGCCGACGACCTCTTCGCCGCCGTGGAGGCCGCGGGGGCCGGCGGCTCCTTCGTCGAGGCCGCGGCGGCCGGCGACTCCCTCGCCGTGGCCGCCGCTGGCAGCTCATCGTCATCGACCACACCGGTGTAGGCGCGCACCACGTTGTCCCGCAGCGCGAAACCACCCGCGACCGCGATCGGAACCAGCGCGCCGACGGTCAACGCGGCCACCGGACCCACCACACCGGCGAAGGCCCCGACCACCACGTCTCCGAGGGCTGGCCCACCGCGCGAGGACATCTGGTAGAAGGCGGTGACCCGGCCGCGGATCTCGTCCGGCGTGTCGATCTGGACCGCGGCATGCCGGATCGTGGTCGCCATGGCGTCGAAGGCACCGAGCAGCCCGGCGGCCAGGACCGCCAGGACGAACACCGGCGACTGTGCGAGCAGGATCGCGCATGCTCCGTAGAGCGCGGTGGAGGCGAGGAGCACCCGCCCCTGGCGGCGGCTGCGCTCGACCGTGCGGAAGACCGTGTACGTGGCCAGCAGCGCGCCGGCGGACGGCGCGCTGGAGAGCACCCCGTACCCGGTCGAGCCGACGCGCAACACGTCCACCGCGAGCGCCGGCAGGAGCACCCGGTACGCGCTGAACACCGTGGCCGCCAGGTCCAGCGCCATGAGGTTGTAGATCAGCGGGCGGTGTAGGACGTACCGGGCGCCGTCGGCGATGGACCCCAGCACGGAGCGACGCTCACCGGCGAACGACAGCGACGGGATGCGCAACAACGCGAGCGCGCCGATGAGGGCGGCGTACGTCAGCGCATCCACCGCGTACATCAGACCGGGCCCGGCGATCGTGATGAAGATGCCGGCCAGCAGCGGGCCGACCAGTATCGCCAGTTCCCGCGAGGGGTTGAGCAGCGCGATGGCCTGCGCGAGCTGGCTGCGCGGCACCAGCGCCGGGATCAGCGCCTGGCGGGCCGGCTGGTCGAACGTCGCCGCCGCGGTGGTGAGCACCACCGAGAGCACCACGTGCCACGCCTCGGCCCGATCGGTGAAGGTGAGCCACGCGAGCGCCACCGCAACCAGCATCGCCACCGCCTGCGCGACCTGCAGCAGCCGGCGGCGGTCGAAGCGGTCGGCGAGTGCGCCGCCGAGCGGGCTGAGCATGAGCAGCGCCACGGCCTGTGCGGCACCGACCAGGCCGGTGTAGGTGATCGAGCCCGTCAGCTCGTAGACCTGGTAGAAGTTGGCCGCGACCGTGCCGCGAGTGCCGATCTGGGAGAGGACGACCCCGGCCCAGTAAAGGTCGAAGTCGCGGTTGCGCAACACTGCGGGCACAGCCATGACGTCGCCTCAGTCGATCGGCACCAGGGCCAGCCTGGCAGGGTCCAGTCGCAGGTAGACCTGGGTCCCCGGTTCGATCGACACCGACGGGTTGCCCCGGGTGCGGATCTCGTGCTTGCCGACCGCGACCACGTGGTCGACGGCTTCACCGAGGAAGGCGCGGGTCAGCACGGTTCCCGTCCACTCGCATGGCACCTCGCCCGCCCGGGATACCGTGCTCACCTCGATCGCCTCGGGCCGGATCGAGACGATGACCTCGTCGCCCTTCGCCAGTGACGCAGTCGAGTCGAGAACCAGCGGCCCGTCAGGCGTGTCGATGGTGTACCGGTTGCCGTCCCTGGCCGCGACGGTGCCGCTGATGAAGTTGGAGGTGCCGATGAACTCCGCGACGAACTTGGAGTTGGGGCGCTCGTAGATCTCGCGGGGACGCCCGCGTTGGATGATGTTGCCGTCCCTCATCACCGCGATCGAGCTGGACAGCACGAGCGCCTCGACCTGGTCGTGGGTGACGTACACCGAGGTGATACCAAGCTCCCGCTGCAGCCGCTTGAGTTCGTAGCGCAGCGACTCCCGCAGCTTCGCATCCAGATTGGACAGCGGTTCGTCGAGCAGCAGCAGCGAAGGCTCGATGACCAGGGCACGGGCCAGAGCGAGTCGCTGCTGCTGCCCGCCCGACAGCTTGGTCGCCTGCCGGTGGGCGAGGTTGGCCAGCTCCATCGTCTCCAGCACCCGCATCACCCGCTCGGTGATCTCCTTCTTGCTCGGCCGCTGGCTGCGCTTGCGCACCTGGAGCGGAAACGCGACGTTGTCGAAGACCGACATGTGCGGCCAGATCGCGTACGACTGGAAGACCATGCCCAGTTGCCGCTCGTTCGCCGGCACGTTCACCGGCTTCAACCCAGGCCCGTTCGCGAACAGCACCCGGTCGCCCACCTCGATGACGCCGGAGTCCGGCCGCTCCAGCCCGGCGATGGAGCGAAGGGTCGTGGTCTTGCCGCACCCGGAGGGGCCGAGCAGCGTGAACAGTTCCCCCTCGCGGACCTCGAAGCTGATGTCGTTGACCGCGTAGACCCGGCCTTCGTCGTGCGATGACCCCCGCGAGAAGCGCCGCCGGCGCTCCCCCTCGAAGGTCTTTACCAGATTGCTGATACGCAGCACGCGTCCTCCCGAAAGCTCGCGTGGTCAGTCTTGGCGCAGCCCGATCCTGGCGCCGAGCCGGTACGCGATGACGACGAGAACGACGAGGGTGAGCACCATGACGACGCCGAGCGCCGACAGCACGGTGAACTGGCCGTTCTCGTACTGCTCGAAGATGAGGATGGAGAGCACCTCGTTGCCGGGGCTGTAGAGCAGGATCGAACTCGACAGCTCGCGGAACGAGACGACGAGGATGTAGATCCAGCCGGCCAGAAGGCCCGGCGTCAGCAGCGGGAGCAGCACCCGACGGAAGGTCTGCCACCAGCTGGCACCGCTGACCTGCGCCGACTCCTCAAGCTCGGTGGAGATCTGGTGCATCGAGGTGACCGCGTACCGCATGCCGTACGGCATGTACCGCGTGCAGTAGGCGATCAAGAGAATGAAGATTGTCCCGTAAATCGGAATTGGGCTGCGCAAGTAGACAAAGGAGAGCGCGAGTCCGAGCACGAGACCGGGGATGACCAGCGGTGTGAACGCGAGCTGGTCAATGATCTGCCGTCCGGGGATCCGGGAGCGCACCACGATCCAGGCGGCGACCGCCACGCCAGCCATGACCAGCGTGGCCGTCGCCACGCCGAGGAACACCGAGTTCTTCAGCGCGGTCATCGCCTGGGACATCTCCAGAAGCTGGCGGTAGTTGTCCAGCGTCACCGACTGCAGCGCGGCCGCTGACGGGGCCTGGTAGAACCGCAGCAGCGAGGTGTAGAGCAGCACAAGCAGCGGTGCCACGACCGTGAGGACGAAGTACGCCACGATCACCGCCCCCATGACGGGACGCCACTTGCCGAGTTCCATCCGGCGGGGGCGAAATCCCTTGCCGGTCACAGTCTGGAAGTCCCGCCCAGAGCCCCTGCCGACCAGGTTGGAGATGGCCACGCCGATGATCGCGAGCACCAGCAGCCCGATGGCCAGTGCCCCGGCCCCGGCCAGGTCGGGCGGATAGGTGCGCAGGACGAAGTAGATGCGGCTGGTGAAGACGTAGATGCCGTTCTGCAGACCGAGCAGCGCGGGCACCTCGAAGCTCTCCAGGGAGCGCACGGTCATGATGAGCACGGCGGCGACGATGGCGGGACGGGTCAGCGGCACCGTGATCTTCCGGAACACCTGCCACCGGGTGGCCCCGCACATGAGCGCCGACTCCTCCAGCGACGGGTCCATCGAGCGGAACGCCGCCACCATGAGCAGGAAGACGAGGGGCGACAGGTGCAGTCCTTCGACCCAGATCATCCCCCACACGGTGAAGATGTCGAAGAACCCGGGGCCGAGGACCGGCTCCACCAACTTGTTGAGCAGCCCGATCTCCGGACTCGCCAGGAAGATCCAGGCGATCGTGTACAGGATTCCCGGGATGATCAACGGAATCACCGACGCGGCGAAGAACAACGCCTTGAACGGGACGTCGGTACGTACGTTGAGGTAGGCCAGCGCGGTCCCGACGACCAGCGCCAGGACGGCGGCGCCCACGGCGAACCACAGCGAGTTCAGCACCAGGCTGCCCATCCGCTCGTCGCCGTACGCGCGCGCGAAGCCGCCGAGGGTGAAGCCGTTCTCGTCGAAGAAGGTCCCCCACAGCAGGTAGTACAGAGGCACCAGGGCGAGGTAGCCGATCGCGGCCGCGACCGCCGCGGTGACGAGCAGTCTCGCGCTCGGCCACCATCGCCGTGTCCGCGCCGCCGCGGCCGGCGTCGCCGGTAGCGATGGTGATGCTGTGGTCATTGCCCTGCCTCTCGTCGAAGCCTTCGATACCGCTTATGGCATGGGCGGCGGAGCGCCTCACGCTCCGCCGCGCGGTGTCCGTCGTTCTAGTTGATCTTTTCGGCACCGGCGAGGAGTGCCTCGTACCGTTTGCTCCACTCGTCACCCTGCTCGACCAGCGCCTTCACGTCCACCGGGATGATCTCGACGTCCTTGAGCGGGTCGTCGCCCTCCACGATGGCCGGGGTGAGCCCCTCGTCGACGATGACCTTCTGCCCCTCCTCGAGCAACCAGTCCGCGAAGAGCATCGCCGCGGCCGGGTGCCTGGCCGTCTTCATCAACCCGAACCCGTTCGGGCGGGCGATGACCGGCTCGACGAACGGCAGGTAGTCGACGGGAGCCCCGTTGCGCTTCGCGCGCTCCACGATGTAGGAGTAGTTCGACGCGACCAGCGCGAACTGGCCCGCCGAGAGCAGTTCGCCCTGCACGGTGTGACCCCGGACGACCTTCGCCCCGCTGGCCATGTCGGCGAAGAGCTTGTCGATCTCCTGGTCGCTCTTGCCCTGCTGCTTCCAGTAGCCGTACAGGGTCAGGTACCAGTCGTAGTCGCTGAGCTCCATGGACAGCTTGCCGTCCCACTTCGGGTCGGCCAGGTCCTCCCACGAGGTGGGCCGCTCACCTGCGGGTACCAGGTTGGTGTTCCAACTCGGCGCGAACAGGTTGAATCGGGTCGCCGTCCACCCCTCGAAGCGGCCCGCCTCGGGCACCATCTGGCGCCGCTCGCCCTCGTACGCCGCCAACACCCCCTCCGCGTTCAGCGCGAACAGCTCGGTGGCGTTGGTCTCCACCACGTCATTGCCCTGGAATCCCGCGCTCTGCTCCTGCAGAATCCGCTGCAGGACCGTCTCCGACCCTGCCCGGTAGACGTTGACCTCGATGTCGAACGCGTCGCTGAACGCCTCGGAGACCGCCTCCGCGACGTCGCTGGTCATCGACGTGTACAGGTCCAGGGTGCCCTCTTGTTGGGCCAGCTCGACCAGCCGGTTACGCCGCTGCTCGCCGGAGAGCTTGGCGATCTCGGCGTAGAGCTTCTCCGCCGCGGTCGGCTCGCTGTCAGTGTTACCCCCTCGGGCCGTCGGCGGTCCGCCGCAGCCGGTCACCGCGAGCGCGACCGCGAGCCCGGCGACAAGCGCCCGCGCCGCCGCTCGTGAGATCCGCGCGCGCCGCACTCCTGAGGTGTTCACTTGATCTCCTGTCCCGCTCGGATGATTTCGGCGTAGAGTTCGTCCCACTCCTTCGGGTTGTCAAGCAGCTCCTGCTCTGGCACGGATATCACCGTGAGCCCGGCGAGCGGATCGGTGTTGTCCGGGACGGAGCCGATCCGGAACGCGTCCCGGAGGATCTTCTGGCCGTGGGTGAGTTCCCAGTCGGCGAAGAGCATCGCAGCCGCCGGATGGGCCGCCGTCTTCATCAGAGCGAAGCCGTTGGGGCGCAGCACCACCGGTTGGACCGGGACGCCCGAGGCCGGGCGCCAGCTCACCGGAGCCCCGGCGTCGGCCGCCTTGTCGATCGTGTGGCTGTAGGAGGAGACCGTCACCGCGAACTGGCCGGCCGAGAGGAGCTCACCCTGGGTGGTGTGGCCTCTGGCGACCTTCGAGTTCGCCGCGATCCGGGTGAACAGGTCGCGCACCTCGGCCTCGGACTTCCCCGTGCTGAGGTAGTACTGGTACATCGCAGCGAACCAGTCGACGTCGCCGACCTCCATCGATACCTTGCCCGCCCACTTGGGATCGGCGAGCTCCTCCAACGACTTCGGCTCCTCACCCGGCTTGACCAGGTTGGTGTTCCAGCCGACGACGAAGACGTTGAAGCGCGACGCGGTCCAGCCGTTCGCCTGACCCTCCTTGCGGACCGCGTCCCGCAACTCACCCTTGTACGGGTACAGCAGGCCCTCGGCGTTCAGGATGTTGAGCTCGCCGGCGTTGGTGTCGACGAAGTCGACGCCGAAGTAGTTCGCTTTCTGCTCCTGCAGGATGCGCTGCAGCACCGACTCGGAGTTCGCCCGGTAGACGCTCACCTCGATGTCGTACTCGTCCTGGAACGCATCGACCAGGTCCTGCATGTCGGTGTTCGAGGTGTAGATGGAGAGCTTCCCCTCTTGTTCGGCAAGCTCCACCAGCACCCGGTGCCGCTCCTCACCGGTGAGTCCGTTGATGCGGTCGTAGACCTCCTGAGCCCTTCTCGCCGCCTCGGTCGCGCGGTCGCTCGAGCCACCGCCGCCTGCGGTCGGCGAGGAACCGCAACCGGCAACGACAAGGATGGCAGCCACCGCCGCCACCGCCCCGAGTCTTGTACGGTGTCGCATCTCTTCTCCCGCGAGTTGATTGGGCCCGGGCGCCCCTGCCCGGCGACGGTGTGGACGGCTTTCCCCCGCGAGATGCCGCGATCAGCCGGCATCCGGATGCCGGCTTGGCGACGGTATGGACGTGTCCTTCCTGCTAGGTACCGCGATCAGTCAGCGTCCGTCTGGCGGACCGGCTCGACGACCGAGGTGGATCCGGTGTGCGCGCCGTGCACGGTGCCGGCGGCGATGGCGGCGCGGAGAATTTCCGCCCCCTCTTCCGGGTCCAGTTGGACCGGGTGCCGCTCGATGTTGTGCAACCGCATGGTTCGCAGCAGACCGGTGTCCTGAATCGCCAGGTAGCGCGCGGTGTCGTTGGGGTCCAGGTTGAAGTGCTGATGCCATGCCCACCGCGGCGGGGCGAAGAGCGTGCCCTCAGACCACTCCACGACCTCGATCGGGTCGTCGTCGTAGTTGATCAGGGAGTAGCCGTGGCCCTTCACGACGTACAGATACGCCTCGGTCGTGTGGCGATGCCGGACCGAGGCGCTTCCGGGTTTGAGCTCGGCGAGGTGCGCGTTCAGCACCTCGTAGTCGGCCAGGTCGAACCAGCGCCCTCGGTTGTTGCGCCACGGCCGTTCCGGCAGTTCCATCTTGCGCAGGTCATACGGGACCACGAGTCCTTTGATCGGCGGGTGCTTCTTGTTGAACTCGTCACGCGCGGCGATCTCGGACGCGTCGCGATTGCGCTTCTCGTTGGCGAGTACGCCGGGTAGGTAGTCGTCACGCACGATTCCTCCAGCGGGTACGACCGGGCGGAGACCTCTGCTTGGGGCAAGGGTAGAGCCAAGTAGGGACTAAAGGTCTAACCTTTGAGACAGTGTTATCGGAACGTTACATTGGCGTGAACGGACCGAGACGCGCTCGTTCTCGTTGATTTCCCTGCAGAGCGGCACGGTGACCGGCGGTCGATCCCGGTCGGTTCGGCAAAGGTAATACCATTCAGCGCAGACGTGGAGAGGAGAACCGGTGCGCCGTATGCGTAAAGCCCTCATCGCCCAGGCGCGTCGGGCCCACCGCCGCGTCTTCCGCTCACTCGCCGTGCCCAACTACCGCCGCTTCTTCGTCGGCCACGCGGTGAGCGTGGTCGGGACCTGGATGCAGCGGGTCGCGCAGGACTGGTTAGTGCTCGACCTGTCCGACTCGGCGGTAGCCCTGGGGATATCGATGGCGCTTCAGTTCCTGCCGATGCTCGTGTTCGGGCTCTGGGGCGGCGTCATCGCGGACCGGCTGGACCGCCGCCGCGTCCTCATGGTCACCCAGTCGGTCAGCGGGGCCCTCGCCGCCATCCTCGCGGTGCTCGTGTTCACGGACGTGGTGGAGCTCTGGATGGTCTACGCCCTTGCCCTCGGCCTCGGGCTGGCCACGGTCGTCGACGTCCCGACCCGCCACTCGCTGATCACCGAGATGGTCGCGCCGGAGGACTACGTCAACGCTCAGGCGCTGAACTCCACCGTGGCCAACACCGGCCGACTGGTGGGGCCGGCGTTGGCCGGTCTGCTCATCGCGGTCGTCGGCGTCGGGGCGGCGTTCGCCCTGAACGCGTTGTCCTTCGTGGCGGTCCTCGTCGGGCTGGCCCGCATGGATCCCGGGCAGCTGCGCCGGCTCCCCGCGCCGCCCAGGGAGAAGGCCATGGTGCGGCAAGGGCTCCAGTACGCCTGGCGACACCCGCAGGTGCGGGCGTGCCTGTTCGTCGTGGCCGTGGTCGCCCTCCTGGGCCAGAACTATCGGGTCGTGCTGCCGCTGTTCGCCCGCGACACCTTCCACGGCGACGCCGACGTGTACGGGTGGCTCACCAGCGCCCTCGGCGCCGGCGCGCTGCTCGGCGCCCTGGCCAGCGCGGCACGGGAGGTGGTCGCCGCCCGGTCCTTGCTCGTGTGGACCTGGGTCTTCGCCGCCGTCAACGTGGTCGCCGCGATCACCCCGCGTCTGGGCATCGCGCTGGCCGTGATGGTCGCCCTCGGCGTTGCCCACATCTGCTTCAACACGTTGGCCCGCACGCTTTTGCAGCTCGGCACCGAGGCAAGCATGCAGGGGCGAGTCATCGCCCTGCACAGCATGGTCTTCCTCGGCAGCACGCCGGTCGGCAGCCTGATCATCGGCTGGGTGTGTGAGCAGTGGGGGGCGCGGGCGGGCCTGCTGGTGGCCGGGGTAGCGGCTGGTCTCGCCGCGCTGTCAGCCAGATGGGTCGAGCGCCAGCCCCGCCAGGCGGAGCCGGGCAACCTGGTAGCGCCAGACGGTGAGATCGTTGAACGACGTGCCGAGGTCGGGCAGTTCGGCGATGTCCGCCGGCGTGAGGTCGGGGGCGTTGTCACCGAGTCGGGCCCGCTCGACGCTGATGCGCGCGAGCACCTCGAGGTTCAACGCGCGCACGACGGCCTGCTCGACGGCGTGCTCCCCGGAGCCCACGGTAACGATCCCATGTCCGCGCAGGATGCAGACCGCTGAGGTGCCCATGGCCTCGACGAGTTCCCGGGCGAGTCGCGCGTCACGCACGAGCGCGGCGCGCGGGTAGACCGGCACCCCGTCGAGCGCGAGGCGGGCGGCGGGGATGTTGAAGGCGCCGAAGACCGGTCGCAGCGGCACGCCCTCGACACCGGCGACGAGGACGGCTGGCGGATGGCAGTGCACGACGGCGTCCACGTCGGGCCGGGCCCGCAGCAGCTCAGCGTGGATGGGCAACTCGGCGGGCACCCGCCACTGCCCCAGCATCTCCCCGTGCCCGTTTAGGTCGACCAGCCGCACATCCTCCTCGACAGTGAACAGCAGCCCTTCCTCGGCGGGCCCGCGGCAGCGCACGAGCATCTGCGCAGGCCCGACGCGCACGCTGACGTGACCGAGGATGTCCTGGGACAGGCCGGCGTTGGCGAGGATGCGGCAGGCCAGCGCGACGGTCCGGCGCAAGCGCGACGGGTCGGACGGTTCGGTCACCGGGACGCTCCCAGGCAAGGCGGACTGTGCGGTGCAGGGCCTACGTCATTGGTATGACCATAAGACATGGTAGCGCGCGATATCGTCGATGGGCCTTGCGGGTGCCGCGGGGCGCGACCACAGCGGTTGGCGAAGGACGGCATGGAATGAAGCTGGACTCCAGACACTCGACCGGAGAACCGGACGCCGACCTGTTCAGCCCGGTCAGCCTGGGACGGGTCTCCCAGGTGATCGTCGACCAGATCCGCACCCTGATCCACGAAGGCCGGCTCAAGCCCGGCGACCGGCTGCCCAGCGAACGGGAACTGTGCGACCGGTTCGGAGTCAGCCGGGTCACCGTGCGCGAGGCGCTGCGGGTGCTGGAGGCCAGCGGCCTGGTCGAGATCCGCGTCGGCGCCCGCGGCGGGGCGTTCGTGACCACCCCGTCCAGCGACCGGGTCGGCGAAGGCCTGGCCGACCTGATCAAACTCAGCCCACTGACCGCCGCCGAGGTCACCGAGGCACGCATGGTGTTCGAACTCGGCATCGTGCCGATCGTGGTACAGCGCGCCACCGACGCAGACATCGCCGCCCTGCACGACATCTGCGAACGCCAACGCCGGGCACTTAAGGACAAGACCCTGTCGATCGCCCTGTCCGCGGAGTTTCACATCCGGGTCGCCGCCTGCACCCACAACGCCGCCATCGAAATGCTCGTGCGCAGCTTCCACGGACCCCTGCTGCACTCCCTGCACCAGGCGCAGACCCTCGCCCCGCTCATGGGCCAACGCGGCAACCGCGAACACCGCGAATTCGTCGAAGCCATCGCCCGCCGCGACACCCACACCGCCACCGAAATCATGCGCACCCACCTGCAACGCACCGCAGACCGCGTCGCCCGCGCCACCTGACCACGACGGCCGGGCGGCGCGCGCCAGCCCGCCGCGCAGCTCATCCGGTACGCGCAGCCTGCCGCTCAGGCCGGCCGGGCGTCGGGATCGCGGTCGGCGACCAGGTCGGCGATGCGTTGCACGGTGATCCGGGGCATGAGCTCCCTGACCCGCTCGGTGAGCGGCAGGTCGTAACCGACCGTCTCGGCCATGCGCTCGGCGTTCTCGATGTCCTTGCGCCACCAGGTCAGGCGCATCTGCTCCACCTCAGCGAGCGTGCGGCTCGCCGCCGGCCCGTCCAGCAGCGCGGCGCGCAACCTCGACGGGGGAACCCCGAGGCGCAGCCCGAGCAGCAGTGCCTCGTGCACGATCGCGATCTGCGCCCAGTGCATGAGATTGTTGACGGTCTTGCCGACCTGACCGGCGCCGAGCGGCCCGAGGTGGTGTACGGCGACCGTCCAGGGCTCCAGCAGGGGCCGAATCCGGTCGAGCACCGCCTCCTCGCCGCCGACCAGCAGATTGACGCGCCCCTTCTCGGCTCCGCGCGCCCCGCCGGTGAGCGCGGCGTCAAGGACGTCGACCCCCCGCTCCCGTGCCGCGGTGGCCACCTCCTCGCACGTCTCGGGACGAACCGACGCGCTGATGACGATGGTCGAACCCGGGGCAGCCCCGGCGAGGAGGCCCTGATCGCCGAGGCACACCTCGCGGACGTCCTCGTCGGTGGGGACGATGACGAACACGACCTCGCTCGCCTCGGCGACCTGCCGTGGTGAGGCACCAGCCTCGGCGCCCCTGGCCATGAGGCGTCGGACGACGTCGGGATCCAGGTCGAAGACGACGGTCGGCACGCCCGCGGCGACCAGATGCTCGGCGATGGGTCGGCCCATCGCCCCCAGCCCGACGACCGCGCATCTGGACGCCATGCCCCGCTCCCTCCTCGCGGCTCCGCCGTCGACGCGGCGCGACGGGATGCCTAGCGGCATGGTATGACCATTGGTCCTCATCTGCAAGCAGTCACCCGCTGCCGCGCGGCCTTGTGCGGCCTTGACCGCACCTGCCAGAGTATGTCTAATGGTCAGTCCATCTAAGGCGGTCTCGGTGACGACGCAAACGACGACCGTACGCCACCGGCGTGTGGGATCAGCCATCGCGGGCGACGTCGAACGACCCGCCGGGCGCCACGGCGGGTGCGCCGCCGAATGGGGCAGCGATGTGGTCGTGGACGTGCTACGCGCGCTCGACGTGCCGTACCTGCCGATGAACCCTGGCTCCTCGTTCCGTGGGCTGCACGACTCGATCGTGAACTACGGCGGCAACCGGGCGCCGCAGTTGCTGCTCTGTCTGCACGAGGAGATCGCGGTGGCGGTCGCGCACGGTTGGGCGAAGGCGACCGGGCGGCTGGGCGTCGCGGCGGTGCACGATCTGGTCGGGCTCATGCACGCGTCAATGGCCGTGTACAACGCGTGGTGCGACCGGATTCCACTCCTGATCCTCGGCGGGAGCGGACCCGCCGATCCGGCCCGGCGGCGGCCGGTCGACTGGATCCACTCAGCCAGCACGCAGGCGCAACTCGTGCGCGACTACGTCGTCTGGGACGCCGAGCCGACGACAGCCGCCGCGTTCGCGGCCGACATCGTCCGAGCGTGCCAGCGCGCTCTGTCCGCGCCGCGCGGCCCGGCGTACGTCTCCCTCGACGCCGGCGTGCAGGAGGAGCGGCTCGGAGCGCCGGTGCACGTGCCCGACCTGCGCCGGCACGCACCCGCCCCACGCCTCGCGCCGGACCCAGCCGCGCTCGAGCAGGCGGCGGCAGCGTTGGCGAAGGCCGAACGCCCCGTCGTGCTCGCCGGCCGGGTCGCGCTCGATCCCGCGGCCACCGCTCCGCTGGCCGCCCTGGTCGAACTGCTCGGCGCGGCCTACCACGACGACCGCAACCACGCCGCGCTGCCGACCGGCCATCCCCAGAACTGCACCGGCGATCGCGGCGTCGTCGACGAGGCCGACGTGGTGCTCGCCGTCGACGTCGTCGACCTCGCCGCGCTGCTTCGCCCGCGCGGGCGTGGCCGGGGGCCAGCGGATGCGCACGGCGCCGACCAGGTGATCATCGAAATGTCCCACGGAGACCTGACCTCGCGGTCGTGGAGCAACGCGTACGCCGCACCGGTCCCCCGGGACATCCACCTGCTCTGCGACCCGATCCTCGGGCTCGGGCTGCTGCGCGACGCGCTGGCCGACCGGGTGGATCCCACGGCGGCGGCGGCACGCCGCGACGACGTCACCGCGCGCGCCGCGCGCCTGCGGCAGCGGCAGCGGGCCGACGTCGCGGCTCGGTGGGCACAGCGTCCGATCTCTCCGGCGCGCCTCGTCGGCGAGGTGTGGAACGCGGTGCGCGACATCGACCACCTGCTGTGCCTGCGGAACACCAGGACGTGGCCGGAGGGTCTGTGGCAGTTGCCGGGAGCCGGCTCGTACCTCGGCCACTCGGGCGGTGGCGGTGTCGGCTACGGACCCGGAGCACTCGTCGGCGGGGCCCTCGCCGCCCGGGACCGGGGACAACTCGGGGTCGGCATCATCGGCGACGGCGACCTGCTCATGGCCTCCGGAGCGCTGTGGAGCGCCGCGCACTACCGGATACCCGCGCTGGTGGTGGTCAACGACAACGGTTCGTTCCACAACGACGAGCCGCACCAGGCGCGGGTCGCGCGGGAGCGCGGGCGGCCGGAGGAGAACTGCTGGATCGGCACGCGCATCGGCGACCCGCCCGTCGACATCGCCGGGCTGGCCCGGGCGTACGGATGCTGGTCGGTCGGTCCGGTGGAGGATCCGGACGATCTGGCTCCGGCGCTGCGCCGGGCGCGGGACGCGGCGCTGGACGGGGCGACCGCGGTCGTCCACGTGCGGGTGGCGCCGCGATGAGCGGCGGCGCGCCCGGCCGGGGCACGGTGCGGCCGGCGTCGAACACGCCGCCCCATCGGCTGATGTACATCGGTGGTGAGTGGGTGGACGCCGCGACGGGCGGCCGGATCGAGGCTGTGGACCCGACGACCGAGGAGCTCATCGCGACCGTGCCGGATGGCGACGCCGCGGACGTCGCGGCGGCCGTGACCGCGGCCACGCAGGCCGCTCCCGCATGGCGGGACCTGGGTTGGCGGCGGCGCGCGGCGCTGCTGCGGGAAATCGCCGGCCGCATCGAGGCCGAGGCGGAAGAGTTGGCGCGGCTCGACGTCCGTGACGCCGGCCTTCCGCTGACCGGCATGCGCGACGACGTCGCGGGGGCGGTCGCCGAGATCCTGTACTACGCCGGGATCGCGCCGGAGACCCGCGGCAGCACGGCCCCGCCCGCCCCCGACACGCTCTCCTACACGCTTCGCGAGCCGTACGGGGTGGTGGGCCGGATCGTGCCGTTCAACCATCCGTTCAAGTTCGCGGCGGGCAAGGTCGCGGCACCGCTGGCAGCTGGCAACACCGTGGTCCTCAAACCGGGGGAGCAGACATCGCTGTCCGCCCTCGAACTCGCGCGGATCGCCGCCGACGTGCTGCCCGCCGGGGTGCTCAACGTGGTCACCGGCCGAGGGCCGACTGCGGGGGCCGCGCTCGTGGCCCACCCTGACGTGCCCCGCATCGCCTTCACCGGGTCCGTCCCCACCGGACGCGCGGTCCTGCGCGCCGCCGCCGACGCCGTCAAACACGTCACTCTCGAACTCGGGGGCAAGAACCCGATCATCATCTTCCCCGACGTCGACGTGGTGCGGGCGGCCAACGCGGCCGTCGCCGGGATGAACATCGCTCGCTGCACCGGACAGTCCTGCGGATCGACCTCGCGCCTGTTCGTGCACGCCGACATCGCCAAACCGTTCCTGGACGCGCTCGTCACGCGCCTGGCGCTGCTGCGCGTCGGGGACCCCATGGACGAGCACACGCAGGTCGGGCCGCTGGCGTTCCGGGCGCACCACGAGCGGGTGCTCGGCTATCTGGAGACCGCGCGCCGCGAGGGGGCCACGATCGCGTACGGCGGCGGCCGTCCGGCGCGGATGACGCGCGGGTTCTTCGTCGAGCCCACGGTGCTGACCGATCTCGACGACGAGATGACCGTCGTCCGCGAGGAGGTCTTCGGGCCCGTGATGTCCGTGCTCACCTGGCGCGACGTGGACGAGGTGGTACGCCGCGCCAACGCCACCCCCTTCGGACTGACGGCGAACGTGTGGACCAATGACGTCACGGCGGCCCACCGCACGGCCGCGGCGTTGCAGGCCGGGTACGTCTACGTCAACGGCACGGGCCGGCGCCCGATCGGCACACCGTTCGGCGGCTGGAAGCGCAGCGGTCTGGGCAAGGAGAACTGTCTGGAGGAGCTGATGTCCTACACCCGGGAGAAGACTGTGACGGTGACGCTGTGGTGAGCCACCCGGCGCACTACGACGCGGACGCGGAGGTCCTCGATCCGGCGCGCACCGCACTCGTCGTGTTCGACCTGCTCGAGCACTACCGGGCGGCGGCGGAGAGCGCGGGCGTCATCGCTCCGGTCCGCCGGCTCATCGCCGGGTGCCGGTCCACCGGGGTGATGATCGCATGGGCGCGCGCAGACCACCGGGCCGACGGCGCCGACTTCGCGCGCACGATCGCGGACGTGGACAGCGAGCACCGGCCGTTCGGTGTGAACAACCCCAGGCCAACCCGTCCGCCGCACGGTTCCGGTTCACCGATGTACCGCTCCCTGGCCGAGCTGGGGCAGCAGCCGGAGGACTACGACATCCCCAAGCACCGCTGGTCGGCGTTCTACGGGACGCACCTCGACCTCTCTCTGCGGGCGCGTGGTGTCGACACCGTCCTCATCGTGGGCGGCTCGACCCACGTCGGGGTCGCGTCCACCGTGTACGCGGCCCGGGACATGGACTACCAGGTCGTGGTCGTCAGGGACGGCCTGACCGGCCGCCAGCCTCAGCGCGATTTCTTCATCGAGCACGTGTTCCCGCGGATCTGCCGGGTGCGCACGGTCGATCAGGTGCTCGCGGCGTTGGAGCGGGGGCGGACTCAGGCGACCCGAGCGGAGGCACCACGGTGACCAACTTCGCGCCGTACGACGAGCCGGCGTGGGGCTCGGACGTGATGGTCGACGTGCTGCGCCGGCTCGGCCTGCGGTACGTGGCGCTCAACCCCGGCTCGTCGTTTCGCGGGCTGCACGACTCGCTGGTCAACTACGGCGGAAACGAGATCACGATGATCGAGTGTCCGCACGAGAAGATCGCGATGGGTGTGGCGCACGGTTACGCCAAGGCGACCGGCGAACCGATGGCGGTCATCCTGCACGACCTTGTCGGGCTGCTGCATGGCGCGATGGGCATCTACTACGCCTACATCGACCGCACGCCGGTGCTCGTGCTCGGTGGCTCGGGCCCCGCCGACCACGCCCGGCGCCGACCGAACATCGACTGGATCCACTCGGCCAATATTCAGGGCGAGGCCGTGCGCGCCTACACGAAGTGGGACCATGAGCCGCGTTCGCTGGCGTCGGTGCCGACCGTGCTCGCGCGGGCATACCGGATCGCCAGGGAGGAGCCGCGCGGCCCGGTCTACGTGGCGCTCGACGCCGGCCTGCAGGAGGACCGGGTCAGCGAACCGGTACCGCTGGACGACCTGCCGCGGCTGGCGGCACTGCCGTCGCCGCTCGCGCCCGAGCCGGCGGCGCTGCGTGCGCTCGCGGCGAGGCTCTGCGCGGCACGACGCCCGGTGATGGTCCTCGGCTACCCGGGACGCCATCCCGACTCGTTCGATCTGCTCGTCCGCCTCGCGGAGGAGGTCGGCATCGGTGCGGTCGACACCCACTGGCGGCTCAACTTCCCGAACCGCCACGAGCTCAACGTGACGGATTCCGCGGCGATCGAGCGCGCCGACTGCGTGCTCTTCGTCGACGTCAAGGACATGGGCAAGCCGACTCAACGGCTCGATTCGGTCACGCGGCGGGTCACCTCACGCCTGTCCGAGGGCTGCACCGTCCTGGACCTCGGCTTCAACGATGTCGGGATCTCCTCCTGGAGCGAGGACTACGCGCAACTGCTGCCGACCGACCTGCAGGTCACGGCCGACACCACGGTGGCGCTCCCGATGCTGCTCGAGCAGTGTCGCCGCATTCTGGCCGACGAGCCGCCGGCGCGGCGGGCCGAGCGGGAGAGCTGGCGAGAGCAGCTGCGCGCCCTGCACCGGGAGACCTGGCAGGGCTGGCGGCGTCGGGCCGACGAGCTGGCCGGCTGCTCACCGGTGGCGACCTCCCGCCTCGCGGCCGAGGTGTGGCAGGTGATCCGCGAACACGACTGGGTGCTGTCGGCCGGCACCGCGGCGGAATGGGCGTTGCGCACCTGGGACTTCGACCGTCCGTACCGGCATCCGGGCCGACAGCTCGGTACGGCCACCCAGATCGGCATATCCCTCGGCGTGGCGCTGGCGCACAAGGGCACCGGGCGTCTGGTGGTGGACCTGCAGCCGGACGGCGACCTGATGTTCGACGTCGGCGCGCTGTGGGTGGCGAGCCGCTACGAGCTGCCGCTGCTCGTGGTCATGTTCAACAACCGCGCCTACTACAACGACTGGGAGCACCAGGAGCGGCTGGCCCGGCAGCGGGGCACGCCGATCGAGCGGGCGAGCATCGGAATGGCGATCGACGCTCCCGCCCCCGACTTCGCCGCCGTTGCACGGGGGTTCGGCTGGTGGGCGCACGGGCCGCTCACGGACCCGGACGCGGTGCACGACGCGGTCCGCAACGCGGCCGACCACGTGCTGGCCACCGGGCGACCGGCCCTGGTCGACGTGGTGTGCCAACCGAAGTGAGGCGCCGATGTGCGGGTCTACGCCATACTAGGGTAATATGGTTAGTCCATTGAGCAGTGGTTCCCATGCGAGAGGAAGCCCGACAATGCCCAAGGTCACCTATGTCGCCGTCGACGGATCCCGGCGCACCATCGACGCGGCGGTCGGCGACTCGGTCATGGCGACGGCGGTCAAGAACGGCGTCCCGGGCATCGTTGGGGAGTGCGGTGGCCACGCGTCCTGCGCCACCTGCCACGTCTACGTCGACGACGAATTCCTGTCGCGCGTGGGCCCCCCGAACGACTTCGAGAACGACATGCTCGACCTGGCGGTATCCGATCGTCGGGACACCAGCCGTCTGTCCTGCCAGATCACGGTCACCGAAGATCTGGACGGGCTGATCGTCGAGATTCCCGAAGAACAGCCGTGACGGGCGGAATCCTCATCGTCGGCGCCGGGCAGGCCGGCGTCCAGCTCGCGGTGTCGTTGCGCGACTACGGTTACGACGGGCCGATCACACTGGTCGGCGCCGAGGCGCACCCGCCCTACCAGCGCCCTCCGCTGTCCAAGGCGTACCTCGCCGGGACCGCGGACAGCGCCTCCCTGCAGTTGCGCACACCGGCCTTCTACGCCGAGCAGCGCATCGACCTCCTGCGTGCCGAGCGCGTCACCGAGCTTCGCCTCGCGCCCAACGGCCGGGGCAGCGGCACCGCGCGCACGGACCGGGGCCGCATATTGGCCTTCGACAGGCTCGCCCTCACCGTCGGCGCCCGGTCCCGGCGCCTGGCGGTGCCCGGTGCCGACCTTGACGGCGTCTGCTACCTGCGCGTCCTTGACGATGCAGACCGGCTGCGCGCCCGCCTCACGCACGCGCGCGCCGTCGTCGTCGTCGGAGGCGGGTTCATCGGCCTGGAGGTGGCCGCGCTCGCCAGGTCGGAGGGGAAACAGGTCACCGTGGTGGAGATGACGGAGCGGCTGCTGGCTCGCTCGGTGGCTCCGATGGTCTCGGAGTTCTACCTGCGGGCGCACACCCGGCGCCAGACTCTCGTACGCCTCGGCGTAGGCATCGCCGAGTTGTGCGGCGAATACGGCCGCGTCACCGGCGTACGACTCACCGACGGCACTCGGCTGCCGGCCGATCTCGTCATCGTGGGCGTCGGCATCGTTCCGCGCACCGAACTCGCCGAACAGCTCGGCCTCGCGTGCGCCAACGGGATCGTCGTCGACGAGTACGCCCGCACCAGCGAGCCGTCCATCGTGGCCGCCGGAGACTGCACCGTGCAGCCCAACCCCGTCACCGGCGAGGGGCTCGTCCGACTGGAGTCGATGCCCAACGCGGTCAGCCAGGCGCGGGTGGCGGCGGCGACCCTGGTCGGCACGCCGCGCGCCAACCCGGACCCGCCGTGGTTCTGGTCCGACCAGTACGACCTGAAACTGCAGATCGCGGGGGTGACGAGCGGCTACGACCGGTACGTGGTGCGCGGCGACCCCGCGAGCGAGAGCTTCTCGGTGCTGTACTACCGCCGCGGCGACCTGCTGGGCGTCAGCGCGGTAAACCGGGCCGCGGACTTCCTGGCGGTGCGCAAGGCCCTCGCGGACCGCATACCGATCCCAGCCGACCTGGCCGCGCTCGCCCATGTGCCGCTCAAGGAACTGCTCCCCGGCGGCGCCGCCGTGTGACGCGGCGGCCGTCAGATCACGGCGGACTCGAGCGACTCCGGGGCGAACAGGTCCCGTGGGTGAAGCAGGCGCTCCGACAGGCCCTGCTCGTGGTGGTAACGCAGGAATGTCGCCAGGGCCGAGTGGTTGGCCTCCAGCCCGTACGACCAGTAGTCGGCACCCATGAGCCGCTCGGTCTCCTCCAGGTGCTGATTGAGCCAGGGGAGCATGAAGCGCAACGCCGACGAGTCGTAGAGCCGGTCGCGGGCGTCGTCCCTGGCCTGCACGAACGCCTTGTACAGCGACTGGGCGACCCAGCGATGGCGGTCGTAGACGTCCCGCCGGATGACGACGACGTGCATGATGGGGAAGATCTTCGTCGCGGCGTAGTAGGCCTGCTCGGCTGCGACCACGTCGCCGAAGAGCCGCCGTACCCGCGGGTCGCGCGCGGCGAACGGCCCGGGGATGCGCGGGGTGTAGAGCGCGTCGATCTCGCCGTCGACCAGCATCCCAGACAGTGTCCTGCCCTCCGGGATGCGCATGACCCGGATGGTCGCCGGCAGCGTGAGCGGCACCTTCTCGATGCGTCCGGGCCGTTCCTGGCCGCCGGTCAGGTAGGTCACCGAGTCCACCGGTACGCCGTGGTGCTCGGCCAGGATGCCGCGGATCCACACTCCGGCGGTGAGCTGGAACTCGGGCGTGCCGACCCGCTTGCCGCGCAGGTCCTCAGGGGTGGTGATCCCGGCGTCCGCGTTCACGTAGATGGAACCGTGCCGGAAGCTCCGCGAGGTGAACACCGGGATAGCGACGAACGGCGGCGGGTCGTGCCGCAGCGAGATCACGTATGAGGAGAGCGACAGCTCGGCGACCTCGAACTCCCGGTGCCGCAGCATCCGGAAGAACGTCTCCTCGACCGGCAGCCGCAGATAGGTCAGGTCGATGCCGTCGGCGCGGACCGTGCCCTCCTCAAGCGCCCTGGTGCGGTCGTAGTCACCGCAGGCGAGCGTCAACCTCAGCCTGGACACGTCGCCCTCTCCCTCGCTGACCGTCCTTGGGCCACAGCGCTACCGGCCCGCCGCCCTCAGCCGGGCACCGAGCCTCGGGTACACCCGCCGCGCGTTGCGCTCCAGCACCTTCGCCCGGACCTCCTCCGGCAGGCTGAGATTGTCGATATAGCGCAAGGTGTCGTCATAGTGGTGCCCGGTCTGCGGGTCGACACCTCGCACCGCGCCGAACATCTCCGACGCGAACAGGATGTTGTCGGCGTCGATGACGCGATGCAACAGGTCGATCCCCGCCTGGTGGTAGACGCACGTGTCGAAGAAGACGTTGCGCATGACGTGCTCATCCAGCGGTGGCCGGCCGAGCCGGTCCGCGAGCCCGCGGAACCGACCCCAGTGATAGGGCACCGCCCCGCCACCGTGCGGGATCACGAATCGCAGCGTCGGGAACTCACGAAACAGATCGCCCTGCACGAGCTGCATGAACACCGTGGTGTCCGCGTTGAGGTAGTGCGCGCCGAGGGTGTGGAAGCTGGGATTGCACGAGTTCGAGACGTGGATCATGGCGGGCACGTCCAGCTCCACCATCACCTCGTAGAGCGGATACCAGTACTCGTCGGTGAGCGGCGGGGAGGTCCAGTGGCCGCCGGAGGGGTCGGGGTTCAGGATGCACCCGACAAATCCCAGCTCCTCGACGCACCGCCGCAGCTCCTTGATCGAGTCGTCCAGCGGCCCCGAGGGCGTCTGAGGAAGCTGGCAGGCGCCGGCGAAGTGGTGCGGGAACAGCTCCACCACCCGGTGGACGAGGTCGTTGCACACCTGTGCCCAGGCTCGCGCCGTCGCCTGATCGGGCACGTGGTGCTCCATGCCCGACGCCCTCGGCGAGAAGATGACCATGTCGATGCCGCGCTCGCGCATGAGCCTCAGCTGGGTGCCCTCGATGCTCTCGCGGACCGCGTCGTCGCTGATGCGCGCCGGCGTCGGTTCGGGCAGGCCCGGATCGGCCAGCCGGGCGAGCTGGGCGTCGCGGAACGCTTGGAGCGCACCTGGCGCGGTCGTGTAGTGGCCATGACAGTCGATGATCAACCCGCCGCCCCCTCCCTGGACACGAGACCGTGGGACACAGGTCCTTGGCTATTTCAATCCGCTTCCTCGTCGACGTACACGAGGCCCTTCCGGGCGAGCCGCTCACGCATGCCCTGCACGTCGAGGCTGAGCTCACCGGCCCGGTAGCGGGCGCGCGAGGCCGCCTCCTTCTCCTGCCTCGCCCGAGACGCGGCCAGCACCTCGTCCGCCTTGCGGCGCGGCACCACGACCACGCCGTCGTCGTCGGCGACGATCACGTCACCCGGACACACCCGCTGCCCCGCGCAGACGATCGGGACGTTGACGTCGCCGAGCGTCTCCTTGACGGTCCCGATCGCGGAGACGTACCGCGACCAGACCGGGAAGCGCATTCGCGTCAACTCCGCCACATCCCGGCATCCGGCGTCGATGACGAGGCCCCGCACGCCCCGCGCCCGCACGGCGGTGGCGAGCAGCTCGCCGAAGTAGCCAGCGTCGGACGGGGACGTGGGCGCCACCACGAGGATGTCCCCGTCCTGGCACTGCTCGACGGCCACGTGGATCATCCAGTTGTCCGCGGGTGGCACGCTGACGGTCACCGCCGTCCCGCTGATGTGCGCGCCCGGGTACACCGGCCGCAGGCGCACGTCCAGCAGGCCCGTGCGGCCCTGCGCCTCGTGGATGGTCGCCACGCCGAACGCCGCGAAGGCATCGACCGTGGATCGGGCGGGGCGACGGATGTTGCGTACCACGATGCCCACGTCACGTCCTCCGGGGGATCCTCAAGCCGCTACGTCACTTCCACGGCAGCAGGGACACGTGGATGACCCCGTCCTCGCCCTCGCCGCCCACCGCCCTGATGGCCCGGTCCACCTCCCGCAGCCCGAACGTGTGCGTGGTCAGCCGCTCCAAGGGGAACCGGCCGGAGGCCAGCTGCGCGAGCGCCAGCTCGCAGGCGCGCCAGCTGTGGCCCCGGGCGCTCTTGATGGTGATCGCCTTCTCCGTCACCTTCTTCACCGGGAAGTCGGGGAAGGCCGCCATCTCAGCCTGGATCAGCAGAACGCCGGCCCGGCGCTTGAGCGCGTCGATGCCGAGCAGGATGGGAGCCGTTCCGGCGCCTGCGGTGCAGTCCAGCACCACGTCCACACCCTTGCCGCCGGTGAGGTCCATGACGCGTTCCAGGGGGTCCTCCCGCTGCACGTCGATGACGTGGTCGGCCCCCAATGCCTTCGCCAGCTTTAGCCGCGCCGCGTCCCGGGTCCTGCCGGTCACGATGATCAGCGAGGCCCCGGCCTGCTTGCAGGCGACGACCTGCGACAGGCCCTGCTGGCCCGGGCCCTGGATCAGCACCGTGGAGTCGTAGCCGACGCCGGCGTCGAACAGCGCCCACTCGATGCCGTTGGATAACGGGGTCACGATCCCCGCCAACTCGGCCGACACACCCGCCGGCACCTTGTGCAGCACCGCGTTCCACGGCAGGTACAGGTACCCGGCGAACCCACCCCAGAGATGTGGCGGGTTTTCGCACGAGGTGTAGCCGTAGCGCAGCGCGCGCGGGTTGGTCCGCCAGTCGGTGGCCGCGCAGTGGCGGTACTCCCCGAGATGACACCACTCGCAGCGCCGACACGGGAGGTAGTGCTCGACGAAGACGCGATCCCCTTCGGTCACACCCTGACGCTCGCGGAAGATGCGGCCCGCCTTGACGATCACGCCGACGTTCTCGTGCCCCATGATGACCGGGTCCCGCACGACCGGTCTGGCGTACATCTTGACGTCCGTGCCGCAGATGCCAGCCACCTCGACCTTGAGCAGGGCACCGTCGGCGGGGATGTCCGGCATCGGAAACTCCCGGAGCTCCGTCGTGCCGGGCGCGCTCCGCACGGCTGCCAGAACCTGCTCTGCCATGGGCTGTCCCTTCCGAGCGCGTTGCAGGACTCGTGGTCTTATGGTCTAACACTTATCATGCTACGGTCACTGCGCATAGAGGCGTGAGGGGAGTCGAGCCGATGGCGCCGGTGCACCTGAGAACCGTGACCCGGACGCAGGGCAGCAACCAGGCCCTCAAGGACGGCAGCGTCACCCCGCAGGGCTTCCGCTTCGACTTCGAGGAGGTCCCCGTCCTCGTCCACGCGTTCCGGCGGATGGTGCGCGGCCTGGAGTTCGACGTGTGCGAGATGGCCTTCACCACGTACCTGTGCGCTAAGGCCCACGGCAAGCCCTTCACGGCACTGCCGGTGTTCCTGGTCCGCGGGTTCCACCACGGCGCGATCGTCCACAACCCCGCCACCGGCGTCCGGGAGCCGAAGGACCTCGAAGGCCGCAGCGTCGGCGTCAACCGCGGCTACACGGTCACCACCGGCGTGTGGGCAAGGGGGATCCTCGCCGACGAGTACGGCGTCGATCTGAACCGCGTAACCTGGGTGCGCTCCGGCGACGAGCATGTAGCCGAGTACCGACACCCGCCGAACGTCGTCGCAATGCGACCAGGGGCCGACCTCGAGACGCTGCTGACGACGGGCGAGTTGCCCGCCGCGGTGGGCATCGGCCCCGGCCGCCCAGGCATCGCCCCGCTGATCCCCGACGCCGAGCAGGCGGCCTTTACGGCGCTGCGCCGACGCGGGCTGTACCCCATCAACCACCTCATCGTCGTTCGGGACGAACTGCTCGAGGCACACCCTGGGCTGGCGGTCGCGGTCTTCGACGCGTTCGCCACCGCGAAGCGGCGGTACGTGGAACGCCTGGGCGCCGGCGCGATCGAAGCGCCGACGCCGACCGACGTGATGTACCGGCGAGTCATGGAGATCACCGGTGAGGACCCGCTCCCCTACGGCATCGCGCCGAACCGGCCGATGATCGAGGAGCTCATCGCGCACGCGGTGCGTCAGCGCATTCTCGACCGACCGCCCGCTGTCGAGGAGCTCTTCCCCGAGAGCGTGCACGAGCTGACCGCCTAAGAGGAGGCACACAATGCGGATCGTGATCGCGGCCGACCACAACGGCGTCGCCATGAAGGCACACCTGATCGAGTGGCTGACCGCCCAGGGTCACCAGGTCGACGACCGTGGCGCCCACGACACCGAGGTCGTGGACTACCCGCCGCTGTGCGCGGACATCGGTCGGCAGGTCACCAGCGGCAACGCCGATCGCGGCATCGTGATCGGCGGCACCGGCGGCGGCGAGGCCATCGCGTGCAACAAGGTCCGCGGAGTACGTGCCGGACTGTGCCACTCGGTCTTCCTGGCGGAGATCTCCAGCGCGCACAACGCGACCAACGTGCTCGTGTTGGGCGCCAAGGTGGTCACCCCCGCGGAGGCGGTGAAGATCACGGAAACCTGGCTCACGACACCCTTCAAGGGCGGGCGACACCAGCGCCGCGTAGACCAGATCGCCGCGCTGGAGCGCGGCGATCCGCTCGCCTGACGCCGGTCGCTACGCCACGGCGTCGAGGAAGGCCATGATTCGCGGCGGCGCCGACTCCTCCGTCTGCTCAACGACCGCAACGTCCCAGTACTCGACGCGCGCCAGGCACTCCTGCAGGTACCGCGCCGCGGAGGGTGCGTGGGAGGCGTCCTGACCCGGTACCACCAGCGCGGGGATATCCAGCATCATGAGGTCCTCCGGCTCTGGCCCCGGCACCGTGTCGCGATCGAACAGCTGCCGGGCCATCCCGCTGACCACCAGGGCGTAGCGGTCGGGATCCTGGCGCGCGTAGTCGTCCGCGAAGGCGGCGTCGCGCCGGATGACGCTGGCCCACGGACCGACCCGGGGGTCCTGGGTGAAGCTCTGGTCGTGGCTTCGCGCCAGGGCGACCACCTGGTCCAGTCCGCGCTCGGCGACGTAGGCCAGATGCCGGTTCAAGCGGGCGTGCTGCGTCATGCGGTAGCGGGGGCCTCCGGCTGGCGAGTAGAGCACCATGCTCGACACCATCTCGGGATAGGCCACCGCGAACGTGGTGACGATCGAGCAGCCGACACAGCCGCCCATGAGGTGTGCCTTCGGGATGTTCAGATGGTCCAGCAACCCCTTGCCCTGGGCGGCGTAGTCGGCCCAGCCGAGGCGTTCCACCCGGCCACCCGACCGGCCGGACTCCCGACGGTCAAACGTGATGCAGGTGTACTTCGCGGTCAGGTGGTCGAGCAGGTTCAGGCGGCGGTAGACGCCCAGCGACCGCCAGTTGTCGGCGACCGCGTTGAATCCGCCCGGGGAGAACATCAGCAAGGGCGGTCCGGACCCGGCCACCTCGTAGTATGTGGTGATCCCGCGGATGACGGCGGTGGGCACGATGCGTCTTCGTCTCCTCTCTCGGCTGCCAGGGGCGTCAGGTTGACGATGCGTGGCGCGTGCCGCCCCTGATCTGGCGTCCGGCGCGCACGTCCTCGGCGTACGCGGCGATCGCGTCGTAGCTGACCCGTGCCACGTTCGCATAGGTGTCCGGCGGATCGTCCAGGGCCGACGCGGCGTAGCCGACGGCCGCCGTGGCCATGCGCATCCGTCCGTCCAGCCACGGTCCTCCGCCGAACCCGCCGAGAACCGGTATCGACACGGCGCGTGCGACCGCCTCGCCGAGGACCGGCCCGGAGTTGGTGAAGTCGAGCAGGGCGGCCCCGGCAGCCTCCAGCCGCTTCGCCTCGGCGACCAGCTCGTCCCTCATCGCCACCGGCACCTCGACGGGGGACCGCGCGTTCGCGGCGTACTCGACGCCGTACCGCAGCGCGGTCTGTGGCGTGATCCCGAACTGTGCGAAGACCGGTATCCCTGCCCGGCTGACGGCGGTAACCGCCTCGAGGTGGTCGGACGCGCCGTCGAGCTTCACGAGATCGACGCCCGCCTCCTTGACGAGCCTGATCGCGGCCCGTACCGCGCTGTCCGGCCCCTCCTGCAGCGGACCGAACGGAAAGTCGGCGCTGACGAGCGCTCGCGTCACCCCTCGGCGCACCGCCCGCGCGACGAGAATCATCTGATCCAACGTCACCTCAAGCGGACTCTCGTGCCCCCAGAGGTTGACCCCGACCGTGTCACCGACCGAGACGATGTCGACTCCGACCCGGTCGACGATCCGCGCCATCTGGTAGTCCCAGACCACCACGCCGACGATCTTCCGGCCGTCGCGCTTCATCGCCTGAAGCCCTGGCACGGTGACCCTCATGTCCACTCCCGACCTCACGTGCTGAACCTAGGCCCGCAGCGCGGTCAGCACCTCCGACACGTCGAGCTCGTCGCGGGTCACGAGCAGGACCCGGGCATGGGGCCGAAGGGCGAGGACGGCCGCGTCGCATTCGCGCGCGTCGGCGAGCACCACACCCGCCGTCATGATCCCGCGGACCGCGCAGGCGGCGCCGATCGCGGTGGCGGCGAAGGCACCCTCGTCCGCGGTGGCGACCATCACCGCGACGTCGACACCGACGAGCTGCTCGCTGAGCCGCGACTCCACGCCGTCCATGGACACCAGGACGAGGTCACCCGCGTGGCCGTTGCCTTGCGGCGCCAGCGCCGCCGACGTGCAGGTGAAGAAGCGGGCACTGTGCCAGGGCTGCGCAGCCACGCGACGGACGATGGGCTGTGCGCCCTCGTCGAGAGCCACCACGTTGGCGCCCCGCGAGGGCGCGATCGGCACGTCGATCCTGAACCGGGCCTCGGCCGCGGTCGCCGCCCGGGCGCAGCTGTTGAGGAGTATCGGCCGGTACATCGTCGTCACACCGAAGTCTGGGCAACGCCGGGGATGACCTTCAACGCGTCACGGCACGCCTCGACAAAAGACTCCTCCTTGGGCAGCACGATGGAGACCGAACGCACCCGCTGGTGCGCCGGGTCCACGCCCGGCGGTGTCACACCCTCGTCCCGCAGCGCGATCACCGCCTTCCGCAGCTTCTGGCGCGCCTTGATGATGCCGGCGTCGGTCGGGACCAGCCGCTCCTTCGAGCGGTCGACGATCGGGCCCATGCTCTCCTGCAGGGCGGCGTCCTGTATCGCGATGCCCTTGAGCCCCGAGTAGGTCTCTCCGCGCCGCTGGGCCTCGCGGTCCATCAGGTAGTCGTTGTCCTTGTTGCGCACCGGGCGGTAGGTGCCGGGGATGTTCTCGCTGTGCACCCCGAACCCGGCCTTCATCGCCTCCCGCTCCGCATCGGTGAGCGGGCGCACGGGGTGGTAGTCGAAGGTGTAGACCCAGCAGTTCTCGTCGTCGATCGGAACCCAGAAGTGGCCGTGCACCGGGTGGTCGCCACGCGGCGGGACCATCGTGAAGCTGGGCATGACCCACGGCGTGATGCGCCAGTAGTACCGACCGTCCTCGGTGTTGCGCCGGGCGCCCACGTACAGGCCACCGTCGGACTCCGCGACCTCGAAGTACGGCTTGAAGTCCGAGAGGTTGTACTTGTTACCCCGGGCACCCTTGAACAACGGGTCGGTGTTGAGCTCACCCGAGTGCAGCCAGGAGACGTGACTGGAGTCGATGCCGCCTTCGAGTGCCTGCAGCCAGTTGCACTCCTGCCAGCGCTTGGACGTGTACGTCTGCTCCGGTGGCACGTGGATGAACTCGAACTCCGGCAGCGGCGGGCGCTTCGCGGGGTCGCCCATGTGGGTCCACAGAATGTCGCCGATCTTGACCAACGGGTAGGCCTTGAGCTTGACGTTGGCACAGAAGGTGCTGTTCTCCGGCTCGGATGGCACCTCGACGCACTGGCCGGTCACGTCGTACTTCCACCCGTGGTAGGGACAGCGCAGACCACCCTCCGCGTTGCGGCCGAACCACAGTGACGCCCCCCGGTGTGCGCAGAACTCGTCGATCAGGCCGTAGCGGCCGTAGCTGTCCCGAAAGGCGATCAGACGCTCGGAGAGGATCTTGACGCGCACAGGCGGACAATCGTCTTCCGGCAGCTCTTCGGCGAGGAGAGCCGGGATCCAGTACTGCCGGAACAGCTCACCCATCGGCGTCCCAGGCCCGGTACGCGTCAAGAGTTCATTGATCTCCGGTCTGAGCATCGCACGTCGTCCCTTCCTGTGCTGACCCCGGTCTCGCGCGTGAGCACGATGGGCATTCCCAGGTTCGCAAGCTTAAGTGCAAATCATCATACCATTAACGCGGCCGGAGCGACGGCGGCGCCCTTCGCCGGGCGAGGTGGACGATAGGACTATCGGTCTGACAGACACCGAGGTCAGGGGCGTATTCTCGAGAGGGCCGAACACGTTCAGTGACTGAAGGACGACATAGAATGAAGCTGGACTCCAGACACTCGACCGGAGAACCGGACGCCGACCTGTTCAGCCCGGTCAGCCTGGGACGGGTCTCCCAGGTGATCGTCGACC
>Ga0310834_100265_pt1 | contig 76805 bp, 62 predicted proteins | sample SM_ome_2_FD_201314 | JGI IMG/M metagenome (GOLD analysis project Ga0310834, IMG submission 201314) | Sorghum-adapted microbial communities enriched on stacked mutant (SM) sorghum from Joint BioEnergy Institute, Emeryville, California... ...
CCGATACAGCCGCACCGCGCGGGCGCGCAACTCGTCCGGATACTTCCTCGGTGCAGGCATCAACGCCCTCCTCCCATGGCCATCAGACCATGATCGAAAGGCTCCGCGGAACCGGGGGTAGCTCAGGCGGACACGCGGCCGTTTGCTCTTGCGACCCGTGCTAGCCACGTGCCAGACGACCGGCCGCCCAGAATACTGCCGACCGCCCAGGACGGCCGTTCGCACTTGCCGGAAACCGGGCGAGCATGTCTCGACGCCCCAAGCTGACAGTCCGCGCCCATAGCTGCGGTCACCTCCTTCTCGAGGCTGCGGAAAATGCGCGGGGAAGTCCGAGGACCACGACGCATCCGACCGGGTCAGCAGGCATCTTTCGGATGATCTTGAAAATCACCAGCGGCTGCGCCGTGACACATATACGACCGCAGCTGGGCGGGCCGTTGCGCGCACCGGGCTGTCGCGGTGGTGGCTGAGCTGCTCGCCATTGGAGACGTGATCAGCCGGCCGAGTGCATGGCCAGGGCGTGGTGGGTCTTGAGCCTTCCGACCATCTATCTGTGTTTTGCTAGCCGGCTAGGCATCGGCGAGTTTCGGCGTCTTAGCGGTAGACATGGGGATTAGTGGACCTTAATTCCGCAGCCTCGGTCGTCGGCAGTGCGCCTAACACCGAGACCTCTGCGTCCACGTCTGGCACGATCGACTCATGAGCCAGCCCGGTCGCCACTCGGTCAGCGTCACCGGTGTGGTCATCGACGAGGACCGAGTCTTGGTCATCCAGCGACGCGACAACGGGGCGTGGGAGGTCCCCGGTGGCGTGCTCGAACTCGACGAGCCCATCCACACAGGACTCCGGCGGGAAGTCCTGGAGGAGACTGGCGTCGAGATCCTGCCCGGACCGCTCACCGGCGTCTACAAGAACATGACGGCCGGCGTCGTGACGCTTGTGTTCCGTGCGACGCCGATCGGCGGACATCCAACCCCCACCGACGAATCAGCCGCCGTGGAGTGGTGGGGCGTCGAGCAAGTCCGCGAGCGCATGGTGCCCGCCTTCAGCGTCCGAGTCCTCGACGCACTGGCCGACAACGATGTCGTACCGATCCGCGAGCACGACGGCGTCCAACTCATCGGCCCGGGCTGGCCCGCCGCTCCAACCGACCTCTGAACATCACAAGGGCCGGCCCCACCGGCAGTTCCGGGCTCACGGTAGTCTCCGGCCGAGCTGCTCCCCCTGAAAACTCTGCCTCCGGGCGCGCATGCCACCGAGCCGTCACCGACGCGGGGCGCTTCGTATTTCGTCCCAGGTGGTTGTTGGCAGTAGGCGACGGGTACTGCTGGTGTGGTACCGACGAACGACTACCAGAGTTCGTCGAGGTCGGCCAGCCTGGCCCGCAGTCGGCGGGCGTCCTTGTCGGGCAACGCGTGGACGACCGCTGTGAGGACCGTCCGCAACTGCTCCGGATCCGGGCAGCACGCGGGAATCCCACAGCCATAGGCCGGGTCGAGCAAGCGGTGGTAGGGTCGCGCAGGAACACCTCCCAGGCATCGAGGGCCTGGCGGGCGGCACCCGGCCAGAAGCGATCGCGCTCCAGACGAACGATGGCGGCCAGTCCGCGCGGGCTGAGCCCGGGGAGGGTCGGAACGGGCCGCGCGAATGGGCGAGCAGGGGCGTCGTAACGCACCCGCGACGGCGACCTACGCGCCATGGTCCTCTCGGCAGAGCGTCATGGCGCCATGGTCGCACAAGGCCACGTCCTCGTGGAACCGTTCGCCCCTCGGCTTGTCGAGACGGCACACCCCGTTGACTGTCGGCGCCACCCACCGCATTGGCGGGTGCTTCTCCTCGTGCCTCGCAGTCAGAAGCCTTCCCAGCCTCGCTTGATCGCCGCTGCCCTGGCCCTCTCGTGAGTCGACGAGACATGCAGCCGGATCTGTTCCGCGGTCGCCTTGTCGAGTTCTTTCAGGTAGGTCGTTGGTTGACTTAGCCGGTCCAGCCACACGGGCGACCGCCGGATGCGGTACTCGATGCTGTTCCAGAACCAGTCCGGTCGCTGGTCGTCAAGCAGCGCCGCGCATCTGGCCGCGAGCGCGTCCACGTCTGTGCAACCACGGGCCGATCGGCCTCGATGTCGCTGCGAACCTCATCCCGCGGACGACCGTTACCCACGTCGTGAATCCTTGGCCAGAGTTCCACGGCAAGGAAAGCTCTGAACCGGCCGTGGCTCCTGGTCATCGGCGGTCATGGCGCCCTATGTTCCGAGTGGGCCCAGGATCGGCGCGGATGCCGGTCGGAGGTATCCCGTCGTCCGGGTGGCGGTTGGCGAACGAAAGGGCGAGCGATGTCCCAGCCAAGCGTGCCGCAGGTCGGTCTGCGAACCAGTACCGTCGCGATCCTTCTCGCGGGCATGCTGGTGACCGCCGCGGTGCGCGGGTTCCTCGCCATGGGGTCGTGGACCGCCATCGCTCCAGTATTCGGGATGTTCAATATCGAGGCCTTGTGGTCCCTTCCAGAGGGGTGGAATCTTCCTGATCTGGGGGATCGACTGGTTTCTGACTGCCTGCGGCGTGATCGTCTCCGCACTCGTCGTCCTGCCATCCGCCCTGCGTCCGGCCAGGCGACGACGCACGGCCCGCGTGTTGCCCTGGCTGATGGCGGCCGACGCGGTCGTGTATCTCGTCTCCTTCGCCATCGTCCGGGACTGGCAACCGTCGACATGGGACGCGGCCGCCTGGTGGTTAGCCACAGGCATCGTGATCGGGACCCTGTGCACCTTCTGGACCGCCGTTGTCGTCTTCCGTCGAACGGCACCTCACCGCGCGGCGTAGTTCGGCCTGCCGGCGATCGGCACCGAGGCTGGTTCCGCTGGGTCAGCGACGCCGGAACCACGCGACCCGATGGCGCCACCAGTACAGGACCGTGCGGTCGTCCGGCCAGGCGGCCAGCTGCACGCCGTTGGGCTCGAAGGTGTCTCGGTGCGGGTCGATGGGTCGCCAGTGCGGTTCCCTGGGCTCATCGTCGCTGGCCGGGCGAACGTGATCGATGACCGACGCGTCGCAGGCGCCGTAGCGCTGGAAGTTGCGCTGAGCCTCACGTAGCGAAGGCTTGTTGGCGCCCCCGGTGTAGTCCGGCCACCGCAGCTGCACCACGTCGTCTTCCCAGAAGCACACCGGGCAGATCTGATGCGAGCCGGGTGGGTCATCCATCGTGAGGTGACCACAACAGACGCAGGGATACCTCAAGGCCATGCCCAGCATCCTGGCGGACCGTGGGCAGTGCCTCGGTGACCGGATCGAGGGCGTACGGCGCGGCGATGAGTGCGTAAGGCGGGCACGCCGCGGCTCGTCAGGTTCCGGTCGGTTCACCCGAGCGGCAGAGACCCATCCGTCCTGCCGGCCAGAGCGGGAACGCGACGACCAGCCGACGTGTGCTGGCGCGCCACATCGCGGCCGCCCTGCGGCTCGCGGTCGAGGCCGGATTCACCACGCGTACGGGCCGAAGCGGCCCCAGGCGACCAGGGCGGCGAGCACGAACAGGATGGCGTTGGCCCCGATCGCGGTGGGCTCCTTGCGCCGGGCGTGGGTGATCGCGGCCAGCACCATGATGACGGCCAGGCCGGTCGCGGCGAGCGGGGTCAGCACCGGCGCGATTCCGGTCGCCGCCGGCAGCACCACCCCGAGCCCACCGAGCACCTCAGCCGCACCAATGAGCCGAATGGTGCCGGCGGAGAAGTCCCTCGTCCACGGCAGCACGGGCTCGAGCTTCTCCTTCGACTGGGTCAGCTTGCCCAGGCCGGCCAGGATGAACGCCGCCGCGAGAAAGGCCTGAACGATCCACAGAAATGTATGCATGACGATGGCTCTCCCGGCGAAGTCGTGAGTGCCCAGTGTGCTGGCGCCCGAGCTTAGCCCAGCCACCGGCCCACACCCCACGCCTCGCTGGGGTGTGATCTTGGAAAGAAATACCCCCTATAGCGGGGTCAGACTTCCAAGATCTCAGCGCAACGCGGCGACGGCGGACCAGGGACGACCGCCGGGTGGCAGCCCGGTCAGCTGAGCGCGGCGAGGGCGGCGATGGCGGAGCCGCGGGCGCCGGCCATGTCCAGGTCGGGAACGACCGCGAAGACCGCGGCCGCCCGCTGCTCCTCGCGCAGGGTGGTGGACTCCTCGACCAGCTTCAGGTACCAGTCCCGGAAGTGCGGCGCCGCCTCCACGACCCCGCCACCGACGAAGTAGGCATCGGGGTCGGTGAAGTTCGACGCGATGCTGAACAGCTTCCCCAGCGCCCGGGCCTGCTGTTCAAAGATCTTCAACGCCATCTCGTCGCCCCGCTCGCCCAGGCCACGCACCGACCGCGCCGCCACCTTGGGGTCGACGCCGTGCAGTTCGTGACGGGGGTAGTGGGTCAGCCAGTAGGGCAGCAGGTTGTTGCGGATGCCCGTGAGCGAGACGTAGCTCTCCACGTCGCCGTACTGCCCGCAGTTGCACCGCGGCACCGGCTGGCCCGGCTCCAGCAGCCCCTCCGTGGGCAGGAGCACGTGGCCGAGCTCGCCCGCCATGCCGGTCGTGCCGGTGACGAGCTGTCCCTTGTGGATGACCCCGCCACCGAGCCCGGTCCCGACGATCGCGGCGACCGACGAGCGCAGGTCGGCGGCGACCCCGAAGTAGCGCACGTGGGCGTAGAGCGTGGCCGCGTTCGCGTCGTTGTTGTAGACCACGGGCACGCCCAGGCGCTGCTCCAGCGCGGACCGGACGTCGAACCCGCGCCAGCCGGGGTGCAGGAAGTTCGTCGATCCTCGCGACGAGATGACGCCGTGGGCGCTCGCCGGGCCCGGCGTGTCCAGGCCGACCGCCCGCACCGCCGACCGGTCGACCGACGCGACCGCGAGCACCGTGTTGAGCGTCTCCTCCAGCGCGTCGATCGCGGCCGCCGGCCCCTCGGTGACCCGGCTGGGCACCTCGACCAGGCGATCCACCAGGAAACGCCCGTCGAGCGTCATCACCGTGCCGTTGTTGGCGGTGCCACCGTTGTCGAGACCGACCACGACCCCCTGCTGGACTGTCACGGTCGGCAGCCTACCGGGCGTGGGTCACCCTCAGGACGACCCACGTGTGCGCGCCCCGGCTCGTGGCGCGCCCGCCACCGGGTCGGGTGCCGGCCGGGTTCCGCCCGTACGGTCACCACCGGCCGGAGGGCCGGTTACGGTCACCACCGGCCGGAGGGCCGGTTACGGTCACCGCCGGCCCGACGAACCTCCCGCCGCCGCGATGGCGGACGTACGCCCCGGGGCGGCGCGCCCACACGCCCACGGGACGCCGCATCGGCCGACCATGGGGAGGCACGACCGTACGCCCGCCGCCTACCAGTCGACGGCGATGTACTTGGACTCGGTGAACTCCAGCAGGCCCTCGTGGCCACCCTCGCGGCCGATACCGCTCTGCTTCATGCCGCCGAACGGCGCGGCCGGGTCGGAGACGAGACCCCGGTTGATGCCCACCATGCCCGACTCGATCGCCTCGGCCACCCGCAGCGCCCGCGCGAGGTCCTTCGTGTAGACGTAGGACACCAGGCCGTACTCGGTCTGGTTCGCCAGCCGGATCGCCTCCTCCTCGGTCTCGAACGCGACCACCGGGGCCACCGGGCCGAAGATCTCCTCGGTGAGGCAGGGGGCGTCGTGGGGGACGTTCGCGAGCACCGTGGGCGGGTAGAAGTACCCGGGCCCCGGGTTGGGCTCGCCACCGGTCAGCACCTGGGCGCCGGCGGCCACCGTGGCGCGCACCAGCGAGTCCACCTTGTCCCGCGTGGCCGCGTTCACCAGCGGACCGACCTGGACGCCCTCCTCCAGGCCCGGCCCCACGCGCAGCGCGCTCATGGCCTCGGCCAGCCGCCGGGCGAACTCGTCGGCCACCGGCTTCTCGACGTAGAACCGGTTCGCGGCCGTGCACGCCTCGCCGGCGTTGCGCATCTTCGCGAGCATGGCACCGGCGATCGCCGCGTCGAGGTCGGCGTCGGCGAAGACCACGAACGGCGCGTTGCCGCCGAGCTCCATCGAGCAATTGACGATCGTGTCGGCCGCCTGGGCGAGCAGGATCCGGCCGACCTCGGTCGAGCCGGTGAAGGAGAGCTTGCGCACCCGGGGGTCGTGGATCATCGCGTTGACCACCGCGCCGGAGCGGGTCGACGGCACCACGTTCACCACGCCGTCGGGCACGCCCGCCTCGGCGAGCAGCTTGGCCAGGTACAGCGCGGTGAGCGGCGTCTCGCTGGCCGGCTTCAGGATCACCGTGCAGCCGGCCGCCAGGGCCGGGCCGATCTTCCGGGTCGCCATCGCGGCCGGGAAGTTCCACGGCGTCACCAGCACGCTCACGCCGACCGGCTGGTGGATCACCAGGATGCGGTTCGACCCCGACGGGGCGGTGGAGATGGAGCCGTTGAGGCGGACCGCCTCCTCGCTGAACCACCGGAAGAACTCGGCCGCATAGGCCACCTCACCGCGGGCGTCGGGCAGCGCCTTGCCGTTCTCCGCCACCATGAGCCGCGCGATCTCCTCCGACCGCTCGGTCATGAGCTCGAACGCCTTGCGCAGGATCTCCCCCCGCTGGCGGGGTGCGGTGGCGGCCCAGGCCGGGGCGGCGGCGTGGGCCGCGGCGACCGCGGCGATGCCGTCGGCGACCGTGCCGTTCGCCACACTCGCCAGCACGGCGCCCGTGGCCGGGTCGGTGACGTCGAACCGGGAACCGTCCTCGCTACCTCGCCACTCGCCGCCGATGTACAACTCGGTTGGCACACCTTCAAGATTCATGGCCCCATGATCCCTTACATGCCCAGCACCCGTTGGCGGACCTCGTCCGTCGCACGCAGTGCCTCAGTGGTCCCGGACGTCACAATTCGTCCCTCGATGAGCAGGTACCCACGGCCGCACGCCTCCAAGGCCCGCTGCACGTCCTGCTCGACCACGAGCACGCCCACGCCGGTCTGCGTCACCGCGGCCAGCGCGTCGAACACCTCGTCGACGATCACCGGGGCCAGGCCGAGCGACGGCTCGTCGAGCAGGAGCAGGCGTGGCTTGGCCATGAGGGCCCGGCCGATGGCGAGCATCTGCTGCTCGCCACCCGAGAGGCTGCCGGCGAGCTGGTTGGCCCGCTCGCGCAGCCGGGGGAACAGCCGGTACACCTCCTCCTCGGTCTCGCGGTACACCCGCCGGGCGGCGCGCCGGTACGCGCCCAGCAGCAGGTTGTCCCGTACGGTCATGTGGCCGAAGACCCGCCGCCCCTCGGGCACGGTCGCCACCCCGTAGTCGCAGACCTTGTGCCCCGGCACCGCGGTCAGCTCCACGCCGTCCATGCGCACGCTGCCGGCCGCGGCCGGGTGCAGGCCGGCGATCGTCTTGACCAGCGTGGTCTTGCCGGCGCCGTTGGGGCCGACGATGCAGACCATCTCGCCGGCCGCCACGTCCAGGTCGACCCCCCACAGCGCCTGCGCGTCGCCGTAGCGGGCCTGGACCCCGCGTACCTCAAGCACGTTGCCTCCCCAGGTAGGCCTGGACGACCGCCGCGTCGTTGAGCACTGTGGACGGTTCGCCGTCGGCGATGAGCGTGCCGCGGTTGAGCACCACGATCCGGGTCGCGAGCTGCTGCAGCACGCGCAGCCGGTGCTCGACGATGATGATGGAGACGCCCGAGGCGTGGATGCGCCGGATCACCGCGACCGCGTCGTCGATCTCGGCCGGGTTGAGCCCGGCGAACGCCTCGTCGAGGATCAGCACCACCGGCTCGGCCGCGATCGCCCGCGCCATCTCCAGCAGCTGCCGTTGGTGCAGGTTGAGCGACTCGGGCAGCGCGTCGGCCAGGTGTTGCATGTGGACGGTCGCGAGGCACTGCTCGGCCCGCTGCCGGGCCTCGGCGTACGAGGCGCCGGTCCGGCCGAACATGATGGCCATCGCCACGTTGTCCCGCACCGTCATCGAGGCGAACGGCTTGGGGATCTGGTAGGTGCGGGCCACCCCGGCGTGAGCCACCCGGTGCGGGGCGAGGCCCTTGATCGGGCGGCCGTCGATGGTGATCGCGCCCGCGGTGGGCTGCATGGCGCCGCAGAGCAGGTTCACCATCGTGGTCTTGCCGGAGCCGTTCGGCCCGACCAGGCCCACGATCTCGCCCTCGGTCACGTCGAAGGAGACGTTGTCCAGGGCCCGGACGCCCCCGAAGTCCTTGGTGACGCCCTGGACCGACACCAGCACCCGTCCGCCCGGTGGCGGCGGTGGCGGTGGCGTCGCCGGGCCGGCGGTCGGCCGGGTCACCGCCTCGGTCGCCGGGTTCGCTCCGGCGCCGGCCGGACCGGGCGTGGTCGCCGTCGGCGCGTCCACTGTGGCCTGTGGCCGCCACAGCCGCTCGACCCGGGGCAGGCCGGCCACCGTGGTGACGACGATGCTGGCCGCCATGCCGTAGAGCAGCGCGTCCAGCTCGGCGTAGTAGCCGGACAGCAGCAGGCCGCCGCATACCACCAGGAAGGTGACCAGCGCGATCCACGGGTGCCGGCGCAGCCGGCCGAACATCCCCTCCGGCGCGATCACCACGATGCCGACGAGCAGCAGCCCCAGCACGATGTCCCGGTACTGGTCCAGGTTGGCGACCTTGAACCACTCGGTCAGCACTACGAGCAGGGCCGCGCCGATGAGCGGTCCGGCCCAGTGCCGCCGGCCGCCGGCCACGCAGATGAGGATGATGAACAGCGGGATGTAGAGGATGAAGACGACCGGTACCTCGACGTACCCCAGCATCATCGCGAAGACGGCGCCGCTCATCCCGCCCAGCACGCCGCCGAGCACGATCGCCGTCATCTTGTAGCGGAACGTCGGGACGCCGACGACCTCGGCCGCGTCCTCGGCGTCGTGCACGGCCGCCAGGCCCCGGCCCAGCCGCGAGTGGTACACGGCCAGGGCGACGCCGACCGCCACCGTCGCGACGGCCAGGTTCAGCAGGACCATCAGGTGCTGGAAGCTCGGCACCCAGTCGGGCCGGTCCGGGGTCGGGATCGTGGTGCCCAGGCCGCCGTCGATGGCCCGCGTGTTCAGGGCGATCGAGCCCAGGATGAACGGCACGGCCAGGGTGAGGAGCGCAAATATTTCGCCCCGTAGGGACCGGAGGCGGAACGCGACCGCGCCGATCACCAGCGCCAGCACCCCGGCGAGCAGGCCGCCCACGGGGATCGCGAGCAGGTAGGGCAGGTCGTTGCGCCCGGCCATCACGGCCATGGTGAAGACGCCCACGCCGAGGAACGCGCCCTGGCCGAAGCTGAAGTAGCCCGCGAAGCCGGAGAGCAGGTTCCAGCTCGTGGCCTGGGTCGCCCAGAACAGCATGGTGGAGATCAGCACCAGGTGGTACGACGCCAGGCCCAGGCCGTTGCTGAACGTGGCCACCACGGCGAGCAGGGCGCTGACTCCGATCAGCACGAGCAGGCCGCGGGGGATGGTGCCGACGCGGGCCTTCGGTGGGGCCGCCACCGGGGTCGCCGCTGCGGTCATGCCGCCCTCCTCCGTACGAACACGCCCTGCGGCCGCAGCACCAGGGCGATGATGATGGCCGCGAACAGGGCGATGGGCACGTAGGCGTGCGACCAGATCACCCCGACCAGGCCCGACAGCGCCCCGACGCTGATGCCGGCGTAGAGCGTGCCGAGCAGGTTGCCCAGGCCGCCGAGGATGACCACCGCGAAGACGATGCCGAACCACTCGTAGGCGTGGCTGGGCTGGATGAGGTTGCCCAGCATGAACGCCATCCCGGCGATGCCGGCGCTCGCCCCGGCCGCCCCGCCCAGCAGCACCGACAGGCGACGGTGGTCGATGCCGAAGGACGCCGCGACCGTCCGGTCCTCGGCGAAGGCCCGCATGCCGCGACCGACGAACGTCCGCTGCAGGACCAGGTGCCCGCCGCCGAGCAGGAGCACCGCGAGCCCGATGCAGACGAGGCGGTCGTACGGCACCACCAGCGGGCCGAGCGACAGCGAGCCGGTGACGAACGGGTTGACCTCCCGCGGCAGCTCGCGGTGGTCGGCGGTCCAGATGTTCTGGGCGACCTGGATCATGACGATGAGCAGGCCGAAGCTGACCAGCAGCGAGTTGAATTCCACGATGTTCAGCCGGTCGTACGCCCATTGCAGCAGGGCACCGAGCACGAACAGGGCCGGCACGGTGACCACGAGCGTCACGAGGGGGTTGACCCGCCAGACGGTCACCAGCTGGTAGGTGAGGTAGGCGCCGAGCAGGATCAGGCCGAAGTGGGCCAGGTTGATCACCCGCAGCACGCCCCAGGTGACGGAGACGCCGGCGGCCATCAGGGCGTAGAGGCCGCCGAGCATCGCTCCGCTGAGCACCACCTGGATGGTGTTCATGGGCTTCCCTTCAAGACAGAAATATGTACGTTCACCCATCCAAACGGGCAACGTTGCCCGTGCCGCCGCCGGCGCGAGGCGGGCGACACGGGCAACGCTGGGTCTTGCGAGGTCAGTCGGGCGTCAGGTCCTGGGGTCCCGCACCTCGGCGCTGGCCTGGTCGCGCGGCCACACCATGACCCAATCGCCGTCCTGGACCTGCTTGATGCCGACCTTGGTCTCCCAGAAGTTGTTCTGGGCCGGGTCGAACGTGAGGTGGCCCGCGAACGTCGTGTTGGCCCCCTTCTCGTGCAGGGCGTCGCAGATCGCCTGGTCGTCGAGGGAGCCGGCGGCCTTCACGCCCTCGACGAGGATCTCCCAGGCGGTCCAGCTCGCCGCGGCCTGCGTCTCGAACGCCGTGTAGGGCACGTTCTGAATCTCGGCCCGGGACACGAACTCGGCCACGATCTCCTTGGCGTCGTCGCCGAGCCGGTCGAGCGCCGCCTCGTTCCCCTCGAACATCGACCACGCGAACACGCCCTCGGCGAGCTCACCGAGCCCCAGCACCGGGCCCGGCGCCGGGAACAGCGCGAAGGTCAGCGGCGGCTGGTAGCCGAGCTGGGACATCGCGTTGAGCTGGTTCACGACGTCCACGCCGAGGCTGTTGCTGATGAACAGGTCGGGCTGGGCGTTGGCCACCGCCTGGGCGATGCCGGTCCAGTCCTGGTTGCCGATCGGGTACTGCTCGTTGACGACCACCTCGACGCCGCGCTCGGCCGCCACGGTGGGGACACCGGTCGGGTCGTCATCGAACCCGTTGGTGACGAACGCGGCCGACCCGTTCTGCACGGTCGCGATCGCGATCCGCTTCGGCGGGTTGGGCAGCGTCTCCAGCATGTCGAACAGCTGCTCGGGAATGAACCGGTTGGGGTTGGGCCCGATCGACCAGCCGGGGAACTGGCACTCGTACGTCAGTTGCGGCCGCAGGACCGCGGTGTGGTGGGGCAGGACCTTGCCGAACCGCTCCGCCACACCCATCGCGGCGAGGATGTTGGGCGTCGCGTACGGACCGATGATCAGATCCACCGCGTCCGGGCCGGAGAGGAGCTGCTCGTAGAGCGGGACGATGTTCTGGGTGTTGGACTGGTCGTCGAGCACCCGCCACTCCACCCGCCGGCCGAGGAGGCCGCCCGACTCGTTGAGTCGCTCGATGAAGGTCTCCCCGGCGATCTTGTGAATGATGCCCGTGGCCGCGAATGCGCCAGTCAGGGCCAGCGTGGAGCCGACGACGATCGGCTCGTCGGACCCGGTGGGGTCCGTGCTGGGCTCCCGAGTGCTGCAGGCCCCGACCGAGACGGCCAGCAGGGCCGCCGCGAGTGCGGGTAGTGCCCTTCTGCGCACGGTTTCTCCTCTCATTTGGCGGTGGCCGCGCCGGCTGCTGGTGCCAGGCGACAGCGGTGACGTCGGGCGCGGTCACGCGAGGAACTGTCTTCAATGGAGGTCGGTCGTCACGAACGGCAGCGACATGACGTGACGGTTTCAGCTTCGCTGCCGGACGGTGACGGGACCCACGTGTTGAGGCGGAGTGTATGGTCCCGATGGACAGTGTGCAATAGGGCTGAGCAAAGCGGTTTGCCTTGGTGAACAGGGGAGATGCGTGAGAAAACCGAACGCGTCGATAGCCGCCCGAGGCGAACGTGGTGTCGCGGTTCGCCGTATTTCCTGCGCCGAGCGTGGGGCCATACGCCGGCCGTGACCACCCGTCGGCCCGGATCTGACGGCAGGGCTCAGGCGACGACGTCCGGGGCTCAGGCCCGGAGTTGTTCCAGCCGGAGTGAGCAAGACCCGGGTGGTTCCTGCCCGGGGGCGTTCGTTGGCCGGGGGTGTTCGTCGGCCGGGGTGTTTGAGCCCGGGTTTGGTTTGAGCCCTCGGTGTTGTTGCGGCCCGGGCTTGACGTCAGGGGTCAACGCCCGGGGGTTCAGGCCCCAGGTTGTCGGGGCAGTAGGCCGGTCGACCGGCGGTGATCCGACGGCGCGGGCAAGGCACCGGCGAACGCCCCGGCCGGGCCGGGCGCCCGCGGGCCCGCCGGGCCGGGACGGCCGCGGGGATTCAGCGGTAGCGCTCGAGCACGAACCAGATGCCCACGGCGGGCTCGGTGCCGTGGTTGGCGTACGAGTGCGGTATCGAGCAGTCGAAGGAGACCGAGTCCCCGGGGTTGAGGACGTACTGCTCGAACCCGAGCGTGAGGGTGAGCTGGCCGGAGAGCACGTGGCCCCACTCCGTGCCGGAGTGGCGCATCAGCACGCCGGCCCCGGAGGAGCTGCCCCCGGGCTCGTAGGTGATCCGCAGGAAGTCCACGTGGGTGTCGGGGATCTGGCCCAGCAGCTCCCAGGTGACGCCGGAGTCGAGCCGCAGGACCTCGCGGGCCTCCGGGGTCACCACCGGGCCGACCCGCCGCTTCTGGGCGAGCTGCCGCAGGCCCTGGTTCACCACGGACTCGCCGCTGCGGTCCACCGGCGGCGGCGCGTCACCGATGGCCACGGGCGGGCGGGCGTTGATCACCGGCGCGCGGCCCTCCCGCGCCCCCGCCGCCGTGGCGGCCGTCGCGGCGAGGTCGGACTGTTCCGCGCCGTTGGCGGCGTCGCCACGGCTCGCGCTGCTGCCGACGGTGCCGAAGACGTCCTCGATGGAGATATCGAGAGCAGCCGTGATGGCGTAGAGTGTGCTCACCGAAGGGCTGCTCTTGCCGGTTTCGATCTGCGAAATCAGGCTGGCCGAGACGTCGACCGCGCGGGCGAGGCCGCGCACGGTCATTCCTCGGCGCAACCGCGCCTGCCGCAGGCGCTCGCCGATCGGAGGAAGAGCCGGAGCGCTCACGCTGTCCGCCTTTCGGTGTGGTCCGTCAACCGCGACGGACCGGTTCTCCACGCGTCCGGACACCAGCGTCCGGACCAGTCGTCTCCAGCCCGGCCCCGTGGGCGCACCGCGGCGTCGACCGGCCGCGCCCGGCCGGCCCGGCCTCGGCTGCCTGTGTGCCGAAGCTGTCGAGCACAGGTTACCGGTCGTCAACGACACGCCGATCACCTGCATGCACACAACCGGTTCCCGCGCGTGTCGCGGCCCAGTGTCCGGTCCCGTCGAACGGCGGGCCCGCCCTCGTGTCGGGTGACGCTTGACGCTCGACTGAGCGAGCTACTAGCGTCCCGGTAAGCAACACTGAACAGCCGGACTGTAGCAGAGGGGTGCTGACGTGGCGATCGGCACATGGGGAACGAACGCAGTCGACTGGGAACAACGCATCGACATGGATCGGCTGCGGCGGGAGCGTCTGGCGCGGCTGAAGGACCACCTCGAGCGTTCGAATCTCGGCGCGGTGCTCGCCTTCGACTTCGCGAACATCCGCTACATGACGGCGACGCACATCGGCACCTGGGCGATGGACAAGTTCATCCGGTTCGCGCTGCTGTGCCGGGGCGGGTCGGAGCCGATCGTCTGGGACTTCGGTTCCGCGGCGCGTCATCACCAGCTGTACAACCCGTGGCTGGACGGGCCCAAGCGGGCGCGCGCCGGGATCTCGGTGCTCCGCGGCGCGTTCCATCCCGAGGCCGGCATCGCCGAGGAGCTGGCCCGCAAGATCGCCGCGGAGCTCGCGGAGCGGGGACTGCTGAACGAGCCGCTCGGGGTCGACATCGCCGAGATGCCGGTGCTCATGGCCCTGCAGCGGGCCGGGATCCAGGTGGTCGACGGCCAGCAGCTGTTCCTGGAGGCCCGGCGCATCAAGACCCAGGACGAGATCGCCCTGCTCACCCAGGCGTGCTCGATGGTCGACGCGGCCTACGAGGAGCTGTACGAGTTCCTGCGGCCGGGGGTGCGGGAGAACGAGTGCGTCGGCCTGGTCGCCAAGGTGCTGTACGACCTCGGGTCCGAGTACGTCGAGGGCGTCAACGCCATCTCCGGGGAGCGCTGCTCACCCCACCCCCATGTCTACAGTGACCGGTTGATCCGCCCCGGTGACCCAGCGTTCTTCGACATCCTGCACAGCCACATGGGTTACCGCACCTGCTACTACCGGTGCTTCGCCGTGGGCAGCGCGTCCCCGGCCATGCGCGACGCGTACGTGCGCTGCCGCGAGTACATGGACATGGCGATCGCCGCGGTCAAGCCCGGCGTCACCACGGCCGACATCGTCTCCCTGTGGCCGCGCGCCGAGGAGTTCGGCTTCCCCGACGAGGAGGCGGCCTTCGCGCTCCAGTACGGCCACGGCGTCGGCCTGTCCATCTGGGAGAAGCCCATCTTCAGCCGGCTGGTCTCCCTCGACCACCCGGAGGTGATCGAGGAGGGCATGGTCTTCGCGCTGGAGACGTACTGGCCGGCCAAGGACGGCTGGGGCGCGGCCCGGATCGAGGAGGAGGTCGTCGTCACCAAGGACGGGTGCGAGGTCATCACGAAGTTCCCCGCCGAGGAGCTGCTGGTCGCCGGCCGGCGCTACTACGCGGTCGGCGGTCCGCTCCCGCTGCAGCGCGACGCCCAGTCGCACCTCAACACCAAGGCGGGTCGCGGGGAGGTGCGGGCGCCGGTCGGCGCGGCCCCCGCGGGCAACGCGAACCCGGTGGCGCCATGAGGGGTGAGCGGGGTGACCACGACAAGCGAGCGCCAGCGAGCACCGCACTGGGAGCGACGGGCATCGCAGTTGGAGCGAAAGGTGGGAAGCCGTGAGCGGTGAGGCGACGGAACTGCTCGCCATGTACGAGCAGATGGCCGTGATCCGCCGGACGGAGAAGGCGGCGTACGACCTGTTCCTCGCGGGCCTGGTCAAGGGAACCACGCACCTGGCCTCGGGGCACGAGGCGATCGCCGTGGGCGCGAGCTTCGCCCTGCGCCCCGACGACTACGTCTTCGCCACCTACCGCGGCCACCACCACGCCATCGCCCGCGGGGCGACGCCGGAGGCGTGCCTGGCCGAGCTCATGCAGAAGGCCACCGGCCTGTGCAAGGGCAAGGGCGGCTCGATGCACCTGACCTGGGCACCGGGCAACATGCTCGGCTCGTACGCGATCGTCGGTGCGCATCTGCCGATCGCGGTCGGGGCGGCGTGGTCGGCCCACCTGCGGGGGACGTCGCAGGTGGCGGTGGCGTTCTTCGGGGACGGCGCGACGAACATCGGCGCGTTCCACGAGGCGCTCAACATGGCCTCCATCTGGAAGCTGCCGGTCATCTTCGTGTGCGAGAACAACCTGTACATGGAGTACACCCCGATCGGCGCGGTCACGGCGGCCGACCACCCCGCGGCCGACCGGGCGCCGGCCTACCGGATTCCGGCGAAGATCATCGATGGAAACGACGTGATCGTGGTCCGGGACACCGTCGCCGAGGCGGCGGCCCGGGCGCGCGCCGGCGAGGGCCCGACCGTCATCGAGGCGGAGACGTACCGCCACTACGGGCACAGCCGCACCGACCCGGCCAAGTACCGCCCGGCCGAGGAGGTCGAGCGCTGGCTCAAGCACGACCCGCTCGACATCGCGCGGGCCCGGCTGGAGGCGCTCGGCGTCACCCCGGACACCATCAAGAGCATCGATGAGAAGGCCGACGCCATCGTCGCCGCGGCCGTCGACGCGGCCAAGAACGCCCCGGTCGCCGACGTCCGCGAGGCCCTGACCGACGTGTGGGCCGATGGAGGCTCGGCATGGCGGACGTGAGCTGGAGCAACGAGCGGCAGCGAGCCTGGCAGGTGGGAACGAAAGGCCGGCGATGACAGAGACTGAGATCATCACGTACCGGGAGGCGGTGGCCGAAGGCATCGCCCGGGAGATGCGCCGCGACCCGACCGTCGTCTGCCTCGGTGAGGACATCGCGGCCGCCGAGGGCGTCTTCAAGACCACCGTGGGCCTGCTCAAGGAGTTCGGGCCGCGCCGGGTCTGGGACACGCCCATCTCGGAGCAGGCGATCGTCGGGGCGGCCATGGGCGCCGCCATGACCGGGATGCGCCCGGTCGCGGAGATCATGTTCTCCGACTTCTTCGCGGTCTGCTGGGACTACGTGGCCAACGAGATCCCCAAGGCCCGGTACATGACCGGCGGCCAGGTGACCGTGCCGCTGGTGCTGCGGACGGCCAACGGCGGTGGTCTCGGCTTCGGGGCCCAGCACTCGCAGGCGGTGGAGAACTGGGCGCTGACCATCCCCGGCCTGAAGATCGTCGCGCCGTCCACGCCGGCCGACGTCATCGGCCTCATGGCCGCCTCCATCCGCAGCGACGACCCGGTGATCTTCTGCGAGCACAAGGGGCTGTTCGCGACCAAGGGCCCCAAGCCGCCCGAGGGCCACGTGGTCGAGCTGGGCAAGGCCAACATCGTGCGGGAGGGCACCGACGTCACGCTCGTGGGGCTGGCGTCCACTGTGCACACGGCGCTGGCCGCGGCCGAGCGGCTCGCCGCCGACGGGGTGTCGGCCGAGGTCATCGACCTGCGCTGCCTGATCCCCATGGACCTGTCCACGGTGCTCGCCTCGGTGGGCAAGACCTCCCGGCTGGTCACCGTCGAGGAGAACCCGTACCAGGGCGGCTGGGGCGCCACGCTGGTCTCGGTGGTCGTCGACGAAGGATTCCAGCTTCTCGATGCGCCGGTGAAGCGGGTCGCCTCGGAGAACGTGCCGCTGCCGTTCGCCGACACGTTGGAGGAGGCGGTGATCCCGACCGTCGACAAGGTGGTGGCGGCGGTCAAGTCCGTGGTCAACTTCTAGAGCAGTCCTCGCGAGCGAGCCGGCCCGGGTCGCACGGTGCTTCCCGAAACGGTGCGCCCCCGAACCAGTACCCGTTCGGCCCCCGTAGCCGTTCGACCCAGTACCCGTTCGGTTCGGTATCCGTACGGCCCGGGCTACCAGTCCCCGAAGGAGCGCGAATGACCCCGAAGCGCCACGTCGTCGCGTACGCGGCCGACGCCAAGTACCTGCCGCCCCCGGACCCCCGGGCCGGCCAGGGCTTCACCCGGTGGACGATCGTCGACGAGAACTCCCCGGGCGCCGTGCACACGGAGTTCAGCGTGTGCGCGCTCGAGCCCGGTGGCACGGTGTCGACGGCGGTGCAGTCCTACGAGGAGTGCTTCTACGTCCTGGAGGGGTCGGTCATCGTGCAGACCCCGGAGGGCGCGACGCGGCTGGTGCCCGGCGACTACGGCCTGCTGCCACTCGGCGTGCCGCACTCCTGGCGCAACGAGGGCTCCGAGCCGGCGCGGTGGGCCCAGATGCGGGCCCCGCAGCCCCGGTCCTCCTACGCCCACGACGTCTACGCCGTGCCCGCGCTGCCTGACACCGAGCCCGGAACCGTGGATCCCCGCGATCCGCGCAACCGGAACTTCGGCCACATCGAGGCCTTCAACATGGAGGTCGCCAACCAGCGCCAGGAGCACCTGGCCCAGTCGGCGAGCATGCGCACCGCGCTGCTTGTCTACAGTGGAATCACGGTCAAGATGATGGTCGACAGCGACCTCGGCGCGGTGCTCACCACGATGTTCATGGTGCAGTACGACGAGGCCGGGGTGGCCGGACCGCACGACCACCCGTTCGAGGAGACCTACCTGTTCCTCGAGGGTGAGGCCGAGGCGGTCTTCGACGGGCAGACCTACCACCTCAAGGCCGGTGACGCCGCGTTCGCCGGCGTCGGCTGCATCCACGGGTTCCGGAACATCGGCAAGGGTCCCGTGCGCTGGCTGGAGACGCAGGCCCCGCAGCCGCCGGGCCGGCACTCCTACCGGTTCGTGCGCGACTGGGACTACCTGAAGTCCGTCACCGGACACCAGCACTGACATCGCCCAGAGGCGCTACTGATGTCGCTCATCTCACGCGTCCTGAGGCGCAGGGCGCGACACACGCCAGCCGAGGATCGACAAGGGAAGGACCAGCACATGTCGGGCAGCGGGTCGGGTCAGGGCACCGTCCTCATCGTCGGCGGGACCGCCGGTATCGGCCGGGAGCTGGCCAGCTACTACGCCACCCGGGGGCGTCCGGTCGTGCTCACCGGCCGCGACGCCGCCAACGCGGCCAAGGTGGCGGCCGAGATCGGCCACGGGGCGTCCAGCCTGGCGCTGGACCTGACCAAGCCCCACGAGATCGCCGGCAACCTGGCGAGCCTCGGGCCGGTCGACCACGTGGTGCTGGCCGCGATCGAGCGCGACGCCAACGCGGTCAAGACGTACGACATCGACAACGCCATCCGCCTGGTCACGCTCAAGCTCGTCGGCTACACCGAGGTGGTGCACGCGCTGGCCGACCGGCTCACCGGCAACGGGTCGATCCTGCTTTTCGGCGGCATGGCCCGGCTGCGGCCGTACCCCGGCTCGACGACGGTCAGCTCCATCAACGCCGGCGTGGTCGGCATGGTGCGCACGCTGTCGGTGGAGCTGGCCCCGATCCGGGTCAACTCGATCCACCCCGGCATCGTCGGCGACAGCCCGTTCTGGGCCGGCAAGAACCTCGACCACATCATCGCCAACACGCTGACCGGCCGGCTCGCCACCATGGCCGAGGTCGTGGACGCCGCGGTGTTCCTGCTGGAGAACGGCGCCATGAACGGCGTCGACCTCACCGTGGACGGTGGCTGGCGATGACCGCGGCACTGCCCGTCGCCGTCATCGGCACGGGGCGGATGGGCGCGGCCATGGTGGGCCGGTTGCTCGCCGCCGGCCACCCGGTCACCGTCTACAACCGCACCGCCGCCCGGGCCGAGGGCCTGGGCGCCCCGGTGGCCCGGACCGCCGCCGAGGCGGTGCGCGGGGCATCGGTGGTCATCGTCTCGCTCGCCGACGACGACGCGGTGCGGGCCGCCTACCGGGGAGACGACGGCCTCGTCGCCGGGCTCGGGGCCGGAACGGTGGTCTGCGACACCAGCACGATCGCGCCGGCCACGGTGCGCGAGATGGCCGCCGAGGTGGCCGCCCGCGGGGCGTCCCTGCTGGACACCCCGGTCTCGGGCAGCGTGGCGCTGGTCCAGAGCGGGCAGCTCACCGTGCTCGCGGGCGGCGACGCCGCGGCCCTGGAGCAGGCCCGGCCCGCCCTCTCCGCGTTCGCCGCGCGCATCGTGCACCTGGGCGGCCAGGGGGCGGGGGCGACCATGAAGCTGGTGGTCAACTCCGTGGTGCACGGCCTGAACCAGGCGCTGGCCGAGGCGCTCGTCCTGGCGGAGAAGGCCGGGATCGACCGGGCCGCCGCCTACGACGTGTTCACCAACAGCGCGGTGGCCGCGCCGTTCGTCCAGTACAAGCGACAGTCCTATGTGGAGCCTGAGGCCGCCCCGGTCGCCTTCGCGCTCGACCTCGTGGCCAAGGACCTGCGCCTGATCGCCGAGCTCGCCGACAGCGTCGGCGCCCGCATGCCGCAGCTCGCCGCCAACCGGGCCACGGTCGCCGAGGCGGTCGAGCGCGGCCTCGGCGAGAAGGACATGTCCGCGCTCGCCCACCTCCTGCGCTCGGCCTGAACCGGCCCCGCTCCCACGCGCGGGCCACCAAGACTCACGCGGAGGGCATCGCCGTCGTTGACGTCCGAGGCCGTCCATGATCGCCGTGAGGCGGTGGTGGGTCCTCGACGCCGCATGAGCCTCACCGCGATCATGAACGTTGATCGGGGTGAGGCGTTCGCGGGCCCGCACGCGTACGTACGCCTCACGGCGATCATGAGTGCGTCCGGCTTGCGGCGACCATGAGCCAGGGTGGCCCCGGTGACGCCCTGCACCACCCGGGCCAGGATCAGCACCGGGGCCGAGGGCGCGAACGCGGCGACCACGGAGCCGAGCAGGAACCCGGCGTTCCCCAGGAGCAGCAGCCGACGCCGCCCGACCCGGTCCCCGACCGATCCCGCGACGATCGCGAGCACCCCGACGACGAGGCCGTAGGAGTCGACGATCCACAGTTGCTCGACCGGGCTGACCCTCAGGTCGGCGGTGAGCGCGGGCAGGGCCAGGAACAGCACGTTGATGTCGACGGCGACCAGGGCGGTCGGCAGGAGCAGCAGCGCCAGGCCGAGCCAGGGACGCGTGGCCGGACGGGCGCCCGCCCGAGGTATGAGTAGCGTCATGCCCCCTGGTCGGCACGGCGGCGCCGTTTTCGACAGGACGGGCCGGAAGATTTTCTGGCCGGTTGTCGTCTCCCGGGCGCGCGCGACGACCAGTGGTGGGCGCGCCACTGTCACCTGGCCCTCGGCGCGCACCATGCCCGTGATCCGGGCCGGGCCGCGAGTGTGAGGAGGAGCGGTGAAGTACCTGATCCTGATGCAGGTCGACCCGGAGGTCCTGGAGCGGTTGACCGAGGAGCAGCAGCGGATGATCGAGGAGGGCCACGCCGCCTTCATCGCGAAGACGAAGGAGAGCGGCGAGTTCATCGCGACCCAGGCCCTCGCCGACCCCAGCCAGAGCAAGGTCGTCCGCGCGCGCAACGGCGTCCCCGAGGTCACCGACGGCCCGTTCGCCGAGGCGAAGGAGTTCCTGGGCGGCTTCTACCTGGTGGACGTCGAGGACGAGGCCCGGGTGCTCGAGCTGGCCAAGATGATCCCGGACGCGTCCATCGACGGGCTCGCGCTGGAGATCCGGCCGGTCATGTTCTCCGACCTCGGCGACCTGTGACCACGAGCCCACCACGCGTCGACGAGGGCCTCTGGCGCGACCTCGTGCCGCAGGCCCTCGCTCGGCTCCTGCGCACGTACGGCCGGGACCAGATCGACCTGTGTGAGGACGCGGTCCAGGAGGCCCTGCTCGCGGCCCACCAGCAATGGGCGGGCGGGCCGCCGGCGGACCCGCTGGCCTGGCTCGTGACCACGGCGCGCCGGCGGTACGTCGACCTCGTGCGCAGCGACCACCGGCGACGGGAGCGCGAGGCGCGGGAGGCGCTGCTGGCGCTGCCGCTGAACGGCGCGGAGTCGAGCGCGGCCGATGACAGCCTGCTACTGCTGCAGCTGTGCTGTCATCCGGCGTTGCCCCGGTCGGCCCAGGTCGCGCTGACGCTGCGCGCGGTCGCCGGCCTCAGCACGGCCCAGATCGCGAACGTGTACCAGTTGCCGGAACCGACGGTCGCCCAGCGCATCACCCGGGCCAAGCGGCGCATCGCCGAGCTGGGCGGCACCCTGCCGCGACCGGGCGACGTCACCGAGCGCCTGCCGTCCGTGCTCGACGTCCTTTACGTCATGTTCACCGAGGCTCACCACACCACGACCGGTGAACCGGCGCACGACGCCGACCTCGCGGCCGAGGCCATCCGGCTCGCCCGCCTGCTGCAGGCGGCCCGGCCACACGACACGGAGGTCAACGGGCTGCTCGCCCTCATGCTCCTCACCGAAGCCCGGCGGCCGGCTCGGGTCGGCGCGGACAACCGCCTGATCCCCCTCGACGAGCAGGACCGTCGCTTGTGGAACCAGACGCTCATCGCGGAGGGGCGAGCGTTGGTGGAGCGCTCGGTCGTGGGCGCGACCCCCGGGCCGTACCTGCTGCAGGCCTGTATCGCCGCGCTGCACGCCGAGGCGCCCGACACCGCCTCCACCGACTGGTCCGAGATCCTCGCGTTGTACCGGCTGCTCGAGATCGTCACCGACCACCGCAACCCGACGATCGCCCTCAACCGGATCGTCGCCGAGGCGATGGTCCACGGCGCGGAGTACGCCCTCGCCCACCTCGACGAGCTCGCGCAGCAGCACCCGCGCCTGCCCCGGCTGGCGTCGGTGCGCGCCCATCTGCTCGAGCGACTGGGTCGAACCGACGAGGCGGCGGCGGCCTACCGGCAGGCCATCAAGCAGACGCGAAACATCGCTGAGTGGCGGCATTTACATACCCGGCTACGACGCCTCCTGGCCTCGTCCTGACGCCACGCCCAGCAACAACCCAGGGCATATGAGTGCGCCTGACGGCTCACACCCATATGCCCTGGATCGGTGGGGGGGCGAGGTGGGACAGGGGTGCCCGATTCAGCCCTTGTACTCGGTGTACATGTACGGGTTGTCCATGGCCCGCTTCTGCTGCTCGGGGATCTCCGGGTTCATGCCGGTGGCCCACGCGTCGTAGCCCATCTGGCTCACCAGGTACTCGACGGTGCGCTCGGCGGCCGCCTTGGCCTTGGCGATGCTGCCCACGAGCAGCGTGTGGTTGTGCTTGACGATGCGGCCGTTGATGACCACCGTGTGCACGTCGGACCGCTGCGCCTGGTACACCACGTGGCCGTACGGGTTGATGATCGGCGTCATCGCCGGGTCCTGGTCGTTCTTGAGCAGGACGACGTCCGCCTTCTTGCCCACCTCGAGGCTGCCGATGAGGCTGTCCCAGCCCAGCGCCTTCGCCCCGCCGCGGGTGGCCCACTCCACCGCGTGCTGGGCCCGGGCGGAGAGGTGGGTGACGGTCTCGCCGCGCTGGTGGGCCTCGAAGTGTTCCCGGATGCGGTCGGCGTTGAGGGTGTTGCGCATCGCGGCGAACATGTCGGCGCTCCACCAGACGCTGGTGTCGTTGGAGAGCGAGACCGGGATGCCGTACTTGCGCGCCTCCCACGTGGTCGGGTAGCCCTGGCCGGCGCTCGCCTCGCTCTCGGCCGAGACCGAGATCGATCCACCGGTGGCGGCGATGCGGTGGTACGAGTCCTCGCTCAGCGAGGCGGCGTGGACGTAGATGTTCGACGGCCCCATGAAGCCGTTCTCGTACATCCACTTGATGCTGTCGTCCTTGGTCACGTTCCACACGCCGGCGTGCGTGGAGACGGCGACGCCGAGCTCCCGCGCCACCTCGAACGCGGCTCGCTCGGGCCATTCGTTGTTGTCCCGGGCGGGCAGGTCGAAGCAGATCTGGAAGCCCAGCATGTCGTCGCCGATGGTGATGCGGCGGTTGACGAAGTCGCGGAACTCGGGCGAGGTGCTCCACTCCCAGGGCGACTGCTGGATGTTGCCGTAGCCGAGCACGAACCGGCCCGGGACCGCCTTGAGCGCGTCCACGGCCGCCTCGGCGTGGTCGGTGGTCTGCAGCCCGTGCGACCAGTCGACGGACGTGGTCACGCCCGCGTCGATCGCCTCCAGTGCGCTCAGGTAGTTTCCGGCGTAGATGTCTTCCGGCCGGAAGAGCTTGCCGAACTGCAGGTAGTACCAGACGAAGTACTGGGTCAGGGTCCAGTCCGCGCCGTACCCGCGCATGGCCGTCTGCCACATGTGCCGGTGAGTGTCGACCATGCCCGGCATGATGATGCCGCCCGATGCGTCGATCTCAAACGCGCCCTCCGGCGCGGCGAGCCGTTCACCGATGGCGCTGATCCGGTCGCCCTCGATGAGCACGTCGCCGCTGCGAATGATGGTGCGGCGGTCGTCGAGGGTGAGAACGAGTCCGTTGCGGAAGATGATCGGGGAGCCGGGCTCAGGGACGGTCATGGGAGCTCCTCGGTGTTCAACAGGACGGAACGAGGGCGTACGTAGCGGGTGAACAGTTCAGATTCTCTGCGCGCTACATCACAGTGTCAACAGAGCCCGGGGCATCCGAGCCGGCGGGAACCCGCCGAGCCCGCCGGGCCGGCCGGACGCGGAGTGGCGTCAATCCAGCTCGGACAGGGCCCGGGCCACGTCGGTCCGGGACGACACGGCGAGCTTGCGCAGGATGTTGGAGACGTGGACGGCGGCCGTTCGCGGCGAGATGAACAGTCGCTGGGCCAGCTCGGCGTTGGTCAGGCCTTCCGCCACGAGCCGGGCGACCTCCCGCTCACGGGCGGTGAGCTTCGGCCCGCAGCGGTCCGGCTCGGTGCGTCCGGCGAGCCGGTGGCGTACCGCGTCGAGCTCGGCCACCCGCCAGCCCGACCACCGGGCCAGCAGCTCGGCGGCGCGATCGGCGTGCCGGCGCGCCTCGTCGAGGCGTCCCTGGGCGAGGAGCATCCGCGCCGCGCCGACGTGGGCGGTGCCGGACGGCGCGGGCGGCAGGTCGGTCGCCTCGCCCGCGGCGAGGTAGTGCTCGAGGGCTCCGCCGACGTCACCGGAGGCCTCGGCGAGCTGGCCCAGCACGAGGCGACGGTACGAGGGCTCGACCCCCGGGCCGTCGATGCCGTCGATGAGTTTGGATATCTCGTCGGTGGGCAGGGGCGCCACGGTGGCGGCGGTGACCAGGTCGTGCAGGAACTCCCCGTAACCGCCGCCGCTGGAGCGCACCACGGCGACCACGTCCGGCAGCAGCTGGCGGGCCCGGAGGAGGTCGTGCCCGCGACAGGCCAGGTGAAACCGCAGGCCGGGCAGGCTGATCTTCAGGCCGGGCACATCCGCGATCTCGTCGGTGACCTGCTGGGCCCCGGCGAGGTCGCCCGCCTCCAGGCGCAGGCCGGCGAGGAAGACCCCGTGGAAGTCGGACCGGGTCTCGCTGCGGCGGTAGCCCAGGTCGTGCGCCCGTCCCCGCTCGATGGCGTCGATGGCGGCGGCCAGGTTGCCCTTCTGCATGCACAGGCGCGCCCGGCCCTGGTAGTAGGCGGCCACCGCCAGCCGCTGCGATCCGGAGCGTTCGGCGGCGGCGCGCATCCGCTCCAGCAGCAGCGCGATCTCGCGCACGCCGTTCACCGGCGGCGTGTGCACCAGGTTGTTCAGGGCGGTGGCGGCGACCAGCCACTCCTCGGCCGCCTCGGCCCGCGTCGCCACCTCCGAGAGCAGCGCCCGCCCCACGTCGAGCGTGGCCACCCGGTCCAGGAGCACCCGGCCCTTCTCCAACAGGGCGGCCAGGCGGACGGCCTCGAGGTCGGCCGGTGACGCCGAACCGTTCGATCCGGCCAGCGCATCGACCATCTCGACCGTGCGGTCGGCCCAGTGCAGGGCCTCGTCGTCACGGTCGCGGACCCGGGCCGAGTAGGCCAGGATGGCGCCCGCCTGGGCCCGGGCGAGGCCGGCGCCCGGGTCGGTCAGTTGATCGATGAATTTCACCAACAGGCCGCTGAGCTCGGTCAGCGCGCGCTCGTCGCCGCGCTCGGCGGCGAGCCGGATCCGCAGCGTCAGGGCGGCCACCGACTCGTCGGCGCGGTCGCCCGCCGCCGACAACCAGCGCACGGCGTAGGCGTCGGCGTCGTCGCTCAGCCCGGCCAGCCAGGCGGCCCGGGCCGCGTTGCGCAGCAGCGTGAGATCACCGGGATCCTCTTCCAGGCCGGTCTCGGCGAGTTGCAGCGCCTGGAAGGCCGACCCCATCGCCAGGTACGCGTCGCTGCCCTCGCGGGCGGCCCGCAGCAGGTCGGCGTAGCGACCGGCACCGCGCGCGTGCTTGGCCAGCAGCGCCCAGTCGGGACCCCGCCCGGTCTGGCCCGGCCCGCCGCGCCTGGCGTCGGCGTCGCGGGACATCGCGAGCAGGGCGTCCAGCGCCGCCTCGTGCAGCCGGCGTCGCTCCCGCCCGAGCAGCCGCTCCTCGATCGCCTCCCGCACCAGCGCGTGGCGGAACGCGAACTCGTCCTCACCGGTTTCCGTGAGGACGCCCTGGCGGACCAGCTCGCGTAACCCCCCGATCAGCTCCCCCTCGGAGAGCCCGGTGACCGCGGCGAGCAGGTCGAACGGCACCCGGTTGCCCAGGACCGCCGCCGCCTCGACGAGGCGCTGGTGGGCGGGCTCGAGATCCTCGACCTGCCGTCGGAGGGTCTCGGCCAGGCTCCAGGGCAGCGGCCGCTCGCACAACTCCTCGATGTCGTCGTCGGTCACCCCGCGCAGGAGCTCCTCGAGAAAGAACGGGTTGCCGCCGGTGCGGGTGTGCAGCGCCATGGCGGCCCGGTAGGGCGGGGGCCGGCCGATGACCGCGGCCAGGTACGCGGACGTCTCCTCGCAGGTCCACCGCTCCAACTGGACGTGGTAGACCTCGTGCCGGCGCTCCAAGCGGTCCAGCAGGCCGGCCACGGGGTTGCGGCGGATCACCTCCGCCGGGCGGTAGGTCCCGACCAGCAGGCGGTCGCCGTCGAGGTCGGCGATGCGCTCGAACAGCGCGATGCTCTCCGAGTCGGCCCAGTGCAGGTCCTCGAAGACCACGACCGTGGGGCCGGCCGCGCTGGCGTCGGGCCCGCGCGACCCGGGCTCGGGCGGGCCGACCAGCCGGGAGATCAGCCGGAGACCGATCCGCAACCGTTCGATCTGCGGCCGCCCCGAGTCGGTGAGGGCCTCGAGCTCCTCGGCGTCGACGTCCGGCCGACCGTCCAAAGCGGACAACAGCAGCTCGAACGGCCGGCCCAGCGACCCGGGCTCCGCCTCACCGACGAGGACCGTGGCCGTGGCCGGCAGCCGCCGGATGAGCTCGCGGGTCAGTCGGGTCTTGCCGATGCCCGGCTCGCCGGCCAGCAGGGCGATCCGGGTCCCGGGCGGCGGCTCGGCCGTCGTGGGGCTGGTGACGCCGGCGAGCTCGAGCAGCCGGGTCAGCTCCTCCTGCCGCCCGATCATCACGTCGCTGGCCCCCAGCGGGCCGCGTCGCGTTCCCACACGCACACGACCAGTTCCCGCTCGCACATGACCAGCCTAGGCCGGGGGTGGGACGGAATTTCGCTCTCAAGATCAGTGCGCCCGCCCGACCGCGGTGGCGGTGGGGCGGGCGCGTCGGGCGTGACGCGTCGCACGAACGGGCTACCGTCCGCGGCGACGCTGGCTATCGGATGCGCGTCTCTGATCGCGCAGCTCCCGCGCCAGCCGCTCGCGCTTGGCCTCCTCGATCAGCTCACGCTCGCGCTGGCGGGCCAGGTCACGGTGGATGTACGGGTCGTTCAGCATGGTTTCTCCTCGGGTCGACGTTCCCCACGCGGTCTGGTCCCGCGGGGCATATCCACTGTCGGTCCGAGGCAGGGGCGGCCACATCGTGAGCGGCTGCGTATTTTTGCCGACGCCGGGCGGCAAGCCGCGTCTACGTATACGTACGCGCCACGTAGGCTCCGCCGGGCGGCCGTTTCGTCAGCCGATCCTTCGCCGGCCTGGCCGGTCCCGTGATCCTACACACTCCGGGACGTCGGGCGCTCCGGCCCGCTTTCCGGATCACCGCGGACCGGCGGCCGCGCCGCCGATCAGCTCCATCAGCTCGGCCGCGTTGGTCTGCGCGTAGTCGGAGTAGCAGTTGTTCATCAGCACATGCACCTGGTCGGCCTGGTCGGCCAGGTCGCGCAGGCGGGGGGCCCACTCGGCCAGCTCGCGCCGGCTGTACCGGTAGCCGAACCGTTCGTAAATATCTTTGCTGGTCCATTTGTCGCTGTGGCCGTGGAAGCGGACGACCGCGATGTCGGCCGTGGCGGCGACCACGGGCGGAACCGACGAGGTGTGCCCCTGCGGCATGTCGACGCAGACGAACGGCAGGTCGTGGGAGGCGAGGAAATCGAGCGTCTCGGCCTGGTTGTCGCCCTCGAACCACGTCTTGTTGCGCAGCTCGATCGCCACCCGCAGCGGGGCGCACCGCTGGGCCACCTCGAGCAGGTACTGCTTGTTGGCCCGGCGGATCGTGAACCACGGCGGGAACTGGAACAGCACCACGCCGAGTTTTCCGGCGTCCACGAGGGGCTGCAGCGACGACAGAAACCGTTCCCACACCTTCTCGTACGCGTCGCGGGGCAGGTCGTCCGGGTAGACGTTCTTCTTGGTCGTCTCCGGCCGCAGGTCCTTGTAGATGGCGGAGACCTTCGTGGGGTGCCCGGTGAGCAGGCTGAACGCCTTGATGTTGAAGGTGAACCCGTCCGGGGTCCGCTGGGCCCACAACTGCGCCGTGGATTCCGCCGGGGGCGAGTAATACGTGGAATCGACCTCGACCAGGGGAAAGCGGCTGGCGTAGTAGGCCAGTCGCTTTTCCGGGGTGTTCGCCTCGGCGGGGTACCAGCCGGAGGCGAGCAGGGTCTTGTCGGTCCAGGAGGCGGTCCCGACGAGGATGTTCCGGCTGCCCACGGCCCTAGTCTGTCCGGCGGGTCCGACACTCGGGCCCGATCCGTTCCGGGGCGGTTTTCGAAAACGGTTCCGGACGTAACCCCGCTGGTAGCGGGTCGTTAACGGTGATCAGGAAACCCGTATGGCCGCGTAGGCCATCGACCCCTCGAAGGATCCTGACCGTGCACGCCCCGTTGTCCAGCCTGGCCGGTTCCAGCCTGCCCCGTCGTGGTCCGGCGGCCCGCCTCGCCGCGGCCGCCCTCGGCCGGCTGGTCCTGCTGGCGACGCCGGTGCTCTTCCTGCTCACCGGGCCGCCCTGGCTGTTCACCCATGCCGACCCGCCCACCGATCCCGTTCGTCCGGGCCTGGGCCCGGTGGCGGCCGGGTCCGTCGTCGCCGGCACCGCCGAGATCATCACGACCCGGGTCGCGCCGGCCGTCCCCTGGCTGGCCGCCGCGGTGGTGGTCATGGCGTTCTACCTGGGTCACCGCCTGTACCGAGGCGGACTCCGGCGCGCCGACGCCCGCCCGGTCGACGACGAGTCGTCCTGCTGTCGCACCTGGTACGCCCTGGCGGTCGGCCTGGTCGGGCTGGCCGCGCTGGAGGTGGCGGTCGGCGGATGGTCCGGCGTGCCCGAACGAGCGCTGACGACGGCCGTGGACCTGACGGCGGTCGCCGCCGGGACGGCGTTCCTGGTGGCGCTGGTGACCATGCCGGCCACGGTCGACGCCTGGGGCCGGCTGCGGCTGGTCGTGGACGGTGCGGTCGTCGGGCTGTGCCTCACGTTCGCCGGCTGGGCGCTGCTCGTGGCGCCCCTCGGGCCCACCGACCTGCCGACTCCGCTGATCGTGTTCTGCTGCTGCGTGCTCGCCACCGCGCTGGTCTCCGCGGCCGACCCGTGGCGGCCGGGGCACGGGCCGGCGCTGTGCGCCGCCGGGGTCGGCGTGGCGATGGCCGGGTTGCTGGGGCTGTCGTTCGCGCTGGCCGAACCCGTCCCCGGATGGTGGCTCGCCGCCGTGATCGCGCTGCTGCTGGCGGCGCCCGTCCTGGGGTGGTGCGGCGTCGGCGTCCTGCTCGCCGAGGACTCGTCGGCGGCGGGGTCGACGGCCGCGGTGGCGGGTCGGGGCGACGCCCGGGCGGGCTGGGCCGGCAAGAACGTCATCGCCTGGCCGGGCGCGCTGGCCGTGGCCATCGCGGTGTACCAGGTGGCCGTCGGCGCAGGGATCGACCGGACCTCGGCGATCCTCGGCACGCTCGCCGTGGTGGCGGTCGGGCTGCGGCAGCTGCTGGTCCGCCTCGCCCCGGTGCCCCGCCCGCCGGCGACCGCGTCGGGCACCGCCGACGGCACCGAGGGCGCGGTCTCCGCGGTCCCCCGTCCCCGGGCGGGCGACCACGCGACGCGGCCACCGGTGCACACGGACCCGGTCACCGGCCTGGCCGATCCCACGCAGCTCGCCTGGTCGATCACGGCCATGCGCAGCGCTCCGCGCAGCCCGGGGGCGCTGCTGCTCATCGGCATCGACGGTCTCGACGCCGTTCCGCACGACCGCCACGACGACGTCGTGCGGGAGGTGGCGGCCCGCCTGCGTCGGTTCGCCGCGGCCGACGAGCACGACCGTACGTGTCTGGCCGACCTGCCGGCCCGATGGTCGGCGGCCGAGCTCGCGCTGCTCACCCCGGCGAACCTGGCCCAGGCGTACGGCCTGGCCCACCGGGTGCTCACGGTGCTGGCCGATCCGGTCACCGTCCCCGGCGCGGCGTCGCCGCTGTCGGTGTGCGTGGGGGTGACCGACCTGGCCGGTGCCACCAGCACCGAGGACGCGGTTCGCCGGGCGCAGGTCGCGCTGCGGCGCGCCCGACAGCTCGGCCCGGGCCGGGTGGAGTGGTACGACCCGGCGGTGGCGGAGGTGGTGGCCCGGCGGGAGGTCCTCGAGCGCGACCTGCCCGAGGCGATCCGCCGTGGTGAGCTCGACCTCATCTACCAGCCGATCCTCGACCTGGAGCGCGGGCGGCCGCTGGCGGTCGAGGCGCTGCTGCGGTGGCGACACCCGCGGTTCGGCACGCTGCTGCCGGCCGACGTGATCCCGATCGCCGAGGAGACCGGCGCCATCGTCGATGTCGACCGGTGGGCCCTGTGGCGCGCGCTGGTCCGGCTCGCCATCTGGCGGCAGGAGGACCGGGACCTGTCCATCGCGATCAACGTGTCGCCGCACACCCTCGCCACGTCCGCGTTCGCCGACGAGGTGGCCGTGGCGCTAGGGGCGTACGACCTGCCGCCCAACCGGTTGGTGGTCGAGGTGGCCGAGGCCGAGATCGAGGCCGGCGTGGCGGTCGACGAGGGCGTGGGGGCGCTGCGCGCGATCGGCGTGCGGACCGCCCTGGACGCGTTCGGCACCGGGGTCGCCTCGCTCACCCACCTGCGTCGCCTCCCCATCGACATGGTCAAGATCGGAAAGCCGTTCTTCGAGAAGCCCGCCGGCGCGGGCTCCGAGACCCCGATGATCGACCTGATGGTCGGCGTGGGTCGACGGCTCGGCGTCGACGTCGTCGCGCAGGGGGTCGAGGCGCCGGCGCACCTGACGGTGGTGCGCAGCGCGGGGTGCCGGATCGGCCAGGGCCACCTGTTCGCCCGGCCGCAGCCGGCCGAGCAGACCGAGGCGTACCTGGACGGTTTCGTCGTGCACTCATAGGGTGGCGAGGCGGCACATCGCCGCGCCCCGCTCCCGGCCCGGCGGTGACCCGCCGGCGACGCGGCTGGCGGCGCGTCGGCCAGGGCGGCCGAACGCGCGGGCGCGGCGCTACTGTGTCCCCCGGGGAGGGAGGGGACATGCGCTTCGAGGTCACCCAGGTGCTCGACGCGATCGAGCGCCATCTCACGACCGACGCGGCGCTCGCGCAGGCGGTGGTGGACCTGGGCCAGGTCGCCTGGTACGGCGCGCTGGACGGGGGCCGGCCGGTGAGCCTGCTGCGGGTCGGCCTGCTCGTGGACGCGCTGGCCCGGCATCTCGGCGAGGACGCCGTGATGATCTACGCGGTCGCCAGCCGCGACCTGCTCACCGACGCCGATCTCACCTCCAAGGAGCGGATGGTGCTCGGCCGGTGGTCGGGCGACGGCGTCATCGAGGTGGTGCCCGTGGTCGCCGACCGGGTCCCCGAGGTGGCCGACATCACCGGCCTGCCGGTGGTGAGCGTCGATGGTTTTCCAGGCCTTGAGCGGCGGTACCCGTGGCTGAGCGGGGTGCCCGAGCGGGTCCTGCAGCTCGTCCCCGGTGAGGGCCAGGCCAGGATCATCGGTGGCTACCCGCTGCCGGCGGAGGGCCGGGCCGCCCTGCTGGGCCAGATATGGCGCTGTGCACGCCGGGACTGCCCGCTCTTCGGCGACCGGCGCGCGTACACCCAGGCCGTGCCGCGCATGAAGGCCGGCGTGCCGGTGTGTCCCCGCCACGACGAACCGCTCACGAGCGTAGGCCCGCGGCCACCCTCCGTGACGATGGTGCTCATCGTCGATGGGATCATCCGGGAACGGTTCGTGGTGCGGGCGGGCCGGCCGGTCGTGGTCGGGCGTTCTCCCGACGACCCGACCGGCATCGTGATCGGTGGCTACCTCGATGGCTCCATCGCCCAGATGATCAGCCGGAACCACGTGCGGCTCGAGCTGCGCGACGACGGCCTGGTGGCCACCGACCTCTCCACCAACGGCACGGTCGTGCGCACACCCGGGGTGACCGGTTCGTACGGCCTGGGGGAGCAGGTCCACCTGACCAACGGCGTGCCGTACGTGCTCGGGCCGGCGGACACGGTGGAGCTGTACCGCGGCGTCGTGGTCGCCCGGGCCGACCGCATCCCCAGTGGCACCGCGGGCGGGCAGTCGTCGGTCATGGGCGAGGCCCCGACGATGACCATTCGGCCCTTCGGCTGACCATCCGGCCCGTCCGGCTGACCATTCGGCCCTTCGGCTGACCATCTGGGCTGACCGGCGGGCCGCTTCGGCGCACCAGCCGGCCGTCTCGGCTGCCCTTCGTTCCGGCCGCCAGGCGCCTGGCGCGTATCCGGTGGCGCGGATCTCGGTTGTGTACTCTGTCCGGCGGACCGTCGCCCCACCGGCGCCGCTCCTGCGCGTCGACGGCGGTCCGGTGCGGGGAGGACTGTCCGGATCGATATGGCTGGCAGAACCTACGGGCACCACGAGACCCACGGGCACCCCACGGCGGGCCCGGTGCGGTGCGCCGGGCCGGTCCGCGGTCGGTCGCGGCGGTGGATCGGGCGGCTCGTGGTCGTGGTCGTGGCCACGCTGGCGAGCGTGCTCGGCGTCTCCGGAGTCGCGGTCGCCGATCCGGAGGAGAACCACGACCAGGACCTCGTGGCGAAGCTGGAGGAAGCCGCCCGCGGCTACTACGAGGCCCAGGCGGTGCTGGCCTCCTCGCAGCAGCGGTACGCGGAGATCGAGCAGAACCTGCAGGTGGCCGAGGCCGAGCTGGCCCGGGTGAGCACTCAGATCGGCAAGATCGTGGCGGCTCGCTACAAGGGCAGTTCCGTGGGCCTGTTCGCCGGGCTGATCAGCGGCGAGGGCACCACCGAGCAGCTGCTCGGCGGCGCGGCCGTGGGGCAGTACCTGCTCATGCGCGACGACGCCTACATCCGGCAGCACCGGCTGCTGCTCGAGGAGTCGCAGCGCCAGCGCGAGCTGCTCGACGCCGAGCTGGCGATCCAGTCCAAGCAGCTCGAGCTGCTCGACCAGCAGAAGCGGGAGGCGGAGCGGGCGCTCGCCGCGGTCGGCGGCATGGTGACTACCGGGTTCAGCGGCCCGGCCGTGCCGGCCCAGCCGGCCCCGCGCAACCCCGACGGCACGCTGCCGTGGGAGAGCTGCTCCGACCCCGACCCGACCAGCGGCGGCTGCCTCACCCCGCGGACCTACCACATGCTGACCGAGGCCCGGCTCGCCGGGTTCACCCGCTACGTCGCCTGCTGGCGGTCGGCCACGTGGGGCGAGCACCCCGTCGGTCGGGCCTGCGACTTCTCGGCCTTCCCGTCCGGCTTCCCCGCCCAGGCCGCGACGGGTGACGCCAAGGACTACGGTGACCGGCTCGCCGCCTGGGCCGTGAACAACGCCCAGGCGCTCGGGGTGCTGTACGTCATCTGGTATAGACAGATATGGATGCCTGGTGCCGGGTGGCGCGCGTACAACTCGTACGGCGATCCGGCGACCGAGCACACGAATCACGTGCACATATCCATGTATTGACCTGGGTTGGACTGGCCCAGTTGATCAAGGACGGTGCCGATGGAGCCGGTGCCCCTGCGCAAGCGGCCGTACGATCTGGCCTTCCTCGTCTTCTTCGTGGTCAACGTCACCTTCGTCACGTACGTCATCGACCTCGAGGCGTTGGTGATCTCCGATCCGGAGAACTTCACCTACCCGGTCTGGCCGCCGCCGGCGTTGGTTGACCTGATCCACTGGTACGGCGAGACCTTCGACCCGCTCCTGTTGGCTCGACCGCCGTTCTGGCAGATGACGATGTGGATCGACGTCGTCTTCTTCGGCCCGTTCTACCTGGCCGCGATATACGCGTTCATCCGGGGACGGAACTGGATCCGGGTGCCGGCGCTGGTGTGGTCGGGCACGATGCTCGCCAATGTGCTGATCATCCTCATGGAGGAGAGGTACGGTCTGACCCCGGCGCCCGACTTCTGGACCGTGGTCCTGTTCAACCTGCCGTGGCTCGCGTTCCCGCTCCTCATGATCGCCCGCATGTGGCGGGACCGCCCGTTCGAGCGCCGCGCGCCCGAGCCGACCTCGGCCGCCGCGACGACCGCATGACCTTCGCCGACCGGTACGGCCCGTGGGCGCTGGTGGCGGGCGCCTCGGCCGGGCTGGGCGCGGCCTTCGCTCGATCGCTGGCCGCGCGCGGGCTCGACCTGGTGCTGGTCGCCCGCCGGCGCCAGCCGCTGGTCGAGGTGGCGCAGAGCCTGCCGACCCGGACCGTGCCGGTCGTCGCCGACCTGTCGACGAGGACCGGTATCGACGCGGTCATCGCGGCCTGCGCCGAGCGGCCGGTCGGTTTGGTCGTGGCGAACGCCGCCTACTCGCCGATCGGGTCCTTCGTGCGGATGCCGGCGGAGGAGACCCTCCGTGCCCTGGACCTGAACTGCCGGGCCCCGCTGCTGCTCGCGCACCACTTCGTGCCGGAGATGGTGGCGCGGGGGCGGGGCGGGCTGGTCATCATGTCCTCGCTGTCGGGCCTCCAGGGATCGCCTTCGATCAGCGTCTACGCCGCGACCAAGGCGTTCGGGGCGGTGCTCGCCGAGGGCCTGTGGGCGGAGCTGCGGGGCACCGGCGTCGACGTGGTCGCCTGCGTCGCCGGGGCCGTCGCCACGCCCGGGCTGGCGCAGGCGAAGGCCCACCCCGCCCCCGGCACCCTGCCACCCGAGCGGGTCGCCGAGGCCGCGCTGCGCGCGCTGGGGCGCGGTCCCCGGGTGGTCCCGGGCCTGGCCATGCGTCTGTCCGCGGCGGTGATGTCCCGGTTGCCGCGTCGCGCCGCGATCCGGATCATCGCCCGCGCCTCGCGGGACCTCGCCGCACCCGGAGCCTGACCGTCCGGCCCGGCGTCCGGGGTGACGTGCGGGGCCCCGGGGCGGGGCCGGTTGGTCACGGCCGGTGCAGGGGCCGGGCGTTGCGCCGCGGGAGCGACGAACCGGCCCGGAAGTCGTACACGATCGCGGGCGTCTCCCCGCGTTCGGCGGCCACGGCGGCCCGGGCCGCCGTCAGTCGCTCGGCCCAGGCGTCCGGGTCCAGGTCCCCGAACGGATCACTCTCGTCGGCCTCACCGGCCAGGCCGGACCCGAACCGGTTGTTGCTCGACCACGCCCCGGCGGCCCGGGCCGCGGCCGACTCGTTCCGCCCGGCCGGCCAGGCGCAGGAGTCGACGCTCTGGGTGTCGATGCTCCGGATGCCGGTGCTCTGGATGCCGGTGTTCTGGGCGTCGACTCCGTGGGTGTCGGGGCCGTGGGTGTCGGGGCCGTGGCGGTGGCCGTCGGGTCGACCGGGGTCGACGGTGTGGTCGTCGGTCAGCGCAGCGGCCGGGTCCGGTGCCGGAACCACCGGGTGCGCCCCGGTGATGCCGTGCTCGGCTCGCAGGGGCGTCGCGCCGGGGCCGGCGGGCAGCGCGGCCCGGGCTCGGTGGGCGAGGGCGCTGGCGACCTCGCGGCCGACGATGGCGACCGCGTGGATGGCGATGGCCGGCTCCGCCGGGTCCCAGTCGTCCGGCCAGGCGGCCGCGGGCGCGGAGGCGGTGGAGGTGTGCGCGACCCGCCGACGGACCTGCTCGACCATCCATGGCTCGATCTCCTCCGCGTCCGCGTCCGGCTCGAACGTGCGGCGCAGGTCCCGCATCGTGGCGGTGCCGAGCGTGAAGTACCAGATGAAGGTCAGCACGACCGCGATGACGGCGACGGCGGGCAGGCCGACCCGCTGCGGGTTCAGGCCCACGACGTCGCTGGCCGGAATGGGCCCGTCCGGGGTTGGCCGCACCGTCAGGCCGGTCGCGGCCACGTGATAGACCGCCGCGAGCGACAGGCCGAGCAGCGTCGCCGTACCCAGAGCCCGGCGCAGCGTCCGGGTGGCGGCGAGCGCGGTCGCGAGCCCGAACCCGGTGACGCAGGCCAGGCCCAACGCCAGGCCGGTCGGGAGCGGCCGGACGCCGACCGGGAGGCCCGTGGTCAGCGACGCCCCCAGGAAGAGCCCGGTGCCGCCGATCGCCGCCACGAGCAGGATCCCGGCGAGCACCTGCCGCAGGAATCCGGGCCGACCGAAGCAGAGCACCGCCAGGGCGGGTGCGGTGCCACCGGCGGCCGCGGCGAGGCTGTAGCCCAGCGGCTCCGGGGCGAGCAGCAGCACCGATCCATCGACCCGCAGCGCCAGGATGGTCACGAGAGCGGGCAGGACGAAGGCCGGCAACGCCAGGCCCGGGATGGCGTACGTCACCAGCCGCACCCGCCGCCAGCCGGTGCGCTGCCGGGCCCGGGTGAGGAGCAGGATGCTCAGCAGGCAGCCGAGCGCCGCGAAGATCGTCGCCACGATAGGGCTCACCGGGCCGGTGGTCAGCGTTTGCAGGTCACCCACTTGTTCCCCCCTTAGCGCTGGGTTCCCCATTGGGATGGGATTCATGCACGGGCAGCAGCGGTCCGGTCGCACAGCGCGTCCGGTGGTGGCGCCGGCGGGGGTAACGGTTTGGCACTCACGTCGGCGCGGCGAGTTGCGAGGCGCTCCCGGCGTCCCTCCACCATCGGCCGTCGCCCCGGCTCACGTCCGGGTCGGCCGCCCGCGCGGCACGCGGTGCGCGTCCGCGGTCGCCTCTCCATCCGGAGCGCGGGCGAATGGGTTAGGCTCTGCGGTCGCGAGATGGCGTGGGTGGGAGGACCACAGTGGACGATGGCGACCGCCTGGTTGACCTATCCGACGAACGGGACCGCTGGAACGAGTCACTGCTGCCCGAGTCGACCGAGGACGACACCGACACCGGGTGGGATGCGCTGCGACGCAGCAACGACGAACGCCTGCTCGCGGAGCGTCCGCCGCACTGGGACTAGGACGCCCGTGGGCTGGGTGCGAACGGCCGGGCCGGTAGCCTGATCGCCATGGTCGACATCGACGCCGCGATTGGTTTCGTGGTGGCTCGGGGGGATGCGCTGGACCGGGCGCGGCTGTCCCATCTGCGGACCGGGGCGATCCCCAGCGACGAGGTGTACGACCAGCTCGAGCGGGGTCAGACCGAGTCCGGTGGTTGGCCGGCGAAGCCCGGCGACCCCGTGGCCTCGGTCGATGCCACCTGTTTCCGCCTCGGTGAGCTGGACGACCTGTCCGGGCTCGGCCGGCCGGCCGCCCGGCGGGCGCTGCAGTGGCTCATCGGGCGGCAGCGGGCCGACGGGTGCTGGGAGGAGGACGAGTCCCTGGCGCACTCCGCCCCGCCGTGGGCGGTTCCCGGCGACCCCGAGGCGCGGTTCTACCTCACGGCGAGCGCGGCCTTCTGGCTCTGCCTGGCGGACGCCGAGGGTCGCGAGGGGGATCTCGGCACCCGCTCGCCCTGGGCCGACGCGATCGACCGGGCCGCCGACGCGCTGCGGGAACAGATCACCCCGACGGGCAACTGGCCGGGGTTCCTCGCCTCCGGCTGGCTCGCGGCCGCCGTGCTGCACCGGACCGGCTGGTTCTACGAGGCGGCGCGGATCTTCGTGGCGCTCGGCGAGCGGGTCCCGACCATGTCGGCCGCGGATGCGGCGTCGCTGGCCGCCACCCTGCGCCGGGCCGGCTTCGGCCCGGAGGAGTCGCTGGTGGCCGCCGCCCGGGAGCGGCTGGCCCAGACCCAGCGCCCCGACGGCGCGTGGCCCAGCGGCGACGACACCGCCTTCGACGTGCAGACCACGCTGACCGCCCTGCGCGCCCTCCGGTAGCGGGCGCTCCCGGTTGCGTCGGTCGCCCAGGCTGACTCCACAGTGGAGGGTTCGCCGGCGGCGTGCGGGCCGGGCTGGTTCAGCGGTACGCCGTCGCCCGGCGTCACCGGAGCGGGTGGTCGTCAGGCCGCGCAGGGTTCGCCGCGCTGCGTAAGGTTCGTCAGGCTGCGTAGGGTTCGTCGGGCTGCTTACAGCAGGACCATGTCGTCCCGGTGGACGACCTCTTTGCTGTAGTCGGGCCCGAGCTCCACAGTAGAGCGTCCCAGCAGGCCGGGCAGCTCGCTGGCGTCGTAGTTCACCAGACCACGCGCGATTCGGCGGCCCGCGGGGTCCACGAGGTCGACCGGGTCGCCGGCGGTGAAGTGGCCGTCGACGCCGGTGATGCCCGCCGCGAGCAGCGAGGCGCGGCGGCTCACCACCGCCCGGACCGCGCCCTCGTCGAGGTGCAGCGTCCCCCGGGGCTCGGTGGCGTGGGCCAGCCAGAACAGCCGCGCCGGCGGCCGCTCGCGAACCCGGTGGAAGAAGGTGCCCACGTCCGCCCCGGACAGGGCGCCGGCGGCCAGCGCCGCCGACGTCAGCAGCACCGGTATTCCGGCGCCGGTGGCGATGCGGGCCGCCTCGATCTTCGTGACCATGCCGCCGGTGCCGACGCCCGCCTTGCCGGCCTTGCCGATCGCCACTCCGGCCAGGTCCGACTCGTCGCGCACCTGCTCGACCCGGGTCGAGCCCGGCTTGGACGGGTGGTCGGTGTAGAGGGCGTCCACATCGGACAGAAGCACCAGCAGGTCGGCGTGCAGCAGCGCGGCCACCAGCGCGGCGAGGCGGTCGTTGTCGCCGAACCGGATCTCCTCGGTGGCGACCGTGTCGTTCTCGTTGACGATCGGGATCGTGCCCAGCGCGAGCAGGCGCTGCAGCGTCCGGTACGCGTTGCGGTAGTGGGTGCGCCGCACCACGTCGTCGACCGTGAGCAGGATCTGCCCGACCGTACGGCCGTAGCGGCCGAAGGACTCCGTGTACGCCCGCATCAGCAGCCCCTGGCCGACGCTCGCGGCGGCCTGCTGCGTGGCGAGGTCGCGCGGTCGGACCTTGAGCCCCAGCGGGGCGAGCCCGGCCGCGATCGCGCCCGACGAGACGAGCACGACCTCACGGTTGCCGGCGGCGTACGTGGCCAGGGCGTCGACGAGCGCGTCGACCCGGTGCGGGTCCAGGCCACCGGCGGCGGTGGACAGGGACGACGAACCGACCTTCACCACGACCCGGCGGGCCGTGGCGACGATCTGCTCCCGTGTCTGCTCCTGCACGCCTCCCATTCTTCCGGACCTGGCGAGGGGATACTGCGGGGCGTGGCGGAAGAGTATGACCCGCGCGACTACATCGAGGCCGTTCTCGACGTGGTGGAGCGGATACCCGTCGGACGGGTGATGTCATACGGCGCCATCGCCGAGTACCTCGCGCCGCGGTTCGGCCGGGGCTCGGCGCGCCGGGTGGGCACGATCATGGCGCTGTACGGCGGCTCGGTGCCCTGGCACCGGGTCGTGACCGCCAACGGCCGCACGCCACCCGGGCACGAGGCCACCGCGCGGCAGCGGCTGACGGCCGAGGGCGTCACCTTCCGCGGGGAGCGGGTCGACATGGCCGCCCACGCCTGGTTTCCCGAACCCGGCTCGGCCTAGCCGGACCAACGCCACGCTCGGCCGGGCGGCCGGGCATCGGTGACGATCGCGGGAATGTCGGTGCCCGCGACTTCCGTGTCGCCGTGTCGACAGCTCTGTCCCCGCGCTTGGCCGCGATCGTCGACGCGCTGCCCCTGACGCCGCGTTCCCGCGTGCTCGAGATCGGCTGTGGGCCGGGGGCGGCCGCCCGGGCGGTGGCGGCCCGCCTGACCACCGGGCACATCCTGGCCATCGACCGCTCGGCGAAGGCGATCGCCCAGGCCGAGGCGGCCTCGGTGGCGGAGATCCGGTCCGGCCGGATGAGCGTGCGGTGCGTGGCCGCCGAGGACTTCGTGCTGCTGCCGGGGGAGGAGCCGTACGACCTCGTCTTCGCGGTCCGCGTCGGCGCCCTGGACGGGCGTCACCCCAGGGCGGGTGAGCAGGTGCTGCGCCGGATCGCCGCGGCCACCACCCCCGACGCCCGGCTCTTCATCGACGGTGGCGATCCGCTCCGCGAGCTGCCCATTCCCCGGACCTGAGGGCCGTCCGCCAGGAACGCCGAACTGGGGCTGCTCGGCGGAGGTCCCGCGGGCCGACACGGCGTAGCATCCGCGACCATGACCCTGCCCGACGCACCCCAGTCGCCGGCCGTTGGCGCGGCCGGTTCGCCCCGTCTCTCCCGGCGCGTCCAGGTGGGCTACGCCACCGGGTCGCTGGTGACCGGTGCCTTCGGTACCGTGCCGGGCCTGCTGCTGTTGCCCTACCTCACCGACACCCTCGGCATCGCCGCCGGGTTGGCGGGGTTGCTGGTGCTGCTGCCCAAGGCCTGGGACGTCATCGTGAACCCGATCGCCGGCCGGATCTCGGACCGGACGACCAGCCGCTGGGGGGCGCGTCGCCCGTACCTGCTCGGGGGCGGTCTGAGCCTGTCGGTCCTCTTCGCCGCGATCTTCGCCGGGTTCTTCACCGGCGGCGCCGGCGCGCTGTGGGTCTGCGTCGCGTTTCTGCTCGCCGCGACCGCGTTCGCGTTCTTCCAGGTGCCGTACGTGGCGATGCCGGCCGACATGACCGAGGCGGCCGGCCTGCGCGACGAGGCCGGTGAGCGGACCCGCATGATGACCTGGCGCGTGGCCGTCCTCGCGGTCGCGATCCTGGTCTCCGGTGCCCTGGCCCCCGAGGTGCGCAACGCCTTCGGCGGGGCCGCCGGGACGTTCGAGGGCAGCATCGCCGGGCACCGGGCCATGGGCATCTTCGTGGGCGGGCTCATCGCCGTCGGTACGCTGCTGGTCTTCTTCCTGACGCGGGATGCCCCGAAGGGCGTCGTGAAGGAGAGCGAGCACTCGCTGCGGGCGCAGCTGCGCATCGCCTCGGCCAACAAGCCGTTCCGGGCGCTGGTGCTGTGTTTCGTGGTTCAGGCGGCCGGAGTGGCGGCGATGCTCGCCGGGGTGCAGTACTTCGCCGACCACGTGCTGCACGACCACGGCGCGGTCACGCTGCTGTTCGTCTGCGTGGTCGGTCCGGCGATCCTGGTGATGCCGATCTGGCAGCGGGTCGGCGCCCGGGTCGGCAAGCTGCGCGGGTACGTGGCCGCCTCGCTGATGATCACCGTCGGCGCGTTCGCGTTGGTCGCGGCGCCGGCGCTGCCGGCCTGGGCCGCGTACGTCCTCGTCGGGGTCATCGGCTGCGGGTACGCCGGGCAGCAGCTGTTCGGCCTGGCGATGCTGCCCGACTGCATCGCCTACGACACGCTCCGGACCGGCAAGCGGCAGGCGGGTGTCTTCACCGGCGTGTGGACCGCGGGCGAGACCCTCGGCCTGGCGCTCGGGCCGTACATCTTCGGGCAGACGATCGCCCTATTTGGATACCTGCCGAGCACGACCGGCGAGGCGGCCCCGCAGACGGCGACCGCCGAGCTCGGCGTCCTGCTGGGCTTCACCGTGGTGCCCGGCGCCATCGTCGGTCTGGCCCTGCTGTTCCTGCGGGCGTACCGGCTCGGTTCGCTGCCCGCCGACGCCGCCGTCGCGCTGCCGGAACGGACGGCCGCCTAGGCGCGGGGCGGCGTTTGCCCAGGCCCAGGCGTCAGGAAGGGCGCATCCGAAGCTCGAGGCCCCGGAGGCGCCCTTCCTGGCGCCAACGCCGACGATGGCGCCCTGGGCGACATCGCCCTGACCCGCAGCTACCGCCCTGACCCGCAGCTACCGCCCTGATACGGGGCTACCGCCCCGACCCCACTACCGCGAGGCCAGCTGCAGCTCGGCCTGGTTCTCGGCCGCGGCGGCCGGGCGCTTGGCGCGGGCCGGCTTCTCGCTCGCGGCGGTCGGGTTCTCGGCGGCGGGGGCGCGCCGCGACGACGGCACCGCGCGCTGCCGGGCCGGCGTGATGGCGAACCAGTACGACCCGTAGCCGGGCAGGGTGAGCAGGTAGGGGCGCAGCCCGATGGCGGGGAACCGGGTGCCGCCGGTGAGTTCGACGGGGACGTGGCTGTGGAACCGCCGGGCGAGGGGGAGCTGCACCGGCTGCGGGTGCCGGGACAGGTTGTGCACGCACAGCACGGTCTCGGTGTCCCCGTTCTCGTCGGTGTGCTCACGAAGGAAGGCGAGCACCGCGGGGTTGCTGCCCTCCAGCTCCTCGTACGTGCCCAGCGCCAGGGCGCGGTGCCGCTTGCGCACGGCCAGCATCTGGCGGGTCCACTGCAGCAGTGAGTCGGGCTGGTCGCTCTGCCGCTCCACGTTGACCGCCTGGTAGCCGTAGACCCAGCCGGCGTTCACGGGCAGGTACAGCTTGCTGGGGTCGCAGCGGGAGAACCCGCCGTTGCGGTCCACCGACCACTGCATCGGGGTTCGCACGCCGTCGCGGTCGTGCAGCCAGATGTTGTCGCCCATGCCGATCTCGTCCCCGTAGTACAGGACGGGCGAGCCCGGCAGGGAGAGCAATAACGAGTTGAAGAGCTTGATCTGGGTCCGGTCGCTGTTCAGCAGGGGCGCCAGCCGCCGCCGGATGCCGCCGTTGAGCCGGCCGCGCGGGTCCGGGGCGTAGTTCTGGTGCATGTAGTCGCGTTCTTCGCCGGTGACCATCTCCAGGGTCAGCTCGTCGTGGTTGCGCAGGAACGTGCCCCACTGGCAGTTGGCCGGGATGGGCGGCGTCTTCTTGATGATGTCCGAGATCGGCTGCCGGGACTCCTGCTTGACGGCCATGAAGATCCGCGGCATGAGCGGGAAGTGGAACGCCATGTGGCACTCGTCACCGCCGGTGGCCGGGTCGCCGAAGTAGTCGACGAGCTCCGACGGCCACAGGTTCGCCTCGGCGAGCATGATCCGACCCGGGTACTCGGTGTCGATCATCTTCCGGATGCGCTTGAGGTACGCGTGCGTCTCCGGCAGGTTGGCGCAGTCCGTGCCCTCCCGCTCGTACAGGTACGTCACGGCGTCGAGCCGGAAGCCGTCGATGCCCAGGTCGAGCCAGTAGCGCACGACGTTGAGCATGTCCTCCTGCACCGCCGGGTTGTCGTAGTTCAGGTCCGGCTGGTGGGAGTAGAAGCGGTGCCAGTAGAACTGCTGGCGCACCGGGTCGAAGGTCCAGTTCGACGTCTCGGTGTCGGAGAAGATGACGCGGACGCCGGCGTACTCGGTGTCGGTGTCCCGCCACACGTAGTAGTCGCCGTAGGGGCCGTTCGGGTCGCGCCGGGACTCCTGGAACCAGAAGTGGGTGTCCGAGGTGTGGTTCAGGACCAGGTCGATGATGATGCGGATGCCGCGATCGTGGGCGGCGTCGACCAGGTCCACGAAGTCGTCGATGGTGCCGTACTCCGGTGCGACCTGGTAGTAGTCGCGGATGTCGTAGCCACCGTCGCGCCGGGGCGAGTCGTAGAACGGCGGCAACCACAGGCAGTCCACGCCGAGCCACTGCAGGTAGTCGAGCTTGGCGGCCAACCCGCGCAGGTCGCCGTACCCGTCGTCATTGGAATCGAAGAACGCCTGTACCAGCACTTCGTAGAAGACGGCGCGCTTGTACCAGTCATGTGAGACCGGCATCGGGCGCGCACGGCGCGCGGGCGCAACGGGTCGTCGCTGCGCATGGGCGACGTCAGACAACAGGTCGGTCACAGGGACTCCTCACAGCGGTGCGCACGGGCGCGCGGACGGCTACGGCCGCGAGGGATGGGTTTATCACTGCAGCGCCACCGCCTGGACGCCAGGGACGTCAGCGTCCAGGGTGAAAACCCGCAGTAAGTAAATTTCACCGTCTCACTCGCCAGGCCTGCGCAGGGTGATCGGATACATTCGCGCGACGCTTAGGAGGACGGGGCATCCTCCGATCGTGCGATCATCCGTGCCTGTCGCCGGGGTGCTGGCAAGCGAACGGCTTGACCCATCGGACGCGGTGTCCGTCACCGCGACAGGGTAGCGCGGTCGGGTTTCGGACCCATGTCTCGTGGTGGGGGTTCGTGGCCTCGGTCCCGGCTGCTCGGCGCCGGCCGGGGCGCCCGACCGCCGGGACCCCGCGGGCGGCCGTATCGTGGTCGGCTATGCAGGCGCTTCCCCCGACCGGAGTGCCCGCGGCGCAGGTGCTGGAGGAGATCGCGGGTCTGCGCGCGGCCGACCAGCCGACGCATGGCGGGCGGCTGTTCGCTTACGTGTACGACGCCGGCCTGGCGGACCTCGACGAGCTGACCTCGGCGGCCTACGCGCTCGGCGCCCCGGTGAACGGACTCGACCCCACCGCCTTCCCGTCGCTGCTGGCGATGGAGAACGCGTTGGTGGGGGCGGCGTCGGCGCTGCTCGGCGGGGGCCCGGAATCCCCGGTGGTCGGCAACGTCACCAGCGGCGGGACCGAGTCGCTCATCCTGGCGGTGAAGGCGGCCCGCGACGCCGCGCGCGTCGCCGCGCCCGAGCTGGTCCTGCCCGGCACCGCCCATCCGTCGTTCGTCAAGGCGGCGCAGTACCTGGGGGTCCGGCCCGTGGTGGTCCCGGTCTCGGCCACGACCCTGCGGCCGCGGGTGGCGGACGTCGCCGGCGCGATCACCGCGAACACCGTGCTGGTCGCCTGCTCGGCCCCGGCCTACCCGTACGGTCTGGTCGACCCGGTCGCCGAGATCGCCGCCGCGGCGGCGGAGCGCGGCGTCCGCTGCCACGTGGACGCCTGCTTCGGCGGCTGGACGCTGCCGTACCTGCGTCGGCTCGGCGTGGCCGTGCCGCCCTTCGACTTCTCGGTGCCCGGCGTTACCTCTATTTCTGTGGATCTGCACAAGTATGCATATACCCCTAAAGGGGTGTCGGTGCTGCTGCACCGGTCGGACGAGCTGCGGGCCCCGCAGTATTTCGCCTACGCCGACTGGCCCGGCTACACGATGGTCAACCCGACCATCGCCTCGACGCGGTCGGGCGGCCCCATCGCCGCGGCGTACGCCACACTGCGCCATCTCGGCGACGAGGGTTACCTGCGCCTGGCCGCGGCCACCTGGGAGGCCGTACGGTCCCTGGCCCAGGCCATCGCGACCGTCGATGGCCTGCGGCTGGTGGCCGAGCCCGAGTCGACGGTCGTCGCGTTCACCTCGGTCGATCCGAATCTGGATCTCTTCGTGCTCGCCGACGAGCTCGCCGCGCGCGGCTGGCACACGCAGCCGCAGCTCGCCTGCCCGCCCGGGAGCGCCGCGGCGCCGGAGGGCCTGCCCCGGTCCGTTCACCTGACCGTGACCGCGGCCGTCGCACCGCAGGTGCCGTCGTTCGGCCCCGACCTGGCCGACGCGGTGGCGGCGGCCCGGTCGCTGGGCCCGGCGGACGTCGACGCGTCGCTGCTGGCGGTCGCGGCCGCGCTCACCCCGGAGCAGCTCACCCTCGACACGGTCGCCTCGCTCGCCACCGGGCTGGGCTTCTCGCTGTCCGGCGAGGCGGGCGCACCGCTGCCGCCGCGCCGCGCCACCATCAACACGCTGGTCGAGGCCGCCCCGCCGCCGGTGCGCGAAGCGCTCTTCAGCGCCTTCCTCCGCCTCCTGCAGCGCCCCACCTACGGCTGACCGGCCGGGCTCGGGCCGGCGCCGGCCCGAGGTAGCCGGCTTGAGCCCAGAGGTGGCCGGCTCTTCCAGGGGTAGCCGGCCAAACTCCCTGAGGTAGCCGGCCTACTCCCAGAGGTACTGGTGCCAGGGGCCGACCTCACCGGACCACGCCGTCGCCACCGCCTGGCTGATCTGCGCGAGGTGCACGTGATCGTGGGTCACCCAGGTCGCCAGCAGCTGCCGGAGCGTCACCTCCCCGAAGGCGGGGTGCCGGCCCGTGCGGTCGAGGTCGGCGTCGGTGAGCTGCCAGGACAGCAGCGTCGTGAGGTTCTCCTCGCGGAGTGACCGGAACGTGTCCAGCAGCTCCCGGGCGGTGCGGCCCGTGGCGGCGGCGACCGACCCGGCGCGATCGAACGGATCGAACGGGCGTGCGGGCCCGTGGTCGAGGATGATCCGGGCCCGGGGAATCCAGTCCGTCCGCTCACCGTGGATGAAGTGACCGAGCACCTCGGCCGCCGACCACTCCTCGGGGGCCGGCCGGTGCCAGACCCACGCCTCGCCGAGCGGGCCGAGGAGCGCCTCGGTTACGTCGGGGGTGCGCCGCAGCGCGGCCACCGCCTTGCTCAACTCGAATGTCGTCGACTCGGACGTCACGCCGGCATGGTAGCCGCGTGCGGTCACCGTTCCGCGCGGCCGGGCCCGATGGCCGGTCGGCTCCGGACGCCCCGGGCGGGGCTCAGCTGATGACGATGATGTCAAATACCTGCAGATAGGCATCTGTCCAGGGCGACGGGCCGACGGTGCGGCATCAGCGCTGATCTCCGGGTAGGACCGGGGACGCCCGGGGGTCAGCCGCGTCAGCGCGAGGTGGGCGCGGGGGAGCGGCCGCCGCGGCGATCGATCCGGGCGCGCAGCGCCTCGTCGGCGAAGAGCGGCCCGACGAGCTCGAGCACCTTCGCCACCTCGATCCCCGCCTGGTCGCCGGTCGTCGGGTCGCTCGTGGTCAGATTGACCCCGATCTCCTGCAGGATCACCGCCACCAGCTCGTACACCTTCTCCGGCGTGAGCGGGGTGGGCGAGTCGCCGAAGAGTCGACATTGGACGATGGCGTAGTGGGGCTGGTTGGAGACGCGGTGGGCCAGGATCTCGTTGACGATCTCGAACCGGGCGTACCGGCCGAGGCCGACCCGGAAGGTGACGATCGAGTGGATCTTCACCAGCGCGCGGTCGCCGGAGACCCGTTCGATGCGGCCACCGCCCCGGTTGTTCAGCGTCAGCCGGGGCAGGGACGTGCTCGCCAGCCGTCGGCGACCCGTCTGGCTGAGGAAGGCGCGCACCCGGTTCGCGTCGGCGGCCTCCTGGAGGCGGAACGTGAACTCGTACGGGTAGCTGTCGCTGTGGCCGGACCTGTCCCGCCAGATCCGGCGCGCGGTGCCGATGAGCGGCACCACCAGGTAGAAGATCACCGCCACCACGGCGATCGGCCACAGGGACAGGATCGTGGGCCACCACTCCGTGTCCGGATCGCCGATATCGAGAATGTTACCGGTCTTGATGGTGAGCAGCACCGCCGCGGCGGTGAGCACGAGCATCAGGAAGTTGTAGACGTTCCGGCTCGCCCGCTCCGCCACCGGGCGACCGGCGCGGCTGCGCTCGATCTCGGCGACCGCTTCCTGCTCGCGTCGGACCTGCTGCTGCTCGTACAGCAGGTTCTCGCGCCAGGCGTGCTCGATCGCGTTCTCCAGCCCCCGGACGTTGTTTCGCAGCCCGCGCAGCAGGGCCTGCCAGTGGTCCAGCTGGATGGCCAGGCGCCGGACGTCGCGGGCCAGCGATGAGCCGGCGCCGTCCGGTCCCGGCGAGGCGTGCAGAACCGTCGATGACGTGGGCTGGGTGGGCACGGTCGGCGGAGCCGTGCGGACCGGGTCGAGCGCCGGGGTGGGGCCGACGCCGACCGCGGCCCGGCTGGTCACGGCGGTGGTGGCGCGGCCGTGCGCGAGCGCATCGAGGTGGTCCTTGGCCAGGACCGCGAACTCGTAGACGTTGCGCACGATGGGCAGCTTCGCCGCGACGAGCATGACGTACCCGCGCAGCTGGGACTCGCTCGCGCCCACCGCCAGCTCCGGCGTGCGCTCCTGGTCGAGCGCGGACATGTCGAGCTGCACGAGGTCGGTCTGCCGGTGGAGCATGGTCACCGACTCGTCGAGGAGGCTGCGCCGGACGCTCTCCACCGACCACTTGAGCCGCTGCAGGACCTCGCGCGAGGTCACGTCGAGGAAGCGCCGCAGGACGACGACCTGGCCGTCGGGCTGGCTGGCATCGACGTCCTTGACCGCCAGCAGCCCGATCACCTGGCGCATGTTCTCGATCAGGCTCAGGGCGCCGGGCAGGTCGCGCCGGGTCTGCTCCATGAACGCGGCCAGGAAGTCGTTGTGCTCGAAGAAGACCGCCGGCGACAACGACTGGTTGAACAGGCCCTCGACCAGGATGTTGAGCTGGAAGAACGTCAGAATGCCCCGCGGCTTCCCCTGGGCCGGCGACTCGCCGTCGATGCCGTTGTAGCGACGCAGGGCCATGCCGCCCGCGTCGTCGCCGTCCCGGCCGCGGGTGTGGTCACTGCGCCGGTCGAGGGAGTAGGCACCGCCGAAGACCTCCGTGACGTGGGCCAGCAACGCCTGGGTCACCTCGTCCTTCCGGCCGCTCGGCGCGAGCGCGGTGAAGGTGTAGGAGCCGTGCTCATCGACGTGCAGCGTGACCTGGCTGACCCCGGCCGTGGCCAGGGCCTCGTTGGCCCAGCGCTCCGGGCCCTCCGGCAGGGCGGTCACCGGCTTCGGGCGCAGGGTGAGCGTGACCGCCACCGGCCGCAGCAGGTCGTCGACCTCCTGGTTCATCACGCAGGCCGCCTCGGGGTCGTAACCGAACGAGACGGGCAGCACCTCCAGCAGCCGGCGCAGGACCGACACCTGCAGCCGCGGCACGTACGTGGGGTCGGCGAGCATGCGGGAACGAGCGCGCACGACGCCGGTGGGGTCCGGCGGCAGGACCAGCCAACTGTTGGCCGTCGTGCTGTAGAAGTTGGCCCGCCCGACGGGCAGCCACAACGACGTCGACACGATCAGTTCGCTCATCGGTCGCCCCCTAACGTCGCCCGCCACCAGGCCGAGAAGTCCCGTGCCGACGTGCGTGACGCCATGGTAGAGCAGGTGCTCCAGTCAATATAGAAAAGGATCTTGTACCGATGGGGGCGTCGGTGGGCGGGGCCCGACGTCGGGGCGCCGGCGACCGGCGCCGGAAGTCACGGGCGGGGGAAAGGCGCGGCCGCGCGATTGTCACGGCCGCACGAAACGGTTTGGGACATCGTGACGGGCCACTCTATCGTTGGTGGTGTCGCCGGTCGAATTCGTTGGCGGCACGACGCGGGCCTTCGTCGGAGGTGGCCAATGTCCAAGCGCTCTTACCGGCGTTCCCTCGTCGAGGACGAACGACTCGTCAAGGTCCTGCGCCAGCATTGGCGCATCGTCGCAATTCCCCTGTTCCTTTCGGCGCTGGTGGTCCTGGTGCCGATCGTGATGGTGGTGACGATTTTCAAGTACACCTGGGGCAAAGTCGTCCTCGCGCTGTTTCTGGTCGCCGGTCTCGTGGCGTGGGCCCGGTACGCGCTTCCGCCGTTGGCTCGCTGGTACGCGAAGTCGTACGCGATCACGACCCGTCGGGTGGTGTTCCGGGAGGGCCTGGCCCACTCGTCGGAGCGGCAGGTCGATCTGGTCCGGGTGGCCCGGACGACCGTGCACCGCACCCTGGCCGACAAGCTGATGGGCTCGGGCACCATCGACCTCGGCGACGGCAACGTGCTGGAGCGGATTCCCCGCGTCGCCCGGATCAACCGGCTCCTCAACCAGCTGGTCGCGACGCAGACCAAGGATCTGACCGAACAAATCCAGATCCTCAACGCGATGGGCTACCGGGTCTGACCGGGCAGAGCGGGTGAGGGTCGACCGGATCGATCCGATCGGGGGCCGACACCGCGGGTGGCGGTGCTGGGGATTGTCGGTCGAGCGTGGTTGCATGACGGGGTGACCACCAGCACGGCGTCGCGGACCCCCGCCCCCCGGTACCGCCTGGTCCGGCGGGCCGAGCTCGACGCGCCCGCAGCGGTCCCGCTCGACGCCGAGCAGCGCGCCGTCGTGGCCCACCGGGAGGGCCCGCTCCTGGTCGTCGGCGGCCCGGGCACCGGCAAGACGACGACCCTGGTCGAGGCGGTCGCGGCGCGGGTGGCCGAGGGCACCGATCCGAGCCACATCCTGGTGCTGACGTTCGGGCGTAAGGCCTCGGCCGCGCTGCGTAACCGGATCGAGGCCCGCATCGGCGCCCAGGCCGGGGGGTCGGCCGGGGCGGGTGGCGCGGCGCCGGGCCGGACCAGGGCGATGACCGAGCCGGTGGTGCGGACGTTCCCGGCGTACGCGTTCGGCCTGCTGCGGATGGCCGCGGCCCAGCGGGGCGAGCCGGCGCCCCGGCTGCTCACCGGCGCGGAGCAGGACGCGCTCATCCGGGAGCTGCTGAGCGCACCCGACGCGGCGGAGCGGTGGCCGGCCGGGCTGCGGCAGGCCGTACGCACGCGGGCCTTCGCCGCCCAGCTGCGCGACCTGCTGCTGCGGGCGGCCGAGCGGGGCATCGGGCCGCGCCGGCTGGCCGAGCTCGGCCGGGAGCACAACCGGCCCGACTGGGTGGCCGCGGCCGACTTCCTCGTCGAGTACCGCAACGTGCTCGCGCTCCGCGACGCGAGCACGCGCGGCACGGTGGCCTACGACCAGGCCGAGCTGGTCCGGGCCGCGACCGCGCTGCTGCAGGAGGACCCCGACCTGCTCGCCGCCGAGCGGGCCCGCTGCCGGTACGTCTACGTCGACGAGCTCGCCGACACCGACCCGGCCCAGATCGACCTGCTGGAGCTGGTCGCCGGCGGTGGCACGCACGTCGTGGGGTTCGCCGACCCCGACTCGGCCACGTTCGCCTTCCGGGGCGGCGACCCGACCGGGGTGCGGGACTTCACCCAGCGGTTCCGCACCGCGTCGGGCGGACCGGCGCCCCAGGTCACGCTGCGCACGTCGTACCGGTCCACGCCCGAGCTGCTCGCCGCGAGCCGGCGGGTCGCGGCCCGGTTGCGGGGACCGTCGGCCCACCGCGCGTTGACCAGCGCGGTCGCCGAGGAGGCGGGGCCGGCCGGTCCGGCGATGGCGGTCGACGTCTGCACGCTGCGGTCCGCGACGAGCGAGTCGGCCTACATCGCCCACCGACTGCGCGAGGCGCACCTGCACGAGGGCATCCCCTGGTCGCGCATGGCCGTGGTGGTCCGGTCGCTGCGCCAGCACCACGCGGCGCTGCGCCGCGCGCTGACCCAGGCCGGCGTACCGGTGGTGACCGGGGCCGAGGACACGGCGCTCGCCACCCAGCCGGCGGTCGCCCCCCTGCTCACCCTGATCCGCTGCGCGCTGGGACTGTCCCCTTTGGACGAGGGCACCGCGGTGGACCTGCTGCACTCCCCGTTCGGGGGTGCGGATCCGTTCGGCGAGCGGCGGCTCCGCCAGGCGCTGCGGGCCATCGACCCCACCCGCCCGTCGGGTGAGCTGCTGGTCGAGGCGCTGCGGCAGCCAGCCCTGTTGTCCCTTGTGGACCAGCGCTGGGTGAAGCCGGCCCGGACGATCGCCACGCTGCTCGCCACCGCCCGGACCGCCGCGGCCCGGCCGGGTGCCACCGCCGAGGACGTGCTCTGGGAGGTGTGGAAGGCCAGTGGCCTGGCCCAGAAGTGGGCCGCGCTGAGCGCCCGCGGTGGCCGACGGGGCGCCACCGCCGACCGCGACCTCGACGCGATGCTCGTGCTCTTCGACGCCGCGGCGCGGTTCACCGACCGGCTGCCCGGGGCGCGCATCGAGGTGTTTCTCGATTACCTGGCCGAGCAGCAGCTGCCGACCGACACCCTGGCTGCCACCGCCGACCGGGGCGAGGCGGTCCGGCTGCTCACCGCCCACGCGGCGAAAGGGCTGGAGTGGGACCTCGTGGTGGTGGCCGGCGTGCAGGAGGGCGTGTGGCCCGACCTGCGGCTGCGGGGCAGCGTGCTGGGCTCGGAGCGGCTCGTCGACGTGGTCGCCCAGCGCGCCCTGCCGGAGGGCCGGGCCAGCGCGGCGGCTCAGGTCGCGGCCCTGCTCGACGAGGAGCGCCGGCTCTTCTACGTCGCGGTCACCCGGGCCCGGCGCCGGCTCATCGTGACCGCGGTCGATCCCAGCACCACCGGCGCGGGCGGCGACGAGCAGCCGAGCCGGTTCCTCGGCGAGCTGGTCACCGCCGTCCGGTCGCAACCGGATGTCGGGACCGAGCGGCCGGAGGAGCCCGCGGACGCGGTGGCGGCCGGCCGACCCGCCGGCACCGACGAGCCCGCGGGGGCCGGCGCCGGGCGGGACGCGGGCGAGGACGTCGCCGCGGTGCCGGCCGGGGTGCTGCGTCGGCCGATCACGTTGCCGGCCCTGGTTGCCGAGCTGCGGACCGTGGTGACCGACCCCGAGCGCCCCGAGCCGCTGCGGCGGGCCGCCGCCGCGCAGCTGGCCCGGCTGGCCGCGGCCGGGGTCCCGGGCGCCGACCCCGACGAGTGGTGGGGCGTGCGCCCGCTCTCGGACGACCGACCGCTGGTCGCCGAGGGTGAGCTCGTCCGGGTGTCTCCGTCCACCGTGGAGAGTTCGCTGCGCTGTGGGCTGCGGTGGCTGCTGGAGCGGCACGGGGGCAGCAACCCGCCGACGGCCAAGCAGTCCATCGGCAACCTCGTGCACAGCGCGGCCATGCTGGTCGCCGAGGCGAGCGTGCGCGAGATGGCCGCGGCTGTCCGGTCCTATGTGGACGAGAGGTTCGATCACATCGAGCTGGAGGCGCGCTGGCTGCGGGGCAAGGAGCGCCGCCGCGCCGAGCGCATGGTCGACAAGCTGTTGGCCTGGCTCGCCGAGAACCCCCGCGAGCAGGTCGCGGTCGAGCGGGACTTCGACGTGCGCCTGCCCCCGACCGAGACGTCGGCCGGCCGGGCGGTCCAGATCCGGGGCCGGGTCGACCGGCTGGAGCGCGACGCCAAGGGCCGGCTCGTGGTCGTGGACCTCAAGACCGGCGCCAGCGCCCCGAGCGAGGCCGAGGTGGCGGTGCACCCCCAGCTGGCCGCCTACCAGGTCGCGGTCGAGGCGGGCGCGTTCGGCGTGGGCGAGGCGTCGGGCGGGGCGGAGATCGTGGCGGTCGGGACCGACAGCGTCAAGCCGGCGGTCCGCGCGCAGCCGCCGCTGCAGGAGAGCGAGGACCCTGGCTGGGCCGAGACGCTGGTGCGTCAGGCGGCCGCGGCCATGGCCGCGTCGACGTTCCGCGCGGTCATCAACGACTCGTGTCCCTACTGCGCGGTGCGCACCTCGTGTCCACTCTCCGGCAAGGGCCGGCAGGTGCCGTCATGACCCGCGACGCGCTCCGCGCCCAAGGCCGGCCGCGGCCTGGAAGGGAGGCCCGATGACCACCGCCGGGGCCACGCGCCTCAGCTCGACCCTGCCGGGGCCCCGCTACACCCCGCAGGAGATCCAGCGCCACCTCGGCCTGAAGTACTCCGGCTTCAGCGACGAGCAGCTCGCGGTGATCAGCGCCCCACCCGACGAGCCGCTGCTGGTCGTGGCCGGCGCTGGTTCGGGCAAGACCGAGCTGATGGCGCTGCGCGTGGCCTGGCTGGTCGCCAACGCGTACGTGCGCGCCGACCAGGTGCTCGGCCTGACCTTCACCCGCAAGGCGGCCGGCGAGCTCGCCCACCGGATCCGGCTCTACCTCGGCCGGATCCGCCGTCTGGTCGGCCACGACGACCAGCTGTACGGCGAGGCGACCGTCGCCACCTACCACTCGTTCGCGGCCCGGATCGTGCGCGAGCACGGCATGCGGTCCGGCTTCGAGCCGACGGTCCGGCTGCTCACCGAGGCCGCCTGCTGGCAGATCGCCGACGTGGTCGTCCGGCAGCACGACAGCCCGGCCATGCGGGAGTTCCCGCTGGGTCAGGCCACGGCCACGGCCGCCGTGCTCGCGCTCGCCGGTGAGCTCGCCGAGCACCTGCGCGACCCCGACGACATCGAGAAGTTCACGCTCGGCCTCACCGCGCGCATCGAAGGGCTGAGCGGGGGCCGGATGCCGCGGCCCGTCAAGGACGTGCTCGAACGGCAGCAGGCCCGGCTGGCGCTGCTGCCGCTGGTCCGCGAGTACGCCCAGCGCAAGCGGCTGGCCGAGGCGATGGACTTCGGGGACCAGCTGGCCCGGGCGGCGATCGTGGCCCGGGACCACCCCGAGGTCGGCGAGGCGGAGCGGGACCGCTTCCGGGTGGTGCTGCTCGATGAGTACCAGGACACCTCGCACGCGCAGTCGGAGCTGCTGCGCGCGCTCTTCGGGGAGGGCCACCCCGTGGTGGCCGTCGGCGACCCCTGCCAGTCGATCTACGGTTGGCGCGGGGCGAGCGCGGGCACGCTGGAACGCTTCCCGCGCCTGTTCGCCCGGGCCGACGGCGCGCCGGCCGATCACCGGTCGCTGTCGATCAGCTGGCGCAACGCGCCGCAGATCCTCGCCGTGGCCAACCGCATCTCGGAACAGCTGCGCGAGGGGTCGTCCCCGCCGGTGAAGCCGCTGCGACCGGCGCCCGGTTACCAGCCCCGGTTCGCCGAGCCGCTCGTCCGCTGCGCCTACACGATGTCCTACGTGGACGAAGCGGAGTGGGTGGCCGACCAGGTCGACGCGGCCTGGCAGGCCTGGCGGGACGCGCACGGTGACACGCCCACGACCGCGGTGCTGGTGCGGGCCCGGTCCCAGATTCCCCCGCTGGAGCGCGCGCTGCGGGCGCGCGGCCTGCCGGTCGAGGTGGTGGGCCTCGGCGGCCTGCTCGACACGCCCGAGGTCCGGGACATCGTCAGCACCCTGCAGGTGCTGGCCGACCCGACCGCCGGGGCGGCGCTGCTGCGCCTGCTCACCGGCGCGCGGTGGCGCCTCGGGCCGCGCGACATCGTCGCGCTGTACCGGCGAGCCCGGGCGCTGGCCCAGGCCCGGCGCCCCGACGCCAACCCCGGCGCCCAGCCGACCATCCCGGGCCTCGGCCCGGTCGAGGAGCCCGACCTCGGCGGCGAGCGGCTCGACGACGCGGTGCTGGCCGAGGCCCTCGACGACCTCGGCGAGCCGGAGGCGTACTCCCCGGAGGGCTACCGCCGGCTGTGCCTGCTCCGGGACGAGCTGCGCGAGCTGCGCTCCCGGCTGGACCAGTCGCTGCCGGACCTGGTCGCCGACGTCGCCCAGACCATCGGCCTCGACGTCGAGGTGGCCGCCCGGCCCGGCGCCTCGGCCGGCCTGGCCCGGGCCCACCTGGACGCGCTGGGTGACGTGGCGGCCCGGTTCGCCGCCGAGTCCGAGGGCGGCACCCTGTCGGCCTTCCTCGCCTACCTCGCCGCGGCCGAGGAGGAGGAGCGCGGGCTGACCCCGGGCGACGTCGAGGTGCTCGAGGGGGCCGTGCAGATCCTGACCGTGCACGCGGCGAAGGGCCTCGAGTGGGACGTCGTGGCGGTGACCGGACTGTGCACCGACGCCTTCCCGGCCAAGCCGCAGGGCAGCGACCACTGGCTCAAGGGGGTCGGCGTGCTGCCGTTCCCGCTGCGCGGCGACGCGGCCGGGCTGCCGGCGTTCCGAATCGAGGCGGCGACCGACGCCCGCGGCCTGCAGGCGGCCGTGGCCGAGTTTGATCAGGCGTGGCGAGACCACGCGCAGCGGGAGGAGCGGCGGCTGGCCTACGTGGCGGTCACCCGCCCCCGCCACCTGCTGCTGTGCAGCGGGTACCGCTGGGGGGACGGGCTCACCAAGCCCCGCGAGCCCTCGGTCTTCCTGGAGGAGATCGCCGCCGCGTGCCGGGAGGGCGCGGGTGAGGTGCTCGTCTGGGTCCCGCCGGTCACCCCGGACGAGGTGAACCCGACGCTCGCCCAGGAGGTCAGCGCGCAGTGGCCGGACGACCCGATCGGCGACCGCCGGGCCGCGGTCGAGGAGGGCGCTGCCCTGGTCCGCGCGGCCATGGCCGAGCCGCCCCCGGCCGACCTTGTGGCCGATTGTGATCAGGCTATCCGGGAGCAGGTGGCGGCCTGGGAGACAGAGGCCCAGCTGCTGCTCGCGGAGCGGGACCGGCAGCGGCAGGGCGCGGTGATCGACGTGGCGCTGCCGTCGCACCTGACGGTCTCCCAGCTCGTGGCGCTGCGCCGCGACCCGGCGCGGCTGGCCCGCCGGATCCGCCGCCCCCTGCCCGAGGCGCCGGACGTCCACGCCCGTCGGGGCACGGCCTTCCACCTGTGGCTGGAGCAGCGGTTCGGGGGCGGCGCGCTGCTGGACCTCGACGAGCTGCCCGGCGCCGGGGACGAGGACGCGGCCAGCGACGCCGAGCTCGAGGAGCTGCAGCGGGCGTTCCTGGCCAGCGAGTGGGCCGACCGGGTGCCGATACGGGTGGAGGTGCCGTTCGCCACCGTGGTGGCCGGGATCGTGGTGCGCGGACGCATGGACGCGGTCTTTCGTCGGGACGAGCCGACCGCCCCGGGTCGGGAGCCGGTCCGGTACGAGGTCATCGACTGGAAGACCGGGGCCAAGCCCACCGGGGCCGACGCCGCCGCAGCCGCGGTCCAGCTGGCCGCCTACCGCATCGCCTGGGCCGAGCTGGCCGGGGTGCCCGTGTCCCAGGTCAGCGCCGGTTTCCACTACGTCCGGGAGAACGAGACCGTACGCCCGGCCGACCTCCTCGACGCCGACGCCCTCGTCGCCTTGATCACCGGAATCCCCACGGAGTAACTGACACTGGTGTCGACGCCTCCCCCGGCCGGACGGTCACGCGAAGCGGCTAGCCTTCATGGCGTGCCGGCAACCCAACAGCTGCCCCTCGAACGGTTCACCCTGGACAACGGCCTGCGGGTGGTGCTCGCGCCTGACCGGTCCGCCCCGGTGGTGGGCGTCGCCGTCGTCTACGACGTCGGCATCCGCTCCGAACCGGTCGGGCGTACCGGATTCGCCCACCTGTTCGAGCACCTCATGTTCCAGGGCTCGGCGAACCTGGAGAAACTCGCCCATTTCCGGCACGTGCAGGGCTCCGGCGGCACGTTCAACGGCTCGACGCACCTCGACTACACCGACTACTACGAGATGCTGCCGAGCAACGCGCTGGAGCGGGCCCTGTTCCTGGAGGCCGACCGGATGCGCGGGCCGCGGCTGACCGAGGAGAACCTGCGCAACCAGGTCGACGTGGTCAAGGAAGAGATCCGCGTCAACGTGCTGAACCGGCCGTACGGCGGGTTCCCCTGGCTCAAGCTGCCCCCGGTGCTCTTCGAGACGTTCCCCAACGCCCACGACGGGTACGGCTCCTTCGACGACCTGGAGGCTGCGACCGTCGCCGACGCGGCCGAGTTCTTCGAGCGGTACTACGCGGCCGGCAACGCGGTGCTCGCGGTCGCGGGGGACTTCGACGTCGACCGGGCCGCGCAGCTCGTCCAGCGCCACTTCGGCGACGTGCCGGCCCGGCCGGCCCCGCCCCGGCCGGACTTCGCCGAGCCGGACATCACCAGCGAGCGGCGCCAGTCCTATGTGGACAAGCTGGCACCGCTGCCGGCCTTCGCCTCGGCCTGGCGGGTCCCGGACCCGATCACGGACTTCGCGGCGTACCTGCCGTACGTGGTGCTGGCCGAGGTGCTCACCGACGGGGACGCCTCCCGGCTCGTGCGGCGCCTGGTGCAGACCGACCGCATCGCGACCAGCGTGGGCGGGTACGTGAGCTTCATGGGTGAGGCGTTCGACGTCCGGGACCCCACGGCCCTGCTCCTGCAGGCCCACCTGCCGCCCGGCGGCTCGGTCGACCGGGTGCTGACGGTGGTCGCCGAGGAGATCGACCGGGTGGCCCAGGACGGCCTCGAGCCGGGGGAGCTGGAGCGTACGGTCGCGCGCATGTCCACCCACCTGCTGCGCGACACCGACACCGTCCTGCAGCGGGCGCTGCAGTGCGCGGTGCACGAACAGCAGCGCGGCAACCCCGGGCTGTCGTACGAGCTACCGGCGCGCCTGGCCGAGGTGACCGAGGAGCAGGTCCGGGCGGCCGCCGCGACCTTGTCGAGCAACCGGCGGGCCACGGTGGAGGTCGTGCCGGGGGGAGGCATGCAGTGACGACGATTGTTGGCCCCCGCGAGCTCCCCCCGCTGGAGGAGACCCGCCCCCTGGTCGTGCCGCCGTCGGCGGAGCGCACCCTGGCCAATGGGCTGACCGTGATCGCCATCGAGCGGCACTCGGTCCCGCTGGTCGAGGTGCGGCTGCGCCTGCCCTTCGGCCGCGCCGTGCTCGACCCGCCCTTCGTGGCCCGGGCCGCCCTGATGAGCCAGACGCTCTTCTCCGGCACCGCCACGATGTCCACTGTGGACATCGCCGCCGCCCTGCAGTCGGTCGGCGGCGCGCTCTCGGCCGGCGTGGACGCGGACCGCCTACTGATCTCCGGCAACGGCCTGGCCAGCGGGCTCGGCCGCATCCTGTCCGTGCTCTCCGAGGTGCTGCGCGGAGCGACGTTCCCGGAGCAGGAGGTCGCCACGGAGCGGGCCCGGCTGCTCGACCGCATCCAGGTGGCGCAGAGCCAGCCGTCGCACCTGGTGCGGGTGGCGCTGCTGCGCCGCATGTACGGCGACCACCCGTACGGCGTGCAGAGCCCCGACGCCGCCGACGTGATGCCGCTCGGCACCGCGGAGCTGGTCGAGCTGCACGCCCAGCGGGTGCATCCCGCCGGGGCGGTGCTGGTCATCGTGGGCGACGTCGACGCGGCGGCCGCCCTCGACGTCGCCGAGGAGGCGCTCGGCAGCTGGGACGGGGCCGGCGCGGCCGAGCAGACCCCGCCCATTCCGCCCCTGCGGACCGGGCCGGTCGTGCTCGTCGACCGCCCCGGCTCCGTGCAGTCGTCGCTGCGCCTGGCGCTGCCCGCGGTCGGCCGCACCCATCCCGACCACGCCGCCCTGCAGCTGGCGAACCTGATCTTCGGCGGCTACTTCTCCTCGCGCTGGGTCGAGAACATCCGCGAGGCCAAGGGGTACACGTACAGCCCGCACTCGGTCATCGAGCACTCGATCGCCGGCTCGTCGCTCATCCTCTCCGCCGACGTGGCCACCGAGGTGACGGCGGCCGCCCTGCTGGAGACGTGGTACGAGCTGGGGCGGCTGGCGAACATCCCGCCCGCGCCCGAGGAGCTGGAGCAGGCCCGGCAGTACGCGCTCGGCTCGCTGCTGCTGGGCATGTCCACGCAGGCCGGGCTGGCCGGACTGGCGACCACCTACGCGGCCCACGGGCTGCGGTTGGACTACCTGGTGGAGCACACCGCCCGCCTGGCCGCGGCCACGCGCGAGGAGGTCGCCGCGGCGGCCACCACCTACCTGGCCCCGGCCAAGGCGGTGGCCGTGGTCCTCGGCGACGCCGAGCGCGTCGCCGGGCCGCTGGCCACGCTGGCGCCGGTCGAGCGCGTGCCGGTGCCCGCGGCGGGCACGCTGGAGGCGCCGGAGGACGTGGTGACGCCCCCACCCACCGAGCCCGCGACGACGGAGGGCTCGGCCGAGCCCGGGACCGGACGTGCCTGACCGGCTACCCCGGCGGCTGGACGTGCCGCCGCTGGCCCGCTCCACCCTGGACCGCGCCGCCGCGCTGCGCACGGACCCGGCGTGGCTGGACGAGGCGTGGACCCGCTCGCGCGTGCTCGTGGTGGACGACGGGAAGGCGCTGGTCGCCGGGGACCGGCTGGTGCTGGTCACGCCGGACGAGGCGCCCGACGGGCTGCGAATATTTCTGGGCGTCGACCCGGAGGGAACCCCCTACTTCGCGGTCGTGGCGCCCCTGCCGCCGACCAAGCCCAACGACCTGGTCCGCCCCTACGGCGTGCGTGAGGTCGGACACATCCTGACCTCGTTCGAGGCCGGGCTGCTCATGACCGCCGTCGCCATGGCGAACTGGCATGCCCGACACCAGTACTCGCCGGCCACCGGCCAACCCACCAAGCCCGGCAACGGCGGCTGGATCCGGACCACCGAGGACGGTGCCCAGCTGTGGCCGCGCACCGATCCCGCCGTGATCGTGCTCATCCACGACGGCGTGTCCGGCGAGGACGGGATGTGCCTGCTGGGCAGCAACGTGGCGTGGAGCCGCGGACGTGCGGGTGACCTGCCTCGCTACTCGTGCCTGGCCGGTTTCGTCGAGCCCGGCGAGTCGGCCGAGCAGACGCTGGTGCGGGAGGTGGCCGAGGAGGTCGGCATCCACGTGAGCAACCTGCGCTACGTGGCGAGCCAGCCGTGGCCGTACCCGGGTTCGCTGATGCTCGGGTTCCACGCGATCGCCGACCCCGACGAGCAGCTCAACCCCGACCCGGACGAGATCGCCGACGCTCGCTGGTTCACCCGGGAGGAGATCCGGCTCGCGATCGCCGGGGACCCCGCGGCCGGCTTCGCCGTCGCGGCGCCCTCATCGATCGCCCACTACCTCATCCGCCGCTGGCTCGACGAAGCCTGAGCCGAGTCGCCGGCGGGGGGCGTGACCCGAGCGGGCGCGTCGGCCTGGTGTCGGGTCCGTCACAGTGAGATCCGGGTCAGGCCCCCCGTCGCGGCCTTGGCCCGGGTCGGCGTCAGCCGACGGCGAGGCGGACCAGCCGGGCACGGACCTCGTTGATCGTGGGATTCGTCATCCACGATCCGTCCGGGAACCGGACGGTCGGCACGGTCGCGTTGCCGCCATTGACGCTTTTGACGTACTCCGCAGCCTGCTCATCCTTTTCGATATCGATGACCTCGTAGGGGATGTTCGCGCGGTCCAGGTGGTCGCGCAGCCGGCGGCAGTGACCGCACCACGACGCCGAGTACACCGTGAGCAAGGAATCCTCCGTAAGGGTGACGGGGGCAACTCTGGGCGCCGGGTTTCGATCATCCACGTTGTCGGCCGTCACTGGAAGAATCGTCGGTGTGGCGCGCGACTCATTCACCGCCGAGGCGGTGCTCGCCGGGCTGGATGACGAGCAGCGCGCCGCGGTGACCGCGCCCGCCGGTCCGGTCTGCATCCTCGCCGGCGCCGGCACCGGCAAGACCCGAGCCATCACGCACCGCATCGCCTACCGGGTGTTGCGCGGCGAGATCGAGGCCCGGCATGTGCTCGCCGTCACGTTCACGACCCGCGCGGCCGCCCAGCTGCGCAGCCGGCTCGCCGACCTGGGGGTCCCGGGAGTGGCGGCGCGCACCTTCCACGCGGCCGCGCTGCGGCAGCTGAAGTACTTCGCGCCGCGCCTGCTCGGCGGCCGCGAGCTGCCGGAGGTCGTGGAGAGCAAGGCCCGGCTCGTCGGGCTGGCCGCCGCCCGGTGTGGTCTGAAGACGGACCGCGTCACCGCGCGTGACCTGGCGAGCGAGATCGAGTGGGCGAAGGCGTGCCTGGTCGAGCCGGATGGCTACGTGGTGGCGGCGGAGCGGGCCGGGCGGGACACGCCCGAGGACCCGGCCAAGGTGGCCGACGTGTACGCCGCCTACGAGCAGATCAAGCGGGCGTCCGGGGTCATCGACTTCGAGGACCTGCTGCGGGCGGCCGTCTGGGCGGTGGAGCAGCATCCCGACGTGGCCGACCAGGTGCGCGGGCAGTATCGACACTTCGTCGTGGATGAGTATCAGGACGTCAACCCGGCGCAGGAGCGGCTGCTGCGGGCCTGGCTGGGGGACCGCGACGACCTGACCGTGGTCGGGGACGCGAGCCAGACCATCTACTCGTTCACCGGCGCGAGCTCCTCCTACCTGCTCGATTTCGCCCGCCGCTGCCGGGACGGCCGCGGGGGAACGCTGGTCCGGCTGGTGCGCGACTACCGGTCGACCCCGCAGATCGTGACGCTGGCCAACGAGGTCATCAGCAAGTCGCAGGGCGAGGAGGCCCGGTTCCGGCTGCAGCTGGTCGGCCAGCGGCCGGCCGGCCCGGAGCCGGTGCTGCGGGGCTACCCCGACGAGGCGACCGAGGCGGCCGCGGTGGCGGCCCGGTGCGCGGAGCTGATCGCCTCCGGGGTGCCGGCCCGCGAGATCGCCGTGCTGTTCCGCACCAACGCCCAGTCGCAGGCGTACGAGGAGGCGCTGGCGCAGGCCGGCGTGCCGACCGTCGTCCGCGGAGCGGAGCGCTTCTTCGACCGCGCCGAGGTCCGGGCGGCCGTCGCCGCCCTGCGGGCCGCCACCCGGACGGTCGACGCCGCCCTGCCCGTGCGCGAGGCCGTGGTCGCGGCGCTGGAGGCGGTGGGCTGGCGTCCCGACGCGCCGCCCTCCGGCGGGGCCGCCCGGGAGCGTTGGGAAGCGGTCGCCGCCCTCGTCGGCATCGCGGAGGAGTACTCGCGCCGGCCCGAGGCGACCCTCGAGGGGTTCGTCGAGGAGCTGGCCCGCCGGGCCGCCCTGCAGCATGAGCCCACAGTGGACGGTGTCACCCTCGCGAGCCTGCACGCGGCCAAGGGCCTGGAGTGGGACGCGGTGTTCCTGGTCGGGCTGGTCGAGGGCGTGCTGCCGACGACGTACGCCCGCACTCCCGCCGCGATCGAGGAGGAACGGCGGCTCTTCTACGTCGGCATCACGCGGGCGCGGCAGTGGCTCACCCTGTCGTACGCGAGCGCCCGGAGCGAGGGAGGCCGGGCCCGGCGACCGTCGCGCTTCCTGCCCATGGTCTCGGCCGGTGGCGGGGCCGGCGCCCCGGGGCGGCGGGAGTCGCGTGACCCGGACGGCACCCGGCGGCGACTGATCGTGACGCCGTGCCGGGTGTGTGGGGCGAATCTCACCGCGCCGGTCGACCGGAAGCTCGGCCGGTGCGCCACCTGCCCGTCCACAATGGACGAAGGTCTGTACGAGCGGCTCCGGGAGTGGCGCCTGAAGGTCGCACTCGCCCAGTCGGTGCCGGCGTACGTGGTCTTCACCGACCTGACCCTGACCGCGATCGCCGAGCGGCGGCCGACCTCGGAAGCGGAGCTCACGCTGATCAGCGGCATCGGCGCGCACAAGCTCGCCAAGTACGGGGACGCGGTGCTGAAGCTGGTCGCGGGCGCCCGTCCCGACGAGGTGATCCGGGAGTACGGCCCGGCGGTGGCCGGGTGATGGGGCCGTGGGCCTGGCTGAGAACCGGCTGAGCGACCGGGCGAGTCCGCTGGGCGGGGTGACGCTCGGCCGAGTGACGGTCCACTGACGGACGGTTGGTCAGGGACGCCCCGGAACCCCGTGCCGGTGGGCCGGTGGGGCGTCCCGAGGGGGCCCGAGTCCAATCCGTTATCGAAACGAGCCCCATGAAGGCGTAAATCACTTTGCTCACACCCGGCCGTCCGGCTTACTCTTCAACAACCGGCGCACCACAGCGTCGGTTCACCCTGTGTGTGGACAACGGCGAGCGAGAGGCGGTGACGACGATGGCCACGACACTGATCGATTGGCGACCGTCGGCGCTGCCGGCTGCCTGCCCGCCGGTTGTCGCGGTGCGCCCGGCGTCCGTCATGGCCCGACCGTCGGGCCGGCCGGTTGCGACGACCGTCGCGCGGACCCAGTCCGTATTCGGGCTCGTGCCGGCGACTGCCGTGCTGCCGGGAGCTGAGCGCCTCGGCGCCGTGAAGATCAACAACTACATCGGTACCCCGGCTGTCGCGCCCGCCATGGGTGCGGCCGTCGCGGGTGCGGCCATGTCGAGCCTTATTGCCATGGCTACGGATGTCCTCCGGAACCAGCAGTTCGGCGACGACACGGTCAAGGGCGCCGACGCCCGCGGGATCCCGCCTCGAGGACGACGATCGGTCTAGCGAACCTAGGCCGCTCGGCTCACCTCGAGGCCGCGGAACCCGACTCCGGGATCCGCGGCCTCAGTGTTTTCGCCCCCGGCGAGGCATCGGTGGAAGTCACGCAGTCGATTCACGAGATCAACCGCAACGACGAACGAGAAAGGTGAACAGGGATGACCCTGGCGTTCGCTCCGCTCGACGGTGCGCTGACCGCGCTCACCGTCGGGGTTGACACGGAGCTGCCGTGCCGCCAGTACGACCCGGACCTGTGGTTCGCCGACGACCCGGCCGACCTCGAGGTCGCGAAGGCCCTCTGCGGGGGTTGCCCGCTGAAGGCGGAGTGCCTGGCTGGCGCGCTGGAGCGTGGTGAGCCGTGGGGTGTCTGGGGTGGCGAGATCTTTGAGCGGGGTGCCGTCGTGGCGCGCAAGCGTCCGCGGGGCCGGCCGCGCAAGGACGAGGGCGCTCGGGACGAGATCCTGCGCAACGAGGTCGCGATCCGGATCCGCCTGCTGACCGAGGGTGCCCAGGACGGGGCCAGCGGTCAGGCCGAGCGGCGTGAGCTCAAGGTCGCCTGACCATTCCCAAACATCTCACAACGTCAACCCCGCACGGACAGAGAAGAGCTGATGACGATGACGACCTTCCGGAGCACCGACATGAATCTCCTGCAAGAAACCCTGACCCGAATGCGAATGCCTCAGCCTCATAGCGAGGCTCACCGATCTAGGGACGGCGCGCGTCGCGTCGCCATGCGGGCGCGCGCCCGTCAGGCCCGCGAGCTGGGCGAGGTGGCCCAGAGCGAGGCCAACTAATACATAGATAGCTGTCTGATGATCGGCGGCGCCCATCCCTCCGCCGGAGGGTGGGCGCCGCCCTTGTCTCGGCCTATCGATGAAGACCTGTCCGGGCGCGAGCCCGACCGTGACGTCCGAGCCGGTGGGGACGGCGACTGCCCGGCGGTGGCCGGCCGGTCGTGGGCTGGGCGGCCGGGCCGGGCTGGGCACGCGCGGGCTGGGCGGCGCGGTGATGGCGCGGCCCGAGGTGACCTGGGTCGGGGTGACGCGTACGGGTCGCGGCCCGGCCGACGCTCAGCCGACCGGTGCGGGCTCGGCGAAGCCGGGCAACCAGCGCTCGGCCACGCTGCGGTACGGCGCGCGGGCCTCGAGCTGACAGAGCACGCCGATCGAGCCGAGCGTCACCCGGTGGATGAGCATGTACGACGGCGGCAGGTTGAGCTGCCGACCCAGCTGGTGGGCCGGGCTGCGCGGGTCGGCCAGGCGGCTGGCCTCGGCGCGCAGCCAGGCCCGGGTGAACTGGAACTCCTCCGCGATGAGCGGCTCGAGCATCGGGTGAAGGAAGTCCAGCACCGCCTGGGCGTCGATGTCGTCCCCGCCGCGCAGGAAGCCCTCGGCCCGCAGGCCCTCGACCACCTCCTGCGCCCGGCCCGCGATGGCCAGCCGGGCCACCCGCCCGATCGGCTCGGGGTGCCCACCGGGCAGCCGGGCCACCGCCCCGAAGTCGAGCACGCCCAGGCGACCGTCGTCCAGCAGCCGGAAGTTCCCGGGGTGCGGGTCGGCGTGCAGCAGGCCGGCCCGGGTGGGGGCCGAGAAGTGCAGGCTGGCCAGGCGCAGCCCGGCGAGGTCCCGCTGGGGCGCCGAACCGGAGGCAATGATCTTGGAGAGCGGGGTGCCATCGACCCACTCGCTGACCAGCACCTGAGGCGTGGCGGCGACGACCCGCGGGACGAAGATCTCCTCGTCGTCGGCGTACGCCTTGGCGAACGCCTTCTGGGCGGAGGCCTCCAGCTCGTAGTCGAGCTCCTCGGAGACCCGGGCCCGGATCTCGGCGAGGAGCGGCTTGATGTCCAGCCCGGGCTGGATGATCCGGAAGAGCTGGGCGAGGCGGCTGAGCTGGTTGAGGTCGGCGAGCAGCGCCGGCCCGGCCCCGGGGTACTGGATCTTGACCGCCACCTCGCGGCCGTCGCGCCATACCCCGCGGTGGACCTGGCCGATGCTCGCGGCCGCGGCCGGCTTGTCGTCCAGCTCCCGGAAGCGCTGCCGCCAGCGGGGGCCCAACTGCTCGGCCAGGACCTTGTGGACCGAGGCGGCCGGCAGCGGCGGGGCCGCCTCCTGCAGGCGGGTGAGGGCGGCGCGGTACGGGGCGGCGAGGTCCTCGGGCAGGGCCGCCTCGAAGACCGACAGGGCCTGGCCGAACTTCATGGCGCCGCCCTTGAGCTGGCCCAGCACCCGGAACAGGTGCTCGGCCGTGCGCTGCTGCACCTCGGCCGAGATCACCTCGCTGGCCATGCCGGTGACCCGCTTTCCCAGCCCGACAGCGGCCCGTCCGGCGAAGCCCAAGGGGAGCGCCGCAAGTCGTGCGGTCCGGCCGACGGCGTTGCGCGGGATCTCTGCTGGCTCCGGCCGTCGTTGGGTCACGCGACCAATTGAAACACCAGGACGGCCGACCAGTGGTGCTCCAACCTGAGAATCTCGTGTGCCGTGGCTCTCGGCCGTGCTCTGCCTGGCCGGACTGGTGGGGCGAGCCTGTCCCGTGGGGCGCGCGAGTCACGTTGGCCATGTCACCGTTGGCCCGGCGCTGAACCGTGCTCTCGTCGGTCGGTGCTCTCGTCGGTCGGTCAGGGCGGCGGTCGCCGGTGCCGCCGTCGGCAGCCGCACGCGGGGTGTTGGCTCCACTGCCGGCGGACGCTGCGTCCCGGCTCGCTGATCTCGACGGTCGCGTTGAGCGTCGACGGGGTGCCGCCGTCGATGTGGGTCAGCACCTCGTGCGCCGCGAAGGCCGCCGCCGTCAGCGTGGTCGTCGCGCTGACGGGCTCGCCGACCTCCGGGGCCGTGTGCAGCTGGGCGGCGATGGCGCGCCAGTCGGGGTCGCGGTCGTTCCGATGCAGGTCGACGCAGTTGAGGCAGGCGCTGTGACCGGGGCGGACCAGCGGACCGACCACGACGGTGCCGTCGCGAATCCAGAGCGCGAGGTGGGCGAGGCGGCGCGAGCCGTAGGCGTACGCGGTCAGGCTGGCCGGCGCAGAGAAGCCGACCAGCACCGCGAACGTGGCCCGGCCGCGGATGGGCCGGTTGATCTCCAGGTCGGGGGCGACGCGGCGGAGCGCGTCGACCGCCGCGACCCCGCGCGGCCGGTGCGTGTCGGTGGGCAGCAGGCCGGCGGGGGCCGCGTCGAAGCTGCGGGTGATCCCGTCCTGCTCGATGTTGATGTGGCCGATGCCGGACGCGGCCAGGATCGAGGCGATCGGCACGGCCAGGCGGCTCGTCCCGGTGACGACCACGTGCGCCCGCAACCGCCGCTGCATGACGACGTTGGCCGTCGGCGCCTGGTGGGTGGTCCGGTGGAGCTCCTCGGGCCCGGTCCGGAGCGCGATCGCGGCGCACTCGGTGGCGAGCCGGCGGCGGGCCGGTTCGGTCGCCCGGGCGAGGTGCAGCGCGTGCGCGTCCACCACGTACCCGGCCCGCGTCAGCGCCTGCAGCAGCGCCGAGGCGTCCTCGGCCGGAACGCCGGCGTGGCGGGCGGCCCGCAGGACACCCCGTTCGCTGTGGCTGCCGTCGAGCAGGTCAAGCAGGCGGGCGTGTACCGGGTCGGCGAGCTCGACCACGACGGCTCGGTCGGGATCGGTGCCGATCTGGAGTCTTCGGGGGCCACGCCAGAGCCGACGGACCGCGGGAAGCAAGGTAGGTCGACGGACGGGTTGCCGAGCCACGTTGGCCGATCATGTCACCGAGGCCGGGCGGCAGAGCTCAGTTGCTCACAGGGGGGAACCGTCGCCTCGCCGAAATCCACAACGACGCGCCGCCCCGTCCACAAATCGCCGCCGCGGGGCGCTGGCAGGGGTCGGCGGCGGTGCGCGCCAACGTGCGTGTGGTCGGGGCGGCGGGTCGCACGCTGGCTAGCGCGGGACGCGAACGCCCGGGATCAGGCGCTGGCCTTGCCGAGGATGCGGTTCATGGTGGTGCCGCAGACGGGGCACTTGCCCTTCGCGACGTTCATGCCCGTCTTGCTGACTTCGACGGTCCCCTCGAAGTCCCGCTTCTGCTTGCACTTGACGCAATAGCCGTTGTAGGTGTCGGCCTTCGTGGCCACGGTGCCCTCCTCTGTGGATCTCGAAACTTGAGGCGAGTCTGCCCGCTCGGTTGGGCTTTACCCCTCTGACACGCCGGTACCCGTAGCCCCGGCCGTAGGGAATCTTCTTAGCAAACCACCATAAACCACCGCACATGGTTCGGTACACGTGAACAGGGGTCCTTGGGAACGTCGCACCCGGCCGCTACCTTGCCGATTCGTGGGTGCAGTTCCGACGCGTGGGGAGTGGAACCGGCAGGCAGTTCCAGCGACGCCTGCGGAGCGGAACCAACTAGCAGGGCCAGCGACGCCTGCGGAGCGGAACCAACTAGCAGGGCCAGCGACGCCTGCGGAGCGGAACCAACTAGCAGGGCCAGCGACGCCTGCGGAGCGGAACCAGCAAGCAGAGCAAGCGACATCGGGGGTGCGGCGGGCCGTCCCGGCGGCGACGCCCGGGGACCGGAACCGCGGAGGAGCGAGGTCGGGCGGGCCGGCGGAGCGGGCCCAGCCCGCGGCTCCCTTGGTGCCCAGTCACCGCAACGGGGTCACCGCCAACGTGCGGCGGCCGAACGTCGAGGTCCGGCGCAGCGCTCGTCGCCGGCGTACGGTCTCGGCCTACCGGGACGGCGAGCGGGTCGTGGTGCTGATTCCCGCCCAGTTCACCGGGGCCGAGGAGCGCGAGTGGGTGGATCGGATGATCGCCCGCCTCGCCGCCCGGGAACGGCGCGACCACAGCGACGAGGCGCTCTACGACCGGGCCGTACGGCTCGCGGAGCGCTACCTGCCCGAGGCTCCGCTGCCGGCGAGCGTGCGCTGGGTGCGGAACCAGAACGGCCGGTGGGGCTCCTGCACCCCGGCGGACCGCACCATCCGGATCTCGGAGCGGATCCAGAACTTCCCCGACTGGGTGATCGACTACGTGCTCGTGCACGAGCTGGCCCACCTGCTCGTGGCCAACCACAACGCCCAGTTCTGGGCCCTCGTGGCGCGCTACCCGCGCTGCGAACGCGCCCGGGGCTACCTGGAGGGGGTCTCGGCCGCCGCCGGTCTGGGCATGTCCGACGAGTAGCCCACGGCCAGCCACGGGCAGCCCCGCCGGCCGGGGACCGCCGGCCACGGCCCGAGGCCCCGGCCGGATCGGCCGTCCCCGGGCGGATCGGGAGCTACTCCTCGGGCGGGAAGTCCGGGAACGTCTCGGCGGTGGACCGGGCGAACGCCTCGGGGTCGGCGAAGTCGGCGTCGGTGGGCAGCAGGTCCGGGTGGCTCCACACGGCGTCCCGCCCCTCGGCGCCGCGGTGGCGCTCCAGGGCGTCCCACAGCGCGGTGGCCTCGCGCAGGCGCCGCGGCCGCAGCTCGAGGCCGACCAGGGCGGAGAAGGTCTGCTCGGCCGGCCCGCCGGCCGCCCGCCGCCGCCGGAACGTCTCCGCGAGCCGAATCGCGTCGGGCAGCCGCTCGTCGGCCGCCTTGGCCACGACGTGGCTGACCCAGCCCTCGACGAGGGCGAGGGCGGTCTCCAGACGGGAGAGCGCCGCCTTCTGCTGGGGCGAGTCGTCGGAGGTGAAGATCCCTTCGAAGGCCATGGTCCGCATCGACTCCGGGTTGGTGGGATCGATACGGCTCATCGCGTCCTCGACCGCCTCGCGGTCGACGCTGATGCCCTTGGCGTAGGTCTCGACCGCGGTCAGCACGTGCGCGCGCAGCCAGGGCACGTGCTCGAAGAGCCGCTGGTGGGCGGCCTCCCGCAGCGCCACGTAGAGCCGGAGCTGGTCCTCGGGGATCTCCAGGCCCTCGCCGTAGGCGGCGATGTTGGCCGGAATCAGCGCCGCCGTGCCGGCCGGGCCGAGCGGCAGGCCGATGTCACCGGCGGAGAGGACCTCGGCGGCGAGCGAGCCCAGGGCGCTGCCGAGCTGGCCCCCGAACATGGCGCCCCCGATCGAGGTGAGCATGGCCGTCATGCCACCCAGCTGGGCGCGCATCTGCTCCGGCACCAGGTCGCCGATGGCGGCGGTCATCTGCCCGGCCACCGGGTCGCAGAGCTTGCGCCACACGTCGAGCGTGCGGGTGAGCCAGTCGGCGCGCCGCCACGCCTCCGCCTGCCGGATGCCGGACGGCAGCGTGCTGACCTCCTCCAGCCAGAGGTCGGCCAGCCGCAGCGCCTCCTGCACCGCGGCGCGCTGGGGACCGGAGACGGGTGGGTCGTCGCGCAGCTGGGACTGGGCGACCTGGCGGGCGAGGTCCCAGTTGACCGGGCCGCCCCCCGGGTTGGCCAGCAACTGCTGAATCTGGGCCAGGAACGCCTGCAACTGGGCCGGGTCGTTCGGATCCGGTCCACCCGGTCCTCCCGGCAGTGCGAACCCGAACGGAGGCGGCAGACTCATGTTCACCCACGGTACTCGTCTTTCGGCGACGGTCCCGGATGAGCCCGACCCGGATGAGCCCGACCCGGCTGCAGCCCGGCCTGGTGGGATGCGAGCCAATGGATCGGGGCGGGCGGGCCGGACGGCGCTAGGCTCGCGGCGGTAGTTGGTGGCGGCCCGGTGCCCGCCGGGGCGTACGGCCGGATGAGCCGTACTGTGGACGACCGTGACGGTGGTGCGGCTGGGCGACGGGCCCGATGCGGGGCGACCCGATGGTGGGTACCCGACGGCGCGGCCGGGTGGGATGGGCATGAGACAGCGCGGACGGACGGTGCTCGTGGGAGCCGTCCTGGTGATCCTGTGCAGCCTGCTCGTGGCGCGGGCACCGGTGCCGTACGTGGCGCTGCACCCGGGCCAGACGTACGACACGCTCGGGGTCGACGGCAACGACCGGGAGATCATCGTCATCGACGGGGCCGAGACGAGCGAGTCCGCCGGCGAGCTGCGCTTCCTCACCGTGGGGGTGGTGCCCGAGCTCACGCTGCTCGAGGCCGTCCTCGGGTGGGTGATGGACGACCAGGCGGTCGTGCCGCGGGAGGTCATCTACCCGCCCGAGATGTCGCGGGAGGAGACCGAACAGCGCAACGCCGAGGATTTCGCCAACTCCCTGTCGGCCGCGCAGCTGGCGGCGCTCACCCACCTCGGCTACTCGCCGGTGGTGGCGGTCAAGGAGGTGCTCGACTCGTCGCCCAACGCCGACCGGCTGAAGGCCGGCGACATCATCACCGCGGTCGACGGTGTTCCGATCTCGGACCCGGACGAGCTGCTGACCGCCATCCGGTCCAAGCCGGCGGGCAGCACGCTGACCTTCTCGCTGACCCGGGACGGCGAGCCGCTGACCGTCGAGGTCACCACGACGGCGGACGAGGACGGCGTGCCACGGGTCGGCTTCGCGCCCGAGGTCCGCTCCTCGGCGCCGTTCACCATCACCATCCCGATCGAGGGAATCGGGGGTCCGTCGGCCGGCCTGATGATGGCGTTGGGGATCATCGACAAGCTCTCGCCGGAGGACCTCACCGGTGGTCGGATCATCGCCGGGACCGGCACGATCGACGAGAACGGTGCGGTGGGGCCGATCGGTGGCGTCCCGCAGAAGATCCTCGGAGCGGTCGACGCCGGAGCGACGGTCTTCCTGACCCCGCGTGACAACTGCGCGGAGGCGGTCCGCAACGCCCGGCCGGGCCTGCTGCTGGTCCAGGTGGATTCGCTCGAGTCGGCGCTGACGGCGCTGGAGACGCTGCGCGAGGGCGGGACGCCGACGCTGTGCCCGGGGGCGCCCACCTCCTGACGCCGATCACGCTGGCGTTGATCATGCTGACGATGATCACGCTGTCGGCGATCATGCTGACGTCGGGCGCGGCCCGTCGGCACTGATCATGATCGGCCAATTCGAGATGGCCGTCTCCCGGGTGAGCGGGCTGGCCGACCTTGTGATCGCGCTGACGAGGGGGGTGTCCGGGCGACCGGTTCCCAGCTGGTCCGACTAGTGTTGCCGCGTGGTTATGCGAGGCTCCGTGCCCAGGGTTGGCCGACGCGGCAAGGTCACGCTGGCGGTCGTCAGCGTGATCATTCTGTTCCTGCTCCTGCTGGACCAGATCGTCGCGCTGTGGACCAACTGGCTGTGGTTCGAAGAGGTCGGCTACACCAGTGTCTTCGGCGGCATCATCCGCACCCGGATCTGGCTCTTCCTGCTCTTCGGGCTGATCGTGGGCGGGTTCGTGGGCGGCAACCTGTACCTGGCCTACCGGTTGCGTCCGCTGACGCGCATCACCACGCCCGACCAGCAGGCGCTGGAGCGGTACCGCATGATGCTCACCCCCCACATCGGGCTGTGGATCGCCCTGGCCGGTGGGGCGGTGGGCCTCTTCGCCGGGCTCTCCGGTCAGGCCCGCTGGTCGCAGTGGCTGCTGTTCCAGAACCGGGTGGACTTCGGCGTCACCGACCCCGAGTTCGGCATCGACATCGGGTTCTACGTCTTCGAGCTGCCGTTCTGGCGGTACCTGCTGGACGTCGGCTTCACCTCGACCGCGCTGGCCGTGCTCGGGGCGCTGGCGGTGCACTACCTCTACGGCGGGGTGCGGTTGCAGGGCCCCGGCGATCGCATGACCGCGGGCGCCCGGGTGCACCTGACGTCGCTGGTGGCCCTGTTCGTCCTGCTGAAGGCCGCGGCGTACTTCCTGGACCGGCGCACCATGCTGCTCGAGCTCAACGCCGGGACGGACACCTGGGGCGCCGGGTACACGGACATCAACGCCGTACTCCCGGCCAAGGAGATCCTTGCCTATATCTCGATCGTCGTCGCCATCGCGATCCTGATCTTCTCCAACGTCGGGCCCCGCAACCTGACCTGGGCCGGGGCGTCGCTGGCCCTGCTCGGCGTCTCGGCGGTGGCGATCGGCGGCGTCTACCCGATGATCGTGCAGCAGTTCACGGTCAACCCGAACCGTCCGACCCGCGAGGCGCCGTACATCGAGCGCTCGATCAAGGCGACGCGGGCCGCGTTCGGCATCGACAATGTTGAACGTACGCAGTACCTCTCCGACGTCGTGGTGCCGCCGGAGTCACTGGCGACCGACACGACCGTGGTGCCGACGATCCGTCTGCTCGACCCCGCCGTCGTCAACGAGACCTTCACGCAGTACCAGCAGATCCGGGGCTTCTACAACTTCCCGGCGAAGCTCGACGTCGACCGGTACATGGTCGACGGGCGGCTGCAGGACTTCGTGGTCGGCGTGCGCGAACTCGACTACACGCGGCTGGAGGGCCAGCAGACCAACTGGGTGAACCGGCACACGGTCTTCACCCACGGGTACGGCTTCGTGGCGGCGCCGGCCAACACGACCTGCGACGGCGAGCCGTTCTTCGTCTCGGGCATCCTGGTACGGGGCCAGGGGCAGGGCGGCCAGTGTGTCGCCCCGAGCGACTCGATCGTGGTCAACCAGCCGCGCATCTACTACGGGGAGCTGTTCGGCGACGGCGACTTCGTGATCGTCGGCAAGCCCGACGGCGCCCCGGACGCCGAGTTCGACCGGCCGCAGGGCGACAGCCAGGAGAACTACACCTACACCGGCGCCGGCGGGGTGCCGATCAACTCGATGTTCCGCCGGATGCTGTACGGCCTGTACTTCTGGGACGCCAACTTCCTGCTCTACGACGGGTTCAACGAGAACTCGAAGATCCTCTACAACCGCAACCCGCGGGACCGGGTGCAGCAGGTCGCCCCGTTCCTGACGCTGGACGGCGACCCGTACCCAGCGGTCATCGACGGCCGGGTGGTCTGGATCCTCGACGCTTACACGACCTCGGCGAACTACCCGTACTCGCAGATGGTCGACCTGCGGCAGGCGACCTCGGACGCGCTGTCGGACCGGGGCACCATCCTGCAGGCCCGGCAGAACGTCAACTACATGCGCAACTCGGTGAAGGCCACCGTCGACGCGTACGACGGCACCGTGACGCTGTACGCGTTCGACGAGTCCGATCCGGTGCTGCAGGCCTGGAACCAGGCGTTCGGCGGGAACATCATCAAGCCGCGCAGCGCCATCCCGGCGGAGCTTGCGGCTCACTTCCGCTACCCCGAGGACCTGTTCAAGGTGCAGCGGGACCTGCTGGCGAAGTACCACGTCAGCAACCCGGTCGAGTTCAACAACGGCCAGGACTTCTGGCAGGTGCCGAACGACCCGGCCGCGAGCACGGACGCGGGCGGAGCGATCCAGGCCAAGCAGCCGCCGTACTACCTGCTCACCCAGTTCCCCGGCGTCACCGAGCCGCGGTTCCAGCTCACCGCGGCCATGACCCCGCGGGACCGGCAGAACCTGGCGGCGCTGCTGTCCGGCGTGATCACCCCGGAGGGCCTGAAGCTGGAGATGCTGGAGCTGCCCCGGGACGGCCGCATCCCCGGCCCGGGCCAGGCCCAGCAGCAGATGATCACCAACAACGACGTGATCCAGCAGATCACGTACCTCTCCGGCCAGGGCCAGGCCGACTTCATCTACGGCAACCTGCTCTCGCTGCCCTACGGAGGCGGCCTGCTCTACGTGCAGCCGGTCTACCTCAAGAGCAGCATCTCGACGCAGATCCCGCTGATGCGGTTGGTGCTGGTGAGCTACGGCAACTACGTCTCGTTCGCCCCCACGCTGACCGAGGCGATCAACAAGCTCGTGGCCGCCGCGCCCGACTCGGAGACGCCTCCTCCGTCGGAGGAGCCTCCGCCGGGTACGCCGACACCGACGCCGACGCCGACACCGACGCCCACCACGCCACCGCCACCGGTCGGTGACATCGTGATGACCCCCGAGCTGCAGGCGGCGCTCGAGCGGCTGGACGCGGCCATCGCCCGCGTCGAGGAGGCGCAGCGGTCGGGCGACTTCGCGGCCTACGGCGCCGCGCTGGCCGAGCTGCACGCGGCCATGGACGCGGTCAAGGCCGCGCAGGAGGCGGCTCGGAGCGGCAACACGCCGGTGACCACCCCGTCCCCGACGGGGTAGCCGCAGGGTTCCGTCGGTTCACGGACGGGCGGCGCGGTGCGCACGGTGCGCGGACGCGCCGCCCGTCCGGCTTTCGGGGGCGGTACGCCCGCGCCGCCCGGACGGCTTCGCGGGCCGTACGCCTCCCGGCCTGCGCCCGGTGATCGTCGCGAGGGTCGCTAGGACGGGGGACGTTGACCCTGGTTGATTTGCTTCGCGCGGCCAACGTGGGCTAACTTTGTCGAGGCAACCGACGCGGGGTGGAGCAGCTCGGTAGCTCGCTGGGCTCATAACCCAGAGGTCCCAGGTTCAAATCCTGGCCCCGCTACCAGGACAAACGTCCTCTCAGAGATCATCTGAGAGGGCGTTTTGCTGCTTCTTGTGACCAGACTTGTGACCACCGCGCTTGGCGCGCCTACTTGTAGACCGGCCATTCGGATGCCACTGTTGCCGGCACCCGTTCTGTTCCTCCGAGGTGCCGTATGACCCAAATGACCTTGTTTGGCCCCTCCGGCAGCGAACCGCCTCCGAAACCACGGAGCAAGGAACGAGTACGCCAACGGCTGCTCATAGTGGTCAAGGCGGCGCCGAACCCCTCAGAAACGTACGGGGAGACGGTGTGCGTCGCTGCCGTCCGGGCGGACGTGACGAAGCCGGGTTGGGTTCGCCTCTATCCGATCAATTTTCGAGCGCTGGACGACGACGAGACGTTCAGGAAGTACGACATCATCGAGGTCGACACGATCCCGGCGCTTAATGATCCACGCCGGGAGAGCTGGAAGCCGATCATGTCCACGATTGAGGTCATCGAGCACCTGCCTCCCTGGAAGCGCCGACGTGAGTGGCTAGAGGACTACCGAGAGTTCTCGATGTGCGACCGCTTCGAGGCGGCAAGGGAGCGGCCTGACGCCCAGTCCCTAGCCATGATCACACCGAAGGAAGTGATCGGCCTGGACATTGAGCGGCATCCCGGCTGGACTCCGGAGGAACAACGGAAGATCGATGCGTATGTCAAGCAGCTCGATATGTTGTCCTCGGCTCCGAGGACACCCTTGGAGCCGCCACGGTTTCGTGCCTTCTACAGATATCGGTGCCATGCCCCGACCTGTAAGGGGCATCGCCAAGGAGTACTCGACTGGGAATTAGTGGCCCTACAGCGGCGACTCGACGGACTGTCGGATGAGGAAACAATCGACGAGATCCGCAAGAAGTTCCTCACGATGATGTGCGCGCCTAATCGGGATGTCGCCTTCTTCGTCGGGAATCAGGCCAAGCGTCCGCACGTATTCAGCGTCCTTGGCGTGTACTACCCTTCCCGCTAGTGTGTCGGTCGCAAACGGCGGACAGGATCACCTGGCGGTGGCACCGAGCGTCGTCTGACTCGTAACAGAGCACAGCAACTCGCTGCCTGCTTCCCGCGCGAGCCAGCTCCTCAATAGCCGATCTCGCGCGCTCGTCGGCAGCTATGCGCGTGGCATAGGTACGAACGGCAACGTCGAAGGCAGGGCCCGTCGCCCCGAAGCCCGCCCGGTTCTCCTTGGGGTTGCCCAGCTCAGGACGGTGCTGATACTCGATGCCGGCCGCCGCGAGGGCCTCGCCCAGACGGCGCTTACTGAATCCAGGCTTTCGCGAGACCGGGTTGAGCCGCACGTCGACGAGCGTGGTGCAGCCTTCGGCGACAAGTTGATCAACAAGTGTGGCAACGGTCTTGCCTTCGTAGCCCACCCCAAACAGCCCCGAGGTCTTGCGAGCCATGTCCTCAGCCTTTCACGATCGAGATCATCTTGATGTCTTCCCCGCGGTTGACATCAGCCGTCAGGGGTGTTCGGGGTTCGGTAGCTGCCAGTCGGGGCCGAAGAACAGGGCGGCGATCTGCTCGGCCGCCTCGCGGTCCTGGCCCTTGCTGCGGTGACCGTAGACCCGGGTGGTCACGTCGGACCCCGCGTGGCCGACGCGGTCACTAATGATCTTGATCGGGATGCCCGCGTCGAGGCATGCGGTTACGTACGAGTGCCTGACGTCGTGGAGCCGGATCCTCGGTACTCCGGCCTGGTTGACCAGTCGGTTGAACCGCCGGGTGATCGTGTCCGGGTGGATGGGGGTCCCGTCGGGGTGGCAGCAGAGCTTGCCAGCGGGGTTGTAGCCCTTGCCGAACAGCTCACGCTCCCGGGCGAGCATGGCCACGTGCCGACGTAGGTAGGCGACGGTGAAGGCGTCCAGCGACACGGTGCGGTAGCCGCTGTCGCTCTTGCCGTCCGAATCGACGGCGTGGCCGTCAACGACCACGCGGGTGTCGGCGAACTCGAGTTCGCCCGCGTCCAGGTTGAGCCGGTCGAGCTCGGCGCCGGCCAGCTCCGAGCGCCGGGCGCCGGTCGTGGCTGCGAGTACCCACATTCCGGCGTCCCGGTCGGCCACCGCGACGCGCAGCCAGGCTGTGAACTGCTCCGGTGTCCACACGTCGCCCTTGCGGCGAAGGCCCCGTCCCTTCTCTCGAGGCCGCTGGGCATGAACCGCCGGATTGCTCGCGATGTAGCCCCAGGCCACCGCATAAGCCAACGCGCTGTGCAGCATGCGGTGCACGTTCTTCACCGTCTTCGGCGCTAGGTGTACTGCCCACAGAGGTTGGTGACAGGGACACGACTGTAGAGATCCATAAGGGTTGAAGACCTCCGGGTGAGTGTGGAGCTGCTGAACACGCACACCGTCACCTGGAGGTCTTCGTGCCCC